>Ga0222701_1000020_pt1 | contig 88607 bp, 89 predicted proteins | sample AntAcemetage1502_FD_179825 | JGI IMG/M metagenome (GOLD analysis project Ga0222701, IMG submission 179825) | Saline water microbial communities from Ace Lake, Antarctica - #1502 | ecosystem: Environmental > Aquatic > Non-marine Saline and Alkaline > Saline | place: Antarctica: Ace Lake... | reverse complement strand
ATCGATTCAAGGCTGCCGTCTCTCAGCGCTCGATCGCCAACTGGATCCACAAGTTTTGTACGACCGACATCGGCTACTACTTCAACAAGGACCAGATGCAGGCCACGCCGTGGGAAGAGGGCGGAAGCGACAAGATGTGGTGGCACTCACCCCTGCGCTACGCGGACAAGGCGAAGACGCCGACGCTGTTCATCCACTCCGAGCAGGACTACCGTTGCTGGCTGCCGGAAGGGATTCAGATGTTCACTGCGCTCCGCTACCACGGGGTCGAAAGCCGGCTGGTCATGTTCCGCGAGGAGAACCACGAGCTGTCGCGAAGCGGGAAACTGAAGCATCGGATCCGGCGGCTCGAGGAGATCCTGACCTGGTTCGACAAACACCTGAAGGCGAAATCGAAGGGCTAGTATGCCTGGCACGCGCGGCGCTTCTGAGAGAGCCGTGGGTCGGAAGGAACGTGAAGCCAAGACCGTTCGGCTCATGATCCGCCTCTTCTGTCGGGGACATCATGGGAATTCGCCGCTCTGTGCGTCCTGCGAGGAGTTGTTGACGTACGCATCGCGGAAGGTCGAGGGCTGCCCTCACGGAGACGAGAAGCCAGCGTGCCGTCGGTGCACGATTCACTGCTACGATGTCGCACATCGGGAACGGATCCGCGAGGTCATGCGCTACGCCGGACCGCGGATGCTCTTGCGTCACCCGGTTCTCGCAATTCGGCACGCGCTTCGCTGATCGTCATCGCCGGTCGGTCAGACGGTTCCGGCACGAGAAGCCGGCCTGGCCGACCAGTCGTTTGCCCGGTACAGTCCCGGCATGAACGCGCGCGTACTGATCATCGGGGGGGCAATCGATGCGGAGCGGTACGGGCCCTTCGACCACTGGCGGCAGTTGCTCGGACCTGTGCCCTCAGACGCCGTGCATCTCCCTTCCGGAGAAGAGCCACCGGCACTCGACGCCTACTCACATCTCATCGTCACCGGGGCCGAGATCTCGATCGTGGATTGGCAGCCGTGGTACGTGGTGGAAGAGGCCGTGATCCGCGAAGCAATCGACCGAGGGATGGCAATTCTCGGCAGTTGCTTCGGTCATCAGATGCTCGTCCGGGCACTGTCAGGCGCTGAGTACGTTCGGCACGCGGAGGGCCCGGAGATCGGATGGTTCCCGATCGAGACAACCGCGGCGGACCCGATCATGGAGGGCTTCCCGAATCCCTGGCACGCCTTTCACCTGCACTACGACGAGGTTGTCTCACCGCCCGAGCCGTGGCGCGTGCTCGCAAGGAGCGAAACCTGTGCAACACAGGCGATTCGCTACGGCGACCGTCCCATCTGGGGATTCCAGTCCCACCCGGAGATCGATCCGGGCGAGGGCCGCAGGCTCCTTCGCACGATGACGCCGCAAGACCCGACTGGCGTGAAGGCGATGCGCATGGCCCTCACCCAGACACCGAGAGACGACGGACTCGCTCAGCGAATCGCCGACCGCTTCCTGGAAGCTCTGCCACCCGCTCACTGACGCGTCGGCTACAACGACATCGCTCCCAGCCGGGTCAGGATGGCCACGCCGGTACGGATCCCGGAGAAGAACCGCTCGACCTCCAGGTTCTCGTTCGGGGCGTGATTCGCCTCGTCGTGGTTCGCGTACGGAACGACGAACGATGGGATCCCCAGAATCCGCGTGAAGACGTAGTCGGGCAGCGTGCCGCCGAGGGCGGGAACCAAGAGCGGTTCCTGTCCTTGCGCATCGACGATCGCTTGACGGAGCGGCTCGGTGAACGGTGACTCGAGCGGCGTCTTCGAGGGTTCCATCCCGCCGAGCGGGACGAACTCGACGTCCGGCGCATGCTTCCGCACGTGCGCCTCGACCTTGGCGAAGATGTCGTCACGAGACTGGTCGTGCACGAGGCGGATGTCGCACTTGGCGATCGCCTCGCACGGCAGAACCGTCTTCGGCCCCTCGCCACCGTATCCGCCGTGAAGGCCGTTGATCGTCAGCGTCGGCCAGACGGAGAGCCGATCGGCGATGCTTCGATCGATGGGTGCATCGAGATCGCTGAGTCCCAGCTCCTGCTTGATCTTCTCGACATCGTAGCGCAGTGCGTCGAGCGCCTCGCGCTCCATCGGCGTCGGCGGGAGCACATCGTCGTAGAAGCCGTCGATCGTGATCTCGCCCTGCTCGTTCTTCATCGAGGCGAGCAAGTGCACAAGGCGCCAGAGCGGATTCGGCACGATCCCGCCGAAGTTCCCGGAGTGCACATCGCGACGTGCGCCCTTCGCTCGTAGCTCGAACACGGCAACGCCGCGAACGCCGAACATCACGCATGGACGTCCGCTCTCGTGCACCAAGCCGTCCGACGTGATCGCCAGGTCGGCCTTGAGCCGATCCTTGTGTTCGCGGATGAACTCGGCGATGTGCGGACTGCCGATCTCCTCTTCGCCTTCGAGAAGGACGATCACGTTGCACGGGAGTCGCCCGTGGCAGGCGAGGATCGACTCGATCGCGAGCAGGTTCGCGAAATGCTGTCCCTTGTTGTCGCCAATCCCGCGGGCGTAGATCCGCCCGTCACGGATCGTCGGCTCGAACGGAGGCGTGACCCAGGCCTCAAGCGGGTCCGGCGGCTGCACATCGTAGTGGCCGTACAGCAGGACGGTCGGCAGATCGGGGTTCTCCGTTCGCCGTCCCAGGACCATCGGCCAGCCGGCAGTCGGCAGGATCTCGCTTTCGAGGCCGATTCGCTTGAGAAGGTCGGAGAGAAACTCGGCCGTCTCGGCGATCCCGATTCCGCGCGCACTGATGCTCGGGCGCTTCACGTAGTCGAAGAGCCGATCGAGAAACGACTCCCGATTCCGATCGATGTGGTCGAAGACCTGGCTCAGATCGTCCATCGAGACCTCCTTGCGATGGTCCGGGCGATTATCGGAGAGCGAGCAGAGATGGGCAATCGGTAATGGACCGATGGCGAGGGAAGAAAGGGAGAGGCTGCTCCTGCGGTCGCCTTCGAGCAGAGAGTCTCGGACATGCCGAGGGCTCTCCAGGCTCTCCGTCCGGAGCCGAACGCACCGACGAGTGGCACGCTCGATGAGCGATCGACCCGCTTCCTGCAGGTTCTCTTCCAGGTCTGCGGCCCTCGATGTGTCTCAGGAATCGTCTCTTGCGAAGACCTGCCGGCCGATCTGCTCAATCAGCGCATCGTCGAAGACATAGGCAACGCTGGGATTCCCCAGGAACTTCGCCGCTTCCTGATAGGTCTGAAGAAACCGATACGGCCTGCTCACACACTCGGTAAGCGCTCGTTGACCGAGCTCCAGCTGGATCCGAAGCGCCATCTCATGTCCGACAGGATGATCCACGGTCGAGTGCAATACTGACGTCACGCTGTGGGTCGCGGGCTCCCCGACGACTTCTCCGTTGAAGATAGATCGCATCGCCTCTTCCAGTTCGGAGAGGTACTTCACGTGTCCTCCATCGTAGACGGAGAGCCATTCTTCGGTAAGCTCGCGCGCCGGCTCGCCGAAGAATCGAATCATCCCTTCCGCCTCGCGCCGCATGGCCTCATGGGCATCCAGCCCATCCCACACCAGCGTCATCGCGATCCCCTCACCCTCCAGCTGTGTCAGTGCCCACACAATCCCCCGATAGCTCTCGTCCGCGGAGTGGGGTTCGGCGGTGAGTGAGCCCCTCCACAGGTGGTGTAGCTCATGTGAGATGAGTTGCGTCAGGTTCTTCAGAGCGTCTTCGGGTCTCAGGATGAGCGACAGGGGGAGGTCGATGAGGAGTTCGTTCCCCGACTGCATGCCTTGTGCAAGACCAACGAGGAGGGTGACGCGGGCCTCTTGCGCGGTGCAGTCCTCGGGCAGGTACTTGCGCACCAGCCGGACGCTTGACGTCGGATCCCACTCTTGCTGCACCTCCTTGAGGAAGAGACGCAGTCTCGACCGGTTCATCCTGGCAAACTGAACGTCCTTCGCCATGAGACCTGAACGTGGATCCTCCAAGTCCAGCATCGAGTCCGGGCCATCTCGCGTTAAGGCTCGTGTGTAGATGTCCGCGACGACCTCCTTGTTGTAGGTGAGCGCGTCGATCATCTTCCGATAGACGGGCAACCGCAGCATTGCTTGGATGTCCGATTCCGCGATGGGGCCGCTCTCCACCAGAGATAGAAAGGCCTCCACTCCGGAAGGATCGACCGTGATCCTGGCAGCCGCCTCACCCTCGGCATGGGATCTCGATCTGGTGCCAGAGCCGTTCGGTGTCATGAATCAGACCACACTCCACGTGTCCTTGGCGACTCGCCCGCTCACGGGCTCATGAACCCGTCGAGGCTCACGAGCGCGATGTAGCCTCCCGAACTGGCGCAGGCGATCGAGCGACCGCACGGATGGAATGCGACGCTCGTAATGGGGTCCATGAATCGGACGATGCCGCTCACGAATGCACAGGGCTCGACACGAAGGAGGTTGATCGAGCCGTCCTCCAGGCCGACGACAATCCACTCACCGTGAGGGCCGAGCGCCAGATCTTCAACGGCGGTCGCGAAGCCCCACTCGCACCGCCCGCTGTTCGGCGTGTAGTCGCCCCACAAGACGACGCTGCCGTTCTGAGATCCGTAGACCGGTACCGCCGGATCCCCTTCGCGTACGGCCAGTGCGGCAACCGGTCCTCCGTGCGTCTCAAGGCCCTCGAGAGCTCGGGCGCTTGGGGGGTTCCACAACTGCAACAGGCCGTTGGACAAGCCTGTCCACAGCAGTGGAGTGCTTCCTGGCCGATAGGTCAGAGACTCGATTCCGCTGGTCGCGTAGAGCGTGGAGCTTGGTGCGGTTGATGTGGCCAGTCCCCGTTGAAGATCCCAGAGGAACACACTGCCGGTGTCGGCTCCAACAGCGAGTTGCCCACCATCCGGTGAGATCGCCAAGCCGGTTGCTGTTCCTCCGGGGATGATGAGGGTGGCGGCTGCGTCGAGCGTCGCCGCATCCCAGAACCGAATCGAGCCGTCCGTTGAGGCCGACACCAGATGCGATCCGTTGGGCGTGAAAGCCACGGCCGCCACGGCAGACCCGTGAGAAGGGGTCAGGAATGTGGGCTCTGGGCCTTCGGCGAACGGATCCCAGACGCTGAGCGAGCCGTCAGCGTGTCCTGCGACAAGCCGGCTTCCGTCTTGGGAGAATGCCAGCGCAGTACAGGCGGCAGTCTGTCCCCTCAACCTCCTTACGTACGGGTGCGTGGAGGGCGAAGTTGGCGGACACGGCGCGTTCTCCAGCTGTCCATCCGTTTCCGGGCTTCCTGCTTCGGCTTGGCCAAGCGCTGCCGGCACGAAGAGAAGGCCCAGCAGAGCCGCCACGGTGACGCACCTCCAGCGAGGCCTCCGCCATGGCGACACTGAAGACCGTCTCAAATGAGTCTTCATGACTCCCTTCTGAAGGATCGGATCGTCGCTCCCAGACGCTTTCCCACTCCATCGAGCGCTTGCACAAGCCCGCGCTACGGCTCACTAACAGGCGGCTCGGCGGTGGTGCCATACGGAATGGGATCCCCGCCTGGATCGCACCCGCATCCGCGGAAGTACGCCTTCACCCGGTCCCATTCGCGGTCTAGCCATGAATCGCCGACGGGAGTACACAGCAACCCGAAGATAGGGTCGCATAGCCACCACTGGCACCACTTCTCGTAGTGCCACAGCTGCAATTCCTCCAGCCCAAAGGGCCACGTAGTGCCACACTGGCTGACGGAGGAAACACAGTTGTACTCCACGTAGACGAGGTTCTTCATGATCACGCACTGCAACTGCGGCACATAGGGATCGCCGAGAGCTGCCAGCGACGTGAGAAGAAGCGCCGCAAGCGCGCCTGCAAGCGCTAGGTTGCGCCATCCGAGTAACGCGTTTCTCATTCTACACCTCCTTGTCGTGTATGTGCATACTATATACGATATGTCGTGTTTGTCAACCCCCCGCATTGCCTCACCAAAAAGGTACTCGAAATGGGATCGTTGCCTCAGCTAAGAAAGGTACTCGAAACAGGAGGTGAGGCTACGGTGACTCGTTCCTGAAACACGGGAGCGAGGAGACACGTATGGGCCTGACAATGAGAGAGAAACAAGCGGTGACCCGTCAACTGGCGGTTGAGTACAAGCGAGCCACGAAGAAGCAGAAGGGCGGAATCCTCGATACGTTGACCGAACTGTCTGGCTACAACCGCTCCTACGCTGCACGGGTACTTCGAGATCGAGCAAGATACGTGGTGGTGGGCCGAGGCGTCGTCAAAGGCGTCAAGGTGACGTTGGTCGAGGATGAGCGGACGAAACGAAGGAAGAAGAAACGGAAGCGGGAAAGGACCTACGGCCGGGACGTTCTTGTTGCGTTACAGAAAAGGGGTTCGAGGGTCAAGTCTTGCATTGCCACATTCCGAGGCTCCCGACTAGTATCGTGGACATGAAGAAGCCTGAACCAGATCGTCTTCGACGCGGGAAGGCGGTTCACGATGAGATCCAGAAAGAGTGGGCGGCCGAGGCGCAGGGCGAGGTCACTCGGGAGAAGCCGATCACGAAACCGAGTGGCGGATCCGGACGCATTGACATCCATGTCCAGGCCCACGAAGGACTCGCTGCCGTCGTCGAGATCAAGAACTTGGACTGTGCGATGCTCGCGGCGTTCGACGCCACGAACTGCTTCTGCTCCGGCCTGACCTCCAGGCGAATCGCCTCAATGAAGTTGCCTGCATCAATCTCTCGAATCGTAACCTGCATCCTCATCCTCCCATCGGCCTTGGTCTGCTTCGCAGTGCTCCGCGATTGCAGACGCAAGACCTCTCTCCCCGTGAGTGTGAGATCCGCGGCAATCCGTTCACTTCAGAGCTCTGTCCACATCCTCCAATGCTCGCTTCGCGAATCTCCCAATCCTCAGCGTTGGTTGTCCCCGGTTGGTTGGTGACGCAAGATTCGTAGTTCCAAACAGAGAAGGCGGTGAGACGAGGCATGTGCGCAGAAGCAGTGATTCGATTGGCCGGAGAGTCCGACGCTGCTGCCGTAACGTCACTTCTGGTAGAACTCGACTGCTCTGTCACCCAGGCAGATGTCGAAGCGCGGCTTCGTCGGTTGCTCGACTCCCCGTCGGACCGTGTGTTCCTCGCTGAGGTGGATGGAGCGGCCGTCGGGCTGCTGAGTCTGCACCTCGCGCCGCTTCTCCATCGTGACTCCTTCGCTCGGATCACGGCGTTCATCGTGACGGAGGCGCACCGCGGGAAGGGTCTCGGCAAGGCGCTGATCCAGGAGGCCGAAGCGTGGGCACTCGCTCAAGGATGCACCCAGATCGAACTGAACAGCGGAGACCATCACGCCTCGTCTCATGGGTTCTACACCCATCACGGCTACCGCCTCGATGACCGCCGCTTTGTGAGAGAGGATTTCGTCTAGGGACCGGTCAAGACTTCACCCGTAACGCAGGACGGTTCCGGAGATGTGCCCGCGCATCGCAAGGGCGAGGGGCCAAGGGCGAGGGGTCGGGTCTTTATTCATGGCGTTTGCTGTGCGCCATGAATGATGACCCCGGCTCAGACTACAGTGCCCGTCTCCTCCAGCCGCTTCTCCAGCTGAATCCAAACGGGCTCTCGAACGAAGCCCAGCTTGCGATAGACGGTCTGCATGGCGCCGTTCTCGATGCCGCTGCTTGTCTGCATTTGCGGATGTCCTTGGCGTCGAGCGACCTCAATGGCCTTGACGTAGGCCGCGGTCGCGATGCCCCTCTTGCGTTCCGGTCGGGCCACACCGGCGAGACCGGCGTACACCGGACGCCCCTCGGCCGCCGATCCGACCTCGCAGAATCCGACAATCCGGTCTCCTGACAACGCGACGGTCGATATCTCGAAGTCCAACTGCGAACCGTCGAGCACCCACTCCTGCCAATCGTCCCGCAAGATCTCGCTCTCTTCTTCCTTGGGAACGTCCTTCCAGGCATCGCAGTAGGCCACGTAGAGCGGCTCGGCGAATCCGCCATCGCGTTCCTGGTGCTCGGCGTACGAGAGGAACTCGATTCCCTCCCTCTCCAGGCGCTCCAGCAACGGCGCGAACGGCGCGGCATCGAACGGCTCGAGATCGAGGTGCGACGGCCCTTCCCGAAAGACGTCCTTGAACCCGAGACTCAGCGCGAACAGCAGACCGGCAGGAAGGTTCTCGTAGGCGTCAGCGCGGAGGACCTTCGGATCGTGCTGCGCCAACTCCTCAAACAGGCGAGCGTACAACGACGCACCGACCCCTTGCCTGCGGAACGACTCATCGACGACGACGTTGACCTGGAACCAGGTTCGGTGGCTCTCGCCCGTCCACTGCGCGTAGCCGGCGAATCCGATCATCTGGTCGTCCACGAACGCGGCCCATCGCCCTGCCGCGTACTTGGAATCTCGTTTCCGCTCAGCCTCGCGTACCTCCTCGAGGGTCCTCGTCCTTGTTGGGTAGACGAGGTTGTGGAGCGCGACGAATCGATCGTAGTCCTCCGGCGTCATGGGTCGAACCATCACGGCACAGTCAGCGTTCTCGGGCATGTTCCTCCGTCTTGTTCTCGGGAATGGGGGGAGCTCACATCATATCGAGCCGGCCCTGTATCTGCAGCAGATCACACGCTGGCGGGGTCGCGACGCCGGGATGTCGCACGGTCAGGCCGCGACGCAGGACAACGTTTCGTTCTGCATACCGGCCGATCAAGTCACCGACACCGTCCGAGCGCTGCACTGCGAGCTCGGGCTCGAGAACGTGCCTTGATGAGCGACTGATCGCGCTGAGCGACGAGATTCTCTACGTCTGGCCAGAGATAAAGTTTGTGTCCCTTGGACTCGCCGGGACAGCGAAAAGCTCTTTCAACTCGGGTATCGACTCACCATGATCGAGACGGTCGGCGATCACGCGGAGGGCCAAGGCCTCCACCTTGGATATGGCCTCCTCGCGGGTCTGCCCGTAGACCACTACTCCCGGCAGGTCTGGCACTTCAGCAATCCAGCGCCCGTCCTCTTCTCGATCGATCTCGATCTTCATCCTGTCGACCCCCACACGGTAATGTATCGGAATCGCCGCTCGATGAGCAAGGCCCTCTTCGTGTCCCTGCGGATTCGATGAGACAAACCTGGCCTCAGACTACGCCTTGAGGAGTCATGGTGCACGTCCCCTGAATTCGACACTGAGCCTTGCCCAACGGAGGAAACACTAAGAATGAAGACCCGCGTTCAAGGCTTCATAGACGCCGGACCCCTAAGAATCAAGATCTGACCCCAAAGCCTCCCAAAGGTTGGGAGCCCCAGGACTGTGCCTCCCCCTCCAGCTTTCCGCCTATCCGACCACGGAAGCTGCAACGAGAACCAGGGGGATCGATCCCATCGCCATCCTTTCTGCCCTATTCATAGACCACATGACCTCTCTTCACAGGTCCCGCTCTCGGATGCGCATGGACGCATTGCCCTAGCGCTCCTTCCAGACTTCCCAGAGGGCAGCCGTCTCGAGCGGCTTCACCTTGTTCTTGACCTCGACGATTCGCCCATCCTCATCGATAGCAGCATGAGACCGGATGATTCCATGAAACGCCTTCCCGTACATCAACTTCTTCCCCCACGCGCCGTAGGCTTCGGCTGCGCTGTGATCCGGATCGGACAGGAGAAGGAAGTCCAGCCCGTACTTCGCACGGAACCTCGCGAGCTTCTCCGTTGGGTCGGGAGAGATCCCAATCACCGTCACGCCGGCATCGCGAATCAGCGGCCCCAAATCCTGGATGGCGCAAGCCTGCTTCGTGCATCCAGGCGTGTCCGCCTTGGGATAGAAGTAGACGATCACCCGCTTGCCCCGGAAGTCGTCCAATCGCACCGTTTCACTCGTGTCCGACAGCAGCTCGAAATCGGGTGCGCGATCGCCGACCTGGATCATGTCAACCACCTCCGAACCAGTGTATCGAGTTCATTGCTTGAAGGTGCTGACGTTCCGCATGCGAGTCCGCCCTTTGTCCGGCCCATCTTATGCTGCCGGGAATAGCGAAGGCAAGGCTGATCTAGGCCGGGCTGGCGTCGAAGTGTCATCCATCACCACGCCACAGCCAGCAAACGCGTTCTTCATTCGGCGTTTGTCGGCGTCACTCATCACCATAGGAGCGATTCCGTAGTTCAGTAGATGGATACATGCGCCTCATGATGCGAGCACAACCCGACCTCTTGAAGAACGACCTGCGAGACCATATCGATCAGGCTACATCTGCTGTAGGGAACGATTCGCCCGAGCGGGCTGATGACTCGGGGATTCCGGGGACACAGTACTCAACTCGATGGCTTCGATCCACGCTTCTTGAGGCGAGGCAAGTGTCGCCGGACTCCTCAGCTTCGAGAGACACGGCCAGAGTTCCTGCGAATCGGGAAGGGTTCGGGTTCTTGCGGGCTGCGATGGGCGGGTTGGGGCGAGGTCGTCTCAGCGATTCAGGAATAGGGGCCTGACCCCGTGGCCTTCCGCGAGTTAAGTACTGTGTCCCCGGAACTCCCCGGAACTCCCCGGAACTCCGAATGACGAAATCCGCCCGCTGAGGAGATGGGTTTTGTGCCCCACGAACCCCCTCCTCCTACTTGGGAGCATCGCCTGTCTTCCTTCGGAAAGTATCCAGAAACTTCCGATCCGGGCGTATGCCGGACTCCTTCATACGGCTAGCCCACAGACGCGCCGTGTTTGCATCTGGGGATCGGCGCACAAGAGATGTGAATGTAACGATGTTTGGCCTAGCGCCAGACGTACTCATTCGTTCGAACCAGCTAGTTGCAGTGTGATAGTCAGGCGCACGGTGGATCAGGTTGCTGAATACCTTGACATCCGGCTTTATGCCACTGCCAACCATCTGGTCAAACCAGTACACTGCGCTCTCGTAGTCAGGCGCTCGCTTGACAAGAACACTCCAGGCCTTCAGGTCTGGCTCAATGTGTCGAGAGAGCATTTGCCTGAACCAACCCTCAGCAGTTGGATAGTCCGGTGCTCCGTTGATCAGCGTGGTATAGGTCGTAACGTTAGGTTCCACATCAGCTTCGAGCATTTGCTTGAACCAACCCTCCGCGGTTGGATAGTCTGGTGCTCTGTTGATCACCGTGGTATAGGTCGTAACGTCAGGTTCCACACCAGCTTCGAGCATCTGCTTGAACCAACCCTCAGCAGTTGGATAGTCCGGTGCTCCGTTGATCAGCGTGGTATAGGTCGTAACGTTAGGTTCCACATCAGCTTCGAGCATTTGCTTGGAGGGAAATGGGGCCAGGTCTTTATTTTTGGTGTTTGTGGAGGTGTTCGGCGTGACCCTGACGACTCGGCATGACGAGGCGCTACCGAGGCGTGGTCTCTGTCCCCGATCTCCTGGATCCTCAGGAGTACCGGCGTACGTGCTAGTCCCTTTGCGGGCGGTACGCGTCGAGAATGCTCGCATCGGCATAGACTGGCAGGCCCATGCTATTCGCTCGCAAGCTGGAAGCTGTCAGCCAGCGTAGACGCTGTACTCCTACCGAGCACAAGAAAAGGAGGACCGCCGGCCATGACGAGCACGTACACAGGGAAGTACACGAAGACCGAAAGTGGCTACATGGGGCAGCTCGTCGAGTGGCCCGAAGTGGTCACCGAGGGAGCCACGATCGAGGAATGTCGTGAACTCCTGAGGGATGCGTTGCGGGAGATGGTCGCGGCGTATCGACAGGAAGGCAGGGAAGTTCCCTTGGGCGGAGCCCTCCTCGAGCAGGTCGCAGTAGAGACGTAGCATGAGTGTTTCTCGGCGAGAACTCGCGGCTTTGAGATCAGATCTCTTCTCCTGAAAGCGTCTTCCGACCAGCAGCCTATGTCTTGCCGCAGCTTGGAGTGGGAAGCTCTCTTGACTTCCGTACGTTTTCGCGTACGCTAGGGGCATCTCACGGGAGGTTCCTCATGCCCTCAATCAAGGCGACGGACGCGCGGGCCAAGCTCTACCGATTGCTTGATGAGGTCGCGGAGTCGCACGAGCCGGTTGTGATTACCGGGAAGCGATCCAACGCAGTGCTCGTCTCAGAGGACGACTGGCGCTCGATTCAGGAGACGCTCCACCTGTTGTGCGTCCCCGGAATGCGCGAATCGATCCAAGAGGGGATGAAGACCCCGGTCGACGCGTGCTCCGACCGACTCGACTGGTGAGCTGGAAGATCGTCTTCACCAAGCAGGCGCAGAAGGACGCCCGGAAGCTTGCCGCCGCGGGCCTGAAACCCAAGGCAGAGGAGTTGCTCGCGATCCTCCGTGAAGACCCGTGGCGATCGCCGCCTCCCGTCGAGAAGCTGCTCGGCGATCTTGCCGGAGCCTGCTCGCGGCGGATCAACATCCAGCACCGCCTCGTCTATCAGGTCTTCGAGAAGGAGCGAATCGTCAAGGTCATCCGGATGTGGACGCACCACGAATGACCCATCGGTCAGACCAGCCTCATGCCGTTCGCGCCGTCGAACGACGCAAGATGATCCACACGATGGTGTGAGCCGCTCTCGGAAGCTCGAGCTGCTACGGCACGAAACAGGTGTCGCCCGTACACTCAAGACCGGTGCTTCCCGAGACAAACGGCAGTAGGGACTGGTTTCCGAACACGTAGGTGGCAATCAACTGGTAGCTGGCCTCGGCGCCTATGGCGGATGGAAGGTATGAGCCGGTCAACGTGAGGCCTGCCTGCGGCAGGCTGAGGGAGAGGCTCACCGCGGCGAGGGCATCGAGTGCCCCGGCGAACTCCACGGTGTTGGTCACGTCGACAATTCCCGCGTCGACCGTGGAGATCACACGCAAGCCGGACACGCTTGGGAGACCGTTCCCGGATCCGATCTGCGCGTCGAATCCGATGGTGGACGACAGCAGCACGTCGCCAAGCGGGAGGACTGCGGTGATGTACGGCGAGAGCGTGAGACCATTGCCGTCGAAGCTCCATTGCGGACCATCGGTGACGGTCGCCGTTACAGTGACGCCGCCGAGCAGGCTCGGAGAGCCCGAATAGAGAAGCCACGCGGGCGGCGCTGCCCGTCCTACGAACGAGATGACGTTCTGTCGAAGCGCCAACTCGCGACTGAGCCTCGCACTGACGGACAACCAGTCGAGAGAGAGCGTGACGGCTCCTCCGGCGGTCGCCCCTAGATCTAGGTACGGCAGGTACGGCAACTCCAGCCACGCTGCCAAGGCGAAGTCGCACAGGCCGGCGGCGGCCTCGATCTTCGCGTTCGCCGTCGTCAGTGGGAACCCGGTCGCACCGCCGGTCATTCGAAGCCCAAAGCAGTCACCAAGATCGCCGGACTCATCGGCCCAGAGCAACGCCGATGCCGCGACCAACAACAGGATCATGACGGCCGCGATGCGGCGCAATCCCTGAGAGGTCCTCATCGTCTCACCTTCCACTGACGTTCCCGGAGTGCCGTCAACGGTACGCGCTCGAATGCGGCCCGACAAGCCCATCGGTCACACCGTCTCAGACTCTGCTGCCAGGTTCGGGCCCTTGCGTCGGAGGGCTGTCACCTCTCGCCATCGCCGCTCGGAGATCTGCGACGAAGCGCTCCACGTCCGACGGTCCCGTCTCGCTTTCGCATCGGCGGACAACGGCGCTGCCGACGATGACACCGTCTGCGAGTTGCGCCACAGCGGCCGCCTGCTCAGGCTTCGAGATACCGAAACCGACAGCGATCGGCTTGTCGGTGACACCCCGCACGCGGCTCACAAAGTCCGCCAGGTCGGTGGGCAGGCTGTCCCGCGCTCCCGTCGTCCCGGTCACCGAAACGACATAGACGTAGCCGCGAGATCGCTGACAGATCAGGCGCATCCGCTCTGGGGGCGTGTTCGGCGCGAGGAGGTAGACCAGCGCCAGCCCCTCTTGCCGGCAGAGTTCCTCGATGGCGCCGCCCTCCTCGGGTGGAAGATCGGGAACGATCAATCCGTCGACCCCGGCCCCTCGGCACGCTTGGCAGAACGCGGCCTCGCCGAACGCGAGGATCGGGTTCAGATACCCCATGAACAGAAACGGGACCTCGGGACGCTGTGTCCGCAGTCGAGCGGCGAGTTCGAGGCACACTCGGACTGTCGTCCCTTGGGCGAGGGCTCCCTGCGTTGCACCCTGAATCACACGACCATCGGCGAGAGGATCGGAGAATGGGACGCCCAGTTCGAGGATATCGGCTCCTCCGGCGATCGCCGCGTCCGCCAGGGCGAGGGAGCGCTCCGGCGTCGGGTAGCCCAACGTCACGTACGGGATGAGAACGGCGCGGTCCGCCGATCGCGCGACACGGAAGACATCGTCGATCCATCGGACCCCGTGACGCTCGCTCATGTGCGCTCCCTGTTGATGCTCGTGACGGTTCCGAGATCTTTGTCGCCTCGGCCGGACAGGTTGACGATCAAGATCTTGTCACGCGCCATGCCGGCCGCCCGTCTCACGCCTTCGGCGATGGCGTGGGCGCTTTCGAGTGCGGGGATGATCCCCTCGCATCGCGAGAGCAGGGCGAACGCGTCGAGGGCCTCCGCGTCGGTGGCGGAGGTGTACTTAACCCGCCCGAGATCGCGAAGCTGGCTGTGTTCCGGTCCGACCGCCGGGTAATCGAGGCCGGCCGAAACCGAGTGCGTCGGGAGGACCTGTCCGTCCTCGTCTTGGAGCAGGTAGGTCCGCGTCCCGTGGAGAACGCCGACTCGTCCTCGAAGTGGATCCGCGAAGCGTGCCGCGTGCTGATCGGTCGTCGTTCCACACCCGCCGGCTTCCACGCCGATCATTTCGACAGGATCTTCGAGAAACGGATGGAAGAGGCCGATCGCGTTCGAGCCCCCGCCGACGCAGGCGACCAGCACATCAGGCAGGCGACCCGCCTGCTCGAGGATCTGCGCCCGCGCTTCACGCCCGATGATCGTCTGGAAGTCTCGGACCATTCGCGGATACGGGTGCGGCCCTAGCGCCGATCCCAAGAGGTAGTACGTCGTGTCGACGTTGGTGACCCAATCGCGAATCGCTTCGTTGATCGCATCCTTGAGCGTTCGGCTTCCGGCGTCGACGCCCCTGACCTCGGCGCCGAGCAGACGCATCCGGTCAACGTTCGGCGCTTGGCGAGCCATGTCTTCGGTCCCCATGTAGACCACGCACTCGAGGCCGAGCAGGGCCGCCGCCGCCGCGGTCGCGACACCGTGTTGGCCGGCGCCGGTCTCGGCGACGACTCGACGTTTGCCCATTCGACGTGCAAGGAGCGCCTGTCCGAGCGTGTTGTTGATCTTGTGCGCTCCGGTGTGTGCCAGATCCTCCCGCTTGAGATAGATCCTCGCGCCCCCGGCATGCTCGGTCAGGTTCGCGGCAAGGGTGAGCGGCGTCGGGCGTCCGACGTAATCGCGCAGGAGACGATCCAGTTCCTCGTGAAAGCCGGGATCTGCCTGCGTCTCTCGGTACACCCGATCGAGTTCGTCGAGCGCCGGGACCAGCACCTCGGGAACGAATCGGCCTCCATAAACGCCGAAGTACCCTCTCGAATCGGGCATGGAAGGTGTCCCTGAAGGCTTGCCGGTGGATTCCTTGATCATGTTGACCCTTTCTCGTTCAGCGCGTGCCTGGCGGCGGCGATGAATGCGCGCATCTTCTCGACGTCCTTTCTTCCCGGGGCGCTCTCCACGCCGCTCGATACATCGACGCCCCATGGGTGGATTGCCTCCACGGCCGAGGCCACGTTCTCCGGCGTCAGTCCGCCGGCGAGGAGGATGCGGTGCTGTGTCGCGGCATCCAACGCGATGGACCAATCGAACGCCTGTCCGGTTCCACCATGCCGATCGGGGGCGTAGGTGTCGAGGAGAAACGCACTCGGCGAATAGTCATCGAGCTTCGCGAGATCGTTCCGTGCCGCGACGCGGAATGCCTTGATCACGAACAGCCCGGCACGGACGAGCTGTTCGACGGCCTCGGGGGGCTCGTCTCCGTGAAGCTGCACGCCGTCGAGCTTGGCCGTGTCGACGATTCGTCGGACTCGCTCGAGCGGCGCATCGACGAAGACGCCGACCCACTTTGCCGACGGCGCCCGCTGCTTGGTTTCGTGAATGAGTGACGACGCTTCAGCCGGCCTCATCGCTCGTGGACTCGGGGCGTGGAAGATGATGCCCAGGAAGTCGGCGCCGGCCTCCGCGGCGACGAGCGCGTCGTCGACTCGAGTCAGTCCGCAGATCTTGATCGGACTCACGACAGGCCCCCGGCGACGAGCTCGCGAACCTTTGCCCCGATGTCGGGCGCCTGCACCAGGGCACCGCCGACAAGGACCGCATCGGCTCCCATCTCACCGACGCGTGCGACGTCCGCGGCCGAGCCGATCCCGCTCTCCGCGACAGCGACCACCGAAGCGGGAAGGCGAGCCCGCAGCCGGCCGAAGATCGCGAGGTCGACGCTGAAGTCGGACAGGTTGCGGCTGTTGATGCCCACGACAGTCGGGTTCAGGCTCAGAGCTCGCTCGATGTCAGCCTCATCGTGCACCTCGACGAGCGCCGTCATCTTCCACCGCGACACGTCAGCGTACAGCGCGCTCAGCTCGTCGTCCGCCAGGATGCGAACGATGAGCAGGACCGCGTCGGCGCCAGCGGCCCGTGCCTCGATGACCTGATACGAATCGAGGATGAAGTCCTTCCGAAGAATCGGGACGCTTCTTCCTACACTTGCGACAGCCTGTTTGGCCGTCGCAAGATCCGCGAGGCTTCCGCTGAAGAACCGTTCGTCGGTCAGCACCGAGATCGCGGACGCGCCGTTCTCAACGTAGGTCTCCGCTACGATCTCGGCCTGAAGATTCGGTGCGAACGATCCTTTCGATGGAGACGCGCGCTTGATCTCGGCGATCAGCGCGACAGCTTCCGTCCTCAGCGCTCCCGCGAAGTCGATCGGCGTCGGCTGCGATTCTGCGCGCTCCGTCAGCTCGCCGATCGGCACGGTCCTCTTTCGATCGGCGATCTCTCCGCGTTTGTGAGAGACGATCTCGTCAAGAATCATGACTCGCTCCCAGGCGTTGGGTTATCGCGATGAGTCCATCGAGACGACCGCGCGCCGCGCCCGAATCGACGCTCTCCGCCGCCACGGCGATTCCTCCGGGGATGTCGGAGGCGCGACCGGCGGCGACGAGAACGCACGCTGCGTTGAGGAGAACGACGTCTCGCATCGGCCCTTGCAGGCCGTCGAGGAGATCGATGAGGATGCGGGCGTTTTCCTCGGCGGTTCCGCCTTGAAGGTCCGAGAGAGATGCGGGCGAGAAGCCGAGCGATTCAGGATCGAGCGCGAACGACTCGATTCGTCCGTCCGCAAGTCGTGCGACGTGGTTTTCCCCGAGCGTGGAGAACTCGTCCATACCCCCGCCGCCGTGGACGACAAACGCGGAGCGGCAGCCGAGCGATCGGAGAACCTGCGCCAGCGGCTCGGTCAGGGCTCGATCGTACACGCCGAGAAGCTGGATCTGGGCGCTTGCCGGATTCGTCAACGGCCCGAGTACGTTGAAGACCGTCCGGATTCCCATCTCTCGCCGAGGCCCGATCGCGTGCTTCATTGCCGGATGGAGCCTGGGAGCGTAGAGGAAGCCAATCCCGACTTCGTCGATGCACCGGCCGACGTCCTCGGGAGACAGATCGAGATCGACGCCGAGTTCCTCGAGGACGTCCGCGCTTCCGCATCGGCTGGAGACGGAGCGATTCCCGTGTTTGGCAACCGCCAGCCCTGCGCCGGCCGCGACGAACGAGACCGTCGTCGAGATGTTGAAGGTTCCACGGGCGTCACCGCCCGTCCCGCAGACGTCGACCAGCGTCGAGGCTTCCGTCGGCACCCGAATCGCCTTCTCTCGCATGGCGCGCGCGAACCCGGTGATCTCCTCCACCGTCTCTCCCTTGCGACGAAGCGCAACAAGGAGGCCCGCGATCTGTGCGTCGGTGGCGTTGCCCGTCATGATGGAGTCCATCACGACTTCGGCTTCGGCCTCCGTCAGGCTCTCTCCATCCATCACGCGAGCGAGGGCCTCTCGAATCGTCATGCCGCGACCCGCTCGGTGGGTCGGCCGACACGCAGGAAGCTCTCCAGCAGCCGCTTGCCGTGGGGCGTGAGGATCGACTCCGGATGGAACTGAACGCCGTACAGCGGATGCTCCTTGTGCTGAATCGCCATGATCTCTCCTTCGGCGGTGAAGGCCGTCACGTCGAACCTGTCCGGAACGGGCTCCTTGACGATCAGGGAGTGGTAGCGCGTGGCGGTGAACGGACTCGGGAAGTTGGCGAAGATTCCTTGACCCGTGTGATGGATTGCCGAAGTCTTGCCGTGCATCAGCCGCGGAGCCCGATCGATCGTTCCGCCAAAAACGTGAGCGATCGCTTGGTGACCGAGACAGACGCCAAGGATCGGGAGACGCTGGTGGAGCTCCTCGACAATTCGAAGGCAGACGCCGCTTCCCTCGGGACGACCCGGCCCTGGCGAGAGAACGATCGCGTCGGGTTCCAGATCCTGGACCTCGGCCACCGTGACCGCATCGTTTCGGAACACGCGCAGATCGGCACCCAACTCGCCGAAGTACTGCACCAAGTTGTACGTGAAAGAGTCGTAGTTATCGATCACGACGATCATCGTTGTCCCCCTTGCGCCGAAGAGGCTCCGGCTGCTTCGGCTCGCCGCACCGCTTCGGCCAGAGCCTTCGCCTTGCTGAGCGTCTCCTCGTGCTCGCGGGCCGGATCCGAGTCGGCCACGATCCCTGCCCCGGCCTGGACATGAATCGCACCCCCGTGCATCACGAGGGTGCGGATCGTGATACACGTGTCCATCGCACCCGAGTAAGCGAAGTACCCGACGGCTCCCGCGTACGGACCTCGCCGCTCCTTCTCGAGTTCGGCGATGATCTCCATCGCTCGGACCTTCGGAGCTCCGGAGACCGTCCCCGCGGGGAAGGTGGCACGCAGCAGGTCGAACGCGTTCATGCCGGGACCGAGCTCGCCCTGAACGCTGGAGACGATGTGCATCACGTGCGAGTACTGCTCGATGGTCATCAGCTCGGGTGTCTCCACGGTTCCGTACCGACACACCCTGCCCAGGTCGTTGCGTCCGAGGTCGACGAGCATGACGTGCTCGGCCCGCTCCTTGGGATCGGCCAGAAGCTCCTCGGCCAGTGCTTGATCTTCCGCCCGATCGACGCCGCGACGCCTCGTCCCTGCGATCGGCCGTACCTCCGCCCTGCGTCCCTGCAAGCGGACCATCGTTTCGGGTGAAGAACCGATGATCCGAATCCCTCCGGGAAGGTCGAGGTAGAACATGTACGGGGACGGATTCAGCATCCGCAGTGCGCGGTAGACGGCAAACGGATCGACGTTCGTCATTCGTGATAGGCGCTGCGAGATCACGCCCTGGAAGATGTCCCCCGCGGCGATGTACTCCTTCGTCCGGCGGACCGCGTCTTCGAAGCTGGGGCGATCGACGTTGGAGACCCAGCCGTTTCCCATTTCGGCGGTCTGCTCGAGCGACGGCGGTTTCACCGCGGGCAGGGGACGCTCCATCGCCGCCGCAATGTTAGCGATCTTGCCGATCGCCCGCTGGTATGCCGCATCCACGCCGTCTTCGACGTGAGCATTGACGACCACAAGCAGCTGACGCTTCACGTGATCGAAGATCGCGAGCGTGTCCGACAGCAGGAAGACGGCGTCCGGCAGTCCGAGGCCAGGGTCCTCAGGGAGAGGGGCCCGTTCGAAGAATCGGACGGCGTCGTAGCTGAGATAGCCGACCAGCCCGCCGTAGAACTCGGGGAGATCCGGGTTCGCTACGGGCTTGTACCTGCCGAGGATCGATTCCATCGCCGCCAACGGATCGCCATCCGGCGGGCTGATGTCCGTGACGGCCCCGTTCTCTCGCAGCTCGACGCGGCCATTCTCCGCGGTCAACACGGCGATCGGGTCGATCCCGAGGAACGAGTACCTGCCGACCTGTTCGCCTCGCTCGACGCTCTCGAGAAGGAACGAGGATCCGTCTCCTCGAAGCTTGAGATAGACAGAAGCGGGGGTTTCGAGGTCGGCAGGAATCTCCATCCAGATCGGAATCAGATTCCCCTGTTCGGCCAGCGTGCGAGCCTCTTCCAGCGTGGGACGAATCATCTTCTGTCTCCTTTGGGATTGAGTCGGCGGTCCACGATCACAAGGACCTCCCCACCGCTTCGGCGACCGGGCGAATCTTCTCCATCAAGGTACGGAATCGTTCCGGCCGCAAGGATTGCGCTCCGTCCGACAGGGCCGTCTCGGGAGAGGTGTGGACCTCCACCAGGAGCCCGTCGGCGCCGGCCGCGATCGCCCCGAGAGAAACCGGCTCCACAAGGTCCCACCGGCCGGTTCCGTGGCTGGGATCTACGACCACCGGGAGGTGGCTGAGCCTCTTGATCAGGGGCACGGCGTTGATGTCGACCGTGTTTCGAGTGTAGGTTTCGAAGGTTCGGATTCCGCGCTCGCAGAGAATCACGCGCCCGTTCCCTTGAGACAGGATGTACTCGGCCGCCATCAGCAGCTCTTCCACGGTCGACATCATTCCACGCTTGAGCAGGACCGGCTGCTGTACCTTCCCTACAGCCTGTAAAAGGGCGTAGTTCTGCATGTTGCGTGCGCCGACCTGCAGGATGTCCACGAAGGAAACGACCACGGGGACGAGTTCCGGTTCCGTCACCTCCGACACGACGAGGAGCCCGGTCTCGCGCCGGACCTGATCGAGAATCCGCAGACCTTCTTTCCCAAGGCCCTGGAAGCTGTACGGGGAGGTGCGCGGTTTGAATGCGCCTCCGCGGAGTACGGTCGCTCCTGCATCGCGAACGGCCTCCGCCACGGCGCGCAGCTGATCGAGGCTCTCGACCGCGCACGGACCGGCCATCATCACAAGGCGTTCTCCTCCGATCGTTACGTCACCAACGGAGACTCGGGTGTCTTGGGGATGGAAGTCCCGGCTCGCCCGCTTGAATGGGGCGAGGGTCGCCAACGTGCGGACAACGCCCTCCATCCCCTCGATCTGCGCTTGATCGAACGGGCGCACGTTGCCGATGGCGCCGATGACCGTCTGATCTTCGTCACGAGAGATCTGCGCCTGACATCCCACTTGCTCCAGGAACGCCGTTACGTGCGCAACCTGAGCAACCGTCGCCTGGCGGTCCATGACGATCATCATCTGGCGTCATCCTCCAGATGGACCGATCTCGTGGATGCCGGACTGTGGGCTCGCACGCCTCTCATCGATGGCCTCGGCACGCTCTTCGGCCGCCCGATTCCCATCACTGTCCTCGACCCCTCCTCGTTGAAGTCCTACTTGTCCAACCGTCAAGCCTGCAGCACAGAAAAAGAGAAGACCGCAGGACGTGCCTGCGGTCGTCGAGCCGGTTCACTGTGCGCCCAGTCAGTCCCTAGCTGCGCGCGGCAGAACCGGCATCACGCCACCACCAAAGGAGACCGGAAAACGCACTTCTGGAAGCAGAGTGAGCGTCTTCTCGTCTGCGTGGCATGATGGCCCATCATAGGAAGGCTCCCTTCCGGAGTCAAGAGGGACCGCGAGTATCGCCGTTCTGAGCGGTGTTTCGCGAGAGCGGGATTCCGCGGGGGGGGGGTCTTGACATCGCACAAGGACGAACCTATGATGCGAGCACTATGGTCAGGGTGAAGGACTGCACCGAACAGTTGTGCCCGTCCGAACCCCGTCGCGTTTTCTTTTGGTATTACTTTGGAACCGGCCTTTCTGCCTCGGCGTAGCTGACAGCGAACCGTAGCGGGAGGGTCCGGAGCGGACTGCAGGCAATGCCTGCGGTCTTTTTGTTTTGGGGTTCGGGCCGATCGGCGGTCCGAAACGGACGAGAGGACGGCGAGGATGGGTTGCTACGGAATCCGAGGAGCGACGAGCGTTCCGAGAAACGGCGAAGAGGAGATCCTTCAGGCTACGCGCACGTTGCTGAAGAAGATGATCGACGACAACGGAATCGCAGTGGAGAGGATCGTCAGCGTGATCTTCACCGTCACGCAAGATCTCAACGCGGTCTACCCCGCGCGTGCCGCCCGGAACCTTGGATGGCACGAGACGCCGCTTCTCTGTGCGCAGGACATCGATGTGCCAGGGAGCCTGTCGCGATGCATTCGCGTGCTGTTGCACGTAGACGTTGACCGAAAGCCGGACCGAATCCGACACGTGTACCTCGGCGAGGCGCAGTCCCTACGCCCGGATTGGGCAGAGGAGGCGGTGGAATGACGCGAGTCGCATTTCAGGGGATCGCCGGAGCCTACTCCGAGCAAGCGATTCGGGAGTACTTCGGACCAGACGCGGAAGCCGTGGCATGTGAAACCCTCGAAGATGTGTTCCAAGCGGTGGAGTCGGGGCAGACAGACAAAGGAATGCTCCCCGTCGAGAACTCGGTCGCCGGATCGGTCAATCAATCGTACGAACTGCTCATGGAGCATGATCTGCGCATCTTCTCCGAGGTGATCCTGCGTGTGAGGCACATGCTGCTCGCACAGCCTGGAGCTTCTTTGGCTTCGATCGGTGTCGTCCGCTCCCATCCTCAAGCCTTGACGCAGTGTCAACGCTACCTGGCGCGACACGGCCTCAAGCCCCAGGCCACAGCCGACACCGCGGGCGCGGCGAGCGAATTGGCATCTCACCCCGAGGCCGGTGTCGCGGTCATCGCAGGCGAAATGGCGGCGGAGCTCACGGGACTCGAAGTCATCGACCGCCACATCGAAGACTCCACGGCCAACTACACGCGCTTCTTCGTCCTTTCGCAGGAGGATGCGCCTCGTGCTCAACGGAACAAGACCTCGCTCGTCTTTACGACGCCGCACCGGCCGGGCGCCCTCTACGAGTGCTTGGGGGAGTTTGCGTCTCGACGCGTCAGTCTGAGCAAAATCGAGTCCCGTCCCCGTGCCAACCGTCCGTGGCAGTACATCTTCTATCTCGACTTCGAGGGCCACTGCCGCGACCCCGAATGCGAGGCGGCGATGATGGGGCTCCTGCGACGTTCGTCGTTCGTGAAGATGCTCGGATCGTATCCTTCGGCAACCACCCCGATCCCCGAAGGACGAGAGCCCGAGACGACTGCAGACGATCGGGGGGAAGACGAATGATCGTCATCATGAAGACGGACGCCACGCCCTCGCAGTTGACGAACGTCGTAGCCCTCATCGAGCAGATGGGAGGCCAAGCGCATCTGTCCCGCGGAGAAGAACGAACGTTGATCGGGATCATCGGGAATGGGCGGCCTTTCGACCCTGATCGGATTGAGCAGATGGACGGCGTGGAGAAGACGATGCCGGTCCTCCGCCCGTTCAAACGGGCAAGCCGCGAATTCCACCCGCAGGACACGCTGGTTACGGTTGGGGACGTCGTCGTCGGAGGTTCGCAGATCACGCTCATCGCGGGTCCGTGTGCGGTCGAGAGCCGTGATCAGTTGATCGAGATCGCCTCGGCCGTCAAGGAACGCGGCGCCCAAATGCTGCGCGGCGGCGCGTTCAAACCGCGAACCTCTCCGTACAGCTTTCAGGGGCTGGGAGAAGAGGGCCTACGCATTCTCGCCGAGGCGCGGGACGTGACCGGCCTGCCGATCGTCACCGAGGTGATCCAGCCCGAACTGGTTCCTCTGGTGACCAGCTACGCCGATGTGGTCCAAATCGGGGCGCGCAACATGCAGAACTTTGCCCTGCTCCATGCCGTCGGACAAGCTCAGTGTCCGGTGCTCCTGAAGCGTGGGATGATGTCGACCGTGGAGGAGCTGTTGATGGCGGCGGAGTACATCCTCTCGCACGGCAACACGCGTGTGATCTTGTGCGAGCGAGGGATCCGCACGTTTGAGACGTACACTCGGAACACGCTCGACATCAGTGCCGTTCCGCTCCTGAAACAACTCACCCATCTGCCTGTGATCGTCGATCCGAGCCACGGGACAGGGAAGTGGGAGTTGGTGGCGCCGGTCTCCCGCGCCGCGGTCGCGGCTGGCGCCGATGGCCTGATCGTGGAGGTGCACACGCATCCCGACCAAGCCCTTTCCGATGGGAGTCAGTCCCTGAAACCAGAGACGTTCGCCGACCTTGTCGCATCGTTGCGCAAGGTAGCCGTCGCGGTCGGGAGGACGGCGTGAAGGAGCTGGAGGCGTGTCACGTCGTGGTCGCCGGGCTCGGATTGATGGGATCTTCCCTGGCCGCGGCCCTCGGCGGTCACTGCCGCACGGTCTCCGGCCTGGCCAGGCGTGCGGAGAGCATTGAACAGGCGGTGAAAAGGGGGTTCATCAATCAAGGGACGCTCGACCCGAAGGAGATCCTGCCCAAGGCGGACATCGTGGTTCTCGCCACGCCGGTCCGGACGATCCTCCGTCAGATTGACGAGTACGGTCCTTTGCTGGCGGACGGATCCCTGCTGATCGACCTCGGCAGCACGAAGCGAGAGGTTCTGGAGGCGATGGATCGTCTCCCGAAGGGCGTTCAGCCGCTCGGAGGACATCCGATGTGTGGGAAGGAACGTTCCGGACTTGCGGCGGCGGATCCGGAGCTATACGTTGGATGCTCATTCGTCGTCTCTCCGCTCGAACGGACCTCGCCAGCCGCACTCGATCTCGGTCGAGCATTGGTCAAGGCGATCGGTGGCAGACCGATCGTCCTCGACGCAGCTCGCCAGGATCATCTCGCTGCCACGTTGAGCCATCTCCCCTACCTGTTGGCTTGCTCGCTCGTGCAAACCGCGGATTCCGTCACGTCTTCAGATCCGGCGGCGTGGGAGATCGTCGCGGGCGGATACCGGGACACGAGTCGAGTCGCGGGAAGCGACGTCACGATGATGCTGGACATCCTCTCCACGAATCGCCGCGAAGTACTCGATTCGGCTGCGGTCTTCCGTGATAAGCTTGACCATCTAGTCGAGCTCATCGCGGAAGGGGACGATGAGGCCCTTGCTGCCGTCCTCGCCTCCAGCAGGGCGGAGAGATGGAGGATGTTCCCGTGAACACCGTCGTACGCCCGACGCGGTCTCCGCTGCGCGGCTCGCTGCGGGTCCCGGGAGACAAGTCGATCTCCCACCGGGCTCTGCTTCTCGCCTCCCTCGCGGATGGGGAAAGTCGAATCGACGGGCTCCTCCACTCCGGCGACTGCGTGGCGACCCGCGACTGCATGCGTGCCCTCGGCGTCGAGATCGAGGATGAGCCGGATGCTTCGGTTACGGTCGGGGGGGTCGGACTGCGCGGTCTAGAGCCTGCCACGGGCGCGATTGACTGCGTTCGCTCCGGGACGACCCTGCGCCTACTGGCCGGGATCCTGTGCGGCCAGAGCTTCTCCAGCGTGCTCACCGGGGACCCTCAACTCCTCCGGCGTCCGATGCGACGGATCGTCGAGCCGCTACGGGCGATGGGCGCCGACATCGCGGACGAGGATGGGCACGCCCCCTTGCAGATCGAAGGGCGGGTGCTTCGTGGCGTGACCCACGAACTAACGGTCGCCAGCGCGCAAGTGAAGAGCGCTCTCCTGCTCGCCGGGCTGTTCGCTGACGGCGCGACCACAATCCGTCAACCAGGCCCTGCCCGTGATCATACCGAGCGTATGCTGGCCGCGATGGGGGTCGATGTGCACGTGGACGACCTTGCAGTGACCCTTCATCCGCCGGAGAGCCTGTCCCCGGTCTCCTTGCGCGTGCCGGGCGACATCTCGTCGGCGGCGTTTCCGCTCGTCGCGGCGCTTCTGATTCCCGGCTCGGAGATCACCCTGCGGTGCGTCGGCCTGAACCCCACGAGGACCGGCGTGCTCGACGTCCTGGAGCAGATGGGGGCGCGGATTGAGATTGCGGCGCGGCGGGTTGAGAGCGGCGAGCCGGTTGGCGATCTCACGATTCGCAGTTCCGAACTCGTGGGCGCCACGATCGGCGGAAGCACCGTGGTGCGGATGATCGACGAGTTTCCTGTCCTCGCCGTCGCCGCCGCCCTCGCTCGGGGAACGACGCTCGTGAGAGACGCTCAAGAGCTCCGCGTCAAGGAGACCGACCGAATCGGCACGATCGTCTCCGAGCTGCGCGCCCTCGGCGCAGAGATCGAGGAGACGGAGGACGGATTCGTCGTGCAGGGGCCGACGCCGCTCCGAGGAGCGGTCGTCGACAGTCATCGCGACCATCGGCTGGCAATGGCCCTCACCGTCGCCGGGCTGGTGGCGCAGAACGAAGTTACCGTGCGTCAGGCGGAGTACGCAGCGGACTCGTATCCAGGATTTTCCGAACAGCTAAGGATGTTGGGGGCCAGCCATGATTGACGGATCGACGCACATGGTGGGCCTGATCGGTTGGCCCGTCGAGCACAGCCTGTCGCCGGCGATGCAAAACGCAGCGTTCGATGCTCTCGGCCTGAACTGGAAATACGTTCCGCTCCCCGTCGTGCCGGGTACGGAAAGCGCGAGCCTGCGAGGTCTGGTCAGTCTCGGGTTCGCAGGAGCCAATGTGACCGTCCCCCACAAGACGACGCTGATGGCTGGTCTGGACTCTGTAACGCCGGACGCGCAGGCGATCGGAGCCGTGAACACGATCGTCGTTCGGCGACCCGGCGAAGAGAGCGCTTCCGTCCACGGGCACAACACCGATCACAGCGGGTTCGTCGACTCACTCCATGCGGCCGGGTTTGAGGTTGCAGGAGCGCGAGCGGCCGTCGTCGGTACCGGTGGCGCGGCCCGAGCCGTCGTCTTCGGGCTGTTGACTGCCGGCGCCGCGGACGTTGTCGTGCTGGGCCGGAACGTGGAGCGGGCCGAACGCCTCGCGGGCGATCTGGGTCGTTCGGCCGCCGGGCGCCTGCGCGCGCAGCCCCTCGCGGTTGATGCTCTCATCGAATCCGCACGGGCCGCATCGCTTCTCGTCAACGCGACGCCGGTGGGGATGTGGCCCCAGGAGGAAGCTTCCATTTGGCCGGAGGAGGTTCGACTTCCATCCGACCTGGTCGTGTACGACCTCGTCTATGTCCCTCGTGAGACGCGTCTTCTTCGGCAGGCAAGTGGAGCCGGCGCGACCGCCCTCGGCGGTCTCGAACTGCTGATTGAGCAAGGGGCTCGCGCGTTTACACTGTGGACCGAGAAGGAGGCGCCAAAGGAGATCATGCGGCGGGCGTGCGAACAGGCAATGGAGAGGAGATTCGGATGAGGTTCCTGACAGGAGGGGAATCTCACGGGCCGTGCCTGACGACGGTCGTCGAAGGGTTGCCCGCCGGTCTGGAGATCGACGTCCGGGCGATCGATGACGAACTCGCGAGACGTCAGTCAGGACACGGTCGTGGGGAGCGGATGAAGATCGAGCGCGATCGAGCGGAGGTCCTCGGCGGCATCCTCGACGGCCGCACCATCGGGGCTCCCGTCGTCCTACGGATCGCGAATCGGGACTGGGAGAACTGGCGCAAGCGGTGGGAGTCCGGAGCGCTTCCGCCGGTCACCGTCCCCCGCCCCGGACACGCCGACTGGGCCGGGATGCAGAAGTACGGACTCGCTGATGCTCGGCCGATTCTCGAGCGGGCCAGCGCCCGAGAGACCGCCGCCCGTGTGGCGGTCGGTGCGCTGGCGAAGCTCCTGCTGCGTGAGTTCGGCATCTCCGTGGGGAGCGCAGTCTGCAGCATCGGACGAGTCGAAGCGACGATCCCCGAAGGTCCGTGGGACGCGATCTGGGGTCGCGCCGAGGAGAGTTCGGTCCGATGTGCAGACGAGGCCGCCAGTGCTCGCATGATCGAAGCGATCGACTCGACACGGGCGGCCGGCGAGTCGCTGGGCGGCGTTTTCTACATCGCCGCGACTGGAGTCCCCGCCGGCCTCGGCTCCCACGTTCACTGGGACCGAAGGCTCGACGGACAGATGGCCGGCGCCGTGATGTCGATCCCGGCGGTCAAAGGGGTCGAGATCGGCTCGGGCTTTGGCCATGCCGCGAGAACGGGGACCCAGGCTCACGATTCGCTGACGACGGACGAGAAGGGAAACGTGGTCCGCGCCACGAATCGCGCCGGGGGCATCGAGGGAGGGATGAGCAACGGAGAGACGATCGTCCTCCGCGCCGCGATGAAACCGATCCCGACAACCGTCACGCCGCAGGAATCGATCGACGTTGCGACGCTCGCGCCGGCCGATACGGAGTATCAGAGATCGGACGTCTGCGCGGTCCCCGCGGCCGCCGTTGTCGGCGAAGCGATGGTAGCGTGGATTCTGGCCGCCTCGCTTCGAGAGAAACTGGGAGGAGACAGCCTCGAGGAAATGAAGGCCCACGACGGCGCTTGGGGGAGCGATGGATAGCCGCCCCAACCTGTCCGTCACAGGATTCATGGGCGTCGGCAAGTCGAGTGTCGGTGCGGCGGTGGCCGACCGACTTGGGCATCCGTTTGTCGACATGGATGCAGAGATCGAGTCGCGCGCCGGCAAGTCGATCGCCGACATCTTCGCGCAGGACGGGGAGGGTGCGTTCCGTGACCTCGAGGCGGCGATCTGTTTCGAGGTCTCGAGCCGGGGCGGGCTGGTGGTTGCGACAGGCGGGGGAACGCTCGTCGATCCCGAGAATCGCCACAGGATGCTGCAAAGCGGGACGGTCGTCTGCCTGACGTGTGAACCCGAAGCGCTTGCGTGCCGTCTGGACGGAACGGAAGATCGCCCACTTCTCGCGTCCGCGAAGGACCCGCGGACCACGATCATGGAGTTGCTGGAAAGCCGCAGGGAGGCGTACGCAGACCTCCCGTGGCACGTCGATACAACGAGTCGCTCGATCGCGGACGTCGTGGAGGACGTCGTCCGCCTGGCGTCCGTGAGAACCTTGTCGGTCCGCCACGGCGACGGGACCTACCCGATCCAGATCGGCCCAGGTCTCCTGGCCCACCTCGGTGACGGCGTCCGCGCCGCCGGTCTGGCGGCCAGATCCAGGATTGTCATCGTCTCCAATCCCATCGTCGATTCTCTCTACGGAGCGGCCGTGGCGGCGGCGATCAGGGATGCCGGATACGAGATCGGGTCGTGCATCATCCCAGACGGCGAGCGATTCAAGACGCTCGAGACCGTGCGCGACATCTACGGTAGCCTGCTGCAACAGGGACTCGATCGGGGAGACGCGTTGATAGGCCTTGGGGGCGGCGTCACGGGGGACATCGCCGGATTCGCTGCGGCGACGTTCCTGCGAGGCATTCGCTTCATCCAGGTTCCGACTACGCTCTTATCGATGGTCGACGCGAGCGTCGGTGGGAAGACCGGCGTGAACCTTCCCGACGGGAAGAACCTGGTCGGAGCGTTCAAGCGGCCCGATCTCGTCCTGATCGATCCTCACGTGCTGGGAACGCTTCCGGACGAGGAGCTCCGGTCCGGCGTAGCGGAAGTGATCAAGCACGGAGTCCTCGGCGATCCGACCCTGTTCGCGGAGTTCGAAGAGAGGCCCCTGAATCGGGCGTCTTGGGGGACGGATGCGGCCGTGGATCGGATCGTGCGCGCATTGGGTGTGAAGATAGCCGTTGTCGAGCAGGATCCGCTTGAAACCGGCCGCCGGGCGGTCCTGAACCTGGGCCACACGGTCGGGCACGCGTTGGAGACACTCAGCGGATACGCGCTACGGCACGGAGAGGCGGTTTCGATCGGGCTCGTCGCCGCCGCGCGGCTGGGGCACAAACTAGGCTTAGCGACACCGTCACTCGCTGAGACGATCGAGCGGATCCTGCGCCGGAACGGCCTTCCGACGGTCTGTCCGGCACACAGGGTCGAGGAGATCGAGGCTGCGATGGGGTGCGACAAGAAGCGTACGGCCGGCGCGCTTCGATGGGTCCTCCCGCGAGCGGTCGGGGATGTCACCGTGACGGACAAGGTTCCCTCCGAACTCGTCCGTGAAGTACTGGGCGAAATGGGGGCAAGGAGGAGATGATGTCGCAGTCGAAAGGCAAGACACGCGTACGCATCCTCGTCGTGCATGGGCCGAATCTCAACCTTCTCGGGACGCGCGAGCCGGACGTCTACGGCCCTACGACACTGTCGGAGATCGACGAGGCGCTCCGCAGAGCGGCCGCGGAGAGAGACGTCGAGATTCGGACGACCCAGTCGAATCATGAGGGCGAGCTGATCGACGCGATTCACGACGCGGCGAGCTGGGCCGACGGGATCGTGATCAACCCCGCAGCGTACACCCACACGAGCGTCGCCCTCAGGGACGCGATCGTGGCCGTCGGGCTGCCGGCGGTCGAGGTCCATCTATCCAACGTTCACGCCCGAGAGGACTTCCGGCGACGCTCGTTGATCGCGCCGGTCTGTCTGGGTCAGATCGGGGGATTCGGTCCGCGCAGCTACCTTCTGGGGTTGACGTCTATCGTCGACCACGTCCGCGGCATGCAGCCATCGTCCGAGGGCGCGTAGCGTGAAGCCCTCGGGACGATTGCAGGACGTGCCGCCGTATCCGTTCGTCCGCTGGAACGCAGCCTGTCAGCGTGCAGCGGATGAAGGGATCGATGTGATCCGTTTGGACATGGGAAACCCCGACCTTCCACCGCCTGACGCCGTGACCGACGCGCTCTGCACCTCGGCACGGAGCGCCGATCATCACGGGTATCCCGGATTTCGCGGCACGCCGCGATTGCGTGAGGCGATTGCGACGTTCTATGCACGCCGATTCGGCGTCACGCTCGATCCGGAGACGCAGATCGTTCCCCTACTGGGCTCGAAGGAAGGGATCGTCAACCTGTCTCTCGCCTGTCTCGATCCGGGAGACGTGGTCCTTGTGCCGGATCCGGGGTATGCCCCGTACGCCCGAGGGGCCTTGCTCGCGGGCGGGAACCCCGCTTTCTTCCCGCTCGTCGAGGAGCGGGCGTTCGTACCGAACCTCCAATCCCTTCCGATGGAGACCGTGCGCCGAGCCGTCATGCTCTGGCTCAACTACCCCAACAACCCGACCGGAGCCACGGCGGATCTCACATTCCTTGCCGAGGCCGTCGAGTTCGCCAGAACGAACGACCTTCTCCTTTGCCACGACGCTCCGTACGCCGACGTGACGTTCGATGGGTACGTCGCCCCCAGTGTTCTCCAGGTTCCCGGCGCGGCCGACATCGCGGTCGAGTTCAACTCGGTGTCGAAAACGTTCAACATGGCCGGATGGCGGGTCGGGATGGCCGTCGGTCAGCCCGATGCCCTTGCGCTGCTCGCCCAGATCAAGTCGAACGTGGATTCCGGCGTCTTCCTCCCAATCCAAGATGCCGCGGTCCGAGCGCTGAGCGTCGATTCCGACTGGATCGCCGCGCGCAACGAGGTCTATCGTCAGCGTCTGGCGATGCTCGTCGAAGCGCTGAACGCCGCCGGGCTCGATGCTTCCCTCCCGCGTGCCACGCTCTACCTCTGGGTTCGCCTGCCACCGGGTGTGGATTCCGAGGCCTTGGCGTTGCACTTGCTTGAGGCCACGGGCATCTCCGTCTCACCGGGCACGTTCTTCGGGTCGGCGGGCAGAGGCTTTCTTCGCGTCTCGGCGACGGCGTCGACCGACCGGATCGTTGAAGCTTCGCAACGCCTTCGTCGGCTTCCGAGCGACTGGATGGACAACGTGTCCTAGCATCGGCGGAGTCGATCTGCTCATCAGAGCGGGCTTCGCTCTTCGTCATGCTATCTTGCGATCCTCCACGGCTGTCCCGAGCTTGAACGTGGATGGGGTTTCCTGGGCCGACAGGCAGTCCCGAGACCGGGGTGCGCATCGCCGACTCCGATTCCGCCGGCGACGCCGAGGCGCCTGCTACAATGCTGGGGATAGCGTGCATCCTCTCGATGGGGTGACGCAGGCGAGGGCCGATTGTGCGGCAGGAGAGAACCGAGAGAGGCATCCTTGAGGCCGTGGGGCTGTCCGTAAGCTTCCCATCGAAGCCGGGACGGACGGAGGTCCTCTCCGACGTCTCGTTCGCGATGGAGCGCGGGACGTGGACGACGTGCCTCGGACCTTCCGGGTGCGGGAAGACCACACTGCTACGCGTTCTCGTCGGACTGATCGAGCTCGATCGAGGACGAATCACGGTCGGTGACTCGGTCGAGCCGCGCGCAAACGCGATGGCCTATCTTCCCCAACAGGACACGCTTCTTCCGTGGCGGAGTGCCTTACACAACGCGGTGCTCTCCTCGGAGATCGCACGGCACCCGCGCGCTGAATCCCTCTCCGAAGCGCGAAGTCTGTTCGCCCGGTTCGGCCTTTCGGAGGCCGAACGCCTATACCCAAACCAGCTGTCCGGCGGGATGCGTCAGCGCGTGGCTGTCATCCGAACCTACCTGGCGCACCGCGACATCCTCCTCCTCGACGAACCGCTCGGTGCTCTCGATACGCTCACCCGCACCACGCTCCAGGGTTGGCTTCTCGATGTGTGGCGAGAGCTCGGCAAGACGGTCCTGTTGGTGACGCACGACGTGGAAGAGGCGCTTCTTCTCTCCGACCGCGTTCTCGTCTTCTCGCCGCGCCCGGCGCTCGTTCGCGCGCGAATCGAGCCAACTCTTGCGCGCCCGAGGTCGAGAACCGCTCCCGATTTCGTCACACAGAAGGAGACGCTCCTCGAGCTTCTCACCGGGGAGGGAATATGAACGAGCGCGTGAAGCGGACTGTGGCCCCGATCCTGCTTCTGGTCACCCTGTTCGCGATCTGGGAACTCGGAGCCAGGGTCGCACATGTGCCTGGGTACATCCTGCCGCCCCCGAGCCGAATCGTCGCGACCTTCGTCCTTCGCTTCGGTCTGCTGTGGTTTCACAGTGTCACCACGTTTGCCGAGATCGTGTTCGGCCTGCTCCTCGGGAGCGCCGCCGGGTTCTTGCTGGCGGCGGCCGTCGTCTACGTCCCCGTGCTCGAGTGGGCGTTTCATCCGCTGATCATCGCCTCTCAGATGGTGCCCGTGTTCGCCATCGCGCCGCTCCTGATCGTCTGGCTGGGATATGGGCTCTGGCCGAAGGTCGTCGTGGCGGCGCTCATCGGCTTCTTCCCAATCGTGATCAACGGCGTCGACGGCCTGCGCTCGGCGAACCGAGAAACGATTGACTTGTTCCGCTCACTGGGCGCGTCACGCTGGCAGGTGTTCGTCAAACTTCGTCTGCCGGGGAGCCTGCCGGCCCTCTTCAGCGGGTGGAAGATCGCCGCAACGCTCTCCGTCGTCGGCGCCACGATCGGGGAGTGGATCGGCGCCTCGCGCGGACTCGGCTTCCTGATGCTCCAGTCGAACGCGCTGTTGCGCGTCGATGTGGTCTTCGCGGCGATTCTCGCCCTCACCCTCGTCGGCTTGCTCCTGTTCGGGATCGTCCGGATAATCGAGCGTTGGGCGCTTCGCTGGCGGCGCCGAGTCGCCGGGTAGTCACTAGCCAGGACGAGGGGGCACATTGCGCAGAGGACTGATCGCGGCCGTGCTCATCGGGGTCTTCCTCGCGTTCCTGTTGATCGGCATTCTGCACACCCCAGAGGAAGCGAGAGCGCTCCGCATCAGCCTTGACTTCTTCCCGAATCCGAATCACGTCCCGCTGTACGTGGCCATCGAGGATGGGCTGTTCCGAAATCGTGGCGTGGACGTGGAGATCATCGTACCGGCGAACCCGAGCGATCCCGTGAAACTCGCCGCCGCACGGGCGATCGACGTCGCGTTGACGCCCCAGATCAACTACCTGATTGCTCGGTCGGAAGGCCTTCCGCTGGTGTCGATCGGCGCGCTGATCAACCGGAATCTCGGCGGCCTTCTCGCTGTACTCAACACCGGAATCGCTGCCGCAGAGGACCTTCGCGGTCGTCGGATCGGGTACTCGCTCGCTCCGCTCGAGCCGATCCTGTGGGAGACGATGCTTCGCTGCGTCGGGATTTCTATTGACGAGGTCGAGCTGGTCAACGTCGGATACGCGACGATCCCGTCGCTCCTGGCGGGGTCGATCGACGCCGTCGGCGCGTTCCGGAACTTCGAACCGATCCAGATCGAATTGCAGGGAGCGGAGCCGATCTTCTTCCCGCAGGAGGAGTATTGCATCCCCGCGACCTATGACATCATCTTAGTGGCGCACCCGAGTGTGATCGAGAAACGCGAGAGCGACCTGCGCGCGCTGCTTGATGCGCTTTCCGAGGCGGTTGCGTATACGCGGGGCAATCCCGCAACGGCGTTCTCCAGATTCTCGGCCGCAAACCCGGACCTGGACGACGAGCTGAATCGCCGCTCGTTCGACGCGACCCTTCCGTTGTACGCTGCGGGGGCGCGGCACGATGATCCGGAGATCTGGCGTGCGATGCAGGCGTACCTTTTCGAGAACGGATTGATCGCGACCGAGTTTCCACTCGATGCGCTGTACACGACGGCACTCCTGCCCGAAGACTGAGAGGGGGCGAAGCGATGGACGGGAAAGCGCGGCAGCTCGAGGTGATCACCGGATGCATGTTCTCCGGGAAGACCGAAGAGCTGATCCGAAGGCTGGAACGAGTGAGAATCGCGCGGGGAAAGCTCCTCCTCTTCAAGCCCACGATCGATGATCGCTACAGCACGAACTCGGTGATGACCCACTACGGGCGAGCGTTCGATGCGCATCTCCTCGAGCCGGGCCGCGAGACCCTGGAGACCCTGATCGCCTCGGTCGGCGCCGAGGCGCTCGATCTGGCCTCAGTCATCGCATTCGATGAGGGGAACTTCTTCTCCGACAAGCTGCCAAGCTTGTGCCAAGTGCTCGTGGGATCGGGGAAACGCGTGATCGTGGCCGGTCTCGACCTCACGTTCGCCGAGGAGCCGTTCGGGCCGATGCCGCGACTGATGGCCCTCGCCGACCGCGTCGACAAGCTTCAAGCCGTATGCGTGAAATGCGGAGGCATGGCCACTCGGTCCCAGCGCCTCGTCGATGGGCAGCCGGCGCCGACCGACGGTCCCGTCATTCAGATCGGGGGAGCCGAAACGTACGAGGCGCGTTGCCGAAGCTGCTACCAGGCTCAACGCGAATCTCCGCTAGTCTGACTCACGCAAGGACGCCAACAAAGCAAGACCGCACCACGAAGCACCCAACTACGAACTACGCATAGTAGGTCTCGCCGTCTTCGCAGATGGTGATCCCGCTGATCGGGTCTGGCGTTCCACTCATGTGCGTTGCCAGCACGAGGGCCCCGCGGTCGCGGAGGTCAGCCGTCAGGTGGACGACCTCGTTGATATCGAGGTGCCCAGGGTCTTCCGAGGGTTTCGGATGGGTCAACTCAATGATGGCGACATCGGCGTCGTCGAGTAGGCGACTGACCTGATCGCATTCGCCCGTGTCGCCGGTGTATGCGACCGTCCTCCCCTTGTACGCGAAGCGATACCCGAACGCGTCGAGTCCGAAGTGTTCCACAGGCACGGCCGTGAAGCTCAGATCGCCTGCGCAGTACTCACCTTCGTTGTGGATCTCCACAAACCGCAGGGGAACTCTTGGACGGAAGTCCTTCGCTCGCATCTCCGGCCACGCGAGCTCGCACATCTGCTCCGTCCTGTCCTCCAGGCCCGTGGGGCCGACGATGAAGAGCGGCTCCGATCGCTCGTAGCGCACGCAGTACTCGAGGAGGAGGAACGGAAGTCCGAAGTTGTGGTCGGCGTGGTGATGGCTGATGAAGATCACGTCGATCGCCTTGGGATCGACGCCCAAACGGTGCATCTGAGGAATCGCCGTTGGAGGAAGATCGAGGAGGAATCTCCCATCGATCAACAGGGAATTCCATTGCCGGCCATCGGTCAGGGCAGCCCCTGACCCAAGACAGAGGATGGGGATCCGGTCTCTCAAGGCGTCAGTCGCAGGGCGTGTGCGCCTCGTCGGTCGCGCGGAGCCGCCGTGCGAGTTCCTCGAGCATGCTCAAAGCGATCTCGGCGTGAGAGGAGATGATGCTGCGCATCGCCCACTGGGACACGACGATGCACGTTGTGTCCGTCAAGGCAACGACGTCGGCCGTTCGCGGCGCTCCGTCGATGACTGCGAGTTCGCCGAAGAAGTCTCCGGGGCCGAATTTCGCGAGCTTCTCACCGCCGGCGATCACCTCGGCCTGGCCCGCGAGGATCAGGTAGAATCCCGCTCCCGTCTCTCCCCTCTCGACGAGCTTGTCGCCCGCCTGGACGGCCTTCTCGATCGAAGCCTTGAGCATCGTTTTCAGGCTCGACTCGCTCGTCTTGGCGAAAATGGGTGTCTTCTTCAGGAGAGGGATGATCTTCTTCTGGTCCATGTGCGCTCCTCCTCGTTCTGTCTGGGAGCGCAAGTGCGCTCCTTCGTCCGGCCCCAACCCGGGTTCGATTCGGTCGGAAGTGAGTGCTCCCTTATCCGGCCCAACCCGGGTTCGCGTCCGGCCCCAGGCCGGATTCGATAGTATAATACGGCGATTCCCCTTTCCAGTCAGGAGGCCGATTCTCGTGTCATGGAGCCGAACGCTGAAGATCCGCCAAGTCCTGCGCGCGCAGATCGACGCGGGTGAGACGATCGCGCTTCTGTTCAGCGATCTGCGTGGGTTCTCCGCGTTCACGGCCAGCCAAGGAGATCAGGCGGCCTTCCGCCTTTCGCAGCTCCACGAGGGAATCCTCCGCGCGCGGATCGACGAATACGGGATCGTCGTGAAGTCCCTCGGCGACGGTATCATGGCCGCCTTCGAGCGGCCGATCGACGCCATTCAGGCCGCCGTCGGCATTCAGCGAGCGGTCCGAGAGCGGAATCGCGCGGCGTCCGAGGAGCCGATCGACGTGGGCGTCGGCATCTCCAGCGGAACGCCGGTAATGACCGACATCGACTTCATTGGCCACTCCGTCAACGTCGCCCAGCGCCTGTCCGCCCTGGCAAAGGGCGGACAGATCCTTGTGGCGGAGGAGATCTGTGAGGCGACTACGCTTCCCCCCGAGCTGCGGTTCACGCCGCTCGGCTCGAGGAGCATCCGGGGCGTCGGATTGGAGCGAATCGCCGAGGTTACGTGGCTGCGAGAGGTTGCACGCGTCTCGGACGCGAGGGATCGGCTGACGCTGATTCTCACGGAGGGAGCGTCGGTGATAGTCGAATTCGCGAAGGATCCGAAGAAGGAGGTCCGGGAGGCGCTGGAGACGCTTCGTGCTGCCAGGTCCGATGAGGATGGCGTATTATCGGCGCTGTTGCAGCGAGCCATGAGTCGGCTCCTTGGGCGCCTGCTGCGAAAATCGGTCGAGGCGTCCGAATTGGCCCGTGAGTTGAAGCTCGATCGGATCAAGTGGGGCTTCCGACGTGGGCGGTTGGTGATCCAGACTCCGGGCGGACGCATTGCGCTTTCGGGCACACGGCGGAGCGAGGCGGAGCGATTCGTCCAAGAGATGGAGAGGCTGAGAGCAAATGGCCAAGATTGAGTCAGGAACGAAGAATCCAACATCTCGGTAAGCTTCACGCCGTAGTTCATTGGCGCCGTTGAATAACGCACCGAATTATCCTAGAATGTCGGACAGACAAGAGGTAGGGGGCATCAAGCATGGGTAAGCGGGAAGTTCTCGAAAGCACTCTCAAGCACATCAAGAAGACCTACGGCGACGGAGCGATCATGTGGCTCGGCGACGGGGCGCAGGTTCTCCAAGTGGAGTCGGTCTCGACCGGGTCGCTCGCTCTCGACATCGCGCTCGGCGTCGGAGGCGTGCCGCGGGGTCGGATCATCGAAATCTTCGGCTCGGAGTCGAGCGGAAAGACGACCGTGGCGCTTCACATGATTGCCGAAGTGCAGAGGCGCGGCGGCACAGCCGCCTTCATCGACGCGGAGCACGCGGTCGACCCAACGTACACTCGCGCGCTCGGCGTGGATCTCGATCATCTTCTCCTGTCGCAGCCGAACTCGGGAGAGCAGGCGCTGGAGATCACCGAGCAGCTGACTCGGAGCGGCGCCGTCGACATCATCGTCATCGACTCCGTCGCCGCCCTGGTGCCGACAGCCGAGATCGAGGGACAGATGGGTGACTCCCAGGTCGGGCTGCAAGCCCGTCTCATGAGTCAGGCGATGCGGAAGCTGTCCGGCGCGATCTCGCAGTCAAACACAATGGTCGTGTTCACGAACCAGCTCCGATCGACGATCAGCGGGGCGCGTTACGGCGCGACGACGACGACGAGCGGAGGATGGGCACTCAAGTTCTACGCGTCGATCCGGCTGCAGCTGTGGAACTCGGGCAGGATCGAAGATGGAGCCGAACGGGTCGGTACGCACGTCAACGTGCGCGTCGTCAAGAACAAGGTCGCCCCGCCGTTCAAGGAGGCGACGTTCGACGTCATCTACGGCCGCGGGATCGTCCGTGAGCGCGATTTGGTCAACACCGGAGCGGCGCTGGACATCGTCTCGCGAAGCGGCGCGTGGTATTCCTTCGGAGACGAGCGCCTGGGACAGGGAATCGGCAACAGCGCGCTGGCGCTCGAGGAGGATCCGGCGCTCGCTGCGAAGCTCGAGGCGGAGATCCGCGCCAAGGCCGGCCTTCCGCTCGCGGTCGCTTCGTCGGAGGACGCGCTCAAGGAGGACGCGCCCAAGGAGGACGCGCCCAAGGAGGACGCGCCCAAGAAGGATGCGCCCAAGAAGGAACCCTCCAAGGAGGCCGACGACGAGTGATTCCTGGACGTACCTCGTCCGACTTCTGAAGGTTCGCCCTAGGAGCGAGCACGAGGCGCGCAGTCGCCTCGAGGGACGCGGCTACGCCAAGGGAGAGATCGAACAGGCGGTGGCGGTGGCGAAGGATGCAGGAATGATCGACGACAGCGCCTTCGCGCGCCTGTGGGTCGGTGATCGCGTGCAGTATCATCCGCTCTCTCGCCGCGCGGTGGCCCGAGAACTCCACGAGAAGGGCGTCCCGAAATCGATCGCCGAAGCTGCACTTGCCGAGCACTACCCTGAGCCGATGGAGAGGGATCTGATCTGGCGCTTGGCGCGGGAGCGCTACGAGCGGCTGAGCGGGGTCGACCCGGTGAAGCGGGAACGTCGGACGGTCGGCTTTCTTACCCGTCGCGGATTCTCGCTTGGCCTTGCATGCGGCGTCGTCCGCCAGCTGGCGAAGGGAGAGACGGATGCGTGACCAACGCGTCGGACTCGGCATCGACTTCCACCGATTCGGCCTCGATCGTCCGCTCGTCCTGGGTGGCGTCAGCGTGCCACATGACCGGGGCCTTCTCGGTCATTCCGATGCCGACGTCCTGACCCACGCCATTTGCGACGCCCTCCTCGGAGCGGCCGGCCTCGGCGACATCGGAACACACTTCCCGGATACCGACGAAACCTATCGCGGGATCTCGAGCCTTCGGCTGCTGTGCGACGTCGCGAGGAAGATCGAAGCCGCCGGCTTCCGTTCGGTGAACATCGACGCAACGGTCATCGCCGAGCGTCCGAAGCTGACGCCTCACTTCGCGGAGATGCGCGATCGCCTGTCGGAAGTGCTCGGGATCGACCGTGAGCTCGTCGGCCTCAAGGCGACGACAAGCGAAGGGATGGGGGCGCTCGGCAGGGAAGAGGGAATCGGCGCAATCGCCGTCTGTCTCATCGGAAGAGCGCTAGCAGATCCTTGTATGTAATCAGGACCATCACGGCGATCAAGACGAGGAAGCCGATGGTGTGGATGAGGCCCTCGCGCTCGACCGGGATCGGCCGACCCCGAATCCGTTCGTAGAGCGCGAACGCGACGCGGCTTCCGTCGAGGCCGGGGAACGGAATCAGATTCAGCAGGCCGAAGTTCAGGCTGAGGAACGCCAGGAGCTGGAAGAAGACGGCGGGGCCGAGGCGGAATCCCTCGCCGAGCGTGCGCGCCACGCCGACCGGCCCCTGAAGGGCGTCGCCCGCCGCGACGCGCCCGCTGACGATCCCGCCGACCACGTCACCCATCATTACGACATACTCCGCGAACTGCCCCGAGCCGAGGGCGACGCCTGCAGCGAATCCGGTGTGGCGATAGGCAACGCCAAGATCGGCGAACGGCAGGGTCTGGAGAAGCTCCTGCGCGAACGCGGGTGCATCAACGATCGAGACGTCGAGCAGTTCGCCACCTCGGCGCACGGACAGAGAGGCCGAGCCGGTTTGGGACTCAAGCTCGACCACCAGTGCGACGGCAGTCGTCGTCTCCTTTCCATCGACGGCCGTCAGGAGATCGCCGTTTCTGAGGCCGAGGCCTGCGAGGGACGAATCAGGATCGAGGGCGACAAGTTCGTTGGTGAACGTGATCCCCTGGAAGTACGCACCGACGACGTAGCGAGCCTCCTCTTCGACGTAATCCGGTCGGAGGGGAATCGTCTCCCTCGTGCCCTCGCGGCGGATGTCGATGGCCAGTTCCTCTCCCCGCGAGTGCTGAATCGCATCGATGATCTGATCCACAATGTAAATGTCGCGCCCATCGATCGCCAGAACCCTGTCGCCGGGTACGAGGACGCTGGCGGCTGGAGCGTCCGGGATGACGCCCGCGACCTGAAGGATCGGGAAGTTGTAGGACCAGATCACGGCGATCGTCACGACGAGAGCGAGCAATAGGTTCACGGTCGGGCCGGCGAGGCTGATGACGGCACGTACAAGGGGCGGCCTCCGATAGAGAAGGCGATCGGCGGGAATCTCGTTGCCGTCCTCGCGTCGATCCTCCCCTGCCATCCGGACGTAGCCGCCGAAGGGGATCGCGCGGAGCGAATAGCGCGTCTCTTTGCCCTTCACCGTCGCCAGGCGCGGGCCGAAACCGATGGCATATTCGATGACGTATACGCCAAACGCCTTGGCCGCAACGAAATGCCCGGCCTCATGAAACCCAATCAACAGAAGAATCGACCCGGCGAAGATGAGAAACGTGGTCATGAGACGCGCTCCATCCGCATGATGAGTAGACGTCTCGTCGCCTCGGCGAGACGGATCTCGTTCGACAGCCTCACGCCGACGACCCAAAGGATCTTCTCACGGTCACAGAGGAGTGGAACGTTGTCTCGCGTGAAGAACGGGACGCGCTCGTTGATCAAGAAGTCCTTCAACTTGATCGGTCGGTCCATGCCCAGCGGGGTGAAGCGATCGCCGACGCGGCGACTGCGGACATGCAAGGGGAATGCGATCCGATCGGCGTCGGCGGCCTCGATGGCAGGGTCGGAACACGCGATGCCGCCGTCGCTCGATCCGTGGTCAACGAGTTTCAGATCGAGGGCGAACCCGCGCTCGGCGAACGTCGTGCACCCGATCTCGACCGCCGCCTCCCACGCCGTGGATGCCGGGAACGGGGAGGCTGAGAGGCTGACGGCGGTGCGATCGACCCGCACGTGCACACGGGGCAGATCGACGTCTCCGTGCCCGTCTCGCCCGAGGAGATCAAGGACGGCGCGGGCGTGGCACCGTTCGATTCCGTCAAGATCTCCACGAACGCGGCGAAAGCCGTCGCGAAGAACGAGACATTGGACTTCCAGCGGCAGCTCGGCGAACTCTGGACGGCGAAAGCGAACTTCCCCAGGTTCTTCGAACAGCGCCACGTCTTCCCAGAGAGCTGACACGAGGAACGCTTCGGCTCTCTGGGCCTCAGCAGCGAGATCCCCGGCTCGACAGATCGCCTCTACGGCACGCGCATTGACCTGCTCCAGCTCGGGCAAGACGCGGTGGCGGATGCGATTGCGCGCGAAGGCGAGATCCTCGTTGGTGGCATCCTCCCTCCAGACAAGGTTGTTGTCCTGCGCATAGGCTCGCACGTCGTCCCGCGTCACGGCAATCAGCGGCCGGACGATCCGCTCGTTGATCGGGTCGATCCCGGCCAAGCCGGCGGAACCCGTGCCGCGCGTCAGATTGAACAGGATCGTCTCCGCCCGGTCGTTCGCCGTGTGTCCGAGCGCGATCCGCGTTGCGGCGACGGCGTCGGCGGCCTCCGCGAGGAAGCGACGCCTCACTTCGCGGGCGGCCCCCTCCGACCCTCGGCTGCGATGGACGTCGAGTTCGGCGGCGTCGATTCGTTCGGTCAAGATCTCGAGTCCGGCCTCTTGCGCGAGCGACGCCACGAATCGCGCGTCGTCGTCTGACGTGTCCCCGCGCCATCCGTGATTGAGATGCGCGATCACCAGCGACAGGCGGAGATCGTCCGACAGCAGTCGCAAAACGTGAAGCAAGACGATCGAATCGATCCCCCCGGAGACGGCGACGAGAACGCGGTCGTCCGGATCGAGCATCTCGTGCGTCCGAAGGGTCTCCTTCACGGCTTTCAAGAGCATGAAGCGATTGTGTGGTTCCTCTCGGAGGAAATCAACGATTGGCGACATCCGCCAGGTCGAGTACTCTGGTGCGTCATGAAGATGGGACTCGTGATCCTCCTCGCGCTCTCGTGGTCTGTCTGCGGATCTGCGGCGCCTCACGTCGCGTTCCGGGATCTGCCGGAGGCGATCTTGGGCGGCGACGCCGGGAGAACCTCGCTCGCGTGCGAGCTGTCGCTGCAGGGGTGGCGGGGATCGATCACGAGGAGCCTGTCACCGCGGATCGACGTGTCGGCCTCGACGAGCCCCCGGAACCTGTTCGATCTCGAAGCGCGCGTGCTCGTGGTGAAGAACCTCCTTCCGTTGAACGTCGTCGTCGCCCTGAGTTCGCAACGTCTCTCGTTAATCTCCACGCTCTTTCTCGGGCCCGTGCACGTGAACTACGGGCGAACGTGGGGAGACGAAACCGTTCGTTGGGGCTACCTGCAACACGCGTTCCATCAGACGATGTCACTCGTGCTGGGGCTGGAGCAGCGAAACGACACCCTCGGTGCGATCCTCGGTCTCCGGATTCACCCCGGGCGGACGCGCCTGTGGGGCGCGTCGCTCCTGGTGACGCCAGGCGGAGCCCGGCTCACGGTCGGAGGGACCCTGTGACCCGCGCCGCGCGCCTCGGGTTGATCGTCCTCGCAGGGATCGCGCTCGCTGCGGGCGGCGTCAGCGGGCTCGCGCGGCCGCTGGAGATCCTCTACACGAACGATCTGCATCTGCGGTTCGCGCGCCTCGACTCCATTCGCAGGATGATCGAACACGAGCGCGCCAGCGGTGAGCCGATCCTTCTCGTCGACGGCGGAGACGCTTGGCAGGACTTCCGCACGCCCTTGGCCGCGGTCTGGGGCGCCGACGAGATGGTGCAGTGGATGAACGACGTCGGGTACGATGCGATGGCCATCGGAAACCATGAGCTCTACTGGGGATCGGACCGACTCGCCGAGCTTGCCGAGCGTGCGTCGTTCTCGATTCTCTGTGCCAACCTGGAGGCGCCCCCCGGCTTCGCGCCCCCCTTCGTCTCGTCGGTCGTTCGCTCGGTCGACGGCATCAGGATCTTCCTCGTCGGTGTGGTCACCGCCTATCACATTCCCTATCCAGATTTCCCTTGGCTGCGCTACATCGCGCCAGCGAGGGCAATCCAGGCGGAGATCGCGGCAATCGCCGAGCCGATCGACCTCATCGTCGTCGTCGGTCACATTCCTGTTGCGCAGGCGGTCGGGATCGTTCGCGAGGTCCCGTCGATCGACGTCTTCGTCACAGGCCACTCACACGAGGAGACGCACGAGCCCGTGCGCGTCGGGAAGAGCCTCGTCGTGCAGTCCGGGAGGTTCGGCGAACGGCTGGGTCGCTTGGTCATTGACATCGACGAAGCGACGGGAGAGCTGAACCTCGTCTCCAACGATCTCCTGAAGACAGAGAACGCCCCGACCGCTTCCGGCCGGGGCGTTCTTCAGTTCATGACCGTTGTGACGGCGCTCGCTCTGACGATTCTTCTCGTTCTGCTTTAGCCTACGCCGGATTGACCCCTAGAAGCTGTACGAGGCCGCGATCCCGTTCTCCACGAAACCGATCGAGAAGCCGGTGTCCTTTGCCACGTTGTAGGCATCGAAACCGCTGAACAGCGCCCACCCGAGGTGAAGCGCCGGGATCGCATAGAAGCCGACGAACGGGACGATCAACCCGAGGTAGTATCCGGCGGCAATGATGGCGACATCCACGCCGAAGTGAATGATCGCCTTGTCCACTTCATCGTTCAGCAGCTGCCCGAGCCCCGGGAGGACGAACGAAGCGAGTCCCGGGATCCAAGCATCGTTGTCCTGCGCCATCGCTCCGAGAGCGACGAACAACAGACTGAGAGCCACGACAACCACCACCACTGCCTTCCTCATCTTCTCCTCCTTAGCGAACTTGATTCCCCTCAGAGAACGATCTGCAGTCCGACGGAATACCAGATGGTTCCGAGGATGTCGATCGAGGCTCCGAGATCGATGTAAATCGCCCTGCCCAAGCGGAGCATGACGCCTCCGCCGACGTCGGGGATCACGAGGGCGTTCGTGCCAACGTGCAGATACGGGAGGAGGAAGGGCGTTACCTCTTTGCTCACGGCCTCCGTCAGCTCCTCGAGATCGAGAGACGGATCCTCCGTGGCAAGTTCTAGAGCCGCTTCCTCGACGCGCTTCACGGATGGTCCGAAGTAGCTTCTCCAGACCGGTCCCAGGAAGAGGAAATCGAACCCGAGCGTCCAGCGGGGGATGCCCAGTCCGCTCTTGGATGTGAATCCAAGCTGCAATCCGGTGTCGAGTCCGACGGTGACCCCGGCTCTCGCGGACTCGTGGATGCCTACAACCTCAGCGACGAGGCTGTCGACGTTGCGAGCCGCGGGCGCAGGGGTCGCGGCGGTCGGGGCCGGCGCGACCGGAGCTGCAGACTGGACCGGCGGCGGTGCAGCGGCAGCATCGAACCGGATCTCGACGATGCTCGACAGCTTAACCGACTGCACGTCCCCACTTGCTGTTCTGAGACCGATCACCTCCGGCACACCACCGAGTGCGCCAATGAGGATGTTCCCGTCGAACGTCTCGACCGTGAGATCGGCGCCCTCCTCATCGGGGAAACGGATCGATTTCAGATTCGTCCGTTGCACGGTGAACACATCGCCCGTTGCTGAGGTCACGCTGAGGACCGCTGGGATTCCGAACTCGATCGTTCCCTGAAGGACTGACCCGCCCGACGTAATGACAGTCTCTGCGCTCACAGCAAGTGATCCGCAGGCGAGGAGACCCACCAGCCCAGCGATTGCACCCCACCGATATCTCTTCATCCTCCGCTCCTTTCGTTCAGCTACTCGCTCAGTCGTTCCAGCACTTCGTCGTCGACATCGAAATTCGCGAAGACCTCCTGTACGTCCTCGTTCTCGTCGAGGGCCTCGATCAACCTCAGGACCTTTCCCGCCGAATTTTCCTCCACGTGAACTGTGGACTTGGGCAGCATCGTCACTTCGGCTCGAATCGGGTCGAGGCCGCGCTCTCGGACCGCACTTCCGAGCTTCGGTAGATCGGTCGGCTCGCACGTGATCTCGATCGTCTCCCCCTGGTCGTCAAGATCGACGGCGCCGGCGTCGATCAGTGACATCAGCAGGTCGTCGCGATCGATGTCGTCAGGAAGGTCTTCGAGGACGACGACACCCCGCCGCTCGAACTGCCAGGCTACGCTGCCTGCGGCGGCCATGCTTCCGCCGTGCTTGCTGAAGATGTGGCGAACGCCCGCCGAGGCACGGTTTCGGTTATCCGTGACCACGCGGACCAGAACGGCGACACCGTCGGTCGCGTACCCCTCGTAGGTCCCCTCTTCGTACGATACGCCCTCGAGGTCCCCCGTGGCGCGTTTGATCGCCCTATTGATGCTGTCTTTGGGCAGATTGGCGGCCTTGGCCCGCTCGAGAGCCTGGGCGAGTCCGGCGTTGTTGCCCGGGTTCGGATCGCCGCTGCGCGCCTGCAACGTAATCTCCTTGATCAGCTTGGCGAACACGTTGGAGCGCTTCTTATCTTGCCGCTCCTTGCGGTATTTGGTGTTTGCCCACTTCGAATGGCCGGCCATCGCTGTGTCCCCCCAAACCAGAGTTCGCATCGATCATAGCATCCGTCCTTGGGGCGGGCAAACAGGTCCTCCCATCGGGCAGCGCTACGGGCGGCGCTTGGCGGGACCGCGCCGTTGGGCTTGACAGCCGGATTCCCTTTCCGGCAGAGTGTTCTGATGTACTTCGAGTCCTGAGGGGGGCACTATGCGCAAGAGAGTACGAATCCTGATGGTCGTGGGGTTGTTGGCGGGCGTTCTCGTGATGTCCACCGGCTGCCTGTTCAACCTGTTCCAGACCGCGAAGATGATCGGGGCCGGAAACGCTGCGATCACCTTGGGTACGGGGTTGATGGACGTGATCCAGGACGGCGATCCGAACTGGAATCTCACGCCGCAAGCGAGATTGGCGTTCGGGCTCTCGGACAAGATCGATCTCGGGATGCAGACCGGGGCGTTAGTCCCGCTGTCGACCGGCGACTTCGGGTGGATGGGAGCGAAAGCCGACCTGAAGTTCTCGGTCATCGACGATCCGGAGACCTTCTCGCTGGCAATGGGCTTCGGGGCCGGGTACGGCGTCGAGTTCCTCAACTGGGGACTGTTCGGCGAGGTTCTCTTCAACATCAACTCGACGCTGCCGCTGTTTCTGGTGTATCAACCGACGATCCCGCTCGAGACGGGCGAGTTCGCCGTTTGGCACCACATCGCCGGTGGGTTGAGACTTGCGATCTCGGACACGGCGGCGCTCATCTTGATGATCGACTACCGGAACCCGTTGTTCAGCTTCGGCCTGGCAATTGAGATTGGCTTCTAGGTCGCCATAGGCAACCTAGAAGCTCACGAGAAGGCTTCGCCTTCCCCTGGTTCGTGACCAAGCACAGTGTGCTCCTGGGACCAACACGAGAAGGCGGTTGCTCAGCGAAGATGAGCACCCGCCTTCTCGCTAGCTGCCCGTAGGGCAGCCATGATTTTGCGGTCGGCGGTGGGAAGCGCGAAGGCATCGAGTTCGTCCAGGCCGACCCAAGTCCAGTCCGCGCACTCGATCGTCTGGGGTTCTCCGCCCGTATGGCGGCAATGATACGCGTGTAGCGTCATTCGGAAGTGTGTGTAGGCGTGATCGAGCTGCATCAGCGGCTCGATCACGTCCACGTCAATCGCCAGCTCTTCGCGCAATTCGCGGATCAGGGCCTCCTCGCGTGACTCGCCCTCCTCGACGCGTCCTCCTGGGAATTCCCACACTCCGCCGAGCATGTCGTCTTCCATCCGCTTGGCGATGAGCATCCGGGCATCCGGAGCGAACGGCGCTCCATCCCAGATGATCCCGGCAACGACGACGACGTGCGGGATCGCCTTGCGCGCTCGCCGCTGCGGGTAGACGACCTCTTCTCCTGTGTGATGTGCGTCACACGTTGCACCGAGCGGACATTCGTGACATCGAGGCGACCGCGAACGGCAGATTCGGGCGCCGAGGTCCATCAGCGCTTGGTTAGTGGCTGCGGCCTTGCCGAAGCCAGTGAGAAGCTTCGCTTCTTGGAGAAGGCGCTTGCGTGTTGCGGCTCGGATCGGATCGCCGCCGATGCGGAAGAGACGGGCGAGGACACGGACGATGTTTCCGTCGAGAACCGGTTCATCGAGTCCGAACGCGATCGAGGCGATCGCGCCGCCCGTGTAGGGCCCGATGCCGGGAAGCGCTCGAAGCTCGGAGACCGCGGGCGGGAGTCGACCTCCATGTTCGTCGACGACGATCCGGGCGGCCCGATGAAGGTTCCGTGCCCGGCGGTAGTAACCGAGACCCTCCCACGCCTTCAAAACGTCGTCGAGGGAAGCGGTGGCTAGGGACTCGATCGTCGGGAAGCGGTTGAGGAAGCGGTCGTAGTACGACAGCACGGTCTCGACACGCGTCTGCTGCAGCATGATCTCCGACACGAGGATCGCGTACGGGTCCCGCGTGTTCCGCCACGGGAGATCGCGCGCCTCAACGGCGTACCAGCCGAGGAGCTTGTTCCGGATCTCGTCGACCTTCGTGGCGTTCATTGCCAGCGCATTTCTCGCCCGAAGGCCGGGCGGGAAACCGCTAGCTGATTGCAGGGCACTGCAATCAGCCGCGATCCCGTATCAGAAGTCTCGTGTACTCACCGACGTGGTCGATCTCGTCCAGCGCGAACGTCGCGTCGATGACCTTGTCCATCGCCCCGTCGGTCATCGCGTGCGATGCGTTGGCGCGGAACTTGGCGATCAGTTCCTCGTCGGTCAGCGGATTCTCCGCGCGACCCTTGGCGTGATCCTCTTGGACCGTGTGCGATTGGCCGTCCTCGGTCGTGATCGTGACAATGGCCCGCTTCACCCCCGGGAAGAGCCCGTCGATCTCCGGATCGGCGACGACCTTGATCTTGGGGAGCGTCTCCCAGACGAACGGATCGGCGAGCGCTTCCTCTTCGAAGTCGGACGGGAGGACGTTCCCCTTGGTGACGGCGACGGCGACGCAGTACGGGAGACTGTGGTCGGCGGTCTCTTTCGTCCGCGGCTCGTACTTCGTCGGGTCGGAGAGGATGTCGGCTCCGCGGGTCGTCGTCTGGATAAGTACTTCGGTGACCTTGTGCGGATCGATGCTGTTCGCGCTCATGACCTCGAGGACGGCCGTGATCGGTTGGTGCGTCAGCGCCTCGGTCGGGAAGGCCTTGTAGCCGCACTCGGTGATCAGGAACTCGCTGCCGAGACCGTCGAGCATCTTCGCTGGGTCGAATGTCACGTTGCCGATGACCTCGAACACGCCCTCCTTCCCTTCGAACAGCTCGACCGGCCCGGAGTATCCGGTGGCGGCGAGCATTGCGGCGCGGACGCCGGCCTCGGTCGCCATCGGATCGGCCGTGTTCTTCATGTTCGTCAGGTGCCCGGCGACGACGCCCCCTAGAGTGAAGTGGCTCGATCCGGAGATCCCGCAGGCGGCGACCGCCTGGTTTTCGGTCAGGCCAAGCATGCGTGCTGCGACGAGCGGGCTGACGAACTGCGTCAGGGTGGCGTGATGCCAGCCCACCTCGCGAACGCCCGGATCGGCCGCAAGACAGAGGCGCATCTCGAGTTCGTAGCAGATCAGAATCCCGACGAGAAGATCCTTCCCGCTGCGGCCCATGTACTCGGCCGGCGCGAGCGCGGCGGGGATGATGTCCGACGGGTGCGACGGGTCCTGCTTCCAGTAGATGTCGTTGTAGTCCATCGCCCGGATCAGCAAGGAGTTCATCAGCGCGGCGTTGCCGAGGTTCGTCTTTGTCCCGTGGCCGATAATCGTCGCCTGCTCGATCCCGCCAAGCCCAGCGACGAACTCGTACGCTTGTCGCATGTCCTCGTGATCGACGGCGGCGAGGGCGCAGCCGACCGAGTCGAGCAGGAAGCGCTTCGCCTCTTTGCGCGAGGCTTCCGGGATCCGATCGTAGGTCAGCGACAGCGCGAACTGCGCCATGGTGCGGCTGATCGAGCGGCCCGAGCCTGTTGTCATCTCAAGCCTCCTTCGCGGCCTTCGCGATCGCCTCGGCCATCTCGGATGTCGTCGTGGCGCCACCCATGTCGTAGGTCTGCAGGCGGCCTTCGGCGATCGTTCGCGACACGGCGGTCTCGATCTTGGCCGCCATCTCGATCTCGCCGAGGTAGTCAAGCATCATCTTCGCGGAGCGGATCGTGGCGATCGGATTGACCTTGTTCTGGCCGACGTACTTCGGCGCCGAGCCGTGCGTCGGCTCGAAGACGGCGTAGTCGTCGCCGATGTTCCCGGCGCACGCGAAGCCGAGCCCACCGACGATCTGCGCCGCCAGGTCGGACAGGATGTCACCGAACATGTTCGAGCTGACGAGCACGCCGTAGTCCTGGGGATTCTTGACGAGCCACATGCACATCGCGTCGATGTTCGTCTCCCATAACTCGATGCCGGGGTATTCCTTCGCCATCTCGCGGGCCTCGCGGATCATCAGCCCCGAGGTCTCGCGGATGACGTTCGGCTTCTCGGCGACGGTGACGGTCTTGTAGCCGTGCTTCTTGGCGTACTCGAAGGCGCTGCGAAGGATGGCGCGGCAGCCTTCGCGGGTGAAGATGCGGGTCGAGATCGCCATGTCGTCGTTGGCAACGCTTCCGAATCGCCTCATCTTCGGGTGTGCATCGAACGCGGCACGGACTCCCTCCGGCACCGGATGCCATTCGACGCCGCAGTACAAGCCTTCGGTGTTCTCGCGGAAGACGACGAGATCGATGTCATCCCGCAAGTTGAGCGGGTTTCCCGCGTACGCCTTGCACGGACGCAGGTTCGTGTGCAGACCAAACAGCTGCCTCAGGCCGACGATCGGGCTCGAGTAGACGATCCCTTTGTCCTGCAGCTCGGGGGCCAGCTCGGCCGCCGCCTCGTCCTTCGGCTTCGACGTGATCGCGCCGAACAGGCAGCAGTCGGTCGACTTCAGAAGGTCAATCGTTCGCTCCGGAAGGGGTTTCCCTTCCTTCTTCCAGAACTCCCAGCCGATGTCACCGTAGGTGTATTCTGCCTCGAAGCCGATCGCATCGAGGACACCCTTCGCCGCTTCGAGCACGTCGCCGCCGACGCCGTCGCCGGGCAAGAGCGCAATCTTGTAGCTCATGAACCCTCCCGCACCTCGCTTGATGGCCGCATTATACTGGGCGCATTCCGGCAATCATCCCATCGTCTGAAGCGTGTGTGAACGTTGATCCCAGCCGGCCCGAAGTGCGTTCAGTGGCCAAACATCGTTGGATCGAAACCTCTCCTTCGTTAGACTCATCCTGAAGCAAGAGAGAGGAAGGAGGCGTCCGGTGTTTCGCATCTTCCTGAGCACCTCATGGGCGAGAGTCGGCAAACGGCCTCACGCGATCTCGACAAACTGGTCGCGAAGGGCGTGCTGCGGAGAATCGGCGCAGGGCGGGGGACCCACTACGAACGAGTGAAAGAAATGCCTCAGAAATGACCCAAATGACTCATGGATCGACGCTGCCAACGCCTCAGGATCGCCTCAAACGCCTCAGCGGAAGAGATCGGAACGGCTCGACGGGGTCAGTATGAAACGCGCGGCAATGAGGGAACGTGGCGCCAATGGGTCACAGGAGACACACTGCTTGAGAACCGAACACGAGCAGCGCCCGATGGAAGCTTCTCGCAAGCAACCCGAGGGAAGAGTGATGAACACGAGAAGCCACCCATTGAAGCTTCTCTCAAGCGACCCGGGGGGTCGCCAATGACCGCGCAGGAATTCGTCGACAAGTGGCGGCGCTCGAAGCTGAAGGAGAGCGCGGGATCGCAGTCGCACTTCAACGACCTCTGCCGAATGCTCGGGCATCCGACGCCAGCGAAGGCCGATCCGGAAGGCGCGACGTTCACGTTCGAGAAGGGCGCGACCAAGCGGACCGGCGGCGAGGGCTGGGCCGACGTCTGGAAGAAGGGCGCCTTCGCCTGGGAGTACAAGGGCAAACACAAGAATCTCGACAAGGCCTACGAACAGCTCCAGCTCTATCGCGACGCGCTCCTCAACCCGCCGCTCCTCATCGTCTCCGACATGGAGACGATCGTCATCCACACCAACTTCACCAACACGATCAAGCAGACGTTCACGCTCACGTTCGACGATCTGCTGACGAAGGACGGGCTCCAAATCCTGCGTAACGCGTTCGAGCACCCGGAGCGGCTCCGCGCCGAGCAGACGACCGAAGGCGTCACCAAGCAGGCAGCCGCCGAGTTCGGAAAGCTTGCCGAGTCGCTCCGGACTGCCGGGCACGATCCCGAGAAGGCGGCCCACTTCCTGATCCGCATTCTGTTCTGCCTGTTCGCCGAGGACATCGGCCTGCTCCCGGAGAATCTCTTCACCAAACTGATCGGTAGCTCCAAGGACGATCCGAGTCGAGCCCGCGAACTGGTCGAGGAGCTGTTCGGCCACATGGCCGACGGAGGGTACTTCGGACTCGAACGGATCCCGCACTTCGACGGCGGGATCTTCGACAGCCGCGAGACACTCCCGCTCGGACGCGACGATTTGGAGATCCTCTCCCGCGTCGCTCGCCTCGACTGGTCGTCGATCGAACCGTCGATCCTCGGGACGCTGTTCGAGCGCGGGCTCGATCCGGGGAAGCGCGCCCAGCTCGGCGCGCACTACACCAGCCGCGACGACATCCTGCTGATCGTTGAGCCGGTCCTGATGCGCCCGCTTCGGCGACGTTGGGAGGAAGTGCAAACCCAAGCCGCCGAGCTGCACGAGAAGTGGCAGGCGGCCGATTCCGCCGGCGGGGCAAAGACGCGAGCGCGGAACCGACTGTCGAAGTGCCTGACCGGGTTCGCCGACGAGATCGCCGACACCAAGGTCCTCGATCCCGCCTGCGGCAGCGGGAACTTCCTTTATGTTGCGCTGCGCCAGATGCTCAACTTGGAGAAGGAGGTCATCGCCTTCTCGGCCAACGTGGGTCTCGGCATGTTCTTCCCGACCGTCAGCCCCGAACAGCTCTACGGGATCGAGATCAACGAGTACGCCCACGAGCTCGCTCAGGCCACCATCTGGATCGGCTACATCCAGTGGCTGCGCGAGAACGGGTTCGGCCAGCCGTCCGAACCGATCCTGAAGGCCCTCGACAACATCCACGAGATGGACGCGATCCTCGCGTTCGACGAGGACGGGAACCCAATCGAGCCCGAATGGCCCGAGGCCGACGTCGCCATCGGAAATCCGCCGTTCGTTGGTGGGAATCGGATCCGCCAGGAACTCGGAGACTGCTACGTCGATAGCCTCTTCCGGAAGTACGAAGACCGTGTTCCTGCTTTCTCAGATCTCTGCTGCTACTGGTTCGAGAAGGCACGGTCCGCAATCCAGAGCGGCAAGCTCCGCCGCGCCGGTCTCCTGGCGACGCAAGCGATCCGAGGAGGCGTGAACCGGACGGTTCTCAAGCGGATCAAGGAGACCGGGGACATCTTCTGGGCGCAGTCCGACCGGGAGTGGATCCTCGAAGGCGCGGCGGTACACGTTTCGATGCTCGGCTTCGATGACGGAAGCGAACCCGAGTGTGAGCTGGACGAAGAACCTGTTCAATCCGTCAACTCCGATCTCACTTCCATGCTCGACTTGACGAAGCGTGCGGTCCTAGCTGAGAACCTCGGCATCTCATACCAGGGACCATCGCCAAAGGGGCCGTTCGACATCCCTCGTGAAACTGCAATGGCGATGTTGGCTTCGGCAGGCAATCCAAACGCCCGCCCGAACTCAGATGTGGTGCGCCGTGTCTACAGTGCTGTTGATATCGCGCGAGGGTCGCGTGGGGTGTGGACCGTCGACTTCGCCCTGATGTCCGTCGAAGAGGCCTCTCAGTACGAGATGCCATTCGAATACGCCAGGAAGCACGTCTACCCGATCCGCTCGAAGAATCGAAGGCGCGCCTACGCGGAGAAGTGGTGGCAGTACGCAGAACCTCGCCCTGGAATGAGAGAAGCTCTCTCGGCAAAGAGCCGGTTCATCTGCACGCCTAGACACGCCAAGCATCGCCTTTTCGTCTGGCTGGCGCAGGAAGTTGTGGCCAATGATGCCACCATCGTCTTCGCCCGCGAAGACGCCTACTTCTTCGGCGTCCTCCACTCGAAGGTTCACGAGCTGTGGGCCCGTCGGCAGGGCACCCAGGTGCGTGAGCGAGAAAGCGGCTTCCGCTACACGCCGACGACCTGCTTCGAGACGTTCCCGTTCCCGTGGGCGCCTGGAACCGAGCCGGTCGACGATCCGCGCGTCCAGGCGATCGCCGCAGCGGCGAAGGAACTCGTCGCGAAGCGCGACCGTTGGCTGAACCCCGAAGGCGCGAGCGAAAGCGAACTCAAGAAGCGCACCCTCACCAACCTCTACAACCAGCGCCCCACCTGGCTCGACCTCGCCCACTGCCGCCTCGATGAGGCGGTACTCGACGCCTACGCCTGGCCCCACGACCTCCCCGACGACCAGATCCTCGAACGCCTCCTCACCCTCAACCTCGAACGGGCGACTGCTTCAAACGAGGAGATCAGCAAGTGAGTGTCAAACGTGGTCAAGACAGATGCAGCGACTGCGAAACGTGGTTACCCGCTGAGGATCCTCGGCCTGAAGGAGCGAAGCGTATGCCCTGTCCCAATTGCGGGTCGACGAAGCGAACCAAGTTCGGGGAGATGCACGCGCAAGTGCGGGTAAGCGCGTCAGTGGATGCGAAGCTCATCATCGGCTGGCAGGAGGTCGATAGGCTGCTGGCGAAGGCCGAGCATGCAGCGGCGCTGCTCGTCGCGGCCGTCAACGTGGAGTTCATCCTGTGGGAGAACCTACGGAGCTTCACACCGACATCGAGCCTGACTGCGGCGACTCCTAGGGTCAGCTCAATCTGGGGGCAGATTCCGAACCATCCCAAGCAGGTCACTCTCTCCGGCCTCCTTGCGGTCACAGAGCACATGACTCGGAGTGACACACTTGTGCTCTCACCAACCTGGGATCCGCTAGTCCGCGAGATTGACGATGTGCGGAATCGGATCGCACACGAACGCGGCTACTTCGCCAAGCTCACACAGCTCAAGGAAGCCGATTGGCCTGAGACCAGAATCCGTCAGGTTCTGGAAGACGCCAAGGCGTTTTGCCACGGTAACGCACCATAGAAAGGAGGAGATCTGCATGTCAGTGTTCCTCTCCGCCGGAGGCCTCGCACTCACGCTCACGGGAGCATGTCTCTTGTTTTTCTACGGACTGCCTACGAAGAGAATCGGGAATGTCGTCATATCTGGCATATCCATGATAAAGTTCGCAGATTCAGAGGTGCCCGACGTTCCTGACGGCGAGTGGCAGCCAATTGCTAATGCTTATCTGAAGCGGGCCAAGATACTGAACCGCAGTGGCTTTGCCCTGGTCGCGCTGGGCACAATCTTGCAGATCGTGGGTGTCTGCATGTAGCTGAAACGCCGAGAACGCACACCTCGACCCGTTGCTGAACGTCGCAGAGCTTGGCTTGCTGGCTGCACAGGCGGAATGGGGTTGCCCCGGTCTCTTGCCTCCTGTGGAATCCCTCGAGCGCAACGCGCCGGTCCTCAGGAACTAACCAGGAACCCGATCCTCATTCCCCTGGCGATATCAGATCCGCGATCTGCGGGCGCAGCTCTCCGATCACGGTTTCGAAGGGCGGCAGTTCGGGAACCAGCGGACCGAGCGACTGCTCCCATGTCGCTTCGACGTACGAGAGCATCGGTTCCTGGAAGAAGTTGCTAGGGCCTTCGAAACTGACGTTGCGTGCGGCGCACTTCTCGTGGAGGAACGGCACGAAACCGGAAAGATGGAATCGATCGCCATAGGTCCCGATGATCCGCCAGAGATCGTAGTAGTCACGAGCGCGCGAGCGGCTCCATCCTCGTGTTTGAAGCTTCTCCATATGCTGGAGGATCGCACGGAGCTTTTCCGCAACGATTTCCTCCAAGGCGTAGGTCTGGACCTCGGCATCGAAGGGCTCGCCGTATTCGTGGATGACCTGTCGCGTTGCCGTGGGTTTGAGGATCTCTTCGTCCTGGGTGATCTCGATCTTGACACGCGTATGCAGTTGCCTGTGCCATGGGAAACGCGCGCGAATCGTGAAGGCTTCCTGGCCTTCCGGGTGCGGATCGGTCTCGGTGTATCGCTCGGACACGATCTCTACGGGCGCGTACTCATCAAGCAACTCGGCGGCTGCCTGACAGCTCTCTCCGATCGCGTGTTCCATCGCATCGCCGATTGGGGCGCCCTGCAGGGTGGAGAAGTCGAGATCCTCCGAGAAACGATAATCGCCGAAGTAGCACTTCTTGAGTGCGGTCCCGCCCTTGAAGACGAGGGTCCCGCTCAGCGAATCGACCAGCCCGATGCCAGCGAGAATCCAAGAGAGGAGGTAGTCGCGTTCAAGAATCTCCCACGGCGTCCCGAGTTTCCCTCTGACTTCCTGCAAACGCGTGTAGAGCGGCTTCATCGCCGAAGCCTTCCTGGAAGGTTCTCCTGGATCATCCAGCGACGGTTGAGCGGGCCCGCGCGTGGCCCGGTCGGATCGAGCTTCCGATAGCCTTTGATGGCAAGCTCCCTGAGGGCCTCAAGTCGTTCTGTCTGGGTGCCTTGATTCTCAAGCACCCACCCCAAGCGCTTGGAGACCGCTGCGTCCAATTGGCGCGCGTAGTTGATGAGCCGATCGATCCGCAGGTGATCTCGCCACACCTCGAATGCATGGAGAACTTCGGCGAAGTCGCCACAATACTGAGGTCGGGAGAGTCCGTCAAGCAACGTGCGTTCGGGATCGGTGACGGGCACGCGGGAGTCTCCAATCCACGCTCTCCCTGTCCCGAAGAACCTCTCCGGCTTGACCTGAACGAATTGATAGGTCGTCTCGCCAATCCGATAGGCATTGCCGTCTCGTGCGGTGTGCGTTCCACGTGCCCGGGGAACGGACGTCTCCGTCGTCGTCAGCACGAACACTCGTCGCGGAAGCTGCTCCGTCATGCCGTGGTAATGCAGGGCCGACCAATGGCTGATGGCCGCGGGGGCGACCAGCGCTGCGGCGATCTCGAACTCATGGACAGGGGTGACTCCTGGGACCGATGCTGACACCGCGTAGAGACCTCGGCGCAGTGAGACGATCCACCCGTTGTTGCGCAGGTGGTGCAATGCTTCCACAAGGTACGAATCGCTCAAGCCAACGCGAGGGGCAAGCTCCCTTGCCCGCTTCGTCGAGAAGATGCGATCGCCCTCGGAAACCAGAACCCGGATGAGTTCCACTCCGACCTGCGACCTCTTCAGTTTCTTTTCGGCTTTCATTGGATGGTCTCCAAGGTTCTACAGAGAGAAGCGTTCTTCGTTGTGTGGCTATTCTACGGCATAGATTGGAGGCGGTCAAATAATCGCCGTACTGGAGCTACCGACGCGTCAGAGGGAGAAGATTGCATGCCGGGAGTTCCGGGGGCGAACCCGCGTGGGCACCGTGCCGGTACGCAGGGACCAGTCAGCGGAATCTGGTGCTACGGGAAGGTCTTCTTCCCCCAGACCGAAATGAAAAGGCCCTTGCGGGCCTCCTCACGCTCGCCCTGCACGGGCGATCCGCCTCCAGATAACTGGATTGCTCTCACTGTATCGGCGGCCCCGTCCGTGTGACAAGTGCGAATCCTGGCGCCTCGGCTTCTTGGCAGCCCCGGCGATGCACGCCGGAGTTGGCATCGTACGAAGAGGAGTTCAGGGACGCATACCATGTCTCTGCACCGCGCGGCCCGAGACTGGGCTTCCGGTCCTCGAATCACCCGGACTTGGGTTGATGGAGATCGCTGCTCGATCTGCCATCTGTTGCTTATCCTTTACCAATCTGGTAAGGTTAACGGCGCCGGGCGAGGTGCGTGGGATGCATGGAGATCCTCTTCAAGTCGTCGAAGCTTCGGAAGATCATGAGCTCGGAAACCCTTCTGGTACGTGAGTTCGGGAAGGAGAACGCTCGGTTGATCATGCGGCGCATGATCGTTCTGGACGCTGCTGAATGCTTGGCTGACGTGCCCTCGAAGCGTCCAGAGCGTTTGCACGCGCTCTCTGGGAAACGGCAGGGCCAGTACGCCGTGGACGTCAAGCACCCGTACCGAATCATCCTGCAGCCAGCAAACAACCCGATCCCGTTTCTTGAAGACGGCTCCATCGACCTGGAGCGCGTCACGTCGATTCGGATTCTCGGAGTGGAGGACTACCACTGATGAGCACCAACAAGCAGCAAGTGTTCAGCCCAGACTACTCAGTTCATCCGGGCGAGATCCTTGGCGAGACACTACGAGCGCGATCCATCTCGCAATCGGAATTCGCCTCGCGTTGCGGGTTATCGGAAAAGCATGTGAGTCAGATCATCAATGGGAAAGCGTCGATCACGTCGGAGACTGCGTTGACGTTCGAGCACGTTCTGGGGACGCGTGCGAGTTTGTGGATGAACCTCGATCAAAACCATCGGCTCCACATCGCAACAAGAAAGGAGCAAGATAGGCTGTCGTCCTATGTCGAGTGGGCAAAACGCTTTCCCCTACAGGCGCTCGCGAAGCGCGGCTGGATTCCCTCGCGTTGCAGCAAACAGGAGAAGGTTCGGGCGTTGCTGCAGTTCTTCGGAGTCACGAGTCCGGACGCCTGGGAGAGGCAGTACGATCGGCTCGTCGTCGCCTACCGCAAGTCGCCCGCGTTTATCAGCTCCAGAGAGGCGGTTGCGGCGTGGCTACGGATCGGTGACCTTGGAGCAGCGGAAGCCAGCACCGAGCCGTTTGACAAGACCGGATTCCTCGATGCGCTGAATGAGATCCGCCGTCTCACGCGCCTTCCGGTGTCCGAATTCGAGCCACGCATGAAGCGGCTCTGCGCCGAGGTGGGCGTCGCGCTGGTCTTCGTCCCCGAGCTGCCGAAGACGCGTCTCTCGGGCGCTACGCGATGGATCTCATCGGACAAGGCGCTGATCGTCCAGAGCCTCCGCCACCGGAAGGACGATCACTTCTGGTTCACCTTCTTTCACGAGGCGGCTCATGTGCTCCTGCACGGGAAACGAGCCGTCTTCATCGATGAGGAGTCGATGGACGCGTCGGACGAGGAGCAAGAAGCGGACGCGTTTGCGGCGAGGCACTTAATCCCAGAGGACCAGTTCCTTTCGCTAGTCCGCAAGACGCCCCTCTCCAAGGCACGAGTTCGCGCGTTTGCGGATGGACTCGGGATTGCTCCCGGAATCGTGGTCGGCAGGCTACAACATGACGGCATGATCCCGTTCGACTGGTTCAACGACCTCAAACGTACGTTCGTGTTCTCTGAGGAGGAGAGGAACTAGACCCAATCAGTCCCCGCGAGCCAACCGTAGTCTGGGTGTCTTCCGCGTCCTCAGAGCCCGGCGCAGAGATCGTCGAGCGGTGGGTCGTGAGCCTCGCCGAAGATCTCGAAGGCGACGGTTCGGTCGAGCGACTCGCGAACGCCGATCTGTTCGATCATCTCACGATAGGTGACGTAGCAGTCGAGGGCACGGCGGAATACGGCCATGTCTTCGTCGTCGACGTTCATCAGGCAATCGATCTCCTCCGGCGTTGAGCCGGAGAGCCGGTGGACGCCGGAGGCGGCTGTCGCCTGCTCCTCGGTCAGCGTGACGAAGGCGAGGCGCCGGAGGTACTCAGCGCCTGCGTCGCGAAGCTCGAGGAAGATGCGCTTGACGATGGCGTGGGTCACCAAGTGATCGTGGAATCCGCTGATGCCGTGGACGGGGTACGTGACAACGATGACCGGCCGCACGCGCTGGATGTTCTCGGCGACGACGGTCTCGATCTCACGAGGATCAAACTCCTTGAGACCGCTGTCCGGAAAATCGAGGACGGTCAGATTTGTGAGGTTGAGAACCCTCGCAACCTGCTGCATCTCAGAAAACCGAGCGGCGCCCATCTCGTCGACGGAGTATCCGAGGCGATGCCGCTCCTTCGTTGCGCCGCCTCGGGTGAGGGTCAGGAGAAAGACTTCGTGGCCGGCGCGGACTTGCGCCGAAATCGCCCGTGCCGGTCCGAACGACTCGTCATCCGGATGGGGAAAGACATACAGGATCTTCATCGATTCACCGCATCCCTGCTAGACGCTCGCTCGGTGGTCTTCTCAGCACTGGGACCGATGCGAGCGCCTGGTCGCATGGGTCCCGACCCTTTCAGCGATACGCACGCATTGCCTTGGTCCGAAGGACCTAGGAAATGCGCAAGATCTCCTTGGCCCGATCGACTTGGTCGACCGTGATGATGACCTGGTTCTTCTCCACCCCCGCGTAACAGGAGAGGACGTTGATGTGGTCGTGGCGAAGGCGGTCGAGGAGCGTGGCAAGTTCGCCCGGATGGTTCGGGAGGTCAATAATGATCGCCTCCCGCTCTTCGTAGTCGACGTTCTTCTCTTTGAGGATCTTGCGAGCCTTACCCGCGTCGTCGGGCAGCAGGCTGACGACGCCCTCTTCGAGCACGGTCAGGCCGGCGATGCCTTCGATGTTGACGTGTTCGTTTCCCATGGCCTCAGCGATCTCCACGAGAGCGCCTGGGCAGTTGCCGATCAAGAAGGAGAACTCCTTCACGTCGATCACCTCCAGTGACGCCATGCTATCACGTTGCAGGGGAAGTCGGAAGGTGGTGCCGGGAGGTCGACCCGCTTGAGTCGAGAGGGGCTCCGCTGTGGAGCCCCTCTCGGGGCTGAGAAAGGAGGACTAGGGTGTGAGCGTCTCGATCAGTTCCGGTGTCAGGCTCTCGGCGCCTTCCTCACCAATCTCGATGAACACGTCGCCGACAGCGATGATCACGCGGTCACCGAGCGCCAGATGGGGACCGATCCACGGAAGAATTCCGATCAGATCGAAGTACGCCGCGCTGTACAGGGCGATCGCGATCGTCTCTTCCTCGTCGTACTCGCTGTCCGTCCAGATGCCGTCACGCAAGTAGTACGTGTGGGTCTCCACGACGCGGAGTCGCTCGACATCGGCCTGAACGGGAACCGTCTCCGCCTGCGCCAGACCCTGAAGCATCTGGGCTCCCACGACCGCGGAGGCGCCCGTCTTCGGCGCGGTGGCGGCACGGAAGGCGTCCGCCATGTCCTCATCGGAGAGCGCGGTCTCATCGACAAGGAAGGACGTGTACGGCGTGATGATGCCGTGGCTCTTCGACAGCGCGATCACCTCGTCCACGAGTTCATCCGATTCGCCGTAGAGGCGGATCTGGCTCAGCAGGTGGGCGATCTTCCTGCCTGCCCAGAGTCGCGGGAGGAATGAGGATTCGAGAGCGACGTCCGGGAACGACTGGAGCGTCGTGTAGGCGGTCGGGACGCCCTCGACTTGCCCCGACACGGTGACGCGTGCGTCTCCGGCGTCTCGGTATCGACCGAGGACGACGAGCTGCGATCCGCGAAAGAGGTCCGGCAGCACGCGCGGGAAGACGTCGAACGTCTCGATGCCCGCGATCTCCAAAACCGTGTCCGCGAGAACGGGCGATGCGATCTTCTTATAGAACGTGGACAGCGAAACCTCGAGGTTCTCTCCGGGAAGGACGTAGGTCGTCGTCCCTCGATTCTCCTCCGCAAGCTGGTCGAGGAGAACGGTGTTGACGTTATAGCCGACGCCGAAGACGAAGACTCGGACATCGGCGGTATTGGCGGCGAGAGCGTTCTCGGCGATGACAACCGGATCGGTCTCGCCGGCGGTCGCCTCACCGTCGGTCAGGAAGATCACGAAGCGCGGGCGGTCGCTCTGCTCGAAAAGCGGAAACGTGACGGAGAGGGCCTCGTCGATGTCCGTTCCCCCCGTCGCGTGGAGCGATGAGGACCAGGCGATCGCGCCTGCGATCGAGTCCGGCGAAACGCTCTCCAGCTCGGGCTGGTAGGCCGAGACGTAGTCGGAGAAGGCGATCACGGCGAACCGATCGTCGGGATTGAGGTTCTCGAGGATGAACCGGAGGGCTTCCTTCGCTTGCTCGATTTTCTCGCCACTCATGCTCCCCGAGCGGTCGAGAACGAAGACCAGATCCTTTGGAAGGGCTCTTCCGTTCGCCTCGACTTGCGGGGGCGTTGCGATCAGAAGGAAGTACCCGTCCTCACCCGGGTTCCGATACGTGAGCAGCGTCATCCCCAGCTCATCGGCCGTCACGGCGTAGTAGAGGAGGAAGTCCTGCGAAGGCAGGAGATCCTGATCCTCGTAGACGCCGGTCGCCGCGTATTCGCTCGTCCGTTCGACCGTCATTCGGTGTGTGGGCGAGTAGACGGCCGACAACGGGGCGCTCGTCTCCACATCGACCGTGATTCGGACCCGTTCGAGCGGCCGCGCGGAGAACCGCTCCGTATCGAGAGGATAGCGGTATCGATAGACGCCGCTCTCGGACGCCAGGAGCTCGCTGTACGTGATCTCAACCCGTCGTTCGCCACCGGCCGGAATCGGGAAGATTCGAGCCGAAAGCGCGTCGCGGCCGACGTACTCCAGCAACGCGGGGTCGATGGCTCGGCGGACGAAGTCCTCGTAGATGGCGCGCGCCTCGTCGGCGTCGAGGATCCGTGCCTCGAGGGCCGCGTCGTCGACCCACATCGTGAAGCTAGAGACGACGGCGCCGGGCGGAAGCGGGAAGATGTACTGCCCCTCGACGTTGCGCCCGGTGTCGTTTCGGAACAGCTGATCCACGTGTGTGGTCACGACGCCGTCGCGGATCGTCACCGACACGTCGTGATAGACGATCGTCAGCCATCCGTGTTCCGGGTCGTCCGGCAGGATGACGCCATCGGCCCAAACGTGAGAACCGACGAGAACAGTGAAGAGAAGGCCAAGAACGGCAGCCAGGTAGAGCGTCCTGCGCTTCATGAGAATCCCCTCCGTGCAAAGGGTGCTGATGGACGTACACGCGCGCGCCGAGCGTGGTTCCCGTCCGCGTTCGGATCTGCCGTGCCGAGCTCTCGGCTTGGTCGTCAATCATCGATGCATCTCGTCGCTGGATCTCAACGGCATTCGAACGCGCCGAGTCCGGCGTTGGCGTAGCTGCGGAAGTGCTCTTCTCGCGGGCATTCACCTCACGGCGCGTTCCGGAGAGCGCCATTCCGGGAGAGCATAGCACGAAGCCGATGAGGCGTTGACCTCTGCCTCGTCCGCGCTAGGATGGGTCGGAATGAGAACTAGGGATGCGGCGCTGGTACAAGCCATCGGATGGGGTCTTGTCCTCACCCTCGGTCTGGTCTTGCTGACGGCCGCCTCCGAGCCTCTCGGCGGGGACGGACGCGATTCGATTCCTTGGGGTGCGATGTACACGCCGAACGAGCATCTGACCGACGGCGGGATGACCGGGGCGATCAAGCACTACCGTGGCGACCGCGGGGCGGCTACTCTCATCGCCGACCTGGCTCCTGCGCAGGCATGCGGTGTGCGCCTGATCCTAACGCTGGGCAGCACCGCTCCCGCCGATTACCTCGGTGCTAACAGGCACTTGAGCATGGACGCGGTGCGGCGTGAACTCGATCCGATCCTCGCGCTCGCCTCGGAGATCCGTCCGTTCATCGCCGACGGGACAATCTGGGGAGTCCGCTTCATCGACGAGCCACACGATCCGGCCGGCTACCCACCTTCGTTCGAGATCGATCCGGGAGAACTGGGCGAAGCCTTCGCCTTGGTCCGCTCTTATCTTGGGGACGTCCGAGTCGGGTCCACTGCGCCACCCGCCTACATGGCCCTCGTCCCGGGCGCGGGGTTTGCGTCCGGGCAAGTTGTCCACGCCAAGCTGCCTTCCGGATACAGCGACCCGGTCGCTTTCCACCGCGATCAATCCATATCGGCGCACGAGCACGACCTCGCCTACGTCGCTTCACTGAACGCGAACACGAACGCGATCGATAACGAGACGTTCTTCCGAGACTACCGGCGGATGTGCGAGATCGAGACGGTCGATTTCGCCACTGCATGGCAGTGGCCGCAGGGGCACCATCCGATGCCCTCCTTCGGTGCTCGATTCGAGGATGCCGACCTGCTTGTCCGGGCTGAGATCCTTCGGATCCCGGCCGCCTGTGAACGCTAGAGGCCGCTCGGTGGATCGTGCACGAGGCCTTTGCCCTTCAGACCGGACCGGAGTCCGACGTCGTAGAACCAGAAGCCCCCGCCCGTCCACTCCGTCCGCAAGCTGTCAGGCAGTTCACCGACGCGCCAGTAGCCGGGCGGGTCTCCGGTCGTCTCGGCGATCACGTAGTAGTTGCCCTGGTACTCGTAGTATCCGACCGTGTAATCCCGGCTGTCGATAAAGCTCCAGTCTACGGGGACGGCGGAGGCGACGTGTGCTGAGAAGAAGAGCAGGTGCGTGCTTTGGACTTGAGGCCGGACGATCGAGCAGTAGAGGATCGCCGTGTCCTCACAGTCTCCGACGACTTCGACAAGCGTCTCCAACGGATAGCGCGGCCACTCGTCCGGGAGCGAGTCAACCGTGTACGGGATGGCCGCGGAGACGAAATCGAGGGCGAACTGCAGGAACCCGTGGTAGGTCGACAGGGAGCCAACATAGTGCGGGGCGATCGCGCCGAGGAGATTCTCCGACAGCGTCTCGATGAACGGATCGTCATCCGGGTCGGTGACATACTTGTACCAGTCACAGTATCCCGTGTCGGAGCACCAGTATCGCGGCACCAGGTTCGTGTAGTGCGCATGAAGCGACCGCGGGACGGCGATCTCCCACGTCCACGTGTCTCCGTGAGAGTTCCAGGCGAAGGTTTGGTCGTAGGTGGCGAGCTCGTAGACGACGATCGTCATCGTAGCACTGTCGGTTTCACCGTATGCGTCTTCGACGGTCAGCCGGACGGTGTAGGTCCCCGGATGCGTGAACGTGTGCTGTCCCGTGGTCGTCGATGCCGCCCAGCCGTCTCCGAAGTCCCAGAGAACGGACGTGATGCCCTCGTCGTCGTACGAGCCGGTCGCGGAGAAGGCAACGGTCAGCGGGCAGTTCCCCTGCTGGGGCGACGCCGTGAGCACGGCGGTCGGCGGGGCGTTCAACAGGAAGAAACAGCCTGAAAGGAGAGCGAGGATGGCGAGCGACGTAAGAACTGCGAGTGTCCAGGGCCGTTTCATTCACCATCCTACGGGCGGTGACACCGATGTGTCAATCGCGCGTTTGCTCAACCCTTCAACAGAGCCTAGAGTGGAACGGTCAAAGGACGAGGGAGGGCGAGACCATGGGAGATGAAGGCGGCTTCTGCCACGAGCGTGGCGGGAATACGTTGGAAACACGAGCACTGAGCAAGACGTACAAGCTCGGCGCCGAGGATGTACATGCCCTTTGCGGCGTCAACTTCGCAGCACAGCAGGGCGATTTCGTCGTTGTCAATGGTCCGTCCGGCAGTGGGAAGACGACCTTCCTGAATCTGCTTTCCGTCATTGACCGTCCAACGGAGGGCGAAGTGCTTATCCACGGGGAGCCGACATCGAAGAAGTCTGAGCGACAGCTGGCGATGCTCCGACGATCGACGATCGGCCTCGTCTTCCAGACATTCAACCTGGTTCCCGTCCTGAGCGCGGCCGAGAACGTCGAATACCCGCTCCTGCTTCAACAACTACCGAAACCGGAAAGACGCACCCGCGTCGCGGCGATGCTGGAAGAAGTCGGGCTGGCTGACATGACCAGACGTCGGCCGAACGAGCTCTCCGGCGGTCAGCGCCAACGGGTGGCAGTCGCCCGAGCGTTGGTCTCGGGACCGAACATCGTCCTCGCCGACGAGCCAACGGCCAATCTGGACTCGGAGACTGGTGGCCGCGTGATGGCGCTTCTGCAGCGGCTCAATGAGGAGCACTGTGTGACGTTCGTCGTGGTCACGCACGATCCGGCCGTCTCAGCCTATGCCCAACGAAAGATCCGCATTCTCGACGGTAAGCTCAGTGAGGAGGCCGTCGATGTGGCTGTCGGTTCCGCTTCGTAGCCTCTGGCGCAACCGTCGCCGGACGATCCTGTCGATCGCGGTTGTCTCACTCGGCACAGCAGTCTCTCTCATCGTGCTCGGCTTCGTGGAGGATTCGCGGGGGCAGATCCAGCAGACGACGGTCGCGGAATATGGCAACCTGCAGATTGCGTCCGCCGACTTGTGGAACGAGACGTCCGACGACTACGAGTACCTGATTCCGCCGGAAACGCTGGAAAAAGTCGAACAGCTACTGACCGTCGATCCGGCGTACGTTGGGCGAACGGCCCGGCTTCAGTTTCCCGGCCTCCTCGCAAGCGGTAGCCGGACACAGGTCGTCCAAGCGGTGGCGATCGAACCGGGAAATGGAGTGCTCGATTCCTCTTCATCCATCATCTCGGGGAGGGATCTGGCCCCTGAGGACACGGCGGCCGTTCTCATCGGGCGGAGCCTTGCCGATCGCCTGTCGCTCGATGTTGGCGATCCGCTGATCTTCACGCTGACGACGGCGGCCGGCGCCTACAACGCGACGCCGCTGATTGTCACAGGCATCTACCGCTTCCAGAGCGAGGACGCCGAGTTGCGGACGATCTTCCTCCCGTTGGTGTTCGGCCAGCTCCTGTTCGGCACGAGCGGCGTCGATCGGGTTGTTGTCGGGTTGTCCGATCTTGCGAAGACGGATGGGGCGCGCAATCGAATCCAGGCGGGGCTCGATGGCTCTGGGATCGCGCTGGAAGTCAAGACGTGGTATGAGCTGTCGCCGTTCTACGAACAGCTGTCCGGATTCTTCGACGCACTTTTCGGCTTCCTCTCGTTGGCGGTGACCGTCCTTGTCTTCTTCATCATCCTGCAGGTGTTGACGCTCTCTTTCCTGGAGCGCACACGCGAGATCGGCACGCTGCGCGCGCTCGGAACCACGCAGGGCGAGGTCTTCCGAATGTTCTTCGTCGAGAGCGCGTGGCTGGCGCTCCTCGGAGCACTGGTTGGCGTCGTTGGGGGCGTGCTCTTCTCGATCGCCTTCAATGCCGTCGGCATCGAATGGCGGCCGCCGGGGACGATTGATCCGGTGACCTTCTCCATCGTGATCACGCCGATGACCGTTGTTCCCCCGTTCGTCGTCGGCCTGGTTGCGACGCTGATCTCGGGGCTCTTCCCATCGATCCGGACGTCGCGGATCCGCGTCGTCGACGCGTTGAGGGTTGAGTAATGAAGAGAGCAAGGGGCGCGAGATGACCTGGAGATTGGCTCTGAGAAACGTCTTCCGGAATCGGCGCCGAACCGCCTTCTCGCTGGCGGTGATGATCGTCGGCATCTCGATTCTGTTGTTCCTGCTCGGATTCATCGGCGAGGCGCTCCGCTCGACGAAGCAATCATTCGCTGACGAGACGGGCGCGTTGCAGATCGCCGATGCGCGCCTGTTCGAGAACACCGGCGAGGGCTACGAGTACCTCATTGCGCCGGAGATCCTGGATCGAGTCATCGAGATCGTACGGGCCGAGCCGGGCGTCGCGAGCCTGACCTGGCGGCTCGATTTCGCCGGGCTGATCGGGGATGCAACCGGTAGCACGCTGGTCATCGGGCAGGGCGTCGTGCCCTGCAACCCCGTTCAGGACTACGAGTGTGTCATCACCAAGGGTATGGCTCTGCCGGAGAATGGCGGCTCCGACCGCCAGGCCATCCTCGGTCGGGCGCTGGCACGCAAGCTGGGCGTGACCACCGGCGATCGAATCAGCATCGCCACCGGAACGGTATCCGGGGCATTCAACGCCGCAAGCGTCGATGTCGCCGGCGAGATGGTCTACAGCATTGAAGAGGTCGAGAAGCAGCTAGCCGTCTTCCCGATCTCGTTCGTTCAGCGTCTGCTGAAGACGGACGGTGTCGAGCGCATCTTGGTGCGTCTGAGTGATCTCGATGACGCGGACGCCGTCGCCGCCTCGTTGTCGGAGAAGCTGAAGGCTGAGGGCATCCCGCTCGTGACGCGCACCTGGGAGATACTCAATCCGAGCTACGAATCCCTCCAATCGTTCTACGCCGGCTTCTCCGGTTTGGCCGGGATCGCAGTCTTCGTCCTCGTCTTCTTCAGTGTCCTCGAGGTGTTGACGATCGCCTTCCTCGAACGGACGCGCGAGATCGGAACGCTTCGAGCCCTCGGGACGCTTCCATCGACCGTCTTCCGAACCTTCCTGGCTGAGGGTGTCTGGCTTGGGCTGATCGGTGGCCTGGCGGGCGTGGGCGTGGGCGTGGGCGTCGCGTTGATCTTCAACGCCGTTGGCTTCGCCTGGACGCCGCCCGGGGCGGCGATTCCTCAAGCGATCCGGCTCCGGCTCGATCTGTCGACACTCATGATCCCGTTTCTCACCGCGCTGGGCGCGACCCTGGTCAGCGCCCTCTATCCATCCAGGAAGAACGCGCGCACGCGAATCGTTGATGCCCTTCGGAGTGTATAAGCAGCGTGAACCGGGAGGACTGAAAGGACCATCATGAAGATAACGACCATGACACAGACGAAGATAACGACAATGACAACCCTCCTCTTGATCAGCCTGCTGGCGCTCTCACTCGGCGCAGCTTCCCAAGAGGTCCTAAGCGATGCCGATCTCCTCGCGACCTTCGACGACTTCCGCTTCTTCGATGCCGATGTGACGTCGCTTCGAACGCGGATCGTCTCCGAGACAGCCGACGAGATTCGCGAGGCCGAAGTGCTGCTTCTGTTTGGCGAACTGGATGGCGCCGACGCCAGCCGGATCGAGTTCCTGTCGCCGGAAGAACTAGCAGGCCAGATCTACATCGCGATCAGTGATGGAGCCTTCTTCTTTGGCCCCGATCTCGACGAGCCTCTCAAGGTCGGCGGGAACACGGCCGTGTTCGGCGACTCTGCTGTGGCGCAGACGGCAGGCATCCGCTTCGCGGACGACTACACGATCGAGGAACGACGTACGGTGACCGGAGAGGATGGTGTCGAGATTCTCGAAATCGATCTCGTCGCCGTCGACTTCACTGTGGCCTTCCAGGCCGCTACTGTGAAGGCCGATCCGGAGACGTTCCAACCGAGCTCCGTTGTCCTCTATGCCATCAGCGGACTTGCCTTCTACGAGGTTTTCTACGGGAAATACGTCACGCGGGGTGACGAGGACGTCTACGTCAGCGTGCAGCGGATCGAGAATCGCATCCTCGTCGACCGACTCACGGTCTCCGAGATCCTCGAAATCGGCACGGACGAACTCGATCCAGCCCTGTTCGATCCGGCACAGCTTGGCACGGGACCCTAGTTCCTCGGCTCGAAGGATGTCAGGCGACTAGCCGCTGGCGAGGTCATCCGCTTTCAGATCCCACCATGTCCGCAGGCCTCTGAGTGTAAGAAACGGAACGTACTCGTCGATCGCATCGAGTTGTCGCGCGAAGAGCTCGCCATTGCCCCCGGTCGCAATGACGCGGCCGATCGTCGGGAGCTCCTGTCGGAATCTTCGGATGAGTCCGTCGACGAGGTCGAGGAAGCCGAGGACGATCCCCGCTTGAAGATTCTCGGTCGTCGTCTTGCCGAGGACGGAGGCGGGGACTTCGAGCGGGATTGAGTGGAGCTGCGCTGCGCGATCGGTGAGCGCTTGCGCGGCGAGCTGCATCTCGGGAGCGATCGCCCCGCCTAGAAATGCTCCGTCCTCTCCGACGAGGTCGAAGTTCGTCGCTGTGCCGAAGTCGATCACAAGACAGGGGCCGCCAAGGAGGGCATGAGCGCCGATCGTGTTGGCGATCCGGTCGGCGCCCACCGCGTGGGGCTCCTTGACGTCAAGGCGGATGCCGCAGTTCGCGGGCGTGAGGAAGCGTGGCTCAATCCCGAAGACCTTCGAGAGGCCTCCGTGGAGAGCGCGATGAAGCGAAGGGACGACGGAGGCGACTGCGATGCCGTCGACCTCGCCGGCAGAGTGCTGCCGTTCCCGTACAAGCCCGCGGACGAGAATCGCCAGCTCGTCGCACGTCCGATTCCGGTCGGTCGTGAGGCGCCAGTGCTCGACAAGCTGCTCTTCGTCGCACAGACCGAGGACGGTCTGCGTGTTGCCTACGTCTCCGACGAGAATCATAGGAATCCCTCCCCTGGCGGCAGCACGGTATTGTCAATGAGACGGCGCGCTCTTCGAGCGCGCATCGCCCTCTCACACGTTCGCAACTTCACAGCAGTCCCTCTCCAGTTGGCAGGACCACATTGTCAATCAGGCGAGCGTTGCCGACGCGCACCGCGAGGGAGACGAGCGCCTTGCGGTCGATCGTCTCGAGTTCCTCAAGGGCCAGTACGTCGGCGATGCTGACGTAGATTGGCTGAAGCAGAGCTTCAGCTTCGAGAATCTCCATCATTGCGTGGTGGAGATTCTCGGCATTGCGTTCCCCCCCGGCGAACAGGTTCTCTGCGTGTCTTAGAGAGCGGCAGAGAGCGGTGGCGGCCTCCCTCTCCTCAGGCGTCAAGTACGCGTTGCGGCTGCTCATCGCAAGTCCGTCAGCTTCGCGCACCGTCGGCGCGACGATCAGGTCGATGTCGAATCCGAGATCTCGGATCGCTCGGTGGATGACGAGCGCCTGCTGCGCGTCCTTCTGCCCGAAAACCGCGATCTGCGGCTGGACGATGTTGAATAGCTTACAGACGACGGTCGCGACGCCACGGAAGTGAGTCGGCCGGGACGCCCCTTCGAGTCGCTGCGTGAGTTCCTCGACGTCGACCCAGGTATCGAACCCGTTCGGGTACATCTCCTCCACCGTCGGGACGAAGACGAGGTCGACGCCCTCGGCTTCGAGAAGCTTCAGATCCCGATCGAGATCTCGGGGGTACGCGGTGAGATCCTCCGAGGGCGCGAACTGCGACGGGTTGACGAAGATGCTGGCGACGACGGACGCCGCGGCACGTTTCGCATGCCGAACGAGGGACAAGTGCCCCTCATGCAGATAGCCCATCGTCGGCACGAAGCCGACCGGCTCCGGGAGGTCGGACCGCAGCTTCCGATAGGCCTCGATCGTCCCTACGACGTCCACCTAGCCGTCTGCCTCCTCTACCGCTCGGATCACGTCTTCGGAGACGGAGACCGACTCCTTCGCGGTCGGGAACGTTCCTGCCTTCACCTCGCCAACGTACTCGCGTAGCGCGGAGGCTGCTACGTCAGCGAGCTTGGCGAACTGCCGCGCGTGCTTGGGCACGAAGTCGGAGAACCAGCCCAGCGTATCGCTGACCACTTGGATCTCGGCATCGCAGTGCGGGCCGGCGCCGATGCCCACGGTCGGAATGGCCAGACGCTCGGTGATGAGCTTCGAAAGCTCGGCAGGGACACACTCGAGCACGATGGCAAAGGCGCCGGCCCCCTGCAGTGCGAGCGCATCCTCGAGCAGCTCGCGTGCCCGCTCGACGCTCTTCCCCTGAGCCTTGAATCCGCCAAGCTGATGAATCGACTGCGGCGTCAGGCCGAGGTGCCCCATCACGGGAATGCCCGCCTCCGTCAGACGGGCGACGGTGGCGGCGACCGCCCTGCCGCCCTCGAGTTTGACGGCCTGTGCGCCGCCTTCCTGGAGACAGCGCCCGGCGCTCTCGAGCGCCTGCTCCGCCGACTTCTGGTACGTCATGAATGGAAGGTCGGCGACGATCAACGCACGCTGACTCCCGCGAACGACGGCGCGGGTGTGGTGAATGATGTCGTCGAGTGTGACCGGAATCGTGCTGTCGTACCCGAGAACGACCATCCCCAGGCTGTCGCCGACGAGAATGAGCGGGATCCCGGCCTCGTCGACGAGACGTGCCGTCACCACGTCGTAGGCGGTGATGGCTGCGAACCGCTCACCCTTTTCCTTGTACTTTCGGATGTCCGCAATTGTGACGCGCATCACGTTCACCTCGTTTCTTGGACGTCGAGCGGCCGCTTCGCAGCCGCCTTCAGGTACTCGAGAAGCCTTTTGGCGTCAGACTCAGTGAGTGTTCCCTTTGCCCGAGCGATGGGAATCGTCCTTCGTGCGAGTTCCGTATACAAGTCGACCTGTTCCGGCGAGAACTCTGCGAGCGCCTTGAGATTCCGTTCGATGGTCCCAACATCACCTCGTGCGACGGGGCCCGTTAGCGCATCGGGCAGGCCCACGGCTTCCAGGTTTTCGATCGTTCCTCGGACGAGTGGGAGGAGGGCGCGCAGGCCCTCCTCCTTCGTGAGACCCAAGTGTGCCCACAGGCCGGCCGCGGCGTCGAGGAGCGTGGCCAGGTAGTTGCAGGCGATGACGGCGCTCGCGTGGTAGAGCGCCTTGTCTCCACGCAGAACGAGCGGCTTCCCGCCGAGGGCAGTCGCCATCGCGGCGAGCGATCTCGCCAGAGCCGGAGCGGATGCCTCGATCGCGAAGGCTGAGCCGGGAAGGTTCCTCTCCGCCTGTCCCGGATTGGCGAACGTTTGCAGCGGATGAAAAGCCCCCACGTCTGCGCCCTCTGCCCTCGCGTGCTCCAGAACATCGAGCGAGGTTGCGCCGGAGCAGTGAACCGCGCTTTTCCCGGGAGCCCAGGCGAGACGCTCGGCCACCGATTGGATCGCGTCGTCGGGCACCGTGAGGAAGACGACATCCGCAGCGTCGACGACATGCTGCGCGCTCGCAGCAGCGTGCGCTCCTGCGATGTCGCCGGCGACGCGCGATGCACACTCGGTGTTTCGTCCGAAGATCGCCACGACGCGGTAGCCGACCGAGGCGAGGCAGCGAGCGAGCGCGGTGCCTGCCGTGCCGGGGCCGACGAATCCGAGACGTGGCGTGTCCGAAGGTGTCATGGCCTTCCTAGCGTGCGTCGAGAAGATCCCGGACCCGGTCGAGGATCCGGTCCGCGAGATCGCGCTTCGAGAGGCGAGGCAGTTCTTCTACTTCGCCTGTTGCGTTGATCAGGAACGCTTGATTCGTGTCGGACCCGAACGGGGAATCCGGCCCGCCGACATCGTTAGCGACGATCAGGTCGAGCCGCTTGGCCTCGAGTTTCTTCCGCGCACTCCCGACGAGGTCGTCGGTCTCCGCGGCAAACCCGACGCGAACGGCCGGTCCTTCAATGGACCCTAGCACATCGTCTGTCCGGACCAGGCGCAGGAGAAACTCAGCCTCTGATTTCTTGAGTTTGGACGTCGAGGGAGAAGCAGGAGTCCAGTCCGCGACCGCGGCGGCCATGATCAGTGCCTCTGCGTCGCCGCAGGCGGTGCGGACAGCCTCAAGCATGTCGGCTGCCGTCTCGACGTTGACGACGTCGACGCCCGACGGCGAGGCGAGTTGCGTCGGCCCGGCGATCAATGTGACCTCGGCTCCTCGATCCCGCGCGGCCTCGGCCAGCGCGAAACCCATCTTCCCTGTCGACCGATTGCCGAGGAAGCGTACCGGGTCGATCGGCTCGCGCGTTCCACCGGTACTGACGAGGATTCTTCGTCCCGCGAGGTCGCCCGAGCGCCCGAGGATTCGGAGCGCCTTGCCGAGGATCTCGGTAACAGGGGAGAAACGGCCCGATCCGTATCCGCCGGAGGCGAGTCGTCCGACCGCCGGTCCGACGAAGCTCACGCCGCGGTCGCGCAGCGTCTTCACGTTTGCCTGGGTTGCCGGGTGCTCCCACATCGCCGTGTGCATCGCCGGTGCGACGAGGAGCGGCGCCCGCGTGGCAAGTGCCGTGCAAGTCAGAAGATCGTCGGCGATCCCGTTCGCCAGTTTGGCCAGGACGTTGGCCGTAGCAGGGGCGATCAGCAGCAGATCCGCGACTTCGGAAAGTGAGATGTGCTCGATGGAGTGCGGGTTCGTGAGTTCGAACATGCGCGTGGAGACAGGGAGCCCGGTAATCGCACGGAACGACGCCTCACCGACGAGCTTCGTCGCGCTCTCGGTCATCACCGTGTAGACCGAGACGCCGGCCTGCGTCAGCTTGCTCGCCAGATCGACCGCCTTGTAGGCCGCGATCGACCCGGTGACGCCGAGAACCACGTTCCGTTCTAGCATTTCTCTCCCCTCACGATGCGCGCGGATTGTACAAGGGGAGCGAAGAAATGCAACACACGCACCCTGCTGATCCACCTCATGTAGATTCCCTCCGTCCGCGGGGAGCAATCCTTCGTCACGCACGCTTCAGGAACTGGATCGAGAAGTCTCATGGTTGTAGGATGGCAAGCAAGGATACCAATGTCAATATGAGAGGATGGGAGTGAGGGAAACAACGAACGAGCGAGGCGAACTGGGCGAGGGGTCGCCGCGATACTCGTATGCATGGGCGTACACTAATCATTGTTGGGCATTGACATGAAGGAAATGCAATATGCCGCGTACTGCTGACTACACAATCCAAGGCTTCTTGTACCAGTTCAACAAGACTGCCTTGGAAATACTGAAAGCCCAAGATGAAGACACAATTACCATTGAGGGCATCGTCGAGGACATCGAGGTGGCCTCCCCCGCGTCCCTTACGGCAATCCAGTGCAAGTACCATGAGGCGAGCACAGCTTTCACTGCGAGCGCGGTCTACAAGCCGTTGCTCCAGATGCTCAAGCATTTCTCCGACAATCCGACCGCGAACATCCGCTACGTTCTCTTTGCCCACTTCCCAGGGGTCGGTACACCGCCCCCCACTGTGGACAAGACCATATTGCAGGCAGCGTTGGCATCCAAGGACAAGGAGCTTGCGAGGCACGTCAAAGCAGTTCCAGCAGGCATTGACCTCGACAGCTTCGAGGGTCGGTTTGCCATGAAGTTCGGGCCCGGCTACGACGAAATCACAGAACACGTCGCGAAGGAACTGGAGGCGGAAGGGATTCCGGCAGGCGAGATCGAGACCCTGGCATATCCAAACGCGATCCACATGATCGCCACGCTCAGCGTGAAGCATGACCCAACCGACCGACAGATCACGAAGAAGCAATTCCTTTCTGCTCTCAAGACTATCCGCACAACGGCCATCTCCCGATGGACGCTGGCGCTCAAGACCCGGAAGAGGCTGCTCGAAGCGCGGCGCAAGCAGCTCAAGGTTCATCTCGACAAGAATGCCCGGCTCCGCTACTTGGTTATCGACCCCCGTAGTATTGAGGACTACGACACTGAAGTCGTCCTCTTCATCACCGACTACATCGACAAGTATCACTTCAAACCAGCTCACATCAGCACGCCCATCTTGTGCCTCTGCGCCAATCGGGATCAGGTTCAGGACATTCAGCGTCGCCTATTCGCGAAAGAAGTCATCGCGGAAGACGGCTACATCGGTGGAGAGTTCCAGGAGTCCCGTTTCTTCAGAGAGCCAATGTGCTTGAAGAAGCCAGGTGCCAAGCTTCAAAGGGAGTTCGCCCTTCGCCTTCTGAGCTGGGAAGACCACGGCGAAGTGCTGAACAACAGAAAATGCGATGACCTTTTCATGATCGGCGAACCAGGCTGTGATTCACTCGATACAGTGGACGTGAATGTCGAGCCATTGGCGGGCGTGACAATGAAGGAAATCAAGTACGTCATGGGGGTAAGAAATGTCCACGAATAGCATCGGCCAGGTTCTCTCCTGTTCCCCCGAGGCAATCATCGTGCTCGTTGACGATTTGAAGGTGTTCGAAGAACACAAGGCGGCCCTGCAAGTGGGGCGCTACTTACGGATTGCCCAGGGGAACAACGATTTCACCGTTGCTGCTATCCGCAATGTCCGTGGCGTTACCGACCAGGCTACTGAGGGGAAGCCGAAATGGCAGTTTCACATTGAGTGCCAGGCGGTCGGCACCCTCGTTGACGGCAAGACATTTGAGCGTGCGAGTGTTCTCCTGCCTGTGCCAACTGAGCTGGCGTTTCCAGGAGACGAAGACACCCTCGACAAGCTCTTTGCTGAAGATGTCGACTATCAGTTTCCTCTTGGCAAGTTGTCGTTGAACAAGGCAATAGGCATGAAGATCCATGGCGACCGTTTCTTCAGCAAACACGTTGCAGTCGTCGGGTCCACCGGCTCCGGGAAATCCTGCACTGTCGCTCAGATCCTCCACGACGTAGTGGGAATCGCCGATGAGAAGAACACGCGCATCGGGAAACAGAACAACTCCCACGTCGTCATCTTCGACATCCATGACGAGTACACAGCCGCGTTCACATTGCAGAAGAAGCAGAGCTTCACGCTGAATCGTCTGGACATTGACAGTCTCCAACTACCCTACTGGCTCATGAACTCCGAGGAGTTGGAGAGCATGTTCATTGAGAGCAACGAGCAGAGCTCCCACAATCAGGTCAGCAAGTTCAAGCAAGCGGTCATTCTGAACAAGGAGAAGCACAATCCTGGGATTAAGGAGATGACCTACGACACCCCGGTGTACTTCTCGATTACTGAAGTCTATCAGTACATCGAGAACATGAACCGAGAGGTGATCGGTCGCCTTGAGAACGAGAATCGGCCGAAACTGGCGGATGGCACCCTAGTATCTGATCGTCGTATCTACTTCGATGCAGCCGTATCCTTCGCCATCGCTTCAACTTCCAAGGCCGACAAAGCGACAAACGGGCCGTTCAATGGTGAATTCAACCGCTTCGTGTCGCGCCTGGAAACCAAGCTTGCAGACAAACGCCTACGGTTCTTGCTTCACCCTGCCAGGCCTGACAAGAAGCCTTTCAAGAGCGGGGATTTCGAGGAGATCATGAAGCAGTTCGTGGGCTATCTGAACAGGGCGAATGTCACGATTGTGGACCTCAGCGGCATTCCCTTCGAGGTTCTGAGCATTACGGTGAGTCTCGTCTCACGGTTGATTTTCGATTTCTGCTTCCACTACTCGAAGCTACGCCACGAGAGTGATGCTCTGAACGATGTGCCTGTCATGATCGTTTGCGAGGAAGCCCACAACTACATCCCGCAAAAAGACGACGCCGCGTATCGGTCATCACGCAAGTCGCTGGAGCGGGTAGCGAAAGAGGGAAGGAAATACGGGCTCAGCCTCATGGTCGTGAGCCAACGCCCGTCAGAAGTCTCCGAGACGATTTTCGCGCAGTGCAACAACTTCCTGGCGCTCCGGCTCACGAACAACGCCGATCAAAACTACGTGAGGAGGCTATTCCCGGACAATTCAAGCGGGATTACAGACATTCTTCCTAACCTTGCCCCCGGCGAATGCGTTGTGGTGGGCGATGCTGTCTTGCTTCCGGCCGTTGTCCAGATGCCATTGCCGAAGCCCGAACCGCATTCGCAGAGCGTTTGTGTCCACAAGGAATGGAAAGAGCCGTGGCGGGATGTGACGTTCTCGGATGTGATAAGTCGTTGGAGAAAGGAATAGAGTGCCCAGCAAGGCGCTTCACCGGACAGCAATCCCGCTACGCTTCATTGCTGCCGCTGAGCTGTAGCGTTATCCTGAAGAGCAGTAGAATGGAGCCCAGTAGGTGACAGACAACCTAAAGACGTTCGCTGAGACTGCGAAGGGACTCACGAGAAACCCCCTTGGGATCATCGCCCTGTTCATTGTCCTTGTCTACGGCGTCGCGGCTCTCGTAACGGCATTTGCCCGTTCGATGGAAGCGGGCGAGCGCCAACCCCTCATCTGGTTTCTTGTTCTCTTCCCGCCGATCGTCCTCGCCGTCTTCGCGTGGCTTGTCAGCAAACACCCGGGCAAGCTGTACGGCCCGGGCGACTATCGGGATGAGGAGAACTATAGGCAAATTTTGTTGGGCCAGCTTGAAGCGAAGGTGGTCTCCGCTTCAGTGCGCTCCGAAGCGTCTGGCTCCACCGCTGCGGTTGCTGTGGGTCCCGCCACCCACAGCGATCCTCGACTCGCTATCGCTCAGGTGAGGCTTGAGATTGAGAGAGAGTTGTTTCTGCTTTCGCGGTCGCACTATCCCAAGGGAGTCGACTTTCAGGAGCAATGCAGGGTCAGTTCACGCGCGCACCGATCTCGACCGGTATCCGAGTCCATCTCCCTTCTCGAGAAGGAGGAGGCCATCGATTCTGGCCTCGCCTCCAACCTGCGCGAGTTCATCCAGCTCGCCAACGCTATCGTTCACGGGCAGCGCGTAGACGATGCCGAGGCCCAAAGGGCCGTAATGGTGGGCGGCACTCTCGCCACGGAGCTTCGGCACAAACGACTTGTCGCGGAGCTCTTGCGGGACTTCGACGGTCACTTTCTTTGGCACCATCAACGGAAGATGGCCACCGATGCCAAGGTCGACGAGAGGTATGCTTTCTGGTCTGCCGTGGCCGCCTCGCTGCCAGATTTCGAATACGACTACGATGCATATGCGGAAGCCGCGAAGGCCCACAACGAGAAGCAGGAACGGCTCGGCCGAGATAGAAGTCTGCTGTACATCCTGTCGCTCTCCGAGTTCATCTCTGTTCTGGAGTTTCGTAAGAAGGAGCTGCTGAGAATCTGTGAGTTGTGGGGATCGGGCGGCTGGAAGAACGACGAGGAGATCTACTGGCAATGGCCGAAGGAATGGGGCGACGTAGGTTGGAACGGACCCATCCTTCGAGAGCGACGGCACCTCCAGGGCGCGGAGGAGGATCTGATGCGCACCCAAGCGGCGATTGAGCACTACAGGCCTCGCCTTGGCAAGGACGGTCGATCCTAATGCCACGAAGTGAGGATGAGCGAAGACCGGATAATGGCAAGGCGTTAGGCACACGAGGACCACGCCGGCGAGGTTCGTCGAGGCAACCATGAAGCACACAATACTCGACCCAGCCTACGAGGCTGCCTTCATTGATCACACGGAGTACCCACCAACCACGCCATTCCAACTGAGAGGTCTCGCTGCGGCGATTCAGGACAGCCACGATACGTGGCGACCAACACTTTCCGAACTGGCTGATCTCTTGCAGAAGAGGGAAGACTACAGATCCATCGTAGCAGCAGGGGCGTCCTACGGGGCAGGCAAGCAGATCATGGACGTCTACGAAGGACCGGCCATTCTGCTGTTCGGTGCGGCGCTCAACGCGGTCGGGAGAATGCCGGATGTCGAGTTGTCAGCAGCCATCGCCTCGGCAACTGAAGTGCTTCAGAAGGCTGGAGTCTCGGACCTCCCTGACGTCGCTGCTACCCTGGAGGCGGCGTGGCAGCGGGCGCAGTTTGACAAGGTAGGTGCGATGCTACGGGCAGAATTCGAGGTAGGGTTGTCGAGAAGTGGACAGTACAGTCCCCAACAGATTCGTCGCCTGGTTCCGCAGATCGTTGATGCGACGCATGATACTCGACACCGCGCAGTGATCGGTCGATGGGCTTGGAGTGCGACATCTGCCGAGAATGGAAGGTACATAGCGAATGCGTCAATGCTCACCGAAGCGGTTGAGCGCGAGAGCCTCTTCTATCGAAAACCGCCCGGCGATACGATGATGTTTGGAACTTCCGTTCTCGGCCCAATTGCGAAGGCCGCCCAGGTCGGATGCGCTTTCGCGCTACTTCAACGTGTGGACGCGATTGAGCGGCGCCGTACCGCGAGCGGTGCCTAGCATCGTGATAATGACGGAAGTGAACATGGAATTCGTTTCGGAACTGATCCAGCCTGTTGTCTCGACCGTCGATCCGAGGGCCATGGCCGTTGGCGGGCCGGGCCTGCCTCGCGAGTTCGTCTGGTGCGGCGAACGGCTCGGGACTGTCGCGGTGCTTCGCGCCTGGCGGGAGACCGGACCGTGCACACACGGCAATTCGGAGTCGTACGTGCGGAAGCACTGGTTCGAGGTCCAGACTACGGACAACCGGAGAGCGAGAATCTACTTCGAGAGGCAGCCTCGTGGTCGCGACCGGACGAAGCGGTGGTGGCTGTTCAGCATTGAACAAAGGAACGATGAGACCCAGTCAACTGGTCCACGCGGCGGCTGATTGCAGGTTCGGTGGTGGGAAGCCTGTCGGGATCTACGGATCCCTCTTGCGTCGAGAAGCATGCGATGACGACCTTTACGAACTAGACGCGACTTACGGAAATCTGATAAGATCCGTTTAGTCTGTAAAGGAGCGGTCATGGATCCACGAACAAACCCCTATGCTCCCGGAGCTGGGACCAAACCTCCGGCTCTTGTCGGTCGTGACGAGCAGATTGAATCGTTCGACATTCTCCTTGAGCGTCTCGAGAACGGATACGCGGAGAAGTCGATGATCGTCACCGGCCTTCGAGGCGTCGGGAAGACCGTTTTGCTCGATGTGTTTCGCGAGAAGGCAGAGGATAGGAACTGGGCAACCGTAGAGTGGGAAGTCGAGAAGGCGACATCGCTCGAATCGAAGATCGCGACCCAGACGAGGCGGGCGTTGCTCCAGATTGCGCCCAAGGCCCGTTGGACGGATCGAGCAAGACGGGCCGCCGCCATCCTCAAGTCATTCACAATCACATTCAACCCTGACGGGGCAGTCACCGCGGGCCTCAATGTAGATGCACTCGCAGGCGTTGGCGATAGCGGCGCTCTGTCAGAGGACCTCTCGGACCTGTTCGTTGCGCTGGGGGAAGCAGCACGCGAGCGAGAGACCGGAGTTATCTTCCTTCTCGATGAGATCCAGTACCTCGAATCGAGAGAACTCGAGGCACTGATCACAGCTCTCCACAAGTGCTCACGCAGGTCCCTTCCGATAACCCTGGTAGGTGCCGGTCTGCCCCAAATCCCTCGCCTGGCAGGTGAAGCGCGCTCCTACAGCGAGAGGCTGTTCGAGTTCCCGATAATTGGGAAGCTTGGACTGGACTCGGATGCCCGTGATGCGCTGACGTTGCCGGCCCAGGCACTGGATGTTGAGTATCAGAATTCCGCAGTGGACTTCGTCGTCGGGTATACGCAGGGCTACCCATACTTCTTGCAAGAGTACGGCAAACTTCTCTGGGATGAGTCCTCCGATTCGCCCATCACAGGTGATGATGCGACCCAGGTCCTACCCTTGGTTGAGGCGAAGCTGGATGAGAGTTTCTTCCGCGTTCGCGCGGATCGTACGACCAATCTGGAACTAAGATACCTCTGCGCCATGGCGGAGCTTGGACCAGAAGCTCAGCGAGCAAGCGAAGTCGCCAGGCGAATCAACCGCACGTCGGAGCAAGCAGGTCCCATTCGCTCGAGGTTGATCGAAAAGGGGTTGCTCTACACGCCGGGGCACGGATACGCAGCGTTCACGGTTCCGCAGTTCGATCGGTATCTACAGCGAAGATACCCATCTGGGACTGACGACGCGGACTAACGAGCTAGCGCTGCCTGTATGCGCCTGCCGCCGGCTACTCATCGCAGATGAGTAACAGAGAGAAGCCCCAGCTGATGCCAGGGCTTCTCTTAGTCTGAATCTTCTCCAGGATGTCTAGCCTCGAATGGCTGCTTGAGCTGCTGACAAGCGTGCAATCGGCACGCGGTAGGGACTGCAACTGACGTAGTCGAGGCCGACCTTGTGGCAGAAGGCGACCGACTTCGGCTCGCCGCCGTGTTCGCCGCAGATCCCTAGCTTGATGTCAGGGCGGGCCTTCCGCCCGAGCTCGCAGGCCATCGAAAGGAGCTTCCCGACGCCGTCCTGATCGAGCACCTGGAACGGGTCGTACTCGTAGACGCCCATCTCGACGTAGTCGCCGAGGAACTTCCCGGCGTCATCGCGTGAGAAGCCGCAGCCCATCTGGGTGAGGTCGTTCGTTCCGAAGCTGAAGAACTCCGCTTCCTTCGCGATCTCATCGGCGGTCACCGCGGCCCGCGGGACCTCGATCATCGTGCCGATGAGGACGTTCAGCTTGACGCCTTTCTTCTGTTCCACGTCGGCGATGGTCCGTTCGACGATCGCCTTCTGGTTCGCGAGCTCCTTCACGTGCCCGACGAGCGGGATCATAATCTCGGGCTTCGAGCCCTTGACGGCCACGGCGGCCTCACAGATCGCGCGCGTCTGCATCTCGGTCACTTCAGGGTAGGTGATCCCGAGTCGGCAGCCCCGATGGCCGAGCATCGGGTTGAACTCGTGCAGGGCCTCGACGAGGCGTTTGATCTCGATCGGCTTGACGCCCATCGTCTCGGCCATCTCCTTCTGCCCTGCCGCATCCTGCGGAAGGAATTCGTGGAGTGGCGGATCGAGCAGACGGACGGTGCACGGTCTGCCCTTGAGCGCCTTGAAGATCCCGGCGAAGTCCTTGCGCTGCAGCGGGAGGAGTTCCCGCAGTGCCTGTCGGTACTGCTTGATCGCCTCGACGGCCTTGGCATCCTTGCCGCATGCCTTCTGCAGGGCGGCCAGATCCACGATGCCGTGGGCTTCACGGAGTCGCTTGACCGTCTCGGCGACGAGGATCAGTCGCCGGAAGGAGACGATTCGGCTTCCCTCGAAGAACATGTGCTCGGTTCGGCAGAGGCCGATTCCTTCGGCGCCGAACTTCACGGCCACGGCCGCATCGTGCGGGGTGTCCGCATTCGTGCGGACGCCGAGTTTCCGGTACTTGTCGGCAAGCTTCATGATCGTGCCGAACGGACCGGTCAGGCTCGGGTCAACGGTGTCGATCTGACCCTTGTAGACGAATCCCTTGGATCCGTTGAGGGAGATCCAGTCGCCCTCTTTGATCGTGACGCCACTGCAGGTGAACCGCTTCGTCTTGTAGTTGATGTTGACGTCCCCGACGCCAGCCACGCAGCATCGTCCCATGCCTCGAGCGACGACAGCGGCGTGGGAGGTCATGCCGCCACGCGAGGTCAGAATCCCGTTGGCGGCGTCCATGCCGCCGATGTCTTCGGGGCTCGTCTCGGTACGGCAGAGGATGACGCGCCTGCCCTTGGCGGCCCACGCCTCGGCGTCCTCGGCGGTGAACACGACCTGGCCCGTAGCGGCGCCCGGCGAGGCGGGAAGCCCGACGGCGATCTGCTGGGCCTTGTCCTCGGATGCCTTGACGAACACGGGATGGAGCAACTGATCGAGCGACGCGGGGTCGACACGGAGCACCGCCTGCTTCTCGGAGATCAGCTTTTCTTTGGCGAGGTCGGTGGCGATTCGCACGGCGGCCTGGGCCGTCCGCTTTCCGTTTCGCGTTTGCAGGATGTAGAGGCTTCCGTTCTCGATCGTGAATTCGAGATCCTGCATGTCTTTGTAGCGCTTCTCCAGCTTGACGCGGATCGCGTCGAGTTGCTTGAACGCCTTCGGCATCACTTCCTCGAGCGACGGGAAATTGGCTTTCCGCTCCCCTTCGCTGACGCCCTGTGATTTCGCCCACGCTCGGGATCCCTTCAGCGTGATCTCCTGAGGCGTGCGGATGCCGGCGACCACGTCCTCGCCCTGGGCGTTGACGAGGTACTCCCCGTAGAAGTACTTGTTGTCCCCCGTCGACGGATCGCGCGTGAACGCGACGCCGGTGGCGGAGTTCTCACCGCTGTTGCCGAAGACCATCGTCTGCACGTTGACCGCGGTTCCGAGGAGGCCGCGAATGTCGTTCAGCTGGCGGTATTTCTCTGCGCGCGGCGTGTTCCACGAGCGGAAGACGGCGTCGATCCCTGCGTAGAGCTGCTCCATCGGACTGGTCGGGAACGCTTTGCCGGTGGCCTTCTTGTAGACCGCCTTGTAGCGCTCGATGACCTCGACGAGGCCGGCCACGCTCAGGTCGGTGTCGAGCTTCGCTCGCTTCGCCTTCTTGACCGCCTCGAGCTCGTGCTCGAACGCGTGGTGGTCGACGCCCATCACGACGTTTCCGAACATCTGGATGAAGCGCCGATAGGAGTCCATCACGAAGCGCTCGTTGCCGCTCGATTCGATCAGCGCCTTGATCGTCGCCGGCGTGAGGCCGAGGTTGAGGACCGTGTCCATCATCCCCGGCATCGAAACGGCGGCGCCTGACCGGACGGACAGGAGGAGCGGGTTTGGCCCTACCCCGAACGTCTTGCCCGTGGCCTTCTCAAGCCGCTTCAGCGCTGCGTCGATCTCCGGCTTCAATGAGGCGAACAGCTTCGTCTTCCCAAGCTTGTAGTACTTGTCGCAAGCCTCGGTCGTGCACGTGAAGCCCGGGGGCACCGGGAGGCCCAGACTCGCCATCTCAGCGAGGTTGGCTCCCTTTCCGCCGAGCAGTTCCTTCATCTTTGCGTCGCCATCCGATTGGTCCTTGCTGAAGAAGTAGACGTACTTCATCCTCCGTGCACCTCCGTGCGTTCTTCGCCCGTATGCCCATGTCGTTATGTCGTGAACAGCGCCTCGGCAAACTCCTCGGCCGAGAACGCGTGCAGATCTTCCGCCGTCTCGCCGACGCCGACGAACAGGATCGGGACGTCGAGCCTCTCACGAATCGCGAGAATCACGCCGCCCTTCGCCGTGCCGTCAAGCTTCGTCAGAACAAGCCCCGTGAGGTCGATGGCGTCGTGAAACCGCTCGGCCTGCGAGAGACCATTTTGTCCGGTCGTCGCATCGAGCACAAGAAGCCGCTCGTCGGAGCTGCGTCCGAGTTTCTTTGCGACCGTTCGCTCGATCTTCTTCAGTTCCTCCATCAGATTGTGCTTCGTCTGAAGACGACCTGCAGTGTCGATGAACAGGACGCCGCCTTTGCAGATGGCGTGGTCGACCGCGTCGAACGCGACGGCCGCCGGATCCGCCCCTTCCCGCTGCTTGATGAGGTCCGCGCCGATCCGCTCGGCCCAGACGGCGAGCTGCTCGACGGCCGCGGCACGAAACGTGTCAGCCGCGGCAAACGTGATTGGAAGTCCCGGATCTTGCTCGCGGAGTCGTGCGGCAAGCTTGGCGATCGTCGTCGTCTTCCCCGCGCCGTTGACCCCGGCGACGAGAAAGACCGTCGGCGTCCCATCGGCCCGCAATGTCTTCGCACACTCAGATTCTTCGAGGCGCCGGCAGACGAGACCCTTGAGCGTCTCCAACGGATCACGGTTGTCCCGACGAATCGCGTCGCTCAGTTCCTCGACGAGTCCGGCCGCGACCTGCGCGCCGACGTCGCCTCCAATCAAGATCTCTTCAATCCGCTCGAGCTCCTCCCCGGACAGGCTGGAGCGACCGCGGAGAAGCTGTCCGATCGAATCGGTCAGACCGGAGCGCGTCTTCGAGAGCCCGTCTCGTAGACGGTCTAGCCAGGCCACTACATCTCCTCCGGGACGGCCATGCCGAGGATCTCGAGGCTCTCACGAAGGACGATCCGCAGTCCGTGAAGGAGGGCGAGCCGAGCGGCTGTGAGTTCCGCATCGTCCGACAAGACGCGGTGCCTGTCGTAGTAGCCGTGGAAAGCCCTCGACAGCTGAAGGGCGTAGTCCGCGAGGAGATGAGGGGCGAACGACAGCGCCGCGTTCTCGGTGACTTCGGGGAAGCGGTCGAGCACTTTGATCAAGTCGAGTTCCTCCGTCTCGGTGAGCGGAGAGAGATCGGGTGTCGCCTCGGCGATCGTTTCATCTCCCGCTTTGCGGAAGATCGACGTGATCCGTGTGTGCGCGTACTGGACGTAGGTCGCCGGATTGTCCCGCGACTCGCTCCGCGCCAGATCGAGATCGAAGTCGAGGTGAGCCTCGGGCTTCCGCGAGATCATGAAATGGCGGACGATGTCCGACCCAAGCTCGTCGATCAGATCTCCCAATGTGACGAACCGGCCGGCCCGCGTGGACATCTTCAGCGTCTCGCCCCCCTCCTTGAGGCTCACGAACTGATGCACAGCGTAGGAGAGCCAGCCTTCCGGAAGGCCGAGAATGCGCAGAGCCGCCAGGACGCACGTCTGCTCCGCGTGGTGGTCGGACCCCTGCACGTCGATCACGCGATCGAATCCGCGATCGTGCTTGTTGAGGTGGTAAGCGATGTCGACCATCAAGTAGGTCGGGCGGCCGTCGCTGCGGAAGAGCACTGAATCCTTCGCGCCTCCGTGGTCCTCGGCCTTCAGCCAGACGGCACCGTCCTGCTCGTACACGCCGTCGTGTTCGCGGAGTGCGGCGAGCGCCCGGTCGACCTCGCCGGAGCCGTGAAGCGTGGCCTCGCTGAACCACTCATCGAATCGGACGCCGAGCGCCCCGAGATCGGCCTTGATTCGATCGGTCATGCGATGAACCGCTTCGCGGCGGAACCAATCGCTCGTCTCTCCATCGAACTCGAGGAATCCATCACCCAGCTCGTCGCGGACGGTTCGGGCGACGTCCTTGAGGTACTCGCCGCGGTACCCGTCCTCGGGGATCTCCCGATCCTCGCCGAACAGCTCTCTGTACCGGATCCACAAAGACTCCGCGAGAAGATCGATCTGTCGTCCTTCGTCGTTGAAGTAGTACTCGCGGCTCACGTCGAAGCCCAGGCGCTCGTAGAGGTTGGCGAGCACATCGCCCAAGACCGCCTGACGCCCATGGCCAACGGTCAACGGACCGGTCGGGTTCGAGCTCACAAACTCGATCTGGATCCTTTCTTCCTCTCCGCGGTCGGACCGCCCGTAACGGTCGCCGAGACCCAACAGATGCGAGAGAGACGACTGGATCGCCGTTGGCTGGAAGAAGAAGTTGACGAAGCCAGGGCCGGCGACCTGTATCTCTCGGAAGCACGAGCGACCGTCCGCCTGCGCGATTCGCTGAGCAAGATCCGCGGCGAGGTCACGCGGGGACGTGCCCGCATTCGAGGCTGCCACCAGTGCGGCGTTCGTCGAGTAGTCTCCAAACTCGGGCCGATCGGTCGGCCGGATCTCGATTGCGCTTGCCGGGAGATCTTCTCCGAAGGCGGCCGAGTAGGCCGACGCAACAGCGCCCGCGATCAGGTTTTCGAGGTGTGTCGCCATGGGGACAGAAGGATACTGGAAAGACTACTTCTCGACGATGAACCGCATTCCGGTCTTCGTCGCTCCATCGATCTGTAGCTCTATGAATCCGGGAACCACCTTGATCGGAGAGGCACCGTCTCTCTCGATCAACCGACGAGCGATGGCGATCGCTTTCACCGTCTGGTTGACGGCTCCCGCGCCGATCGCGTGCACCTCGACGGCGCGGTCCTGTTCGAGCGCACCGGCGATCGCGCCGGCAACGGAATTGGGATTGGACCGCGATGCGACCTTCAGGATCTCCATGGCTTGCCCTCCGAGGCGTACCGACAGCGCTCCCCATGATGTGGCTAATGCCGACCCAGCATAGTGATGCTCCGAGAAGCCGTCAATTGCGCCGAGGAACAGACGGGCCTTCTGAAAGGACGTCTGCTTGCGGGCGGAGACCCTGAGCGTCAACAGATTCTGTCGTATTCCTTGGAGTTCGTCTCGATGAGGATTGATGCTCCCTGCACCCTCGTGTAGTGTATGCAGGGAACTCGCCCACGACTCGCCAATGGCGAGCCGATCGCTTAGGGGCGAAGGCCGGTGGAGCATCCAAGCCGAGGAGGGTGAATGGCGCGACTGTGGCTTCGTTGCACGTGCTGGGTCCTCGTGGGGACGTTGGCGGTGTCTATGTTGAGCCATTCCCGCTCCGTAGCGGAGTTGGAGAAGATCGTCGGCTCGGACGCGATTCGCGAAGTCAGCATGGCCGCTGGACTGGCGCTCGCCGACCACTACGCGCTGACCAAGACGGCTGGGGATCTCGTGGCGCTGGCCGAGGCCGGCCGCACCCAGGGGATTCGACTTGCGGCTCAGACGGCGCTCGACTCGCTGGCCGATCCGCTCCAACCGCTGATCATCCTAGCTGAAGAAGAGCTGAAGGCTCTTGCGATTTCGGCCGTATCTTCCACCGAGCGATTGAACGCGGCGCGTGCGTACTACCTCAAGATCCGCACGACGCTGTCGGCAGACAGACTCGAGTCGGACGCGACGGAGAGCCAGAGTGCTGAACTGGCATTGGCGGCCGGAGAAGCGCTGGCGGGTTTCTACGCTTCATTCGATCCGATGAGTGAGGCGGACCTGATGGACCAGGCACTTCACGGAGTGAGCCACGGGATGCGAGTCGCGGCCGGGCTGGCACTGGCATCGCACCTCATTCAGACGTCGTCGCTAACGGAGGTGGAGATCACGGTGAAGATCATGGAGCACACGATGATCCACACGGAGCTTGCCGAGGCGTACATGCGGGTTCTCGCCCACCGCTTCACCGTGAGGAGGGGGGACGTCGGATGAGGCGAAGAGCTTTCGTGCTGACCGCTCTGGCATGCCTCTTCGTCAGCCTCCTTGCCTGCGGACAGGGCTATTCCGAGATTCCGGCCGACGCCAAGGTCCTAGCGCTCGGCGAACCGGGGACAGCCTGGGCGGATCTGGAGCCCGGCGTCCGAGGAGGCACGTTCTACCAGTTCGCTCTTGGGAACCCAAAGCGCTGGAACCCGACGACCGCGATGGAGACGTCGACGACCCTCTACACGAACCACATCTTCCACGGCCTTGTCGGCTTGAATCCGGTCACGGGCTCGCTCGATCCCGCGCTCGCCAAGAGCTGGGAGGTCTCCAGCGACGACCAAACGATCACCTTTCATGTCCGCCGAGGGCTTCGCTGGTCGGACGGAGCGCCGTTCACGGCGGACGACGTGTTGTTCACGTTCAACGACGTGATTCTGAATGAGGACGTGACGACCGGCCTTCGCGATGGGCTGCGTCTTCCCGACGGATCGTTCCCCACGATCGCGAAGGTGGACGAGTACACGGTGACGGTCACGACGTCCGTGCCCTTTCGTCCGATCCTCTCGGCGATGGGACAGAAAATCCTGCCGAAGCATAAGCTGGCTCGGTTTGTCCACAAACTGAATCCGGACGTGGAGCCGGGGACCTTCGACTCCGCCTTGGGACTTGACACAGAACTCTCGGAGATCGTGGGGATGGGACCGTATGTCCCATCGAGCTTCGTGCCCGACCAGCACGTTGTGCTGAAGCGGAATCCGTTCTACTACGTATACGATGGGCAAGGCACACAGCTGCCGTACTACGACGAGCGGGTCTTGCTGGTCGTGCCGAGTGACGACGTTGCGTTGCTCAAGTTCCTCAACGGGGAGATCAACGGATTCGCGCCACGCACGAGCGATCTGCCGTTCCTCATGGGGAAAGCGGCGCTGCGGGGATTCAGTGTGGAAGTTGACCCTCACATCGCGACGTACGGGACGTCCTGGCTTGCGTTCAACCAGGACATCGGTCTCGCCGACGGAACGGACGCGAGCAAGCGAGATCTCTACCGGAACCGGACGTTCAGACAAGCGTTTGCTCACCTGCTCGACAAACAGGCGATGATCGACTCGATCTTCCATGGACTCGCGCTTCCCCAGTGGAGCCCACTCAGCTTCGGCTCGCCCTTCTACGCAGGCCGTGACCTGTACGGGGGGCCAATCACCGAGACGGGCGCCGTGATCTTCGAGTACGACTTGGACAAGGCGGCTCGTCTGCTCGATGGAATCGGGATCGTCGACCGAGACGAGGACGGCTGGCGAGACTATGAGGACGGCGGGCGCGTCTCGATCACGCTTGCCACGGTCTCGGGATTGTCTGACTCCGAAGGGATGGCAATCATCATCACCGATCGCGCGCGCCTGATCGGGCTGGACGTCCGATTCGTTCCGGGAGAGGTGAACGCTGTCCTCACGGCGATGTACACCGGATCGTTCGACGCGCTCCTCCTCGCGTTCACGGGCGGGAATGAGCCGAACAGCCTCGCCGGCGTCTACGGGAATTGCGGGCGGCTCCACTTCTGGCGCCGCAGTGCATGCGACGAGCCGACCGAAGTGGATCTGGAGATCGCCGAGCTGTTCG
>Ga0222701_1000009_pt1 | contig 109952 bp, 102 predicted proteins | sample AntAcemetage1502_FD_179825 | JGI IMG/M metagenome (GOLD analysis project Ga0222701, IMG submission 179825) | Saline water microbial communities from Ace Lake, Antarctica - #1502 | ecosystem: Environmental > Aquatic > Non-marine Saline and Alkaline > Saline | place: Antarctica: Ace Lake... | reverse complement strand
ATCACGAACCGCTCTCCGCCGCCTACATCGGAGAGCGGTTCGTGATCTGCACGCTACGAGATGCCGTAGCGCGACTGTCGATTCACGACCGCGAGGGCGGGTGGATTCGCGACGTCGAGCTCCCCGGAGAGGGCTCGATCCCGATGATCGAAGGCCGCGAATGCGGAACGAGGGCGTACTTCTCGTACGGCGATTTCGTCCATCCGAACGTCGTCCTGTCTCACGATGTGGTCACGGGTGAAACGACCCCGTTCCGCGGACAGGACCTACCATTCGATCCTGACGCGTACGAGACTGAGAAGCACGTCGTCGAGACCGCAGAAGGCGTTCGCATGCCCGTCTTCGTGACACGCAAGCGGGGCGTTGGGGCGGGGCCGGAGACGCCGACTTGCCTCTATGGATATGGGGGTTTCAATATCGCGATGTCGCCTCACTTCAAGATCGACCACCTGTCGTGGCTCGACCTCGGAGGACAGCTTGTCGTCGCCTGCATCCGCGGCGGCGGGGAGTTCGGGCGGGCGTGGCACCAAGCCGGGGCGAAGGAGAATCGGCCCAACGTGTTCTCGGACTTCATCGCGGTCGCTGAGTGGCTCATCGAGACGAAACGAACATCGATCCCCAAGCTGGCGATCTACGGGCGGAGCAACGGCGGGCTCCTGGTTGGCGCGTGCATGACCAAGCGCCCTGATCTGTTCGGCGCGTGTCTTCCGACGGTCGGGGTGCTCGACATGCTCCGGTTTCACCTGTTCACCGTGGGTTCGTTTTGGGTCTCCGACTACGGATCCCCGGACGACCCGGAGATGTTCCCGGTCCTGCTCGGTTACTCGCCCTATCACAACGTCGTGCCCGCCACGGCCTACCCGCCCACGCTGGTGACGACGGCCGACCACGATGATCGGGTTTTCCCCGCGCACAGCCACAAGTTCGCCGCCGCACTGCAGGCGGCGCAGTCCGGAGAAGCGCCGATTCTTCTGCGCGTCGACAAGCGGGCCGGACACGGGCTCGGCAAGCCGAAAGGGAAGCTCCTCGATGAGGTGGCCGACCGCTGGGCCTTCACATTTGCCGCGCTGGGTGCGGAGCCGCGACTCTAGGCTGCCTGGGTGGCGGCTCTTCCTCCGAGATGGTGGAGAGGCGGATGCCGCACATCCTCTGCTTGAGTACCCTATCGGTATAGGAGGCGATTGGATGATCCTCAGCATTCTCGGAGGTCTCTTCCAGGGCTGGCTGTGTGGGAAGTCGAAGACGGTCACAATCTGGCTGTTCGGTATCGAAGCCGCCGCCGCGGTCCTCGTTGCGCTCCTTCTGATCGGGGGCCTTCTTCCGGGGCACATCTGGCTCGGTCCGGGGCTTCTCTGGTACTCCACATACTGCATGACGCTGTACTTCCATTGGAATCGGAGATGCACGCTGAAGGAGAAAGAGGCGTGGACGCCCTCGACTCTTGCCAGAGCGGTCGCCATCCTCTGCTTCGTCGGCCTGGCCTTCCTCGGCGGCGGACTCGCGTACTGGTCCTACGGAGAAGAGATTCGCGTGACGGTGATTGGCCTGATCATCTTCGGCGTCGCCATTCTCGAACTCGACGCGATCCGTAGGCGCGGATGGCTTCGCCTCGGGTTGTGACGGATTCGCGTCAAGCGAATACGCTCGTTTGGTCGCCTAGCCGTCAGGTTTCCGGGCTCGATCGCTCATCCGGTTCCCTGCGATCAAACGTCGTGTTCCCATCTTTCTTCGGACTCGCTTTCAGAACGAGCGTCTTCATCGATAGCCCTCCTTGGGCAAGCAGCGATTGTCGACCGGGAGAATGGGCTCCTCGCGTCTCGGGTTCGTCGCGGGCCGAGCGTGTAGGCCACCCAGAAGCAGGATCGACTCGAGTTCAGCATTCCGCATCGGATCTCCATCGAGTGGGCAGTTCCGTCGGTTTCTGCTATCGTCGGCGCAAGATGAGAACGAGGGGACTCATCCGACTCCGAGCGATTGCCGTCGCTGTCCTCATGCTGAGCGCATTCTCTCTCGGCATGCGTGCACACGTGTTCTCCGCGGAGGCTGTGGGGACGGGAACGCTCGTCGCCCGCATTCCCGGATTGGAGATCTCGGCTACGCTTGTGGGAGAACTCGAATGGACGGGGGAGGCTGTTCTCGACGGACAGCCCGTCCGTTGCTCGGCCAGAGGAACGTTCAGCGGAGTGGGAGTCAGCGGGATCGTCACGATGATCAGCGAGGGGTGGGTCGCCTACTCGTTGTCGGGAAGCTCGGACGACGGCGAGCCGGTCGAGATCCGGGGGCTGCTGTACGTGAAGTGGGAGGGCGTCATCCCACTCAAGGCGGGCGATCCAATTGTCGGCACGCAGCACACGGTTCTCCTGATCGGTGGCCGCGCACACGCTTTCAGCGGCGACTTCACGGGGGCAGCTCAGGGCCAATTGGAGCCGGCCGACGTCGCGATGACGATCCAGCTGGGTGGAGCGGCTATCGTTCATCTGGCGGCAGTGGCCGAGGCCCCGGTCGGCGAGCTGCCCGCATCGATTCCGATCGGCCATCCGGCACTCAGCTCCGAGATCCTCCGGCAGATCGATGAGCTCCTCAGCTTAGGAGGCGGCTCGGCGCCAGACGGAGTCTCAGAACCGTAGAACGCATTGCTGCCGAGAGAACATCGATTCCAGTCCGAGGTCCTCGTCTCGTCTCGACCGGCGCGACCGAATCGTGCGACTTCAAGCTCTTACGCTGATGCGTGTCGAGCAGATCCGCTGCGCTCTGCCGATTCGGGATCTGAGCCGGCCGATCGGCGCCCAGTGTCGAAGGCGAAAGCGTAGACAGGCTGGCCGGCAAAGGTCACTGGAGGAGATCCGGGACTCCGTCCCGGTCAAGGTCGACGATTGCCGCGAGGCCGCCGAGCGAGGTTTCCTTGTAGCGGCTTCGCATGTCCAGACCGGTCTGATGCATGACTTCGAGGGTCGCGTCGAAGCTGACCCGGTCCCTTCCGCCGGAGATCATCGCCAGGTTCGCGGCGTTCAGGGCCGACACGGCCCCGGCCGCGTTCCGTTCGATGCACGGGATCTGCACCAAGCCGGCAACCGGATCACAGGTAAGGCCAAGGTAGTGCTCGAGCGCCGTCTCGGCGGCACGGTCGACCTGGTCTGCGACCGTGCCGCCGAGCAGATGGCAGACGGCGGCTGCGGCCATTGCGCTGGCGACGCCAATCTCGCCCTGGCATCCCACCAGCGCACCGGCAATGGACGCCTTCGCGACCGCGAGGCCGCCGATGACGCCGGCGACCAGAAGGGCATCGAAGATTTGCGCATCGGACAGATCGAGCGATTCTTTCATCACGCGGAGACAGGCGGGGACTACGCCCGCCGATCCGCACGTCGGGGCGGTGACGATGCTTCCCCCGTCGGCGTTCTCCTCCGCCACGGCGATGGCGTAGATCGAGGCGCGTGTGGCATCGGACGAGATGACGCCCGGCGTTCCCCCTAGCTCGTTGAAGCGAGCGAGCATCGCCGCCGCACGTCGCTCGACGCCGAGCGATCCAGGCAGGACGCCCTCGGCGCGAAGGCCGCTGTCGATCGACTGCGACATCAGATCCCAGACCGTTCGCAGATGGGCGATGATCCGGTCCCGCGAGTGCCCGCGGAACGTCGCTTCCATCGCCAACGCGTAATCGACGAGCGACTCGTTGCGGCGCTGACAGTCGTCGACGATGTCGCGGGCGCTCGCCGGCCGACCGCCTGACGTCTCGCCCATGGCGGCAAGTTCTGATCTCTCCACGATAACGCCCCCGCCGATCGAGCAGTAGACAGACGCGAGGATGACGAGCCCTTGATCGTCGTGCAGGGTGAACCGCATCGTGTTCGGATGAGGATCCGGGGGCGTCTCCACATCGAACACGATGTCCTTCTCCGGCTGGAAAGCGAATCCGTGAGACGGAGTGAGCAGCACGCCCGTCGAGGCGACCTCGTCGTAGACCGAATGCATCGACCGCTCGGCGACGTCCGCAGGTCCGTAGCCGGCGAGCCCGGCGACGACTGCGAGGTCGGAGAGGTGGCCCTTCCCGGTGTGTGCGAGGCTCCCGTATAGGGCCACGGAGACGCGCCCCCCGGGCCGCGGCTCGATCTGCTGGTCGAGTCGCTGACGGAACAGCAGCCCTGCTCGCATCGGCCCCAACGTGTGAGACGAGCTCGGGCCGACGGCCGGCTTCAGGATGTCGATCACGCTCGGAAGGAGGGTACGCCTCAGGTCTTCCACGGCAGCACTATCCGGGAACCGCCACCGCTGATCAACAGCGAGCCCGCGCTTCGGGTCCGCCGAATTCCTCCAGCATGTGGAATCCGGCCCGCACTCCGGCTAGGCTGAGGCTCATGCGTGAGAAGACCGGGCCGATTGGCGTGATCGCTCGCATGCACACGGCCGAGCATATCCTGACTGCCGTCATGGCGCGTGCCTATGGATCGCCGCGAAACGTGGAAACGCACCTCGGTGCAAGGAAGTCGAAGTGCGACTTCCCGGTCGGCCGTCCGCTGGTCGAGACCGATGCGCGTGCGATCGAAGATACGGTGAACGCCGAGATTCACGCCGACCATCCGGTGAGCGTGATACACATCACACGAGCACAGGCTGCGGAACGACTCGACCTGTGGAAGGTTCCCGATGGCGTCGACCCGATCCGGGTCGTGCGAATCGGCGGATTCGACGAGACGGCGTGCGCCGGCGATCACGTCGAGCGAACGAGCCAGATCGGCCGATTCGTCCTGCGCACCATGACGATGAAGGATGATCATGTCGTGCGGATCCGATTCGGATTGGAGAGCGTCGATGCGTCGTAGCGCGTGGCTGTTGGGCGTCGTCGTGGCGATCGCGCTTGTTTCGACGGGGCTCGGCGAGGCTTCCGATCCGGAAATCGTTTGGCAGACGACCGACTGGGGCGGGCTGGAGCGGATGTACGGAACCTACGTCCCGGCCGAGATTGCGAGCCCCGCGCCGCTCGTCTTCCTCCTTCACGGCGGCGGCGGGAGTGCACAAAGGACGTGGGATCAGGAGCACGGTCGATCGTGGAAGGCGCTCGCCGACGAGCACGGCTTCGTCCTCGCCCTTCCCGAAGGTCGGGCCGACCTCGGCGATGCCGATGCCCATCGCTGGAACGACTGCCGGACCGATCTCGAGGACGAAGCGATGGCTTCAAGTGAGGATGACGTAGGCTTCATCACGCACCTGATGGGGACGATCTCGGCCCTCATGCCGATCGATCCGAATCGGATCTACGCGACCGGCGCGTCGAACGGCGGAATGATGACCTATCGCTTGGCGATCGAGATCGGTGACCAGCTCGCCGCCGTCGCCGCGATCATCGCCAATCTCCCCGTTCCGTCCGAGTGCGCCTCGTCCGCCGCGCCGATTCCGATCCTGATCATGAACGGGACGGACGATCCGTTGATGCCGTTCGATGGGGGATGCGTTGCCAACGCCCGCTGCGAGCGCGGCCGCGTGGCGTCCACGGCGGAGACGGTCGCGTTCTGGGTCAACGTCAACGATGCAGCGACCGAGCCGACGGTCGAGAAGCTGCCCAATCGGGCGTGGTTCGACGGCTCGACCGTCACTGTCTACACCTTTGCTGGAGGTCCGAGCGGAGCGGACGTCGTCTACTATCACATTGCAGGCGGTGGGCACACGGTCCCTGGCTTCGAAACGACCTCGCTCGTTCACCGAGCGGTCGCCGGCTTCAAGAACCGCGACATCGACGGCCCGGCCGAGATTTGGGGATTCTTTCGGGAGCACTAACCGAGCGAGGTCCCATCTCGCACGTTCTGATCCGGCCCTGGGTGGCAGAGGCGGTCCGGCCGGTGCTCGTGCGGCCATGCGGTTGGCGTCATTGGGGCTTGCGAAGCTCGAGGAAGAAGAGCCGATCGTGTTCTGTTTTCGAAGCGAGCCGGAATCCCGCTTCCTTGGCCAAGCCGACGTAGTACGCCGTGTCATACTCCTCGCTCGGCCACGGCTGGCCGTAGCCCGTCTCGATCTCCCGATCGTTCACGAGGACGCGGAGGAGGATCACGTAGATCTTCTTCTCGGTGTCTGCCGGCCGACGTAGACTCGCGTCCCAAACGAGGAATTGCCCGCCTGGCTTGAGCACTCGGAACACTTCGCGAAGGACGCTCTGCTGCTCGGCCTTGCTCTTGAGATACATGAGCGAGAAGAAGGCGGTCGCTGTCTCGAAGGTCTGATCCAGGAACTGCATGTCCCTCGCGTCCATGACGATCTTCAACGGGCCTGCCGGGGCCTCTTGCAGTTCGCTCTTCTGGATGTCGATGGCGATCACCTGCTCGCCCTTCAGGGCGCCGATGATTCCTTCGCCGCCGCCTCCGATATCCAGGATGGGGCCTGACGATGCGAAGTCACTGACCGTGACGACTCGCTTCTCGAACATGAAGTAGCGATCTTCGAGGGATTGGTTCTGTTCGCTCACGTTTCTCTCCTCACAGCTTGGGGTCTTACATGTGTCGGTCGAGATCCGAGGAAAGGTTCATTCGATCGTTGGGCCCGCTAGGCAGACTCCGCTTGAGACTCCCTTCCCCTCCCTTCCTCGCGGCCGGGCTGCTTGTCGGTCATGGCCTCGTCCTTTCTATGGGGTAGAGACGAGAGGTCTCTGCCTCCACGCCTGGTTGGCGACTAGTGTGTAGGATTGTCGAGAGTCGAGCAAGGCGCGCCTATCGGGGGAGTCCGAAGACAGCTTCGAATCCGAACAGTACGAGGATCATCCGAACGGCCGTCCCGAGTCCGGCGGCGAGCGCGAACACGACCGGCCGCTTGCTGACGAGAGCGAACAGATAGAGAGAGACGGTGTCCGGAAACCCGGGAATGCTTAACAGCACGAAGACGGCGAAGACGCCGTATCGGTGGACGAACCGCTCGCTCCACGTCATGACGGCGCGCACCCATCGATTGCGCAGCGCCAGCCGCTGGAATCGCGCGGTCCCCTTCAGACGATCGCCGAGGAAGAAGACCAAGTAGGAGCCGACGATCTTCCCCGCGACAGCGAACGCAAAGATCCATCCGATGGGAATCCTCGTGTAGCCGAGAACGGGAATCTCGCTGGGTGTCGGCAGAATGACGGTCGTGCCGACCTCGTAGAGGAAGATCAGCAAGAGGATTCCGAGTGCGCGCATCCGAGTACAGTGCCGCGGGACGGGTCGTTACGCAAGGACCCGCAGGCTGACGTGCTACAACTCTGCTGGCTTCCGCGCTCGAACGTGGAGGAAATAGGCGACGACCTGCGCGTCCTGTACGTCAGAGTGCTCGCGAACCGTCTTGTCGCTCGGTCGTGGCTCGGAAATACGCTCGATCGTGAAACCGACCTCGATCAACATGTTGATCCATTCGCTGATCGTTCGAGTGAAGCGAGGGACCTGGAAGAGCGGGAGTCCTTCCTTCACCGACTCCGGGGCGGTCGCGAACAGCCATCGCATGATCTGCCCGTCGACCCGTTCGAAGTAGCCGCCGACCTCAATTGCGTAGGTCGTTCCCTCCTCGTCACGAAGGTTGCGGCGATGGGGGGTATCGAAGCAGGGGTGCGTGATCGAGAACTGGACGAATCCGCCCGAGCGCAGGACACGGAACGCCTCGGCGATCGCTCGTTCGGGCGACGGCATGTCCATCAGGCTCATGAACGCGGTGGCGAAGCCAAAGGCTTCGTCACCGAACGGAAGCGACGCGGAGTCGGCGACGCGGTAGTCGATCCCGAGTGGCTCCCGATCCTCCTCCTCCGACGCGTGACGCACGAACGCTTCGGAGATGTCGATCGCCGTCATCCGCGCACCGCGTCGAGCGACAAGGCGGGTGTTGTGCCCCTCTCCGCAACCGATGTCCAGGCCGTCGAGGCCGCTCACGTCGGGCAGGAAGTCGAGAAAGGCCGGCGTGTTGAAGGTGTCACGGTAGATGTCGTATCCGGCGCGGGCGAGCTTTGTCCACGCATTGGCGTTCTTCTCCCAGTAGCTGCCAGCTTCACGGGCGTCCATGGGAAGAGTGTATCTCGGGCTGGACGATCCATCAGGAGGCCGGGAGGGGTGTCCGAAGATCACCCCTCCCGCGTCAAGGAGGTGCGTCTGTTAGCAGAAGAGGCGGCTTTTGCCAAGCTGTTCCGTGGAGCCGCCGGCGGGCGCGGGCCGTGCGAGCTCCCCGTTGAGGTAGGCCGCGTAGGCCGACATGTCGAAGTGGCCGTGACCGGAGAAGCCGATCAGAATCACTTTCTCTTGATCCGTTGCTGCGCATTCGCGTGCGATCTCGACCGCGGCGTGCACGGCATGGGCCGTCTCCGGCGCCGGGATGATCCCCTCGCTTCTGGCAAAGAGCACCGCGCTCTCGAAGACGTCGATCTGGTCGAAGGCGACCGGCTTCATGACGCCATCTTCGACCAGCCGACTGATGATCGGGGCCATGCCGTGGTAACGGAGTCCCCCCGCGTGAATCGGCGGTGGGACGAAGTCGTGGCCCAGCGTGTGCATCTTCAACAGCGGCGTGGTCATGGCCGTGTCGCCGAAGTCGTATCGATACTCCCCGTTCGTCAGCGTCGGGCAGACACGCGGCTCGACCGCGACGAACTCCATCTTCCATTGCCTCTCGAGCGCGTCACGATAGAACGGGAGTGCAATGCCGGCGTAGTTCGAGCCGCCGCCGACACAACCCACGATGACGTCAGGGTCTTCTCCGGCGATCTCCATCTGGCGTTGTGCTTCGAGGCCGATGATCGTCTGGTGCAGGAGGACGTGATTCAGGACGCTTCCGAGCGAGTACTTCGTTCCGTCTTGCGTCATCGCGGCCTCGATCGCTTCGGAGATCGCGATTCCGAGAGAGCCTGGCGTGTCGGGATCCTTCTCAAGGATGGCCCGCCCGGCGCTCGTGAGGTCGGATGGCGAAGGGTGAATCTTGGCGCCGAATGTCTGGATCATGAACTTGCGGTACGGCTTCTGGTCGTACGAGATGCGAACCATGAACACCGTGCAATCGATGCCGAACAGCTGACACGCAAACGCGAGCGCACTCCCCCATTGACCGGCCCCGGTCTCCGTCGTCAAGCGCCGATTGCCTTCCTGCGCGTTGTAGTACGCTTGTGCGACGGCCGTGTTCGTCTTGTGTGAGCCTGTTGGGCTGGCCCCTTCGTACTTGAAGTAGATGCGGGCAGGCGTTTCGAGGGCCCGTTCGAGATGGATCGCCCGCTGAAGCGGCGTCGGGCGCCATCGGCGATACACCTCCAGGATCGGCTCGGGAATGTCGATGAACCGGTCGGTGGCCATCTCCTGTTCGATGCAGGTCTTCGGGAACAGAGCGCAGAGGTCTTCCGGCGCCATTGGCTCTCTGGTCGCGGGGTGCAACGGGGGGTCGAGTGGTGTCTTGAGATCGGCGAGCACGTTGTACCAGTGTTTCGGTAGTTCCTGTTGATCGAGATCGAATCGGGTCTTCAAGTCGTCTCCTTTCGCTTTCGGTTTCCGACGGTGACGGGACTTAGGCGAAAGGGCGCCACCACGACTTGAATGGAGGAACAGACAGAGGAGACGGAGGACTGGAGACGGAGGCGACCATGGCAGATGCAGATCCGTATCTGGGCTTCGCCGCACGCTACGATGCATTCCGGACGGACGCGCCCGAGCGAAGAGCCTTCTTCGAAAGACTCCTCGTTCGGCATTGCGTCCGTCGCGTTCTCGACTGCGCTTGCGGGACCGGCGACGACCTGCTGCTGTTCCGATCGCTCGGCCTGAGGGTAGAGGGCTCGGATCTCTCGGACGCAATGCTCACCCTGGCGGGGGCGAAGTAGGCGGATACCAACGCCGAGATCCCGCTCGTCCGTGCGGACTTCCGCGAACTGCCCGCGCACTTCGAGGATCCATTCGATGCGGTCGTCTGCCTGTCGACGTCGCTTCCGCATCTGCTCGACGAGGCGGAGATCCTTCGCGCGCTTGCCAGCATGCGCGACGTGCTTCGCGAAGACGGAATCCTCGTTCTCGACCAGGGGATGACCGACCGGCAGTGGACCGAGAAGCCGCGGTTCATCCCCGCGATCAACACGTCGGAGCTCTGTCGCCTGATGGCGATCGACTACGCGGAAGAAGCATTCACGGTGCACGTGATCGACTTCGTGGACGAAGGAGTGGAGCGCGCCTTTCACCACGACGCCTTCGTCTATCGGTGACTGCTCCGCGACGACTACGAGCGGCTCCTTCGCGAGGCCGGCTTCCGCGATGTCGCCTTCTATGGCGGCCTCGGGCTCGAGATGTACAGCAAGACCGGAAGCCGACGGCTGATCGTCGTCGCTGAGCGCTAGGCCTTGTAGTCCTCGCGCGGCGGGTTCCACGCGTCGTAGGCCTCGGTCGGTTCATCCAACACGACGGCCTCGTGGGGCACGTTCGGCGGGATGCAGACACCGTCGCCTGCGTACAAGATGCGCGTCTCCCCGTCCAGCGAGAAGTCCATCGCCCCCTTGGTAACCACGGTGATCTGCTCGTGCTCGTGCTCGTGCTTGGGGACGATGGCGCCCGGTGCGAACGTGAAGAACGTCAACATCACGCCATCGAGCCAAACGGCACGCCGTTCGATTCCGGGAAGCATCTGCGTCCCCGGCAGCTCGTCGATCTTGAAGAAGTGCATGATCTCACCTCGTGAGAAGAGGATGGTCCGATTCTACGGGCCAATCAAGTGCTTTCACTCCCACATCTCGACATGGAGACTCCCGTTGAGGCTCCACGTGACTCCTTGCGAGAGTCGCAGACGATCGGCCTTCACCGCGCCTTTGCCGATGCGGTCTGTCCTATAGCTCTGCTCGTTGATACCGCTTCCACAGATCGAGGGCGAGGTTCTCCGAGGACCCGCCGATCTTGAATCGCTCGAAGAACGCGCAGACGTTTGCCAGATCGCGCGTGAGCAGATCGAGTGCCGATCGGTTGAACCGGACGTCAACCGCTTGGGGCACGTCGATGATGTGGGCCTTCCCCCTTCCAAACGAGGATGTTGTACGGAGACAGATCGCCGTGAACGAGGTGATTTCGAAGCATGCAGACCACATTCGCCAGGATCTGATCATAAAGACGGCGTGCACCGGCCTCGTCGAGATTGACTCCATGAAGATGGGGCGCCGGTCCGGCGCCGTTCCCGATGTACTCCATCAGGATCGCGCGTTCGCCGACCGCGACCGGCTCCGGCGTGTCAGCCCCGGCGGCATGAAGCGCGCGAAGGGTCTCGAATTCGGCCGAGACCCACAGTCCGCCAACCAGCTCCCGTCCGTAGCGGGTTCGTGCTTGGATTGCGCGAATGTGCTGCTCCTTGAGAACGCGTTCGCGCCCTTTGAAGTACGTTGCGCTCCACTTGTAGGAGCTTGCGGCGTGCTCGCGGTAGACCTTGGCCGCAAGGTACTTGCGACGAGTCGACGGATGGGCGCGACAGCAGTAGACGGTTCCTTCTTTTCCGCTGGTGAGGGGCGCATGCACCCGGGTGATCAGCCCGATCTCAGCAAAGCCGACGAGCTCGGGGATTCCAATCGCCACCTCTACGTGCGTTTCTTCTTGCTCCAGGTTGCTCAGCGCATCGGGGACGAATTCCAATCGTTCCTCCTTCGACGTGCGGGACTCGTGACGGGCGAGATGTTTGTCGTTGACGCCCGCTGTCTCTCAGTGGAAGGGATTTGCGCTGTGGAGTTGTTGAGGAACGGCCTCTAGGCGAGAACCACAAGAACAGCGGGCAGGCTTGTTCGTACAGAGTTCACAACCTACCTCCTTTGCTCCTGTCCGTGGACCGTCAGAAACGGCCCGACCTAGGAACCCGAGAATACCGATGAAGCCGCCGGATGGCAAGCGTGCCCGCCGTCCGGTGGATCGCCTAGCGTTCGATCGTCCGTTTCCAGACGCCGCCGCCCAGCGTGCCGAAATAGAGGGTGTTGCCGTCGGCGGAGAAGGTGAGGACGTTGGCGACGTTGTTCCCGTTGGTGCCGGCTTCGCGCACTTCGAGTCCGTCGTTCCACTTACGCCAATTGTCCCCGGCGTCTCGGCTGATCCAGATTCCTTGGGACGCGGTCGCCAGGTAGAGCGTCTGCCTGTCGACCGGATCGACGAGGATCCGCAAGAATTCCTGGTCGAGGTGAAGGCCGTCTGTGATGGCGAACCAATGCGCCCCGCCGTCGATCGACTTCATCACCGTGCCGTGGAACCCGGGGCGGCCCTCGCCCTCGTCCTCGCCGTTTTTCGAGCAGGCGTATAGGATCGACGGATCGACGGGATCGAACGAGATGTGGAACACCCACTGCTCGGCCGGCCAGCCCTCATCCCAGAGTTCCCAGTGCTCGCCGGCGTCGAGCGACCGATTGACGCCGTTGTACGTGCCGGAGTAAATGGTGCTCGTGTCTTCCGGATGGAAGACGAGGCAGAAGACGCCGTCGTTCGTCCACCCGACGTTCTTCTCCGACCAGTGCACGCCGCCGTCGGTTGTCTTGTAGACTCCAGCGGGGAAGGTACCGAAGTACATCGTGTCGGGATCGATCGGATCGATCAGAATCGTCGAATACTGATAGAGCGGACGGTTGGACCAGATCGGCCAGAACGTCCCGAATTCGCGAAACGCCTGAAGCGGTTCCCAGGCGGATTGCCATCGACTGTACGCGTAGACGCCGTAGCCAAGGGTACCGGCGAGGAGCCGCCCGTCCGCCGTGAACGCGAGCGAGCGAACCTGGGTGGTCGGCAGCCCATTCGACAGGAGGCTCCACGTCTCTCCTCCGTCGGATGTGTGGTAGATGCCCTGCTCGCTGGCGACGTACACCTGCGACGTGTCATCCGGATCCATCGCGATCCGGTAGATGTCCACGCCCAGCATCGTTCGTCCCTCGCCGAACGCGGGACAGTTGAGGAGCATCGCGTCGTGAGACTTGTAGACGCCGTTTCCCCAGGTTCCGAGCCACATCTCGTTCGAGTTCGTCGGGTCGATGGCAAACGAGTAGTAGCCCTGCCGGAGCGGGTCGTCGACGATCACACTGGGGTTGATCCCGTTTCGATCTCGCCACGTGGCGCCGCCGTCGGTGGACCGCATCAGGCCACCCGGATAGGCCGATACGAACAAGATCTTGGAGTCGTTCGGATCGATCTGGATCTCCGCGCTGTGGACCGCCGGCACGGGGCGATTGCTCCGGTCGGCTCGCCACGACAGCGCTCCCGACGTTGTCGACAGATCGGCGCTCCAGATCCCGCAGCCTTGCGTTCCGACGTACAGGCGGTCTCCGGAGACGACGAGCGATGTCGGCACGATCGTCTCGATGCCCGTGTTCTCCTGTGTCCACGTGGTGCCCGCGTCGCGACTGACGAGCAGCCCGTCGCCGAGATCGACGGCGAACACCAGCTCGGGGTGATCGGGATGAGTGCGCACCGCGCGGCAGCTCGCCCACGTCTCGAGGAGCTGCGTCCACGTCGCACCGCCGTCGAGCGAGCGGTAGACACCGGCCGGCTGGCTGAAGGCCACACCATCGGGGTGATCGCCGGACATGGCCGTGAACCAGTCCGGGAGCGATCCGCCGCGCGCCGACGCGTAGAGAATCGACGAATTGGTCGGATGGACCTCGATGTCGTAGGCGCCGACATCCGGGAACCCCTCGATGTGCGCCCAGGTGTCACCGCCGTCGTACGAGGCGTAGGCGCCGTTGATGTTGGTGGCAACGTAGATCACATCCGTGTCACGTGGGTCGACGGCGATGTCGAGGATCCCCTTCGGCAGCGATCCGGTGATCCGCTGCCACGTGTCGCCGTTGTCGGTGGACCGATAGAGATCCCCACCACGTAGACCGTGGTGGAACGTCGAGGCGTACGCCACGCCGTCGTGCACGAGCACGCGCATCACGAGGAGCGCTCCGTCGTCGGCGAAATCGGCGACTTGTGTCCACGTCGCCCCGGCGTCCGTCGAGCGCCACGCCGTCGGCGAGGAGCGATCGCCGAGGAAGAGCACGTCAGGGCTGAGCGAATCGACCGACAGCGCGGTGGCCGAGATTGGCGCCTCTTCGAGCAGCTTCCAGGTTGCGCCGGCGTCCATTGTCTTCCACGTCCCGGCGAGCCACGTCGCGGCGTACACCGTGTCCGAGTCGCTTGGATCCCCGACCAATTGCGGCTGTCCCCAGACGGTGCACATTGTGAACCGCTCATTGAGCGGGCTCCAGGAGTCGCCGCGGTCACGGCTGACGTAGACGGACCCGCCGCTCTCCCCAATGCTCGTTGCGTAAAGCGTGTCTGCGTTCGACGGATCGAACGCGATCGACGTGATCCCGTCCGATCCCTCGATGTGCAGCACCGTTTCCCAGGTAGTCCCGCCGTCCTTTGACCGCCGGATCATCGCCCAGTCCTGGAACGGTTTGGGGCTGTAGCCGGAGAAGACGATGTCGGCGTTCTCGGGATGGACGGCGATGGTGTAGGTGTAATCGATCTCGGATTCGTGAAGGAAGCGCCACCAGTCGCCGCCGTTGTCGCTCTTGAATAGGCCGAATCCGCTCTTGCAGGCATAGATGACGTCGGGATCGGACGGCGCCGGTGCCAGGGCGTAGACCGAGCTGAAGTCAAACGCGTCGAAGACGGTCGTCCACGTGTCGCCTCCGTCCTCCGATCGATAGACCTCGGACGTGTCGACAATCTCGTAGACGGTCGACGGATCGGTTGGATGCACCACGAGCTCGTCGGCCCACGGATGGGGTAGCCCGCCGTCGTTGAGCCACGTCCACGTAGCCCCACTGTCGCTGGTTCGGAACGTTCCCGAACCGTTGGCCCCCGCGGCGAAAATCGTGTCCGGGTCCACCGGATCGGCGGCAAGGAGGCTGATCCGTGTGCGGATCATCCCTTCGTTCTCCAGCGTCCACGTGTCACCGCCGTCGTGGCTCGCTGCGATGCCGTTTAGCACCGCGACGTAGATGCGTTCGGGATGCGCCGGATCGACGTCCATCCGGCTGACGTCGCCCGGCCGCCGTCCTCCGAGCGCCTCAACCATCGGCAGCTCTTGCCACGAGCGTCCTCGATCAGAGGAGGCGTAGAGGTGGTTCGCATTGTTGACGTACAGCACGCCGTCGGCTCCCTGCGCCAGCGGCCACCAGCCGTTGTCCGGATCGAATCCCCCCCCAGTAGAAGTCCCAAGTCTCTCCGCCATCGCGGGAGATCCACGAGTAGCTCACCTTGTCGGGGCGGCCCTCGTTGTGAATGTTGTGCAACCCAACGAGGATCAGGTTCGGGTCGTCGTCGGCAACGAGCATCTGTCGCACGCATGCGTTGGGGATTCGGTGAAGTGGCGACAGCATCCAAGTTCGGCCGCCGTCGATCGTGTGATAGAGGCCGTTTGGCTCGCCGCGACCGGAGGCGACCCAATACTCCTGGGGCCCAGAGACCGCCATGGTCATGATCTCGGCATGCGGGAGGTCGCCTGTCGCGTCGCGCCACGTACGTCCGCCGTCGTGGCTGGCGTAGAGCAGGCCCCACTCGGTCTTGGCGAGCAGGACGTCGCCGTGAACGCTGTAGTGGACGCCCATGATCCGGCGCTCGGGTGCCACGACGACCGTTTGCCACGTCTGACCCTGATCCGCGGAATGGAGAAGCCCGAAGTGACTGTAGGAGGCGAAGACGCCATGCGGTGTGGACACGATGTCGGCCATCCATTGGCCGATGCCGCCGTAGCGCATGTCCCACGTGTGGCCCGCGTCGACGCTTCGATAGATGCCCGCTTGCTCGACCGCGGCGTAGATGATGTCCGGGTTTTCGATGTCCACGGCGACACAGCTGATCGCTCCCCCGGCCGGGCCGGCTGTTTGCTCCCAACGATCCACGTCCGGAGACGAAGCACTGAGAGCCAGCACCGAAAGTATGACGGACGAGATGGCAATCCATCGCAGGGTTCGAGCCCTTGCTGTATCGACGACTGAACGGGCAGGCAAGTCGACCTCCCTAGCAGGTTGCCATTACTCGCGGCCTGAGATGCGGTTCCGTTTCCACATTCTGCCAGTATAGGCTAAGGATATGCTTCGGAGGAACGCCCCGTATCTGGTTGAAGTGTTGGATGTGGCGTCGGCGAGGCGCAATCTGTGTGGTAAAGGGCGAGGAGCCCCACCGGGGCTCCTCTATGCTAGTGGTCGGCTACTCTCTAGGAGGTACAACGCTTCTTTGGCTCTCGCACGTTCCGCAAGATACGCCTTGCGTGTGAAGAGAATGTGAGTAGCCGTTGAAGTTCCGATGTGAGACGGACCTTCCGGGTTCGGAGGTCCTCGGTCGCTCGGGGTTCTCGGAATGCCGCGTTAGGCAAGCCCTCCGGCCGCGAAAGAGGTACGTCACGCGGGCTCCGCCATGAAGCCTCTGAGTTCCTTCTCGGCTCGCGCTAGATCGTTAGGAGCGATGGTGCGCTCGGCGGCATCTTGCGAGGCGGCAACATAGTTGGCGAGCAGGATGTCGTGACCGGCGATCAGAGCCTCGATTTGCCTGTCTTGATCTTCGGACCACGGGCGCACCGAGGTGCATCCGGCGCGGAACGCTACGCCGCTTCGTCGGACGGAGGAAGTGTGTCGTAGTCCGGTAGGAGATCCTCGGCATCTCGGACGGCGCGGAAGAAGTAACCGCCGAGCCCGATCGCTGTTCCGACGAGGCCGGCGATGATGAACATCAGCCCCATCCCCGATCCTGGGCCCGATCCGACGATGGGCGAGAAGAGCCGGGCGAACGCGCCTCCGGCAGCCATCGCCGGTTCGAAGAGCCGGTCGGCCAACGGTCCGGCGGCCAGCATGGCCACCGGCGCGCTGATCTGGGCGATGAGCCTGCGCGTCGCAAAGACCTTGCCCTGGATCTCCGGTGGAACTTTCGCCTGCCAGATTGCCTGGTTCGAACCGTTCACGAACGCGCTGAAGAACATCGAGAAGAATGCGCCGGCCGACCACATCACGAGTCCCTGGCCCAACCCGAGGACAAGCTGGCCCAGCACGCCCGTCAGCGCCATTCCGAGAAGCACGCCGTGAACCCGACGTTTCGGGCCGCCCCAGATGCTCAGGATGACGCCGCCGGCGACGCCGCCGACGCCGAACGCCACCTGAACCGTCGCCAGAGCCATCTCACTGTCTCCAGTGCGCGCCAGAATCATCGGGGCGAGCACAGTGAACCCGAATGTGGCGATGAAATTGATGGAAAAGAAGACAAGCTGCAGCCCCGTAAGACTGCGGCTTGCGAAGATGTACTTGAAGCCGAACACTGACTCCTTCAGCAGATTGCCCGAGGCACGCTCGCCGACCTCCGTCCGCTTTGGTTGGGGGATGGCGACGAGGAGCAGGCCGCCAATGGCGAACAGGAACGTGCCGATGTCGACCATCATGATGCGGTCGATCCCGATGAGAACGAGAAAGGTGCCGGCGAGCATCGGAGCGATGATCCCGGAAGCGGAACCGGCGAGCCCGAGCATCGCATTGGCGCGGGTGTAGTGTTTCTTGTCGACCATCGTCGAGATCGCGGCGGAGTACGCTGGGAATTGGAACGACTCGAACGCTCCGGCGAAGAAGCCCGCCGCGTAGAGGTGCCAGATCTGCAGATGTCCCGTGAGATGAAGGATCAGGATGACGACGGTCGACAGTCCTGCGGCCAGATCGCTGGCGATCATCACGGTTTTCCGGCTCACCCGATCGACGATTGCTCCGGCCAGTGGACTGAACAAGACGACCGGCGCGAACGAGAAGAAGCCGACGAGGGCGAGGGCCGTTGCCTGCCCCGTCACTTGCCATGCCCAGATCGTCAGCGCGAACCGGGTCATCCCCGTTCCGATCATGGACACGAACTGGCCGAGCCAGACGATGGAGAATCCGAACATCCCGGTGGGGCGCTGATGTCTGCTCAAGGGGAACCTCCTGAGAGGCGGATTGTACTTAGCGTAACAGCGTTACACAACAGACTTCCCTAGCCCCGTGGCGCTAGCGAGCTCTCGACATCGGCGGATCTGAAGATGCCCAGTCGACTCAGATCTCAACGGCAAATCCGCGAACGAACGTCAGGCCGTCCTCAACGACGAAACGATTCTCGAACGGCTCCCTCCCTCGCTCTCGATGGTCTCGCCGGCGAGAGCGCGATGGAGCACTCGCTTCAATACGGCGATTTGCCTGTCCGGCGTTCCTACTCCTCGATCTACTCGGCTCGCATCTAGCCTTCGATCCGCTGAATCCGGAACGTCACCGGTCGGAGACCGTCGCTGCAACACATGAACTCCGTGCCCGGCGTGGGATTCGCCCCCATCATCGTCAGGGCCACAGTGCGGTGGATGTCTGACCACGCCCAGTCGCAGAACCCCTCCGGTTTCGCGCCGAACGGATCGGTCACCTCGAAGGTCTGACCTTCGCGAAACGCTGGACACGGTTCAGCTTCGGTCAGCAGGTCCGGAAGGTGCTCCTCGATCACGTCTCTGTGGAAGGCTCGCTTGATGACCGTGACTCTTGCTCTGGGCATCGAGACTCCCTACTCCTCGATTCGCTCGACGAGGAACGAGACGGGTCTGAAACCGTCGGTGCAGCAAGTGAGCGCCTTTCCGTTCTCGGCCATCCATGGCGGATTCCCGCCGAACATCACCATTGCGATGTCGCGTTGGATGTCGGCCCATGCCCAATCGCACGGGAAGTCCTCCGGCTTCGTCGGGAAGCCCTCGATTTCGAACGACTGCCCGAGCGTCCACAGCGTGCACGGCCCAAACCCGTTCGGGTACCGCTCCTTCTTGATGTACTTGTCCACGAGCTCCGTGTGAATCGGTAGCTTGACGATCGTGATCTTCACCTTTGCCATCGGAATCTCCTTTCGTGTTGTCACTTCTCGATCCGCTCGGCTTGAGGACCTCTCTCAAGATGCACGGCTTGAGGGCTTCTCTCAAGACGCACGATCCTGAACGTCACAGGGCGTAGCCCATTCGTGCAGTAGCCGACAGTCGCGCTGGGCATCTTCAGCTACGACGGATCGTCACCGAGCAGGGTCATGGTGACGTCGCGTTGGCTGTCGGGCCACGCCCAATCACAGAAGCCGCCTGGCCGCTCGGGGCAGCCTCCCCGGTGGTGAACTCCTGGCCGTCGATTCACAGCGGACTCGCGCCGGCGCCCTGCGGACATCGATCGGCGTCGACATGTTCCCCGATCGGTTCTGTGTGGGCCACTCGCTTCCACAGTGACGATCTTCATCTTCGGCAAGAGAACCTCTTTTCTTGAAGAGTTTCCGCTGTCCAATCTGCGTCTCGTAGATGTTGTGTTCAACCGCCTTGGCGAATCCAAGGGCATCGTAGGTTAGAGCGCAGTGAGGATGAGAGCCGATGACGCCGACGAGGAGCGATTCGGCTCCGGCTTCGCCGCTGGCTGTTGCGCCCGAGGCAAGCGGCGTGAGATTACCTGATGGGATTGACGGCTTGCCTCCGGTCACACTTCTGGGGACCAGGCAATTCCGCGTTGATCCTGGGAGCACGCCGTCAGGCCTGACGTGAACGGCGCGATGGAGGGATCGTTTTGCGCGAGCGGGCGGCACGGCACGCAGGCGATAGCGTATCATTCGAACCGTTACGTTACCGAGAGGGGCGAAGTTGTGGGGTACGGGGCGCGCGTTCTCGAAGGCCTCGATGCGGGGTTCAACTGTGCAGAGTCAACGGTTTCCGCCTTTGCCGAGGAGGTCGATCTGCCACGAGACTTCGGCATTCGCGTCGCCACTGCCTTCGGCGGCGGAATCGCGCAAACGAGTAACACGTGTGGGCTCGTGATCGGCGGAGCGATCGTTCTCAGCTGGGCCTTCGGAAGGAGCGATCCTTAGGACACCGCATCGATGGAGCGAGCGTACCACTCCGTCGCTCGGCTGATCCGACACATCGAGACCGAGAGGGGCTCGATTCTCTGCCCGGGCATCCTGGCATCCGATCTTGTCGATGAGGAGAGCCGCGGGCGCGCGATCGATTCAGGTGAGTTCACGAGGCGCTGCAGGATCGCGGCCACTGACATCGCCGGGGTTCTCGAACAGCTCCTCCAAGAGACGGATGAGGGCGCCTGACGTCCTGTGAGTTCTCGTCGCACCTCCGTGGCGCTCCGACGGTGGGGCGGATGTACCAGGTAGGTGACGATGGTGGTGAACACCGAAGCGACCCGCCTTCTCGTGGTGCGCCACGGCGAGACCGAGGCGAACGTACAGAGGCGGTACATGGGCCAGAATGACAGCCCGCTTACGCCGGCCGGGCAACAGCAGGTTAGGGCGGCCTCCGCTCGCCTCGGTGGCGCGCGGATCGACGAGATCTATGCTAGCGACCTGTTGCGTGCGGCACGGACGGCGGAGGCGATCGCCACTGCCGTGGGACGGCCGATCCGATTCGACAAACGGCTACGAGAGCGCGACTCGGGAATCCTGCAGGGACTCGTCGACGAAGAGGCGCGAGCCCGGCATCCTGAGGTCTTTCGCGAGCTGGATGCCCTCGTGCCCGACTACGCGATCCCCGGAGGAGAGAGTGCGAACCAAGTGCGCCGACGCGTCGCGGACTTCGCCCGCGACATCCTGGATCGGCATCAGGCGCAGAGCGTCCTAGCCGTCACTCACGGCGGGATCGCCCGCGCTCTGATCTGGCATCTGCTCGACGTCCCTTACGCGTCGATTCGATGGGCGCGATGCGACAACACGAGCTTGAGTTCGTTCGTGCATGCGCATGGGGCTTGGGCGCTGGAGACGTGGAACGACACGGCGCATCTCCGCGACCGAGGAAGCCTCGCTGGTGACGCTACGGGCTGAGCGTGACGACGGTCAGTCGCACGCCGTCGGCGTCGACCGGGACGTTGGGGATCGTGACCAAGCCGTACTCGTCAACCTGAGTCAAGCCTGACTCGAGCAGCCTCGCATCTCCGTGCGACCAAACTTCGTACTCGAGAAGGATTCCGGGATTCGGGTCGAAGGACAGTGTCCGCCGGGCGGTCACGTCGACCGTGCAGGATGTCGGTGGAGCGTCCTCGGTCATGTATAGGCCGATCGACCAGCGACGCTCCTCGTCCTCGATCGCCGAAGGGTCCCACCGCAGGTATCCGTTGATCGTGCCGACTGGAGTGCCGTCTGACGGGTCGCCTCCTCTGGGGGCGTCGTCGATCGAGCAGCCGGAGAACGCTGCATAGGACTGATCAAGCCGGACATTTCGGACCATCCAATGGAACGCCTCGTCTTCCGTGCCATTCTCGCGCCAGGCGCGTGGGTAGGGCGACTGGCCACCGTGTGCGCGCTCGTCCCAGAAGAAGGCCCAGCCGTGGCAGCTCTCGTTCATCGTCTCGTAGAACGGGATCTTCTCGCTCCAGCCGACGGCTTCGTCGTTACGCCCGTTGAAGATCCAGACCGGAGCGAAGTCCCAGTCCGAGTGCGTGCGGGCGAGAAATCCCGCACCGAGCCTGTCGTAAACGCCAATCCCCTCGTCGGTCGGCAGATTCTCGGCGAGCGTTCCCCACCGCGTCGCGAACGTCTCGAAAGACGCCGGCGGGACGTCGTCGGCCCCGTAATCGAAGCGTGGAACGACGGCGAGTCCTGCGGCAAAGAGATCCCGCAGGGCGATGGCCGAGAAGACGGTTCCGACGCCGCCCATCGAACTCCCGCGCAGGAAGATGCGGGCGGGATCGACATACGAGAACACATCCGTGAACCACTCGACCATGAAGCGGAGCCTACGCTCCGTGTAGGCGACGTTGCGCCCGTCAGAAAACGTGAGACCTGTTCCCACGTTCTCGTGGTAGCCGTACCACGCATCCCAGCTGCGATCAACGCCTTCCGGGTCTCCGGGCATGAAGCTGTCTGGAGAGACGATGACGAGATCCGGTTGATCGGGGAAGGTTGTCCGGCTGGCGTAGCTCCCGCTTCCGCCATGCAGGACGAAAACGGCGGCCGTCGGGTTGGTTCGACGGAGCGGCTCGCGGACGATGAAGTTGAACGCCTGGCCGGGTCGATTGCAGAGGGCGATCGGATCGTCCGCCCCGCCATGAGGGGCCCAGTGGACGAAGTGCATCCTCGCGTGGTCTTGTTCGATGCGACGTGATTGGAGCACGGGGACCGGTGGGCCGACGGTCTCCTGCAGAACGGGCGTGCCGCCAAGCCAGATGGAAGACTCATCTGCATTGAAGAGCGCTACGACCGCATAGGCGGCCGCTCCGTCGGCTTTGGCTGTGCCGACGTAGAGGCCGACGCCCTCGGGGACCGGATCCGCGCCTTCGTCAATGGCGTAGTGAGGCGATCGCCCTTCGACGTTCGCCGCGCGCGCGTTGAGCGAGGAGCCGGCCTCGATGATCGCGATGCGTTCCGTGTACGCGAGATCGGAGATCGACTCGATCCGCTCGCTCCCGCGGTAGATTGCGTAGCGTGCCGCGGTGGTCTCCGGCCAGGTGAGAAACGTCTGGCCCGCTCGGTGGAAGGCGGCGACGCCGCTTCCGTCTACGGCCGCGGCGGGAGCGAGATGCCGATCGAAGAAGGGCTTGACAGGGTCGACTTCGCTCCTCGGGAAGCCATGCCCGGCGCTGTCGATGACGACAAGGGTCGATTCGACACCGGCCGCCCGAAGCGTCTCGTCGAACGCGATCGACTGGTCGACCGGGACGGTCGCGTCCTCACTTCCGTGCATGATCAGGAAAGGCGGATCGGTCTCATCAACGTGGGCGATCGGGCTGGCGAGTGTGGCGAGGTCGACATGCTCCTCAACGGGGCCGCCGATGAGGTGATCCTCGGGCATCGGACGTCTTGTGCTCGCGCCTCGCTGCGCGAGGAGTGAAACGAGATCCGTCGGTCCGAAGAAATCGCAGACGGCCTGAACGCAGGAGGATTGGTCGAGGTCATCGCCGAGCTCTCCCTCCAGCTCAAGGATTCCACAGGATGTGCCCAGGAGTGCGACGAGGTGTCCACCGGCCGAGGAGCCCCACGCGCCGAACCGATTTGGATCGAGACCGAATCGATGGGCGTTCCCCCGCAGGAAGCGAACGGCCGCCTTGACGTCGTGAATCTGCGCCGGGAACTGCGCTACGTCGCTCAGGCGGTAGTTGACGCTCGCGACGGCGTAGCCCTCGCCAAGCGTCTCCGGCGCATACGTCGGCGACTTGTCGCCTGCGCGCCACCCGCCGCCGTGAACCCAGAGGACGAGAGGGACGGGTGCCTCAACACGCTCAGGCAAGTAGAGGTCGAGCCGAAGCGAATGACCGTCCACGTTCGCGTACTCGATGTCGCGCAGGACGCTGTGCGCAATGAGCGGCGCTGTGCAGATCGATACAGCGACGAGGGCGAGCGAGAGAATGCGAGAGGCCTTCACGTCCTCCTCCTTTGCGGGTTCTTCCGCAGGCGCCGACGATAGGCTCGGCCCACGCGGTCGACGTTTGGCGTGTTGCACACGTCAAGTGCGCCCACGTCCCCGTCGATCGCGGCCGCCCACGCTTCTGCGGTCTTCGGTCTCTCTCGCAAGGACCTCCCCTCCCGGATCGCGTCCTACGGATTGTACAGGCGAGGGGCGAGCGCTAGAGACCGGGCGGCAGATGAACCGCGAAGGCGCAGAGCTCGTCGCCGGAGAGAACGGTCTCCAGGATCTCCACGTCGACAGGCCGCCCGAAGATCTCCTCGAAGTTCTTCTTGTAGAACCCGGCGCTGCAGTGGCAATACGTCGCAGGAAGGCGCTTCCCCTCCTTGAGGACGTCGCGGACGCGGGGACAGTGGCAGTAGCTGAGCGTTCGCCGCTTCTCCGGATCTTGTTCGGTGAAGAACGACTCGATGGTTCCCTCGAATGGGATCTTCGTGACGTGAATCGTGTCGCCTTTGCGCCGGCCGGGCCAGCCCCAGCCCCGGCGGTTCACTTCGTCGACAACGGCCTGACTCACACCGACCTGATCGAGGAGGAAGCGGTCGAGCCCTTCGCCCGCCTTCTCGAGGACGAGGTCGACGTCCTGCGTCGTCTCGTAGAGCCTATGCAGCTCCCGCAAGTCTTCCTTCCCCATCCAGCAACCGCACGCGTTGAGGGCGTTTTTCCGGTCGACTTCGGGCAGGAACCTGTCCATCCGCCCGAGCATTGCGTCGGTCCAGGTATAGATCGCCTCCGGTTCAGCCGCTTCGCCGAGGGCCTCCTCACCCGCCATGATTTGTTCTCGGATCTTGCTTCCAGCGACGCGGTCGAGCTCGCGCGTGAGCTTCTCTCTCCAAGCACGGTCGAAAGCACTGATGTTGGACATGCAGTCTCCTCCTGTCTGGCTTGACCGGATCCTCTGATCTTCGCGTCTCAGATCCGTCTTGGCGGTTTCACCCATCCGAGAGGGTCTCGGCGACGTACGCGTCGATGAGCTCTTCGAGGATGTCGAGCGGGACGCTTCCTTCCCGCAGCACACGATCGTGGAAGTCGGCGAGGTCGAACGCTTCTCCAAGCTGCGACTCCGCTCGCGCGCGCAGCTCTATCATCTTGAGCATTCCTACCTTGTACGCGGTTGCCTGGCCCGGCAGGAGGATGTAACGCGAGATCTGGCCTTGGACGTATTCCAGGCCGAGCCCCGTACTTTCGATCATGTAGTCGACGGCCTGCTCGTAGCTCCAGCGTTTGGCGTGGATGCCGGTGTCGACGACTAGCCGTGCGGCTCGGAAGATCTCATCCTGCAAGCGCCCCAGATTCCCGTACGCGTCCTCGTCGTACGCACCAAGCTCCCATGCCAGCCGCTCTGCGTAGAGGGCCCAGCCTTCGGCGTATGCCGTGAATGAAAGCCCGGCGCGGTAGAGAGGGATGTCGACCTCGTGCGCAAACGAGATCTGGAAGTGGTGGCCTGGAATCGCCTCGTGGTGCGTCAGCGTCGGCAGCCGATACCGCGGCGTTTCGATCCCCGCCGGGGCGTAGAAGAGCCCGGGGCGGGACCCGTCCAGGGTCCCCGGCGAGTAGAAGGCACTTGCCGCCCCGGCGACGACCTCGAGCTCCTGTTCCGGGAACCGGTGGAAGACCGGGGAGACGCGAGCCTCAATGCCGGCGATGATGCGCTCGCACGCAGTGACGGTTTCCTCGCCCGTGGCCGTGCCCGTCTCCTCGGCCGTCCGCGCGAAGATGTCGGCCATCGAGAGGGACGCATCGTACCCGAGGGCGGCCGAGGCCTCGCGGATCTCGCCCTGAATGCGATCGACTTCGGCGAGGCCGATGTCGTGTAGTGGCGAAGAAGATGCGCGTAGTACGCGTCGCCGTCGGCCATCTTCCAGACTCCGACCTCATCGGACGCCCTTCCAGTAAGATCCGCCACGTGCTCAACGAGACGTCCGTAGGCTGGAAGGATGGAGTCTTCGATCAGGATTTCCGCCTGCGCAAGCAGCTCCTCGCGGCGGGACTCGGGCATGGCTTCAAGCTCCACCAACCGTTCCTTGAGCGTTGTGTACAACGGCGACGACGTCGGCGAGCTGGCGGCCATTTCGCGCAGAATCCCGAGCGTGAACTCGACGAGGAAGCGCGGCGGAACGGCACCCATCAGCTCGGCTCTCTCGAGCCCCTCGATCAGCTCGTCGTACCGCGTCTCGATCTGGGAGAGCCGCTGAAGGTAGTCGGTCGCGTTGCGCTCGCTTCGAATCGGATGGGTGGCGGTGAGAAAGCGCTCGAGGGCCTGTGGATAGCTCGAGATGGACGAACTGACCGCGTACCCGTGGTTCGCGAACGGGTGCCCCGCAACGAGATCCTCGAGAAAGCGGCCGTAGACGCGGGCGTTGAGACGCACGGCGTCTGAGACTTGTTCCAGATCGTACATGGCGAGCCGGTCGACGACGGCCGCCTCCAGCGCTTGCGTCTCCCTCCTGTAGGACGACGAGAGTGGGGTCAGATCTCCGTCGCCGATGCCGATGAGATCGCCGATGCCGAGACTTGTGACGATCTCCGGGTCACGGACGACGAGGGCTCCGGACGCCTGCTCCAGGAACGCGTTCACAGGCAAGCGGTCCCGGGATGCCGGAAGTTCGAACGCGGATTCCGCAGAGGCCTGAGGGTCCGGCGAATCATCCAACGATTGCGGTGGGAAGGCGAGCTCCTCCGGAGCACGGTTCCTCCAGGCGGAACCTGCAAGCACCAGGCCCGCGACGACGCCGATGAGGAGCAGGGGTAAGAGCCACTTCGTCATGATGTCACCTCTTTGGAAGCCAGGACGTACGGTCGGTGTTCCGGCTCAGCGACAGCCGGACACGTCGGTGAGCCGCCGAGACGAGTGTACGGTCGTGCGTCAGCGGAGCGTCTCTAAATCGTCTTCAGGTCGTCGAGAAGCCAGGTCCTCGACTCCTCGTCGGTGACCCCGTCGGCTGCGTTCCTTGCCTTCTCAAGGTACTCGGCTGTCTTGGCTTTGTCTCCGGCAGCCGCCTCGGCGCGGGCGAGGGCCTCGTATGCGTACCCGATCGTGAACGCATCGGCTCCTCCGTCCGTGCCAGCACCGAGCGACAGCTGCCCGTACCGGCGCGCCTCATCCGCGCGCCCGAGCAGCGCGTGAACGCGAGAGATTTGCCAGAAGCCGACCGCGAGGTTCGAAGGTGTGCAGTCGTCGCGCTGTGTCCAATGCTAGGCCGACGCCGTCGCCAGAAGGAGCATCTGGTCGTCCTCCTCCGGCGATCGGTTCTCTTTGTCGATCAGCCCCCACGTGTTGTTGAAGCAATCTGCGGAGAAGAACTTGTGCGCCGTCGACAGGTCGAATTCAGGCGTTCCCATGTGCACCTCCTTGTGTGGAAGTTCGGCTAAATCCTAGTGCAGGCCGTCGGCGCGTGACAAGGCGGGCTCAGCAAAAACGCTACTCCGCGGTTTCGTCGGCGTCGTCCGGTTCGGGAGCCTCTCTGAGGCAGAACGCTCGCGCAACGGCGATGGCCTTGGAGATGCTCTCCGGATTCACCTGAACTCGCCCCATGCCGGTCTGGAGCCAAGAGCAGTTCTCGACGGCGCGACTGGCGTGCTCATCGCGCGCCGAGATTGCGCGCAGAACTGCGTAACCGTCGCGGAGGGAAATGCGTTCGATGTGCGCTTTCTCGGCCCACAAGAGAAGCAGGGTCAGGGCCAGAACGGCATTACTGACCGCGTTGCGTCCGCGCTCTGGCGTGTTCCGTTTGAACGCCTCCCAGTGATGCTTGCTGAGAAAGATGTAGGGAGGGATCGGCCGAGGGTGGCAAGCGGCCATCAGATCGTGGACTTCGACGCGAAGCTCCTTGGCGAGTGCCCGGATGGCGACTCGCTCTTCTTCCGGAACCCACTCGACTTGCGCATCCTCGTCGACCTTCGGGCCGAGACCCGAGGCGTCACCCTGAATCGCCTGGAACGCTGCTTGCCAGATCTGAGGATCGTCCGTCTCGGCGACGACGACACTGTCTGCCATGAGGACAAGGTTGAGTCTCGCTTTCAGCGCCATATACACCTCCTAAGGCGCACCATATGACCATGAGTATAGCATCGTCCTGTAGACGGTTCAATCCTACGGAGGAAGGCATCCTCATAAAGGTGCGCCTTATTCTTGACATTAGGCGTACGAAATGCTAGTATTAGGCCCATGACTGACCCTTTAAATGGAGAGAGAAGGAGTTTCCCTAAATCCGGTCTTCCATTGCGGGGGAGCATGAGATCCTCGATGAGGCCAATCGGGACGACTTGAAGGAGGTCGCACGTGTTCAGAATCACAGTGGGTACGGAGGGGGAGAGAAAACTGGAATGGGACGGGAGCGGTGTGGGTTGGCCGATCTCCTTGAGCTGGACGGTCGCCGCAGAGGGCACCAAGATGCTGCGCGCGTCGGGAGGACGAACGAGCGAATGCGGACCGTCGTTCACGTTGCGCGTGCTCGGCTGGCTCGAGATTGCCGCCTGACCGAGGCGCAATGAGACATGGCTGGGTAAGTTGCATTCCTCGAGGAGCCCATTAGACTCGTGGCGGTCGACGGATGTGGTAGAGATGCTGTACTCGAAGACAGCGAAGTATGCAGTGTTGGCGCTGGCGGAGATTGCTCGACGGTCGACGGAAAGAGCCGTTGCGACCAAGACGATCGCCGAGGCCGCCTCCATTCCGTATCCCCATCTCGCGAAGATACTGATTCACTTGAAGCGGGCTGATCTCGTGATCTCGCTACGAGGGAAGCGCGGCGGGATCAAGCTGGCACGTCCCGCCAACGAGATCACGATTCGCGACGTCGTCGTTGCGCTCGACGGAGCAGGAATGCTCGCCGACTGTCCGCTCCTTCTGGAACCCTGCACCTGCGAAAGAGAGTGCTCCCTGCATCCGATCTGGAAGCCCGCGCGCGACGCGGTCGTCCGCTTTCTGGAAGCGACATCGATTGCGGACGTCGCGGACGCATGCGCTCAATTGGATAGCTCTTAGCGGGCGCCAAATCGCATAACCTGAGATCTGGGTCCAATGTAATCACACTGATTGCCCCCCTCGTACACGGCGCGATGTTTCGCGTTCGAAGGGAGACGTATGCATAGAACTTCAAACAGGCTCCGACGCTCGTTGTCTCTCCTCGCTCTTCTGGGGACGGCCGCGTTCGGCGCCTTCGCACAGGAGACGATCAGCGTGATCGACGCACTTGAGGCCGAGCCGATCCCGGAATACGGCGCGCAGCCTCGCTACGGCTTTCCCCTCGTGTCTGACTAGGAAGCCTCCCGTGGTACCGCCCGGGGAACGTCCCCTCCTTGCCAAGCGGACGTCGGTGATCCAGCGTCCGCTTGCGCGTTGTCCGGCCGGTGCCCGGACCGGCCAATTCGCGCGCTTCGCGTGATTGCCGATTGCACTTGAGGTTGGACGAGCAAACGGTGTACAACGTGACGCACCACGCTCCTCGCGTGACAAATGAGCTGGTGCGTCGGTGATGACCATGGATTCCGCGTCTCGAGACACGAAAGATGGCCCCGCTCAGCTCGGCTTGTTCGGTGAGGACACCGTTCACCGAGACGACGCCGAGGGTCGGCAGGAGGAATCGCCCAACGGCATCGCCGAGGAGGCGCTCGACCATCTGAACGAAGTCACCGAGCGGACCGGGGCCGCCAAGTTCACATCGCCGACATCGATCAAGGAGCGGATGAAGGATGGGGCACGGCTCGACGACCTCCTTCTCGTGATCGACTTCTGTCGAGCGATGTGGTGGGGCGACCGGAAGATGGAGACGTTCATCCGACCGAGGACGTTGTTCGGGAAGGAGAACTTCCCCGAGTATCTCGTGCGGGCGCGGAAGTGGCGCGAAGACGGTCGGCCGTCCATGAAGCCTTCCGCGGGTGGAGGTCATGCGCGGGGCGTCGACTACTACGTCGAGAAACTTGAGGAGGCCAGGGGAAGATGATCAGAGGGGCGCCTTTCGGAAGACGCTTTGAGCGTGCAACGCTGTCGGCCTTTCAGGTTACGCGCTTCAACAAGGACGCCTTCGAAGCTTGCCAGAAGCTGGCGAGCGGACAGGTTGACGGCGTAGTGCTTACGGGACCTGTCGGTGTGGGCAAGACCCATCTTCTCGTTGGACTGGCGAAATCCTACGTTGAGTCTCGCTCGTCTCGGGAACTCGAGCCGCCGGACAGTGACCTGGTCGAGATTCCGGATGTGTCTGAGCTGATGGAGCAAGTGCGAAGAGACGGCAGCGAGGAGGCTGGCCCCCCTGAGCTTGAGCCCTTTGAATCCCGACCCGAGGCGGTGGTCGAATTCTGGCCAATGCTTGACCTCGCGAGTGAGTTGCGCGCTGAAGTCATGCAGGGTGAGCTTGCCCTCTCCCGACGTTGTCGGATCTGCGATCTCCTCGTCCTTGACGATCTGGGGCAGGAGAAGCTGACTGACTTCATCCTCCAGGAGTTCCAGAGGATCATTGACTGGCGCTATCGAGAGAGGAAACACATCGCGGTAGCGACGAACAGGACCGTCCGCGAGATCGTCGAGAGATACGGAGAGAACATCACGTCGCGTTGGCAGGAGTCCTGCGTGATCGCCGAAATCAAGGGTCCCGACTACCGAACCGAGCGATCCTAGTCCGCAGCGCTCTACGACGCCTTAGACACCACCGCTCGAGTCAATGCGCCCCCCGAACCACTTAACCCACGCCTCTTGTTCGGTCGTCTCAATTGCTCGTGGATCGTAGTGGTCTCGGACCCATGTGACCGCCTCGTCGGCGGGGACGCCTGAGAGGATCGCCATGCAGGCGAGGACGGTTCCCGTTCGGCCGAGTCCGCCGACACAGCCGACTTCCACGCGCTCTCCCGCTTTCGCCCGTTCGAAGGCCGAGACGATTTGGGCCGCCGCTCCTATCGGATCCGCAGGGAGGCCGAAGTCGGGCCAATCGATCAGCTCGTGGTCCCACGTCGGAGCCCACGCCGGATCCATGTACAAGCCGAAGTCTCGGTTCTCGTCGACCACACGCCGCGCGCAAAGCGGTGAGGCGGCCACCTGCGTTCCGTCGGGGAAGCGCACGATCTGCGTGCTGCAGCTCACGTCACCCTCCAGTCAAGGCGCGCCGCCGTCGGCGCGATCACTGAGAACCGCGTCGAGATCGGCGTCCCACACGCCGTAGTAGGTTCGATCGACCATCTCGGCGACCGCGGCCAGCGGGACGAGGACGTTGAGGTTCACGCCGCCGGGAGCCCGGTAGCCCCAGCTGCGGATGACCATCCACGTCGCCGGTTCGCGGTTGGCCGGGTTGTCGGGGATCGCGTTCCCGGTCCCGACGCTGGTCAGCGCCTCGACGTAGGCGCGGTCGGGGTTTATCCGACACCAAAGGCCCGCCGCCTCGTGGAACCCGTCGTAGGCCTGGTGAATGTGCGGCTTGTCGATCGCCGTTTGGACGTGATCGTCTGCGGCGAAGACGATCATCGTCTTCAGGTCAGGCAAGACATCAGGGAGACGACCGTAGTTGCCGACGGTCGTTCGGAATGGCCAGTTCGCGGCTGCCTCTTCCGGTGTGGCGAGCGTCGAAGGCCACGTCTCGCGCGTGAGGGCGCCGTTATCGAGCAGAGCCTGGAGCAGGTCGGTCGACCAGTAGTCCTTCTCCCACATCCGCGGATGCTTGAACGAGCAGATGTAGTCAGCGCCTCCTCCGGAGGGAGGCCGGAAGGCAGGGCGGCCTTCCGGGTATTCCGCGTTCTGAAGCCAGTAGACGCTGGAGTAGGCGATGTCGATCGACGTCGGCGTGTAGCCGGCAGGATCGTAGAACGGATTGTGAACCGGTCGTCCGGTCTCGTCGTCCCAGTGACCTGGTTCGAGCGGATACATCGGATCGATCGTCGGGTTCTCGCGGCCGACGAAGAAGTCTACGCCCTGGAGGTCGGCCCCGTGAAGGGCGAGGACGTTGGTCGCCACGATCCCGGAGTGCGAGAAGGCGTAGAGGCCGGCGACGCCGTAGAGAACCCGGATATCGACGATGTCATCGAGTCTTCGGCCATCGCTGTCGGCGATCTCGCCGGTGGCGAACCGGATGACGTCACGCAGCGCCGCAAGGCAATCGGTCCCGCCGAAATCGAACGTGCCTTCACTCACGACACCGGTTCGCGCGTCGCGCTTCCCCGGCCACAGGTAGGTCACGTAAATCGCGCCGAGCTCGTCCGCATCGAGCGCGTAGTTGAAGCCGGAGGATCCGGTGAAGAAGCCGGAGACGTTGACGATGACGGGTGCACCTTCCTCGTATCGTGACTCGGACGGAACTCGAATCGAGACGGCGATCCGCCCGATTCCCTCCGACGAGACGAACGTGATTCCAGCGTCGTCGCCCGGTTCCGTCGGAGCGGACAGTCCTGCGAGCCCGGCGAGCATGAAGGACAAGAGCGCGAGACTGCCGGCGAATCCGAATCTTGCGTGCATGGAACCTCCTCTTCGAGCCACAGGGCGCCGATCGGCGCCTCACGAGGCTAGGGATCGGCGCGGCGAGCGTCAAGCTGCACCGGGTCCTCCCAGGATCTACTCGACGAGGATCTCAGCGCTGCCGATCGCTCATTCGTTCGGCACTCTGTACCAATACGGATAGGCCTCGGTGAAGCCGAGTTGCTCGTAGAGCCTTCGTGCGGGCAGGTTCAGCTCCTCGACTTGCAGGTACGCGAACGTCGCGTCACGTTTCGCGGCGAGGGCGAGCGTCTCCTCAACGAGCGCCCGGCCGAGTCCCTGCCGGCGGTTTGCATCCGCCACGAACAGCGCGAACAGGCCAACCGCGTCGCCGTCGCGGACGCCCAGGTTGATCCCCGTCGGGCGATCCGACGGGCCAGCGATCACAAAGATCGGATCGGACGAGATTCGACCGATCATCCGGCGCCAGGTTCGCATATCCTCGGGCGAGAGGAGGTTGAAGCGCTCGAACGCGTCGAGCCAGGCAGCGACATCGACACAACGAATACCAGCATGTTTCGCCTGCCCTGACATCTCGACGATCTCCTTGGTCATCACGAGCGTTCGATCGATCATCGCATAGCCTCGCTCTTCCAGCGCTTGATCAAGGGAAGCGGGCTCCGAGAACGCGGTCAGCCGGAAGATTGTCGGAAGGTCTCGTTGCTCGTACGCGCGCTCGCACGCCGCGATCTTCTCCTCGACGTCGATCGTGGAGGGGTAGAGCGGATTGACCGAGTTCGCTCGCTTGGTGTGTCCGTCCGCGAATCGGAGGATCCAGCCGTTGTAGCGCGACTCCTCCAGGGCCGGCCAAGCGCGCAGCCCCAATTCCTCCAGCAGCACCGAGTCGATCGCTCGGCTCATCGGACGCCCTTCGCCCTTTCGCGCGGAAGGGGCGGGATGTGGTCAAGTGCGAGGATCCCGGGCACGATCCCGAGATCTTGACAGCACAGCCGCTCGTCTTTCCGTCTGGCCGGCACGATTCCTCCTTTTCGGTCGTGGTGGAGTATCGAGGCGGCCGGCTTTGCGTGCCAGGGGCTGGGCGGATGCTGGCGGGCGAGGGCGTTATGGGTTCAGAGAGGGAGATCCCAAGTCGAACGACGAGTCTTCGGCACACGCGGCGGGTTGGTCTGCGTCGATCCTGTGATCGGCCGTCCCCAGGACGGCTAGGAGCGAACCGATGCTGCCGGAGTGGATCTCGACGGTCTCCGAGGTCATCGAGAGGGTCTTGGGAAGGCCGTTTTGGCGATTGCGTGCCTCGATGTTCGCTTGAAGCTTGGTCTCGAGGAGCCGCACGCGATCTGCGTTCTCCTCGGGTGAGAGGGCAACGAACGCTTCGCCGTCGATCCGGGCGAGAACGTCGCTCTTGCGAAACGTCGTTCGTAGCACCTCCGCGGCTTCGCGCAGGACGATGTCGCTGCTCCCATCTCCTTGTGGATCGTCGGTCTGCTTCGAGCATGTGACGTCGCAGAGCATGAGTACCAGAGCTCGGTTGGCACGGTTCGCGTGCCTCATCTCCTGCTCGGCGAGTTCAAGAAAACCGCTCCGGTTGAGGAGCCCGGTCAGGTCGTCTCTGTGCCCCGCTTCCAGCAGGTCGGCAACGGCCTGCTGTCGATCGATGGTGTACGAGATCGTGCGTCGGAGCAGGTCCGTGTTGAGGTCCATGTCGGTCACGAGAACCTTCTCCTTGCTCCGGCCGGGGAGAAGGGGCTGGGTCTCATCGCTGATGTGGGCCAGGAAGACGATCGGAAGATCGGGGAATCGCTTCCTCACGCGGTGGAACGTGTCCAGTCCGACGTCGTCCTGCAGACTCAGGTCGCACAGGATCACGTCGTAGTCTTCGGATGCAACGCGGGTGAGGGCCGGAGCCAGCCGATCCATGGGGTCGACATCGTTCTCGTTCGGGGCCTTTGGGAGCGTCTCGCGAACGAGCTGAGCGTCGCCGGGAAGATCTTCGATCAGGAGGATGCGCGTCATGCTCGGCGGGGCTCCCCCTTGGGCAGCCGGACGATCGAGAACCAGAAGTCCTCGATTGAGCATACGGCTTTCATGAACCGGTCGAGATCGAGCGGCTTGCCGATGTAGCCGTCGGCATGCAGGTCGTAGCTCTTGGGAACGTCTTTCTCGGCCCGAGAGGATGTGAGCATGACGACGGGGATGTGATGAAGCGCCTCGTCGTTCTTGATCTCCGTGAGGAAGGCGCGGCCGTCCATCTTCGGCAGGATCAGGTCCAAGAGAATCACGTCCGGCTCCAGTGCACTCCTGTAAGGATCTTGCCGCCGGAGGAAGTCCATTGCCGCGACGCCGTCGAGGAAGTCCATTGCCGCGACGCCGTCGCAGACCCAGGACACGTTGTTGCACACCTTGGCCTCCATCAGCATCTCGCCTGCGAGCCGTGCATCGCCCTTGCTATCCTCGACCAGGAGGATCTCAATCGGTCTGACGCAAGGTTTCTCACTCATGCCGGCGTTCCTTCTGACGGGGTGAGATGCATGCCGAGTGCATGCCCGAGCAGCGGCCCTACCGACGGGCTTCCGAAATTCGCCGTCCCTTGATCATCGTGAACTGCGACGAGTCGTGTGATGTCCTCTGCGGTGTGTCGGTAGAGCCGCGTGAAGCTACCCAGAACGTGCAGTGCGGCGTGCTCCCGCCGCTGCATCTGGCCTCTACTGCGTTGTCGCCCGTTCAAGGGTTGCGCTCCTCGGAGAACGTGAACCCCTTCTCTCGGAAGAGTCGGAAGCAAGCCTCGGCGACTTGCGCGTTGAAGTGCTTGGCCTTGTGTGTCTCGATCTCCCGGATACCCAAGGATCTTCACGGCGCGCGGGTTGATTCGCCGGATGACGTCGCTTTGTATCAGGACGATCGCCTCGTTCGCCTGCTCGAACAGGTTGCGGTAGAGCTCCTCGCTGGCACGGGCCGTCTCCTCCGCCAGCGCGCGTTCCATCGCATGACGGATCGTACGTACGAGCAGCTGCTCGTCGAATCCTCCTTTGGGGAGGCAGTCCTGTGCTCCGCGTGCAATCGCCGGCAGGGCTGTTGCCGCGTCGTCGAGGTCGGTGAGGACGATGATTGGAGTTCCGCCCGACTGCTGACGTAGGCGATCGAGTGTGTCGAGGCCTTGCGAATCGGGCAGTCCTAGATCCAGGAGGATCGCGTCCGGCGGCTCGCTCGCGAGCGCATCGAACGCCGTGCTCAGACAGTCGACGGTCTCGAGCCGGAACGGTCCACCGTTCCCGTGAGCGAGAAACGTGCCGATCAGACGGGCGTCTCCCGGAGTGTCCTCGATAAGCAGCACGTGCAGTTCGCGGTTCGCCAACATGCCCTTTCTCCCGGCTAGAATGCAGCCGGAGCCCTCTTTGCGTCGCGGGAGTCGTGGAATCCCGGAGGAAGGCCGACAGTCGGCAGCCGGAATTCGCCGGTCGCTCTGACGACCGTGATGAAGTCCTCGAGATCGACCGGCTCCTGTACGCAGCAATCGGCGCGCAGGTCATCAGTTTTCGTGACGTCTTCGACGGGTCTCGACGTCGTGAGAACCACTACTGGGATCTGGTGAAGGTCGATTTCCGCAAGAACGTCGCGGCCGTCCTTGACCCACGCCAGACGATTCGGCGCGTTCGCTTCACGAGGCGCCCTCATCGCCAGCTGCGCGTTTCCCTCGCTGTTCTCTATCAGAAGGATCTTCGCGAGGGCGGCGTCTCGATTCTTCATGCTCATCCGTCTCCCCGGGGCGCCGGATGGTTGTGCGTGTTCTTGGCTTCGGTCTCGAGCGCGCGACCGAGAGCGGACAGGAACCCTGCGTATCCCTTTCCCTTCACGATGTAGCCGTCCGCACCCGCTTGCAGTGCGTCTTGCCGATAGGCATCGAGATCATGGATCGTGTGCATTAAGACGGGCACATGAGCCCATCGCTCCTTGATTCTCGCCGTTGCCTCGATGCCGCCCATTCCAGGGAGGCTGATGTCCATCACGACAGCGCTTGGGCAGTGAGTGGATGCGATCGCGATCGCTCGCTCGGCGCTCTCGGCCTCTGCAACGGTTAGGCCCGGGAACTCCTCAGTGAGCAGACCACGCAGCGTGCTTCGCACCAGTGCATGATCGTCAACGATCAAGACGGTGCGACCGTCATACGCACGATTTGCTGGTTCCATCTCACGCATGAGGCCACGATATTCGAAGCCAGAGCGCGATTCTGTCAGGAAGTCTCGACGAACCGTGTGGGGGAAGCTTGGCTAAGAAGCAGGGATGACCTTGTGTTGGATCGCGAAGCGCACGAGCCCCGCGATGTCGTCAACCCCGAGTTTCCTCATCAGACGGCTTCTGTAGGTATCGACGGTCTTCGACGACAGGAAGAGCAGCTTCCCGATCTCTGCGCTGGACTTGCCTTCGACGACGAGCTGCAGCACCTCACGTTCTCTGGCGCTGAGCCGCTCGAGTGGCGTCTCGATGTCCAATCGCGCGTCCGGGTGGAGGAAGCCTTGGATGACCTCGTCGGACACCTTGCTGCTCAGGTAGTTCCGTCCACTGTAGACCTCGCGGACCGCGGTGAGCACCTCGGCTGCCGCCGATTCCTTGAGGACATACCCCTTCGCCCCGGCCCGTAGCGCTCGGAAGATGTGCTCCTTCGTCGAGTACATCGACAGGACGATGATTCGAATCGACGGATCGAAGGCGCGGATCTGCTCGGAGGCTTCGATGCCGTTCAACTCGGGCATCGCGATGTCGAGGATGACAACATCCGGCTTGAGTCTCTTCGTTTGGCGAAGCGCGTCTCGCCCGTTCTCCGCCTCGCCGACCACCTCGATGTCCATTTCGGCCTCGAGGAGCATCCGGAGTCCCTCCCGGACGACCGCGTGATCGTCGGCGAGGATTGCTCTGATCGTCATCGCGGGACCTCGACGGTGATTCGCGTGCCTCGGTCCGATGATTGCAGAGCGAGCGTCCCGTCGAGTGACTCGGCCCGTTCTCGCATGTTCAGGAGACCCCAGCCGGCCGTTCCGCCTCGGCTTGCGGCCCGCTCCGAGTCGAACCCGACGCCGTCGTCTTCGATGGCGAGTCGAACGGACTCCTCGCTTGAGACAAGCTGAACGCAAACGGTCGTTGCGCGAGCGTGCTTGACGACGTTTATCATGGCCTCTTGAATGATACGGAACAAAGCCATTTCCGTCTGCGGAGGCAGCCGTGGGTCCGGCTCCCGGCCGTTGACCTGAATCGCCAAGCCGGCCTGTTTGCCCGTGCGCTCCGCGTGCCACTCGATCGCTGCGACCAAGCCGAAGTCATCGAGAACAGGCGGGCGGAGGTCGAACGTTAGGTCTCGGAGGTGATCGGCCGTCCCCTCGATCAGTGCCGTTGACTCCTCGAGGCGATGACGTGGGGCAGACGCCTGTTGGGGGAGAGCCGCTGCGGCCGCACTGATGTTGATCGATAGAGCGGTCAAGTTCTGGCTGACCTGGTCATGCAGCTCGCGGGCAATCCGCTTCCGTTCCTCCTCCACCGCTTGCTCCATTTGCGTGCGCAGGCTGCGGAGCCGATCGGCACTACTTCGAAGTGCCTCCTCCGCTGCCAGCCTGTCTTCGTACAGGTATCCGTTCTGAATCGCTACGCCGATCTGGACCGCCACGGTCTCCAGCACGCGTTCATCGGCTTCCGAATAGACATCGAGGCCCGCGCATTCCACGTTGACGACCCCGAGCACTCGACCTCCCGCCAGAATCGGGACGCAGAGCTCCGAACGGATTCCCTCCCTCATGGGGAAGTATCGGGGGTCCTCGCGAACGTTGCCGGATCTGACCGCTTCTCCGTGCGCAGCGACCCATCCCACGATCCCCTTGCCGCAGCGGATGTCATGGGATGCCACGTATTGCCGGTCCTTCTTCTCGAACTCCGGACCTCTTCCACGGTCGCTCAACGCGAATGGGATCAGCTTTCCTGAGGCTTCGTCCACGAGCAAGACGGCGGCGTACTCATATCCGACGCACCTCTCGAGTACCTTGATGATCTCGGTCGATAGTTCCTTCGGTGAGCGCAGCTGGGCCAAAGCACGAGCGGCCTCCAGAACCGCGGTCAATTCCGCAGCGCGTCGAGCGACGGCCTCCTCGGCCTCTCGGCGCTCGGTGATGTCCTCACCGGAGCTCAGATGGCCGACGATCTTGCCGGCTTCATCGGTCAAGATTGTGTTGTGCCACGCGATCAGCCGTACCTTTCCGGTCTTGGTGAGAATGGGATTCTCATGGTATTCGGCTACCTCCACATCGCCCGCGAGAAGCGCCTTGGAGACCGGGATGAGATTCTCACGAAGCCAAGGCGGGATGAAATGCTCGAACCACTTCTGCCCGATGATCTCTTCCTCTTCGTAGCCGAGGATCTCGCAGCCCTTCTTGTTGATCAGCGTGACGGCACCAGCCGTGTTGACGGCGACGAACATGACCCCAGCGAGGTCGAGATACCGCTGTGCGCTGTTCCTTTCTTCGACGAGTACTGCTTCTGCCCGCTTCTGCTGAGAGATATCCGTCATGATGTGCACGGCACCCGTCACCTCTCCGCGGTCGTCGAGAATCGGGTCCACATGGACGTCGAACCATCGATCGTCCACTTCGACGACGAGCGACTCGCGATGACGAGACTCGAGCATCCGGACAATGGGGCAATCCGGGATCGGCTCGGCCGCTCCGTGGATTGCTTCGTAGCAGAGCTTGCCGACGATCTCCGAGCTGGGCTTGTCGAGGATCCTCTCCGTCGCAGCGTTGCAGCGACTGATCCGCCCCTTCGAGTCGAGTAGGAAGATGGCGTCGCCGATGGTGTCAAACGTCTGCCGCCATTCGCCGGCGCTTCGTTCCAACGCCGACACCATCCGAGCTCGACTCTTGGATCGCCGGTGCCAGGACAGAGAGAGCGCCAGGAATCCGAAGAAGGCAACCAGGCGGACGTAGACCTCGTGAGCAGGGACTTGCGTGAGCGCCGACTCGACAAATGTGAGCTCGTAGAAGTACTGAGCATCCAGGGCGGCATCGATGATCCAGAAGAGGGCGCCTGCCAGCACACCCAGTCCGACGGCCCGCCAAAGCCTCATGCTGCCTCCCCCGCACCGTAGCGCTTTCCGGCTTGGCTGGCAAACGATCGGCAATCCGGTGACTCCGCGGCGATCGGAGCGCGGTCGAGAACCCCTCACGCGAGCGTTCAGCGATCCCCACAGACTAGGGACGATGTCTTTCTCCAAGGCGTTGCCGTCGGAGCGTCGCGGCTTGGGACTACGCCGAGGCGCGACGCGGAGAGGGATCGATGAATGGCGGTCGTTCCGTGCTACTATCCCGTTGTCATCAGCCGTCCAGAGGAGGTATCGGATGCCGCCTTAGCGATCGCGGCGGATTTTGCGGACGCCATCTACGATGAGGACCAGGGCCGGGCTACGTGGCAGTCTTCTCCATCGTGACGTTACTGGTTCTTGCGACGATGCTCGCTGCTCTTGCGGAGGAAGTGGCCTGCGCCTTAAGGAGGCTCTGTTGTAGGATGTCCGAACACGGAGGTGAGCTGAGTGTGTGGAGGAGTTGTCATGGCTTCGCAACCTCTTGTCCTTCCGGTCGAGCGGGTGGACGCCTCGGAGAGGTCTTGGAATCGTAATGTCGACTAGAATTCTCCTTGTCGAGGACAATCCCGCAGATGCCGGACTCATCGAGAGGATTCTGGCAAGAAGTGAGCAACGTTGTACGGTGGCGTGTGTTCGGTATGTCGCCGATACCGTACCGATCTTGGATGCCGGAGAAGCGGATCTTATCTTGCTCGATCTCCGTCGCCCCGACAGCATTGGACTGGAGGGTTTCCATCGCCTCCGCGCGCAGGCGCCAGACGTTCCGATCATCATCCTGACTGCCGTCCGCGACGTGGACACGGCGCGAGAGGCGGTACGAAACGGGGCGCAGGACTACCTCGTCAAAGGGCAACTGGACGAGAATCTACTCCTCCACGCCGTGCGCTACGCGGCAGAACGCCACGCGCTCCATCACGAATTGCAGGAAATGTCTCTGCGTGATCCATTGACCGGTCTGTACAACCGACGAGGGTTCAGACTCCTCGCGGAACAGAGCCTGCGCCTCGCGAAACGGAACGGGCGGGAATCCGTTCTGCTGTTGGCCGATGTCGACAAACTGAAGTCGATCAACGATGTGCACGGGCATCCGACCGGTGACCAGGCCTTGTGTGCCGTGGCGAGGGCGTTCACGTCGGCGATGCGCGATTCGGACATCGTGGCGCGACTGTCGGGCGATGAGTTCACGGCGCTCGCGGTCGAAGCGAGTCCGCCTGGGGTGCCGTCGCTCGTGAGTCGGCTCCGCGAGCGGCTTGCCGACGAGGGGAAATCGTTCAAACGATCCGTCATCCTCTCCGTGTCGATTGGGATTGCGCCGTTCGATCCGAAGGCGGCTCCCACTCTCGACGAGCTGATCGAAGCTGCGGATCGAGACATGTACCGTGAGAAGGCGGAGGGGAAACACCCCGAGCAAGTTAGGCTGAGCGACGTTGGCGACGGCGCGTAGGAGGCGGAATGACGAGAGCTCTTAGGGTCCTTCTCATCGACGACAGCCCAGGCGATGCGCGATCGATTCGCGAGCTCCTCCACGGGAGCGACGATTCTGATCAGACGGTCGACGTTCGCGTCACGCTCGTCGACGGGATAGCGGCGGCCCGCACCAATGAGTGGGACGCTGTCCTGCTCGATCTCGGCCTTCCCGACAGTCATGGACTTGAGACCTTGAGAGGCTTCGTAGCGTCGGTTCCCGAGGTTCCGGTTGTCCTTCTCGTCGGCGCCGAAGACGAGACGCTTGGACGGGAGGCGATCGGCGAGGGAGCTCAGGACTGTCTTTCGAAATCCGGACTGACGACCGAGGTCCTGGCCCGGACGGTCCGGTACGCCGTCGAGCGAGCCCGGGCCGCTCGGCGTCTCTCCGAGAGCGAGGGCCGGTTTCGGCGGCTGGCTGACAATGCCCCGGACATCGTCTACCGCTACCGGATCGTCCCCGAGCCCGGATTCGAGTACATCAACTCCGCGATCGAAGCGATCGTCGGGTACTCGGCCGAGGAGGTTCTCGACGACCCCCAAGCGGGAATCCGGCTACTTCATCCTGAGGACCGACATCACATGAACGAGCTCTTGCGAGGGAACGTCTCGGAGGATGGGCCGCATGTGCATCGATGGATTCACAAAGACGGACACGTCGTGTGGATCGAAGACAGACACACGCCGATCCGCGATGGCGATGGCCGGCTGATGGCGATCGAGGGTGTGGCCAGAGACGTGACCGAGCGCAAGCGAGCCGAAGAGCGCTTCCGCCTGGCAGCAGAAGTTGCGAGCGATCTGATCTACGAGTGGGACGTCGAGACCGACGAGCTGCGCTGGCACGGAGACATCGATCGGGCGCTCGGTTTCGCGCCCGGCGAGATCCCGCACTCGATCGAGGGGTGGATCGGTCTCATCCATCCGGAGGATAGGGAGCGGCTGGCGAACGCGGTCGAGCGCCACCGGACGGAGACCGGGCCGATCTACGAGGAGTATCGGATCCGGAGTAAGGACGGCGACTGGCGTCACTGGATCGATCGCGGGGTGCCGGTGTTGGTCAACTCTGACCGACCTCGGCGTTGGATCGGCGTCTGCATCGATGATACGGAGCACATTGCGGACCACAACGCACTGATGGAGAGCGAAAAGAGATTCCGCCGTATCCTGGAGAATGCGTCGGACGTCATCTACCGGTATCGGGTCGCCCCGAATCCCGGGTTCGATTACATCAGCCCCGCGATCTTCGACGTCGCCGGTTACTCGCCAGCCGCATTCTACGAGGATCCTCTGCTCGGAGTGGAGCTGATTCATCCAGAAGATCGCCACTACCTGGAAGGGTTGATACAAGGGGCAGTGGAGGCCGGGATGCACGACGTGCGATGGATTCACAAGGATGGTCAGGTCGTGTGGATCGAGGACCGGCGCCTCCCGATTCTCGATGATGAAGGAAACCTCGTTGCCGTCGAGGGCGTGGCTCGCGACATCACCGAGTGGAAGGAGGCGGCCGCAGAACTCGAGGAGTCCGAGGCGCGGTACCGTAGCATCGTGGAGCTCGCTCCGGCCGGGATCATCACAGTTGACCTCGACGGGATCGTCACTTCCTGCAACGAGGCGTTTGCGCGACTCGCCGGATACACGAAAGAGGCCATTGTCGGCGTTCACTTCACCAAGCTTCCGCCAGCGCGGGCGTGTGACATTCCAAGGTACATCAAGATGTTCGCTTCCATTCTCCGTGGCCGTGCGCCTGGGCCGTTCGAAACGACCTGGACGACGTCCGATGGGGAGACGCGTGAAGGCGAGATGCGCGTCGTCCTCTTGAAGCGGGAGAGCCGGACCTGGGGCGCTCAGGTGATCGTGCAGGACATCACGAAACGGAAGCGGGTTCAGGAGGCGCTGCAGGCGAGCGAAACGAAGTTCCGCGAGCTGGTTGAAGAGATCAACGAGGTCATCTACACAATCGACGAGGAGGGCGCCATCACCTACGTCAGTCCGTCGGTCGAGGGGCTGCTCGGGTATCTGCCGGAGGAGATCGTCGGCAGACAGTACCTTTCTCTGGCTTACTCGGCGGACGCGCCGTCCATCGAGGAGATGCGGGGCCGCTTCGGGAGAACGGAGGAACTCAGGCCCGAGGACTACCGACTCGTCGCCAAGGACGGGAGCATCCGTTGGGTGCGGACGGCGAGCCGTCCGATGATGCGTGGGATGCGCTTCGGCGGGCTTCGGGGCGTCCTGATCGACATCACCGAGCGGAAGCGGGCCGAGGAGGCGCTACGTGTCAGCGAGCAGCAGCATCGATCCCTTTTCGAGAATGCTGCGCTCGGGATCTACCAGACGACGCCGGATGGACGGATCTTGGCGGCGAATCCGGCCTTGGTCCGGATGCTCGGCTACAACTCGTTCGAGGAACTCGCGGCCCGCAATCTCGAGGAGAGTGGCTACGAGCCGGAGACGCCACGGGAGCGCTTCAGGGAGCAGATAGAGGGTGAAGGACGCCTGGAGGGCGTAGAGTCCATCTGGACGCGCAAGGACGGCTACCGGCTTGTTGTGCGCGAGAACGCGGTCGCTGTCCGGGACGATGAAGGGAATGTTCTGTTCTACGAAGGGACGGTTGAAGACATCACCGCACGACGGGAAGCGGAGGAGGAGCGCGAGAACTTGGAGGCGCAGCTTCGCCAGACCCAGAAGCTCGAGTCGATCGGAACGCTGGCGAGCGGCATCGCCCATGAAATCAACAACCCGTTGACCGGGATGATCAACTACGCCGAGTTGATCAGCCGAAGGGTGGAGGATGAACGGTTGCGGGAGTTTGCCGAAGGCATCATGTCTGAAGGAGGCCGTGTCGCCAAGATCGTCCGCAACCTCCTTTCGTTCTCGCGGCAGGACAGGGAATCCCAGAGCCCGGCTCGCCTTGTGGACATTCTCGCGGTGACAATGACGCTCGTCGGGGCCCTTCTTAGGAAGGACCAGATCGGGGTTGAGGCAGACGTTCCAGAGGACCTTCCCTCGATCAAGTGCCGAAGCCAGCAGATTCAGCAGGTCCTCCTCAACCTTCTGACCAACGCACGGGACGCGCTGAACGATCGGTATCCGAAGTACGATGCGGACAAGATCGTGCGCATTACGTCGCGACGGATCACGGAAGAACGCGGAAGCTGGGTTCGAACCATCGTCGAGGATCACGGATCGGGGATCCCCGAAGGTGCGATCGAACGAGTCTTTGATCCATTCTTCACGACGAAACCTCGGGATCGGGGAACCGGTCTTGGGCTTTCCGTCAGCTACGGGATTGTTCGCGACCACGGCGGGAGGCTGAGGGCCGAAAGCGAGATCGGTGCATACACGCGCTTCATCCTCGACTTGCCTGTCGAAGACGGAGGGACAGAGGTGGGCGATGGGTAAGGTTCTGATTGTCGATGATGAACGGAGCATTCGCGAAACGTTGAGCGAGTTCGTCGAAGAAGGTGGCCACGATACGTTCACAGCGGCCGAGGCCGAGGAGGCCCTCTCGATCGTTGCTCGCTCGGTCCCGGACGTGGTCCTCAGCGACATCATCCTTCCAGGAGTGGACGGGATGACGCTGTTGGAAAGAATTCATCGCATCGCCCCCGACACCCAGGTGATCATGATCACGGGAGAGCCGACGGTGGAGACCGCGGCCGACGCCGTTCGGCAGGGGGCGTTCGACTACCTCTCCAAGCCTGTTGCGAGGGAGGAGATTCAGGCGATCGTCGAGAGCGCATTACGGGCAAAGCGAATCGCCGACGAGCGGACGCGTCTTGCCGAGGAGAATCTCCGCTATCGTGAGCGCCTTGAGGAGGAGGTTGAGTGGAAGGCTCGGGCGCTCGTCGCCAGCGAGGAGAAGTACCGGACGGTCATCGAGACGGCCAACGAAGCGGTCTTCGTTGTGCAAGGCGGCATGCTGAGATTCGCCAACCCCAAGACTCAGCTAATCACCGGCTACTCGGAAGCCCAGCTCCTGTCGATGCCGTTTTCGGAGTTGATCCATCCGGCGGATCGTGAAATGGTCGTCGACCGCTACCGACGACCGCTGGCGGGGGAGGGTGTCCCTTCGGAGCATACGTTTCGCATTGTCGACGCAGATGGCGCGACCAAGTGGATCGAGATTCGACCGGTCGTGATCGAGTGGGAAGGAAGGGAGGCCACGCTCAATCTGGGTAGCGACATCACAGACAGGAAGCGCGCGGAGGAGCGCGTCTCTGCAGCGAATGAGAGGCTGCAATATCTCCTCTCCGCCACCTCTGCGGTCATATACACGGCGAAGTGCTCGGGCGAATACAGAGCGACCCATGTCAGCGAGAACGTCATTCGAATGGTCGGCCACGAGGCACGGGAATTCGTTGAGGATTCGGGTTTCTGGATGGACCACATCCATCCAGACGATGTCCAGCATGCGGCTGACGAAGTGGCAGTGCTCCTTGAGAAGGGGCTTCACAGCTACGAATACCGCTTCAGGTGTAAGGATGACACATACATCTGGGTTCGCGACGAGATCAAGCTGGTGCGAGATCAGGAGGGGAACCCACTTGAGATCGTCGGATTCTGGATGGACGTCACCGAAAGGAAGCGCGCGGACGAGGCGCTTGCCGAGAGCGAAGCGCGGTACCGAACGCTGTTCTCGGACTCGCCAGTCTCCCTCTGGCAGGATGACTACTCCGGCGTCAAGGACCATTTGGATCGGCTCCGCGCGGATGGCGTGAACGACTTGCCCGGATACATCGAGGAGCACCCCGAACTCGTTCAGACCTGCATTGATCTCATTTGCGTCGTCGACGTGAACGACGCCACGCTCGATATGCACGGGGTCTCCACGAGGGAGGAGCTTCTCGGGAATCTCGACGATGTGCTCACAGACACATCGCGGAGGGACTTCGCCGACCAGATCCTCGCGATCTGGGAAGGGCGAACGAGTTTCGCTGGCACCACGGTCGATCGGACGATCGAAGGCGTCGAGAAGCACGTCGAGATCCGGTGGAGCGTACCGGCCGGACATGAAGAGACGTTCGATCGGGTTCTGGTCTCCAAGTCGGACATCACCCCGACGGTCCAGGCGGGACAAGCGCTTCGTGAGGCGCTGACCGGTACGATCGAGGCGATTGGCCTCACGACCGAGATGCGAGATCCGTACACCGCCGGGCATCAGCGCAGGGTGACGGGGCTCGCCGCGGCCATCGCCGAGGAGATCGCCTTGGATCCGGAACGGATTGAAGGAATCCAGGCGGCTGGCGCCATGCACGACATCGGGAAGATGGCGGTTCCGGCCGAGATCCTGAACAAGCCGAGCGAACTCAGCGATGTCGAGATGTCTTTGATTCAGGCCCACCCGCAGGTTGCGTACGACATTCTCAGGACGGTCGCCTTCCCGTGGCCGGTCGCCGAGATCGTGCTCCAGCATCACGAGCGGATCGACGGGTCAGGGTATCCGCGGGGACTGGTCGGCGATGAGATTCGACTTGAGGCGCGGATTCTGGCGGTGGCCGACACCGTGGAGGCAATGGCCTCTCACCGCCCGTACCGGCCATCGCTCGGGATCGAAGCGGCGCTACGCGAGATCGAGGAGAACAAGGGGACTTCGTACGACGCCGAGGTCGTCGGCGCCTGCATTCGGGTCTTTCGGGATCGCGGATTCAGCTTCCCAGAGAGCCCTTCGGATCAGAACTAACGGGCGCTCGGACGGGCTCAATCCCTCCTGCGGATTGTCCACGAGGCGAGGCTCTCGTTGTCCGCGGCGAACGTGAACGTCGCCTCGATCCGCTGTCCATCCAGCACGAGCGGTAGCCAGTGCGGATCGTCGGCCCACATTCGGTCGTAGGGGATCCGATCGATGGGGAACCAAGCCGGAGCCATCTCCGCCGTCTCGCGAGCCTCTCCACTGTACTCGCACGTCGTGAACAGATGAACGTGGTGATCGAATGCCGATTCGTACGGGAAGAGAAACGTAACCTCTCCCGCCGACCGGAGAGCGTCGGCAGAGAGGACGAGCATTGTCTCCTCCTGGACCTCCCGAATCGTCGCTTCTTCGAGCGATTCGCCCGGGCAAACCTTCCCTCCGAATCCGTTGACCTTGCCCGCGCCGAAGCCGCGCTTCTTCAAGCCGAGAAGGATCAGGCGAGGCGGGCCGTCTTGAAGAATGAAGCACAACGTCGCGTTCTTCATGGTATGCCTGTACGGACATGCCATGATACCAACGCGAGTGGAACGAAGCATTCGATGGGGCCGGCGCTCGGTGACCGCTGGGTGTCTCTCGCATTCGCGGGGTAGAATCGAGGTCCGCGGGCATCGAAGGGGTGGATCGTGAGCAGTGTCCTCATCCAAGGCGGCCTTGTCGCGACGACCGGCGACGTCCGACGTGCGGACATCCTCGTCGAGGGCGAATCGATCGCTCGGGTCGAAGAACGGCTATCCGACTCGGCCGATCGAGTGATCGACGCCTCGAGTCGATACGTCCTCCCCGGCGCGATCGACGTTCACGTACACCCAGTCTATCTTGACGATTTGTCGGACTCCTCGATCAGCGCCGCCTTCGGCGGCATAACGACGCTGATTCATTTCGCGTACGCGAAGCCGGGTCAGGGGTTGGGAGAGACGCTCGCTCGCTTCCGCGAGGAAGGCGAGGCCGGATCCGTCCTCGACTTCGCGCTTCACGGGGGACTGTTCGACGCCAAGACGCAGGCCGGCGAGATCCCGGAGGCCATCGCCCAGGGCGTCACGTCGTTCAAGATGTTCATGACCTACGCCAAGCTCGGCTGGATGACCGACGACTACCAACTGATGCGCGTTCTCGACATCCTCGGGCGCGCCGGCGGGATGGGGATGGTCCACGCCGAGAATGGTCTCGCCACGGACTATCTGCAGGACAAGTTCATCGACGAGGAGCGCGACGCAATGGAGGCATTCGTCGACACGCGTCCGGCGATCCTCGAGGCCGAGGCGGTGCATCGTGCCATCGCGATGGCACAGGTTGCAGGCTGTCCACTCTACATCCCGCACGTCAGCGCCCGGCTGGCGCTCGACGAGATCACCCGTGCGAAGAAGCGAGGATTCCGTGTCTACGGCGAGACATGCCCGCAGTATCTGAACTTGACGAACGACGACCTTTTGCGCCAGGGGCCGTTGCTCAAGATCGGACCTCCCCTGAGATCCGAAGAGGATCGGAACGCCCTCTGGCGTGGGGTCGCCGAGGGGACCATCGACTGCGTTGCCAGTGACCACGCGCCGAAGGCGAAGTCGATTGACGATGACTTCTTCGCAGCGCCTTACGGGTCGCCCCAGGTGGAGACGATGCTTCCGCTTCTCTTTCACGGGAGCGTCGCCGAGGAGCGAATGACGCTCTCACGGCTCGTCCATGTGATGTGCGAGAACCCGGCGCGGCTCTTCGGGATGTATCCGAAGAAAGGAGCCCTAGAGGTCGGCAGCGACGCCGATCTCGTGATCGTCGATCCTGAAGCGGCGTGGACGATCTCACACTCAACGCAGCACTCGAACGCCCCTTACACCGCGTACGAGGGCCGGACGGTCCTCGGGCGACCGATCCTTACGATGCAGCGGGGTGAAGTTGTCGTCGAGAATGGCGAGCTGAAGGGGCGTCGGGGACGGGGGCGGTTCCTTCGCACGGAGGCGGGCAAATGTGAGCCCGTGACCGGCTGAGGGGCGAGAACGAACGTGGCGGAATCGAGATGGGAGGAGCGTCGATGGCGAAACTGGCGAGCAAGGACGTGCTTCGAGCCGATCAGTTCAGCGTGGACGAGATCGATCTGATCATGGAGACGGCGCGCGGCCATGCTGCCGCGCTCGAACGCGGTGAGGTTCTCGATCGGATGAGGGGCAAAGTCCTGTCGACGTTCTTCTACGAGCCGAGCACGCGCACGCGTCTGTCGTTCGAGGCTGCCATGCACCGGCTCGGCGGACGCGTGATCAGCGTCGCCGAGGCCAAGAGCTCGTCCGCGTCGAAGGGGGAGAGCCTGCATGACACGATCAAGACGGTTGAGGGGTACGCTGACGTCATCGTCCTGCGCCATCCCCAGATCGGGGCCGCCGAAGAGGCGGCCCGCGCGACCGACGTGCCGGTGATCAACGCAGGGGACGGCGCGGGCCAGCATCCGACGCAGTCGCTTCTGGATCTGTACACGATCCTCGAAGAGCAGGGACAGATCGATGGGCTGACGGTCGCTCTGGTCGGCGACCTGAGGAACGGGCGGACCGTCCACTCGCTTGCCGATCTTCTCGCCAATTACGACGTACGATTCCAGTTCGTCGCTCCAGACGAACTCCGAATGCCACGCGAGATCGTGGAGAGCCTCGAGGCGAAGGGGATCTCCGTTGCTGAGACGGAGGATCTCGCCGATGTGATTCCAATGGCCGACGTCCTCTACATGACGCGGATTCAGCGCGAGCGGTTCGAGAATCCGGCCGATTACGACCGACTCAAAGACACGTACGTCGTCACACGAGAGGCTCTTGGGTCGGCGAAGAAGACGGCCATCGTCATGCATCCGCTGCCGCGGGTGAACGAGATCTCGACTGACGTCGACGGGCTTCCCGCAGCGGCCTACTTCCGGCAGGCAGCGAACGGTGTCCCTGTTCGGATGGCGCTCCTCGCGTTGGTGACGACGTAGGAACGGTCTCCAGGATTCCTCTGCGAAGGTCTAGGCCTGCTGCACGCGGAGGACGAGGACATCGGACATCGCCGCCGCATCGACCGCAACCGTGTCGCCTTCCGCGATTTCGCCGCCGACGATCTTGGAGGCGAGGGGGTTTTCGACGAGGCGCTTCAGCGCGCGGGCAAGCGGACGGGCCCCGTAGTGCGGGTCGAACCCCTCTTTGGCGAGGACGCGCTTCGCTTGATCGGTCAGCGCTAGGGTGATCGACTGTTCGGCGAGTCGGTCGTTCACCTCCTGAACCTTCAAGTCGACGATTCTCTCGATCGCCTCTTCGGAGAGCGGATGAAAGATGATCGTCTCGTCGATTCGGTTGAGGAACTCGGGGCGGAACGTGTTCTTCAGTTCGGCGCGGACCTCCTGGTGGATCGCCTCCTCGCCACGGTCGGTCTGGAAGATCTCGCTTCCGACGTTGGAGGTCATGATCAGGATCGTGTGGCGGAAGTCGACGGTCCGGCCGTGTCCGTCGGTCAAACGCCCCTCATCGAGGAGCTGCAACAGGAGGTTCATCACCTGAGGGTGAGCCTTCTCGATCTCGTCGAACAGGATCACCTGATACGGTCTGCGCCGGACCGCCTCGGTCAGCTGCCCTCCCTCCTCGTAGCCGACGTAGCCCGGCGGAGAGCCGATCAACCGTGCCGCCGAGTGCCGCTCCATGTACTCGGACATGTCGACCCGCAGGATTGCGTGGTCGCTGCCGAACAGGAAGGCGGCCAGCGCCTTGGCAAGCTCGGTCTTGCCGACGCCGGTCGGGCCGAGAAACAGGAACGTGCCGACGGGGCGTCTCGGATCGGCGAGGCCGGCGCGCGAGTAGCGGACCGCTTCGGACACAGCGCGGACCCCCTCGTCCTGGTCGATGATCCGCGCGTGTAGTGCCTCCTCCATGTTTGCCAACCGCGAGCGCTCCTCTTCGAGCATCCGCTCGGCCGGGATCCCCGTCCACTGTGAGACGAGCGCCGCGATCTCGGCGTCGGTGACGCTCTCGTCACTGCCGTCGACGCGGAGACGGCTCGCCGCCTCGTCGACGAGATCGATCGCCTTGTCCGGCAAGAAGCGATCGGCAATGTAGCGCTCGGACAGGCGCGCGGCGGCCCGGATCGCCTCATCTTCGATCGTGATGTGATGATGCGCCTCGAGTGTTTCGCGCAGGCCCTGAAGGATCTCGATTGTCTCCTCGATCGTTGGCTCGCAGACGTACACCTTCTGGAAACGTCGCTCGAATGCCGAGTCTTTCTCCACGCGCCGGCGGTACTCGTCGAGGGTCGTCGCGCCGATCAGCTGGAATTTCCCGTGCGAGAGGGGATCCTTGAGCATGTTCGACGCGTCGATCGCCCCTTCGGCAGCGCCCGCGCCGACGAGCGTGTGCATCTCGTCGACGAACAGGATCGTCTGACCCGCGTGCGCCTCGATCTCCTTGATGACCGCCTTCAGGCGATCCTCGAACTCGCCGCGAAACTTCGACCCGGCGACCATTGATGCGATGTCGAGGCAGACGAGCTCCTTGCCTTTCAGAGTCTCCGCGACGTCGCCCGCTGCCATCCGCTGGGCCAGCCCCTCGACGACCGCTGTCTTCCCGACCCCCGGCTCGCCGATGAGTACCGGGTTGTTCTTCCGCCGTCGCGAGAGGATTTGTTCCATGCGGCGGATCTCCTCCTCGCGTCCGATGACCGGGTCGAGTTCGCCCCGCTGGGCCATCTCGGTGAGGTTGGTCGAGTACTTCTTCAGGATCTGATACCGCTCCTCCGATGCTTGATCGGTCAGGCGCTGCTCGCCGCGCACTTCCCTGAGGGACGAGTAGATCGCCTCCGGCGTGATCTGGTGGCGGCCGAGGACGCGACGCAGCTGCGGGTCGGTCGAGCGGCTCATTGCCAGAAGCAGGTGGTCGGTTCCGATGTAATCGTCGTGGAGCCGATCGGCCTCCATCTGGGCGGCCTGGACGACCGCGTCGAGGCGAGGCGTGATGTAGATCTGACCCGCGACTTGCCCGGCGACCGCAGGCTTGCCCCGCAGAAACGTGTCAAGATCCTGGGTCAGCGCGTCGAGGTCGACGCCCATCTCTTGGAGGATTTCGCGCCCGACCCCCTCCTTGATCACGAGGACGGTCGCAATGTGCTCGACATCGAGCTGATTGTGGTGGTGCCGCGTGAGGACGTCCTGGGCTTCGCGGAAAAGCTCCTGCGCGCCAGCGGTCATCTTGTCGAATCGAATCATGTCATCACCTCGACTTGGCAGTCAGGTATGGAGACTGCCAATCGGCAGTGTAGGGCGCGCGCGGTAGGATGTCAAGCGGGGGCGAAAGGTGCGAAATCTACGTACTGAAGGACGCTACGTGGCTGGCGAACGTCGGCAGGTACCTCCTGAGTGCAGGCGCGCGTTCGCTCGCAGTCTAGTAGCGCATGGTTCCTGACGATGCTCGGGAAGCGGAGAATGCGGCTGTGCATCACGACCGAGACCCCTGGATCGATTCGACAGGCCGCGGGGACCGCGCGAGAGGCTAGCGAAGCCCTTTGAGGATCATGCTGACGGCGGCGTAGAGGAGGGCGAGGCCGAACAGCTGGCGGAGGCGCCTCTTCGGGAGTCGGGCCCCAATTCGCGGGCCGATCTGCGCGCCGACGATGATCCCGAGGATCAGCGGGACGGCGAGTTCGAGGTGAAGCGTCCCCTGGATGAAGCTCGTTACGGAACCGACGAGCGCGGTTGGCACCATGACGAACAGACTCGTGGCGACCGCTGTGACGATGTCGACGCCCAAGAACATGACAAGCGACGGCACGAACACCGTTCCGCCGCCGATCCCAAACAGCTTCGTGGCGGTGCCGGCGACGAGACCGAGGACGGCGATCAGCAAGTACAATTTGAGTCCCGACGCCTCGCCGTCCGCGATCGGCTTCAGCTCCTTCGGCGTCTTGCCGAAGAGCATCAGGATCACCGGGTACAGGAGGAAAATGCCGAAGGCGATCGTCAGCCACGACGACTTGGCGATGCGGACGATGTAGGTTCCCAGGAAGACGCCGCCGAGCGCCGTGGGCATGAACAGCAGTCCGATGCGAAAGTCAATTGCGTGTCTCTTGTGGTAGGCGATTGTCGCGGAGACTCCTGTGAAGATGACGGCCGCGATGCTCGTTCCTGCAGCGTCCGGTTGCGTCGCCACGAACCCGCCGAGCAACAGCAGCGGCGTCATGAAGACACCGCCTCCCAACCCCAGCAAGCTCGCCACGGCTCCGATTCCGATGGCAGCGAAGAGCAAGGGCAGGAACGTCGCGATCTCGAAGGACACCGGCAATCACCCGTCACTTGGAGTTCTCAGGACTATACGCCATCCCATCGGCTGCATCCCTTGCTCGCTTCGATCGGATCGGGAGGACGTGGCGAGGCGTTCGGGGGGCGTGTAGAGTAGATCATTCGAGATCAGATATCGCACGGAGGTGATCGTACGATGGAACGACCGACGCGCGAGGAGGCGTTCGCCCTCCTTCGGGAGTTCAACCACAACGAGAACCTGATCAAACATGCCCTCGCGGTAGAAGGTGTGATGCGCCACATGGCGCTCGCTCGCGGCGAGGACGAGGAGAAGTGGGGTGTCATCGGATTGATCCACGACCTCGACTATGAGCGCTACCCTGAGCAGCATTGCACGAAAACAGAGGAGATCTTGCGCGAGCGTGACTGGCCCGAGGAATACATCCATGCCGTCGTCTCGCACGGGTGGGAGATCTGCAGCGATGTCGAGCCGACGCACGTGATGGAGAAGGCGCTGTTCGCGATCGACGAGTTGACCGGCCTCGTCACGGCCACGGTTCTCGTGCGCCCGTCGAAGAGCCTCCTCGACTTGAAGGTGAAGTCGGTCAAGAAGAAGTGGAAGGACAAGAGCTTCGCCGCCGGCGCGAACCGTGAAATCATCGAGAAGGGCGCGGGGATGCTCGGGATAGAGATCTCCGATCTGATCGGCGAGGTGATCGAGGGAATGCAGGCTGTTGCCGGCGCACTCGGGCTCGATGGGTCGATGGCCGAGGCCACGGCGGACGAGACGTAGGAAACGGAGGCGCTGATGGCTGGATGTTCGTACGAGAAAGGGCACTGGACGCTTGACGATCTGATCTCCGCGAGAACGGGACCGGAGATGGACCGGGCCTTCGACGATGTCGAGGCGGCGGCCGTCGCGCTCGAGGCGACGCGCTCGAAGCTGGTGCCCTCCATTTCCGAGGAGACCTTCGTCGAGACTCTCGGTTTGGTCGAGACGCTGGCTCACGCGAGCCGGAAGCTGTACGGGTACTCGGTCCTCTTCTTCTCGGAGCAGACGGGGGATCAGGATGCGCTCGCACTCCGGGGCCGGGTCGACAAGGCGCTCGCTGGTGCGCAGAACCGAACCCTGTTTTTCGACCTATGGTGGAAGCGGCTCGACGATGAGAACGCCCGACGTCTCTTCCCGGTCGCCGGTGACGTCACCTACTACCTTGAGACGCTGCGGAAGTTCGCTCCCTACACCCTGACCGAGCCCGAGGAAAAGGTGATCAACGTCAAGAACATCAACGGTGTGGAGGGATTGGTCACCCTCTACGAGATGATCACCAACGCCTTCACCTACGACCTCGAGATCGACGGGGAGACGAGGACGCTGACACGCTCGGAGGTGATGGTCTACGCACGGGACCCGTCTCCGGCTCGACGCGAGGCGGCGTATCGGGCGCTGCTCAAGACGTACGAGGAGCGAAGCGGCGAGCTCTCACAGATCTACAAGTACGTCGCCGGCGACTGGAGCGCCGAGAACGTCGGCCTCCGCGGAATCGCGTCGCCGATCTCAGTGCGGAATCTGGCGAACGACATCCCGGACGAGGTCGTCGACCTGCTCCTTGAGACCTGCAGAGAGAACGTCGATCTCTATCAGCGGTTCTTCCGTCTGAAGGCTGGTTGGCTCGGACTCCCGAAGCTGCGGCGGTTCGACATCTACGCGCCGCTCGAATCCGCGTCGACCGAGTACCCGTTCGAGAAGGGAGTTGACCTGGTGCTGGGAAGCCTGCGTGGGTTCTCGCCCAAGGCAGCGATCCTAGCGGAAAGGGTCCTCGCCGAAGGGCATCTTGATTCGAGCCCCCGGCCGGGGAAGGACACCGGGGCATTCTGTTACGGCGTGGTGCCGGACGTGACCCCGTGGGTTCTCGTCAACTACAACGACCGCGCTGACGACGTAGCGACGCTCGCGCACGAACTCGGCCACGCCGTGCACGCGATGATCGCGGCCGACCACTCGATTCTCACGTTCCATTCTTCACTTCCGCTGGCCGAGACCGCGTCGAACTTCGTCGAGATGCTGCTTCTCGAGGCGCTTCTCGAACAGGATGGCGATCCCGAGCTTCGGCGTACGCTGCTGGCGAAGTATGTGGATGACAGTTACGCGTCGGTCCTTCGGCAGTCGTTCTTCGTGCTGTTCGAGCGGGAGGCGCATCGGATGATCGCCGAGGAGGAGGCGACGCCCGATGAGCTTTCCGAGGCATACCTGGAGAACCTACGTGAGCAGTTCGGAGACAGCCTCGAGCTGGCCGACGAGTTCAAGTCGGAATGGGTGAGCATTCCCCACATCTACGCTACGCCGTTCTACTGCTACGCATACACGTTCGGCCTGCTGCTCGTGTTGGGTCTGTTCCAGCGCTACAAGGCCGAAGGGGGCGCGTTTGTGCCGAAGTACCTGAAGATCCTGTCCTACGGCGGCTCGAAGGCGCCGATGGCGATCCTCGATGAGGCAGGGATCGACATTCGCACGCGGGGGTTCTGGCAGGGCGGGTTCGACGTCCTTGCAGGGATGATCGACGAGTTGGAGGCTCTGTCCTAGGAGCTCCGCAGCACGCGAGGTGCGGCCGACCAAACGATCACGCAGCTCGAATGTCCGCGAGGGTCGCGTCGGTCAGTTCGATCAAGTCCGCGGTTGCGAGGCGGACGAGCGTTCCGCGGGCTCCGGCGTTGATGACGAGGCGTGCGTGCGCTGCGGTCTCCTCGTCGAGGACGACCGGGAGTCGACGCCGAGAGCCGAGCGGGCTGATCCCTCCGACGCGGTATCCGGTCATCCGCTCGGCATCGCGCGGCGACGCGGCCTCGACGTGCTTGTGTCCGGTGGCTCGCCCGACCTTCCTCGTGCTGACGCTGGCGTTGGCGCTTAGGAGAACGAACAGGAAGGAGCCGTCGTCGGCTCGGAAGACGAGGCTTTTCAGCACGACCTCCTCGGGAAGACCGACCGCGGCGGCGGCGATTCTCGCGCCCATCCTCACGTATCGATACGTGAGGATCACGTGTTCGATGCTACGCGCTCGCAACCTCTGAATTCCCCGCGTCGCCATTCGATCGCCCAGTGTCCATCATGCCCGACCTGCGAAGCGAGAGGAAGCGGCCCGTGTCTCCCGCGCATCCGACGGGCTTCACTCGCCGGGCCGGGGATGTCGTTGGGGGCCAAGGGCCCTATAATTGAGGCGCCTCAAGGAGGATCGATGGAAGAGCGGAAGATCATCCTGCGGGAGCTGCTGACGAAGGATCCGGCGGACGTTGCCGAGGTCCTGAGCGACCTGTCCGAGGAGCAGGCGACCGACCTGATTCACCGCCTCTTCCTTCGCCACGCCGCGGCGGAGCCGCTGGGAGAGATGGAGCCCGACGAGTCGGCCGAGCTCTTCGTGAAGCTCGATCGTGAAGAGGCGAGCGAGATTCTGGCGCGGATGGACCCGGATGACGCGGTCGACCTGCTGTTCGAGCTTCCTGAGCCAGTGCAGCAGGAGCTTCTCGCCCGGCTGAGCCGGGAGGACGCGGAGATTCTCACCGATCTCCTCGCCTACCCCCCGGACACGGCAGGTGGTCTGATGTCGCCGGAGATCATCCCTCTTCCCCTGTCGATGACGGCGCACGAGGCGATTGACCTGCTGCGACAGCGAGCCGAGGAGGCGGAGACCGTCTACTACGCGTACGCCGTCGACGACGTTGGAACGCTTCTCGGCGTCCTGTCGCTACGCGACATGGCGCTTGCGTCTCCCACGACGAATCTGAGTGACCTGGTCGTCCGCGACGCGGTCACGGTTCGCGTGGAGGATGACGTCGAGGAGGTTGCCCGCGTATTCGACAAGTACGACTACTTCGCGCTTCCCGTCGTCGATGAGAAGCGCGCGCTGCTCGGCGTCATCACGGTCGATGACGTCATCGACGTCATCCGTGAAGAGGCGACCGAGGACATCTACGGCCTCGCGGGCGTGCCGAGCGAAGAGAGCGTCGACACAACATGGTGGGCGTCGCTTCGGATGCGGCTTCCGTGGCTGTACGTTCGTCTGTTCACCGCGCTTGCCGCGGCCGTGGTCGTGGGGCTGTTCGAGCAGACGATCGCGAAGGTCGCGGCGCTGGCGGTGATGATGGGCGTGATCGCCGGGCAAGGGGGGAGCGCCGGGATGCAGACGGTCACCATCATCACGCGCGGAATGGCGCTGGGAGAGATGGATCGTCAAAAGGGGTGGCGTCTCCTCAGCAAGGAGCTGTTGCTCGGTGCCGCGAATGGGGTCCTCCTCGGCGCGACCGTCGGTGCGATCACGTACTTCTGGAAGGGCGAGATCCTGTTGGGGGTGGCGGTCTGTCTTGCAATGTGGCTCAACCTGGTCGTCGCCGGGATCGCGGGTGTCGCGATCCCGCTGGGCGTGCAGAGCGTGGGGAAGGATCCGGCGCTTGCCTCCGGCATTTTCCTGACGACGGTGACCGACGTGCTCGGCTTCGGGCTGCTCTTCGTGATCGCCAAGCTTCTCCTGCCGGGGATCTGATGAAGCCTCCACGCACTGCCCCCCATGCCGAAGACCGCATGCGGCCCTTCGTCGTCCTGATTCCGCCTCTCTCGCGGTGCTCGATGAAGCCCCTCATCACACGGTGTTCTTCGATGGAGCCACGATGAGGCCCCTCATCGCACTGCGTTTTTCGATGGAGCTTCGATGAGGCAGCCCCTTCCGATCTGGTCGATTCCGCTCATGCTCGCTGTTCTGGGGATCATCCTCTGGGCCGGGAATCTCTCATCATCGCACAGCGCGATCGCCATTGCGGAGACGGTCCTTTACTGTGCCTATCTCGTCTGGCGGTCGCGCCGACGCGCGGAAGCGGAGAAGCCGGTCTCCAATGTTCTGTCGCTCTTCCCGGGGCACCTGTTGGTGCTTCTCGCCGTCTCACTCCTACCGAATCCGGGATGGCTCGCCTCCCTCTGGGCGCTCGTTCCGGCGGCGTCGGTCGCCTACGACGCAGTATCGATCAATGCTCGGAGGGGAATAGGGCGAACGTCGACCTTGATCGGGCTATACGCTATACTTTGGGCCGCTCTGTTCACCCTGCTGGACCGTGTCATAGCGATCAGGAGAGGGTTTGGCGAGCAAGAAGAGATCATAGCTGCGGTCGCGTTCGGTGTGTTCGGGATCCTCTTCATTTCCTTGGGGATCCTCCGTCACTGGCGAGCCGACAAGGAGTGATAGCATGATTCGAGCGATTCTCGGCGCAATCGGATGGGTTGCGCTGCTGGGTTCGCAGGCCGCCTTCGCGCAGGAGGCGACGGGAACATCTGGCATCACGGACTTCCTTCCCCTGGTCATTTTGATCGTCGTGTTCGGCGGGATTTTCTACTTCATGTTGATCCGCCCGCAGCGTCGGCGTCAACAGCAGATGGGCGCCTTGATCGAGGGATTGCATCGTGGGGACGGCGTGATCACGGCCGGTGGGATTCACGGGGAGATCGATTCGATCGGGGACACCTCGGTGGTGCTGACGCTCGAGGACGGATCGAAGCTGCGCATATCGAAGGCCAGCATCGTGAAGAAGCGAGAGAAGTAGCGTAGGAGAGGCGAGCGGATGGCACACCACAGCATGACCCGCAACGATTGGCTGCGTCTCGGCGTCGTTGGCCTTGTCGCCATCGGTGCGATCTACCTCCTCTACCCGTTTTGGCCGCCGGGCGACATCGTCCAGCTCGGCCTCGACCTACAAGGCGGTGTCCGGATGGTCCTTGAGGGCGAGGGGGTCGAGCAGATGAGCCTGAGCGAGCAGGGCGAGACGATCGATCGCGTCATCGAGATCCTCGAGAACCGAACCAACCAGTACGGTCTGACGAACGTCGAGATCCGCAGGTTCGGCGGAATACGCATCCTCGTCAACATCCCCGGCGCGACCGATCCGGCGGAGGCCCGTCGATTGATCGGGCAGACGGCGATCCTCGAGTTTCGCCGTGTGATCCAAGCTGGCCAGAGCCCGTTGGACGACCTTGTTCCGAGTTCGGGTAGGGAGGAGCTGCTACGTGATCGCGAGGGAGTCCCGTACATTGTCGAGCGGGAGGTCCTGCTGACGGGAGCGGGGCTGACCGATGCCTCCGTCCGGACCGGCCAGTCTCTGCAGACGGCGGGCCAGTTCACCGTTGGCTTGATGTTCAACCGGGACGGCGCGGAGCGCTTCGCCCGGCTTCTGATCGATCTTGGCGCGGGCGAGTTCCTGGCGGTCGTCCTCGACAGCACGGTCTACAGCGCGCCGGTCATCCAGGAGAGCATCGTCAGTGTGGCGCGAACGGAAGGGTGGCGTGGGGTTCAGGACAAGACGAGCATCTCGGGGATTCGGGACCAGGAAGAGGCTCGAATCCTGGCGGTTGTCCTCCGAGCCGGGGCGCTTCCGGTCGCGGTTCGCGTCGTGGAAGAGACGACGATTGGACCGTCCTTGGGAGACGACTCGATCCGCCGCGGGATGATGACGATCGCGATCGGCTTCATCATCATTCTTGCCTACATGTTCGGCTTCTACCGCGTGCTGGGGTCCGTGGCCAACGTCGCCCTGATCCTGAACATGCTGATCGTGTTGGGGGCGCTGGTTCTGTTTAAGGCCGTTCTGACCCTGCCCGGGATCGCGGGCATCATCCTCACGATTGGCATGACTGTCGACGCCAACGTGATCATCTTCGAGCGGATCAAGGAAGAACGCCGGACCGGGAAATCGCCGCTTGCCGCAGTTCGATCCGGATTCGAAAAGTCCCTGTCCACTCTGCTCGATGCGAACATCACCACCCTGATCACGGCCGTGATCCTGCTGCTGCTGGGGACCGGACCGATCCGCGGGTTCGCGATCACGCTTGGGATCGGTGTCATCGGAAGCCTGTTCTGCGCGCTGGTCGCGAGCCGGATGTTGCTTGAGAAAGCCGGCTTCGCGAGGTTCATCTCGGTGCGGGTCACCGAGGGCGCATAGCGCCGGCGGCAGCCGAAGGCGCGAATCAGGTCTCTCCGGCGAGAGCATTCCCTGTTGGCGTGGAAACCGAAACCCAAAGGGTACCCGCTACGGCGACTTTGTAGCGGCGAAGACAAGTTTCAGGAGCGCGTCTTCCGACGACACGTCCCCGCTCTTCACTTGGACGTCGAGGCGGACGCCCACACCCAGAGCGTTCGATAGCCCCTCGAGAGTGAAGTGTTTGGCCTGGTCGGCCAACCTCCTGCAGAGCCAATCGGGAAGCCCGATGGCATCGGAGAGTCTCTTGCGCGGGCTCCGCTGATCGAGCACGGCACGGACCATCGCCAGTCGCGCCAAGTGGCGGATTGCCCCGCCCAGCATCCTGCCGGGATCGTCGCGGACATCAGCGAGCGCCTCGAGCGCGCCGGCCAAGTTCCGCTCACCCAGGCGGTCGAAGAACGGATACGCGGTTCGTTCGGCGCTCGGAAAGACGATCCTATCCACCGCCTCGTCTGTGAGGGACGCTCCGGGAGCGAAGGACCGGAGCTTTTTCACTTCCTGCGCGATTCCAAGGAGGCTCCCGCCGTTCCGGAAGATGAGCCGCCGGACCGCCTCAGGTGACGCTTCGATCTCCTCGACTGCCAGGATCTCGCGGACGGCCTTTGCCACGCCCTGGCCTCGCGGTGCGGGGAGCGACACGACGGCGTCTTTCGCCTTGCAGGCCTTCAAGATTGGGCTGGTTCCCTTCAACTCCGTTGCAGTGAGGGTGACGAAGGTTCCGACGGAGATCTCTCCGGCAATCGCTGGGATCAGGGCCTTGGCCGCCTTGATCCGCTCAACTTGGCGAACGACGAAGTGACGTCCGAGAGCAAACAGAGATGAGGAGCGAAGTTCCATCTCGAACGACGCCGGATTGATCTCGTCGCCGAACAGCACGTGGCGCTCGCACTCTGGATCGGCGGCCTGTAGCGCCGTTTCCCGTTCATGTAGCGCGCGTTCGCAACGAAATGAGTCTCCGACCAGCAGGATCATCTGGAGTTCGCTCATGACCATCTCCCCGCCATGGGTTTCTCGGACATGGTAGTGAGCCTGCCGGCGGCGATCAACGATGGCCGCCGGCAGGGTGGAGAACGCCTCCGGCGTTCTCCGGTTGGTGACGCTGTCAAGGGTCGGTCGTCTCGCGCCGGATGTGGTGCAGGGCTCGTCAGCGGCGATCAGAAGCCCCCGCAGGTTGCTCGGAGAACGCTGAAAGCGTTCTCTCTCCGGTTGACCGCGGCAGTGGGGGCCTTCATTCGCTAGCAGGGCGTGGCGGCGGCCTCTAGGCGGTCGGTTCCCGTCGCGGAGTTCGCTTCGCCGGATCGCGACGCATCGACAGGCCGATCCGCTTTCGCTCGATGTCGACCTCGACGACGGTGACGGACACCCGCTGGCCGACCCGGACGACGGACGATGGATGCTCGACGTAGCGATCGGCGAGCTGACTGACGTGCACGAGCCCGTCCTGGTGAACGCCGATGTCGACGAACGCGCCGAAGTCGACGACGTTGGTCACGATCCCCGGAAGCTTCATTCCGGCGGCGAGATCCTCGATCTTCCCCACGTCCTCGGAGAAGGAGAATGTCTCGAACGTCTCCCGCGGGTCACGCCCCGGTTTGGCGAGCTCGGCGAGGATGTCGGTCAGCGTCGGGAGCCCGACTTCGTCTGTGACGTACCGTTGCAGGTCGATCTGGTTGCGGAACTCCTCATCGCGCATCAGATCGGCGACGGCGCACCCGAGGTCGGCCGCCATCACGCGGACGATGCCGTAGCTCTCCGGGTGGACGGCGCTCGCATCGAGTGGGTCGTCCCCGTCCCGAATCCGGAGGAACCCGGCCGCTTGCTCGTACGCCTTCGGGCCGAGCCGGGGCACCTTCTTCAGCTCGCGACGACTGCGGAATGGGCCGTGTTCGTCTCGATAGGTGACGACGTTCGCGGCCAGGCTCGGGCCGAGCCCGGAGACGTGCGACAGGAGCGGGACGCTCGCCGTGTTCGCCTCGACCCCGACTGCGTTGACGCAGTGTTCGACGACGTCGTCCAGCGCTCCGCGGAGTAGGGCTGGATCGACGTCGTGTTGGTATTGGCCGACACCGATCGACTTCGGGTCGATCTTCACCAGCTCGGCGAGCGGATCCATCAGCCGGCGTCCGATCGAGACGGCGCCGCGGACCGTGATGTCCTGATCTGGAAGCTCACGTCGCGCGATCTCCGATGCGGAGTAGATCGACGCGCCGGACTCGTTGACCAAGACCACGGGGACGTTCTTGGCAAGTTCGAGGGTCCGCACGAGCACCTCGGTTTCCCTGCTGGCGGTTCCGTTGCCGATCGCGATCGCCTCGACCGCATAGGTACGGACGAGGTCGGCGATCGTCTGGCCGGCGAGCGCTCGCTCGTGCTCCGAGCCGGCGATCTGGATGACGGTTTGCGTCAGGAGTTGTCCCTGCGCGTCGAGGCAGACGACCTTGCAGCCGGTTCGGAATCCCGGATCGATCGCCAGGACGCGCTTCTGCCCGAGTGGTGGAGCCATCAACAGCTCCTGGAGGTTGGCGGCGAAGACCCTGGCCGCCTCCTCATCCGCGCGCTCCTTCAGCCGAGCGCGGAACTCGTTTTCGATCGACGGGGCCATCAGGCGTTTGTAGCCGTCCTCGACGGCCTCCGCGACCTGATCGGCGGCTGGGTTCGAACCGCGGACGAACCAATGCTTCAGCATGGAGATCGCGGTCTCTTCGTCGGGACGGGCCGAAAGGCGCAGCACCCCCTCGCGCTCGGCGCGGAGGATCGCGTGGATCCGGTGTCCGGGCGCCTTGGCCAGCGGCTCCTCCCACTCGAAGTAGTCGCGATACGTCGCCCCGTCTTCTCGCTTCTCTTCGACGACGCGGGTCCGTAGGACGCCGTACTTCTCGAACAGCACCCGGATCTCCCCACGGGCCTGGGCCGACTCGTTGACCGTCTCGGCGAGGATGTCACGCGCGCCCGTGAGCGCTGCGTCGACGTCATCGACCCCCATCTCCGGATCGACAAAGCCTTGAGCCTCGCCAAACGGATCGGTCGACGGGTCCTGCGTGAACAGGAGGTCCGCCAGCGGCTCGAGGCCCCGCTCGCGGGCGATCATCGCCCTGGTTCGTCGCTTCGGCCGATACGGAAGATACAGGTCCTCGAGTTCCGTCATCGTCTCGGCTCCGCCGATGGCTGCCGCTAGCTCGTCGGTGAGAAGCTCGCGCTCGATCAGCGAGGCGAGGATCGCGGCCCTCCGATCGCAAAGCGCTCGGAGGGCTGCAAGGCGATCGCGGATCGAGCCGATCGCGACCTCGTCGAGCGAGCCGGTTCGCTCTTTCCGATAGCGGGCAATGAACGGAACCGTCGCCCCGTCGTCGAGCAGCGTTGCCGTCGCCTCCACTTGGCGAGGTGAGAGTGCAAGCTCGGTGGCGATCCGTACCTGGTACTCGTTTGACATCCGTCGATCCTCCTCGTGAAGTCGCCAGACCCTACGGGGACGGACTCCTCGCGTCAAGGGATTTGCACTTGCCCAATGCCATGTGGGCGGACGCCGATCGTCAGTTGTTTTGGATTCGGGGCGAAAACTTGCCGTCTGAATGCCACCACACCGAGCGACGAGCTACATCGCCCCCTGTTGCAGTGCAGTCAGAACAGTTTCCCGCGTGAGAAGCGTCCGCTCCTCAGGGCTCTCCAGGAAGGGCCCCACGTCCTCGGCCACCTTCGCGAGGTCTACTTCATCAAGGCGGCGCTCAATGACCGCTCTCCAGCCTTCGGCTGTGATCTGCGCACCACGCCATTGCGTCTGCGTCAAGGCGTTACTCAGCAACGCGATGTTGGGAACCGTCGGTTCCGTCCGGGAGAGGTACCACAGCAGATCGTAGACGTCGCGCCCCTTCGTGTAGGGTCTTGCGAGGAGTGCGTGAAGCTTGCCGGCCATCAACGAAGGGAGGTCGTGGTGCTGAAGGGCCACGAGGAAGTGCCGATTGACCACGGTCGTTTGCAGGGTCGCTCCGGCCGGCGGCTCGGTGTCGATTTCGATCTTGATCGATAGCTTCTCCGTGAGATGAGGACTCAGTTCCGCTTCGTGCAACAACCCCGGAAACCGAACAAACGCAGAGTGCACCGGATCGACCTCACGCGGATGCATCGTGACGTCGAATCCCGCCTTGGTTAGATCCGATTCGGTTCGATCGAGGAGCCGCTGGAAGCGGTACCCCGTCGGCCGCTCCAACGAGAAGTCAAGGTCCTCGGAATACCGACGCAGCCCGTACAGGAATCGAAGTGCCGTTCCACCGACGAACGCGAGCTGTTCAAACGCTCGTCCCGCCTGCAGGGAGAAGAGCACGTGTGCCTGCAGGTACTCGCGCAGGACGTTCCCTTTCGCTTCCGGGGGCGCCTGGCGAACCAGCTGCAGTGCTCGTTCTTTCATGTCAATCCATACTCCCGTAAGAACTCATCCTGGTGACTCAGAAGACGTGTTGCGGTCTTCCGGAGTTTCTCGACGCCCGTTCGCTGGGCGAACGCGCGCAGGCGATCTGGATCCAGAGTATCCAGGTTCTGAAACCGCATCTCCCGGATTTCCGCGAGCGTGGCGACGCCGCGCCGGAAGTAGAACAGATCGAGGATCGCCTTCTCCGGGAACGCGATGATGCATTCAAGCTGTTGGTGAGTAACGGCTTTGTACCCCCAGAACAGCCGCCGGTGGATGTGCCGATACCGGAACGTCCCCAAAGCGGTCTCAACCACACGGGGACGGGCCGTCGTTGTGGACGTTACAACAGCGGCCGTCTCGGGGATCAAGCCGTACCAGCCGAGAGCTCGCTCGAAGCTGACGTAGGACGGATACACCAGGCGATTGGCCACGTACTCGAGGGGCGGCTCGACCTTCCGATACGGGGGCGCGAGGACGTACTTGCCCCGAGCCAGTTTGATGAGCCGACCCGCTTTCACCCAACGACTCAACTGGGCCTGGATGGCCTGCGGATTGGCTTCTCCCGCGTAGACCATCGGCGGCTCGATAAGCGGCCAGTCGCCGAAGCGTTGCAGGAAGGCATCCCACTTCATGGCAGAAGAATAACATTTTTGTTATTCTTCTGCAACGATCGCGAGGCATGCGGGTGAGCAGGTTGACTACACAGCCAAGATGAGAAACGCGGCCTTGAAGGAACTCGGGCCCGGCAGGATCGGCGGCGACACGAAGTGAGTGGTATGAACGGATCTGATAATACGCGTGGCGCTATGACCGAATTGGGCCGGTTTCGTTAACAAGCGAGGTCTGATTCAGAAGCGCGAAGGTGGTGTGGCAAACGTGCGCCAAAGGCGCACTGCACGTTTCGTGAAGTCGGAGTGAGACATACGAGCGGCGAGTTCGGTTATCGGATCAGGCGACTGAGACAAGGTGCGCGTGCCCGGAATTCCTAGTGCTGGATTGCAGGACGTAGGTGAGTTCATCATCCTGTCGTCTGGAACTCCATCTTGCTTGCTTCGCTAACCCGCTGCGAAGCATCCAAGACCTCGAATGACACGAGATTCCCTCGATCATCGTAATCAATGATCACGCCCGGCTTGTCTTCGTCGCTCTCCGTCACGCGGACGCCGTCCCGAAGGATGACCGTCAGCGTGTCGGTTTGACGATCGTAAGTTGCCTTCATGCTTCGTCCCTCCAGTACTTCTCAATCTTGCTCGTTCGGTAGGCCGTCACGACCTCCGGCGGTACACGATCGATGTCAACGAACACGCGGACCAAGTAGGTTTGCCCTTTGAGCTCGATTCTCGATTGTAGCACTTCGCGCCCGGGTCGAACCGTTTCCCGCTGCCCAGGATGGTTCAACACCTGACGGACTGTGCTCTCATCGATCCCTCGGCGACGCATCTCAAATTCTGCATGCGGTGAGATCGTGCAGTCACGAATCGACTCTGTGCGTTCCATCTGCCTCATCCTACTTGCGCGTGCGCTCGCCGAGCATCGCGATGAAGGATCTCGACGACCACTTGCGCGAGTTTCCAGAATAGGCTGCCAGCCTGCACCGTGCTTACGCTGGGCGCGGTAGGCAGGTTCTCCAAGGGGCGCGATCAGTGAAACCATAGTAGTCCACGCCGGAACACCAAACCAACGTGTGATTCGAGGGACACGAAACGCGTCTCAGGCTGTTTCTTGAAGAATCCCGAGTAGCGTCCCCGGAGTTCGCATCAGCGCGCGGCTTGGTAGATTGCAGGACGGTAGCGTGGTTCGGGAAGGGGCTTGCCTTCGGCACGGGCGGCCTCCAGCCAGGCTGTCTTGGCCAGCTCGGCTTCCCGCAGGGCTTCTTCGGGGGTACGAGCGAACGCCGCACAGGCCTCAAGGTCGGGGATGTCGGCGACGTAGCCGCCGTCCTCCTCGCTCCAGAAGACGTTGATGTGGTAGTCCTTCATCGTCTGCCTCCCGGTCTCAGATCATACCGCTCTGTGAGCTTCAGGAACTGCCGAACCTGGTAGGGCTTGGCTGCACCGTTCACGTCCTGGAGATTCACGAGCTTTGGCACGTCCGGATGAACGAAGATGTGTGGCTGCCGCGCTGTCGGGCTCGGCGAAAGCCGAACGCTTCCGCCAGGCGCACCGTCTCGTCGAAACGGAGGCTTGCGGGGCTGCGAAGTGCCTTCTGCAGGAGTTCCTTCGCTTTCGTCATACCTCTCGCGTTGCCTCCTCGACAATGCGGATCTCCTCGGCACCTGGGCCGGGGAGTTCATGGATAAGGCCCCGTGGAGCCTCCTCACACTCTGCTGCCTGCTCCTTCCTGTCTGCCGTGTCGGGACAGGCGGGGAGGGGGATCGTGGGTTGCGTCCCCGGAACTCCACCAGCAGTTGACTACTCCCAGGGTAGCTTCGGCAGTGCCTGAAGCCGTCGTACATACAGATCCCTGTCGAATACTCGCTCGTGCTTCATCACTTCGTAGATCTCACTGGTCATCACGCAGCCGAGCAAACGATAGACTTCGTCCTCCGCATGCCCCTCGCGCCGCAAGCGGTCGAAGGTCTCCCTCGTCTCGGGAGGATCATTCTGGCGGATCTGCTCCTTGATCGCTTGGATGATGAGCTCCCCGGCCCTACGGTTCACCTTCTCCATGGAGATATCCTACGCGAAAGCCCAGCAGATCCAACTGCGCACCAGCGCTGAGAAACACCAAGAATGAAGACGCGACCGCAGCCTCCGGTCGTCTTGCTCCGGGAGGCGGAAGAAGAGCGTGCCGAGGCCGATCGGAAGCTGAATGAAGTGCTCAAAGAATTTGGCCTCGACACGATTGGTACTAGTGGCGAATCAGTATGAACAGTTGTGTGAACAGCCGCGGCCGCTGTTAACATGTCTGGCTCGATATGTTAATATGGCTCGGCGCTGTTGCCATGCCTGGTAACAAGGAGACGAGAGCGAAGTGGACGCCAAGGGATTCACGGACCAAGCAGCGGGGCGCGTCATCCGCGCTCCACAAGGATACTTCGCCTTCGCCCCACGATCTCTTCCCCCGGAACTCTCCTGGACTCCTGCGATGATTTCTCGACTCTCGCGTGCAGACCGCGCTCTAGGGGAGCTCTCCGGCATCGGCCGCGCTCTGCCGAATCCGCATCTTCTGATTCTCCCGTTTGCTCGCCGCGAGGCCGTGCTCTCATCGCGGATCGAGGGAACGCAGGCGTCACTCTCCGACCTCTATGCTTTCGAGGCGGCCCCAAGAGCCGAGGAAACCGGCGACGTCCGGGAGGTCTTCAACTACGTCCGAGCACTTGAGTTCGGACTGTCCCGCCTGAAGGACCTGCCCGTGAGCCTGCGGCTCATTCGTGAGATCCATGAGAGGCTGATGCGAGGCGTGCGCGGCGGGCATTCCACCCCCGGCGAGTTTCGTCGCAGCCAGAATTGGATTGGTCCGCCGGGGTGCCTTCTCAACGACGCCACCTACGCGCCGCCACCCGTCGAGGAGATGCGCGCGTGTCTGGATGCCCTCGAGGATTTCCTGCATTCTGAGCACGACATCCCGCCTCTGGTGCAACTCGCTCTGATCCACTACCAGTTTGAGGCGATCCACCCGTTCCTTGACGGGAACGGGCGTGTGGGGCGGCTCATCATCGTCATGCTCTTGTGCCTGTGGGACCTACTGCCTCAGCCGTTGCTGTATCTCAGTGCCTACTTCGAAGCGAATCGCCAGACGTACTACGAGCTCCTGCTGTCGGTGAGTCAGTGCGGCACCTGGAGCCAGTGGGTTCTGTTCTTCCTGGAGGGCGTCGAAAGCCAGGCGCGCGACGCGGTTCGTCGCTCGCATCGAATTCAGGATCTCCGAAGAGAGTACCGAGTGCGGTTCCAGGCGACGCAAGCGTCCGCGAGGCTCCTTCAAGTTGTCGACCTGCTCTTCGCCGCTCCCATCGTGACGGTGAACCAGGTGAAGGACCAGATCGGAGTGTCGTTCCAGTCCGCTAATCGGTACATCAGGCAGCTGGAAGGCGCCGGCATCGTCCACGAGATCACAGGGCAGGTACGCAACCGACTCTACCGGGCCGACGAGATCATTCGGACCATCGAAGGACCGTTGGAGACTGATGAGGGTTGATGTCGAACGTGCGCCAATTGTGTGGCAAACGTGCGCTGAAGGGGCACCGCATGCTTCGCGGTGCCGGAGCGAGATACGCGAGTTGCGAGTCCGGTCGTCGAATCACACGATGGAGATAAGGTATGCGTCCCCGGAATTCCCCTCTAAGAATGAAGGTCCGACCCCGGTTCCCATGATCCCAGATCTCCGGAAATGTGGCAATGCAAGACCCGACCCCAAGCACTCCCCGAAGCTGCTTGAGACTCCCCTGGATCAGAATGTACTCCGGCGCGAACGAGACGCGGCAAGACCATCCCTTCAGGAGATCTTCCTTGCTGTGCCAGACAAGCCAGATCGGGCTACGCGTATCCACGATGCCGTCCGCGTACATCACTACAAACTGCAAGAGGTCGCAGATCAGCTGGGCCTTCATTTCTCGACGATCAGTGTCATTGCGAAGCGTGAGGCCTCGCGAATCCGAAAATAAAGCTCCGACCCCGATCCATCTTGCGGGTATCATGCCTTTGCATATCCGCCGGACTTCGTCGCAAGTCTGTCGGCATCGTGAATGAAGCTTTCAAAGGATATCGGAACCTGGCACACTATCGCCTGTAGCTGGTCACATATTTCCGCGGGCACCTGACGCTTCGCCCTGCTGTTGCGCCACAAGGTTTTCGGGCCGGAACGGACGGGGAAGAAAGCCCCGGCAAGAACGATTCCGCTCAGCCGTTCGAGTAGGGTGATGAAGTCTCCAGCGCCCTTGAAGCCCTTCCTGATGAAGAACTCATTGTCTTCTTCCGCGGCTCGCTGCTTGAGACTGGCGAGCGCCTGGTCTAGGTCAAGTTCGCCGTGTGTTCCACTGTCGGTGGCTATCGCCAATACGTTGATCATATCAGGACGCATTTGTCCAAGATGCGCCGGATCACAGATCTCATCACCGAACTTCCTAAATTCCTTGTGAGTGGCGAAAAGAGGGAAGCCTCCACCATAGTACGCTGTGTAGCCTGAGGATGCTGGTCGCTGTGGTCTTCTAAGCTTTAGCTCAAACACTCCCTCGAAACCGGGAACGAAGAGGTCCTTCTTGCTCCCCGGAGCCATTTCACTGTCTGATGCAACAATTGTGCTCCTGATGTAGTCAGTCACCTCTTGCGACCGGGCTTCCAAGCGGTCCAACAAGCCGCCAGTCTCATCGTCGAAGTAGTCTTTGTTGCCTATGTGTACGCGCACAGCCAGCTCTGATGGGGTCTTCTCGATGGAGTCTTTCAGTTGACGCAGCCATGTCAGGAAGCGTCTCTCGACTTCGGTGCGGCGGATCCTTTTCACCTCAACGTTGAAGACAAGATCTGACCAGCGGCAAGTCACGGTCAGGTCAGGAGCAGCCTTTGACCTGCCATAGGCTTCATACTGCAAGCAGGGAAACTGATCAACCTGAAGCAAAAGATATGCTACCCACAATTCTGCCAGGATATCCTTCACAGCATCAGTGTCGCCATTGGTTCTCTTGATCTTCCCTCGAATCTTGCAGCGATTTACTTGCACGAACTGTCTATACCGTGGCGTTTCTTCGAGAGCGTACGAGAAGGCCGCACAGAAACGACCCTTGCCAAAGATGTGCTCAATCAGCTGGGCGGGAGTCACAACCTTTCTCCCGAGCGTCCAATGGCGCACAGCATTTCCCAACAGCGCCTGCTGTGCCCTCCAGGCCACGCCGTCGGGGTGAGTTCAGTGGGACTGCCGAGGCTCACCCTGTCGCCTCCTCGACGATGCGGATCTCGTTGTCGGTCAGGCCGTAGAGTTCGTAGACGAGTTGGTCGATCTGTCTGTCAGTGGCGTCGATCTGGCGTTGGATGAGCTTCTTGTCGTGTGCAGCCCTCGCGTCATCTAGAGATTCGTGAAGCTTGAGCATCGACCTGACCAGTTGAACGAGTTTGTCTCGTCGCCTCACATCTGCTTCGTCATCCAGATCCGGGACTCTGATTGGGAGAGGTTCTATGTACTGCTTGTTGTAGGAGTAGTAACCGTGTGAGAAGCGTGAGTTGCCAAGGCGAACGAACCACTCAAGCAGCCGGGAGTTCAAGAGCCCCAGGAGATAGGGGTAGAAGATGAAACGCTCGTCACGAAGTGTCAGCCCATAGCCCCCACCGCCACCTCCGCCACTACCGACAAAGTGATAGTGCCCGGTCTGGTCCCACACGAACGAGGCTCGGCTTCCGATCGATGGAACCAGCAGCCGTTCGACGGCGTCTCTCAGGTCGTAGTTGCGCCGCCTGTACGCATACCATACCGGGACCGTACGCTTCTTGAGCACCTGAGCATGCCGGCAGAGATAGGCCCAAGCCTTCGGATACTCCGCTTCTAGTTCAACTTCACTCATCGGCTGCGGATCTTCGCCGTGTCCACGGTATGGGAACAGGACCGAGCGGTCAGCATCCTTGACGTAGTACCGGGAAAGGTCTGCTGATCCCTTAACGATAGGCCGCACGGCACCTTCCTCCAATTCAAACGGAGTACCCTCGGCTGCTGATTTGTACAGGACGTTGGCTTTCCTGAGCAGGAATACGGCATCTGCTCCCGTCTCAAGCCCTCTTTGGATGTCGCACAAGCCGCCGAGTGTGGGCAGAGACCGAAGCTTCTTCAGGACCTTTGCAGAGGTTGCCTCCAAGAAACGCCACGGCTTCTCAGTGAGGCTTGATGCCTTGACTGAGATGGTTCGCACAGCGCCGATGCTGGTTGACTCCGGGGTCACAGAGGCAGTCGTATGAGTGGCTTCTTTGTTGGACGCCTTAGACAGGAAGAGAAGGCACGTGTAGATCGTCGCTCCACGGAACACTTGCGAGTCCTCGAAATCCACAACGTCGAGGACAGCACTTCTGCTAGAGAGCTGCGCTCTAAGGGGAGCTCCGTATTCGCTCGTCATGAACTTGTTCGGGAGGATGAAGCCCATGAAGCCTGTACTGTTGAGCAGCGCGAAGCCCTTCTCCACGAAGGCGACATAGATGTCGAAGCGGTGCGTGATGTCATAGGACTTGTAGAGGTACGGGCGCATTGCCTCGGGGATATTCGAGACGCGAATGTACGGCGGGTTCCCGATCACGGCGTCGAACCCGCCGGCACCCATGATCTCGGGGAACTCGGCGCCCCAGTCAAACGCGTTGATTCGATACCGCTCTTCCTCGTCGATCAGGCTAAGCTGCTTCCCTTCGTAGAAGTCGGGGCCGATCAGCGAGTTGCCGCACTTGATGTTCTCTGCGAGATCGGGCAGGGCGCGTTCGCGGAACAGCCGCAAGTGCTTGACGAGTGTCTCCTCGCTCTCCCCTTCGAGGACTTTCAGAAGAAGCGAGAGCTTGGTCACCTCGACCGCTTGCGGGTCGATGTCGACGCCGTGGATGTTGTTGAGCAGGATCCGCTTCTTCTCGGCCGTGGTCAGCCGCCAGTCGCCACCGGGTCCGCGGAAGACCTTCGGATTGCGTCCCTTCGCGTGCTTCTCCGGCTCGTTCTCCGAGTACCAGGCCAGGTGCCAATCAAGAAGCCGTTGATACGCGCCGAGGAGGAACGAGCCGGACCCGCACGCCGGATCGAGGACCCGGAGCTTCGCGACCTGGTTGGGTGTCTTGTCTTCGAGGAGCTTCCCGACGGTGTGCTCGACGATGTAGTTGACGATGTACGTCGGGGTGTAGTAGACACCGCCGGCCTTCCGGACCTCCGGCTTCTCCTCGACCACCGCCCGGTGCGCCGGGGTTAGGCGGATCACCTTGCCGAGGAACTGCTCGTAGATGTGGCCGAGGATGTCCGCCGGCAGGACGGAGAACTCGTACGGGCTCTCAGGGTAGTAGAGATCCTTGAAGATGCCCTTCAGAACTCCGTCGTCGATCTCGAGTCCGAGCGTCAACTCGTCGGGGGCTCCGCCCCGATCCTTCTCCTGCCGGAAGTGGAACAGACCGGAGTTGTAGCGATCGTCGGCATTACGAAAGACCTCGCACAGCCGCTGATACACGTCGGTGCCGTTGCGTAGCGCCATCAACTGGCCGTACTCCTCGATCCCGCGGTCCTCACAGATGCGCAGGAAGATGATCCGATCAACCGTCCGCTGCACCGCGAAGTTGACCTCGCGACCGGACAGCTCCGTGTTGCGGAGCGCGATGTTTCGGGCGAGCACGTCGCGCCAGCGCTCGATCTCGTCCAGGAAGACGTCGTCGACCTCGGCAGTCCCCCGCTTCTTCTTCGCTTCGACGTATTTGTCGAACGAGCCCGTGAGGATCGCTTCGCGGGCGAAGATCCCGGCAATGTCGTCCCACTTCTCGGCGTACTCTTCGAAGGTGAAGTAGAAAGTGCGGGCGGTCGACGCCTTGTCACCGTTGCGCGGACGAACCCGGCAATCGTAAACGGCGAACTCCTCGAAGTCGGTCAGGATCGAGAGCGGGAGCTTGGCCGACCAGGCGTAGCGCCGCAGTTGATACGCAGCGGCGGGATCGTCCTTGATTCCGACCGACGGACGTTTCGCTTCGACGAAGAACTTGCGCGTCCCGCCGATGCGGAACGCATAGTCGGGCGCCTTGGTCGCACCGCCGACCTTGATCGCGTCCTCGTGGATGACGTCCTTGTACGCCTCCGCGTAGCCTTGCGCGTTGTCGACGTCCCAACCGAGCGCCTTGAAGAACGGATCGAGGAACTCGCGCCGGAGCTGGGTCTCGTTGTATTCACCCGACAGATACGCCTCGCGGTTCTCGCGGAATCGCTCGACGAGCCTCTTGGCTTCTTTGGGTGCGGTCATGGGCAACCCTCCGGGTTGCTTGCGAGAAGCTTCAAGCAGGGACTTCTCGGGCTGCTCTCCAGGATGCCGGCGGCTGGCTGCAGTCGATGTTCTCGCGCTATTGGCACTGGGATCTTGCGGTCGCAGCGTGCGACCCCATGACCTCCCTCCTCCAACCGATTCAACGTCAGTCTAACGAAGGAGACATGGGGCAGCAATTGTGCGGCTCCATCGCGGATTCGAGGACGGTCTCCTCGCCAAGGCGATTCTGGACGCCTCGCAGGATCGTCGATCTTGAAAGGCATCCATCCGTTCTTCCTTCGCATTCTCCGCGCCTCTGCGTCTCTGCACGAGGCAAGGTTCTGTCCGCACGGTCGACAGCGTCTTCGCACTGCGGTATACCTATCCCATCGTGAATCGAGTCACTGTCTACACCGACGGCGCGTGCAGCGGGAACCCCGGACCGGGCGGCTGGGGGGCGATCCTCGTTTCCGGCTCCCATCGCAAGGAGATCGCCGGTGGCGATCCCGACACGACGAACAATCGGATGGAGCTGACCGCGGCGATCGAGGCGTTGCGTGCGCTGAACGGGAAATCGTCGGTCGACCTGTTCACCGATTCGACCTACGTGAAGAAGGGGATCACCGAGTGGATCGCGTCGTGGAAGGCAAACGGCTGGAAGCGACGGAGCGGCAAGCGGTGGCTGCCGGTGAAGAACGAGGATCTGTGGCGCGACCTCGATCGGCTGGTGGTGGATCACGCGGTGCGCTTTCACTGGGTCGAGGGGCACGCCGGCCACCCGGAGAACGAGCGGGCCGATGAGCTGGCTCGCGGTGCGATTCCCAAGAGCTGAGAGGGATCCGATGGCGAGCATCTTCAGCACAACCACACTATTCTCGAACCAGACACGTCGATTCGCCGACGCGGGTCACGCCTTTCACGCTCACGAAGGGGACGGACCGATCGACCGCCGTGGACTCCTTGCGGGCCTCAGCGAGGCCGGGGCGCTCGTCTGTCTGCTCACCGATCGGATTGACGAGGAGGTCTTGTCGGCCGGACGGAACTTGCAGATCGTGGCGAACGTCGCTGTCGGCTACGAGAACGTCGACGTAGAAGCCGCTCGCCAATGTGGGATCGTCGTGACCAACACGCCTGACGTCCTGACCGAAGCAACCGCCGACCTCACTTTCGCCCTTCTCCTCGCCGCTGCGCGGCGGCTCTCGGAAGCCGATCGCGCCGTCCGCGAAGGGCATTTCCCGCCCTGGAGCCTCGCTCAACCCCTGCTTGGGCTCGATGTCCACGGAAAGACGCTGGGCATCGTCGGGATGGGACGGATTGGGGCAGCCGTCGCCCGGCGAGGACGTCTCGGCTTCGGCATGCGGGTTCTCTACCACAACCGGACGCGGAACAAGACGGCGGAGCAGGAGGCTGCCGCCGAATACGTTCCGTTCGATCAGCTCCTCGCCGAGAGCGATTTCGTCTGTGTTCACGTTCCGCAGACCGAGGAGACGCAGCACCTGTTCGATGCCGGCGCGTTCACGCGAATGAAGCCGACGGCGATCTTGGTCAACGCTGCGCGGGGTTCGGTCGTGGACGAAGCGGCGCTCGCCGACGCGCTCGAAGCCGGCGTTATCGCGGGCGCGGGTCTCGACGTTTACGAGAACGAGCCGATCGTCTACCCAAAGCTGCTTGAGCTAACCGAACGCGTCGTTCTGGCCCCCCACCTCGGCAGCGCGACCCGCGAGACGCGCCACAAGATGGTGGAGCTGGCAGTCGACAATGTGCTCGCGGTGCTCGCCGGCGATCCTCCGCTCACGCCGGTCACCTAGGAAGAGCCCTCACAGAGGTCGCGCAGAGGCGCAGAGGAAACGGGTGTGGGGAAAGGCTCTGCCATTCATTGCGTAGAGCAATTCTCGGAAGAGGCGAGCAACGTGGGCCTGTGGGCTCTCCGACCTCATCGGCTGGCTCTTCGCTTCTTGCGTTTCTTGGTCGGTTTCCTCTGCGCCTCTGCGCCTCTGCGGGAGACAGGTGTTTCAGGGTCTCCCTGTTCAGCGTAGCCGTCGTTCTTGCTCTTTTCCGGACTCCAAGCTTCTCCTAGAAGCAGCCGAGTTGGCAGGGCGCGATGCGGATCTCGAGCGTCTCGCACGCGCAGCCGATGAGGAAGCGCGGCAGTGCCTCCTCTTTCGCGATCCGCCACGCCGTTGCGCAAGGAAGCCGCCCGTCGATCAGCGCCTCTCGGATTCGCCCTTCAAGAGACTCAGGCACCTTGGGAAGCCTGTAGACCAGCCGCTTCCCGCCGAGATCCTCGAAGCCGAACAGGCCAAGTTGGCAGCGCGAGATCCGAGTGTCCGCCTCATCGGCCGCCCGGTGGACGTCCAACGGTGAGAGGTTCCGTTCTGAGGCGAGGTCGAACGCGCGCTTGCAGGGAAGCCGCCCGTCGAGCAGAGACTCACGGATTGCGTCTTCTACTTCCTTCATTGGCATCACCCGCCGCAGGGTACCGGCTCCGGTTCCGGCGTGCGAGGGCGGGATGAGGCGAGGGCGGGCTTCGGATACTCTTGGCCGCTACAGACTGCTGGCCATCGAAATGGGGGACGCATGCTGCTCTGGATCGGGTTCTCGTTGTCGGTCGTTCTTCTTCTCTTCGTTTCGCGGCGTAACCTGGCGCTCGGGATGGCGATCGCCGCCGTGGTCCTCGCGGCGTTCACGCTCTCGCCTGCGTCCTTCGGTGAGGCGCTTTGGGTCACGATCTCCGACCCGTCGGTCCTGCTGCTGGCGCTGATCGTCGGTCTCATCCCGTTGATCGGGGGAGCGATGGAGACGTCGGGAGAGATGGAACGCTTGGTGTCGAATCTGCGGATCGGCGTGCGCCCGTTCCTCGCGTTCGCTCCGGCCCTGCTCGGGATGCTTCCGATGCCGGGTGGTGCGCTGCTGTCGGCGCCGTTGATCGAGCGTGGTGCGGGACACACGGCGCCGGACGTCAAGGCGGCGGCCAACGTCTGGTTCCGCCACGCGCTCCTTCTCATCTACCCGCTGGGTCCGGCGTTGATCGCTTCGGCCAAGATCGCCGACCTCGACGTCTACGCCGCCATCCCGTACCTGATCCCCGCGTTCTTGCTGACGATCGGCACCGGCTACTTGTTCCTCCTCCGGCGGGCGAGCGGGCGGTTGTCACAAAGCGGCGCGTTCTCCCTTGCGGGGCTCCTCGTCCCGCTGGGCATCATCCTCGTCGCGCCGCTGCTCGATCTCCTGCTCAAAGGGATCGTCAAGCTCCCGGTCGCCGAGATCGGGACGAGCGTCGGCGTCTTCGTCAGCCTCATTGCGGCCATGGCCGTGGGCCGATTGAGAATCCGACAACTCGGTGCGATTGCCCGACGGATGACGCCTTGGAAGTACACGCTGATCGTTCTGGCGATGTTTGCCTTCCTGAATGTCTTCACCGCTTCCGGCGTGCCGGAGAAGATCGGCGCGATGACCCTTCCGCCTGTGATTCTCTGCGTGGTGATCGGGGCCGTGCTTGGGCTGATCACCGGCCGGATCCAGGCGCCGATGTCGATCGTGGTTCCGATCTACGTCTCGACCTACGGAGCGATGTCGGCCCCGTTGTTCGCGCTGACCTACTTCGCCGTCTTCCTCGGCTACATCCTGACGCCGATCCACCCGTGCATCTCGGTCTCTGTCGAGTACTTCAAGACGTCGATGGGTCCGTTCCTTCGGCGGTTGGCCGTGCCGGCGGCGATCGGTTTGGTCGCCTCGCTCGTGGTCGGCCTATTCGTCTTGTGAGCCGTCCAGGCGACCGACGTAGAGGGTCTGGGTCGGATAGGCGAACTCGATGCCCTGCTCTTCGAACGCTCGCATGATCGCGAGGTTGATCGTCTGCTGCCGGTCCATGTACGCGTTGTAGTCGGGCAGGAGCACGTAGTAGACGGCCTCGAAGTCGAGTGAGGAGTCGCCGAACGACTTGAAGTGGCAGCGGTCGAACCGCACGTCCGGCTGAGCTTCGATGATCTCGCGAATCGTCGTGGGGATGTCCTCGACCACCTGCGACGCGGTCTGATAGGTGACGCCGAACGAGAAGACGATTCGCCGCTCGAACATCCGCTTGTAGTTGCGGACGCGGCTGTCGAGGAGATCGCTGTTGGAGAAGATGATCTGCTCTCCGGACAGGCTCCGAACGCGCGTCGTCTTCAGTCCAACCTTCTCGACCGTTCCCATCAGCTCTCCGACGACGATGAAGTCCCCGATCACGAACGGCTTGTCGACGAGGATCGACAACGAGGCGAAGAGGTCCTTGAGAATGTTCTGTACGGCAAGCGCGACCGCGATCCCGCTGATTCCGAGACCGGTGATCAGGCCCGTGATGTTCACCCCGAGATTGTCGAGCCCGACGAGGACGATGATCGCCCAGATGGCGACCTTGGCGATGAATCCGAACGCGGTGAGCGAGGTCGCCGCCGCGGCGTCGGTGTCGAGTTTCCGGCGTGCGGAGCGGCGGATCCAGAAGGTGACGATCCCGCCTCCCCAGAAGCCGGCTTGCAGGAGAAGGGCGATGATGAACAGCGCCTGCAGCACGCGATCTGCGACCGCCGGCAGCTCGAGAATCAGCGATCCTGCATACAGCGAGACGACGAAGACGAACAGGAACTTCGTCTTCGCAAGCAGCTCGACGATCAGGTCGTCGAAACGTCCGGCCGTTTTGGCGGCGATCCGCTTGAGCCTTCGGACGACGATCCGCAGGAGGACGCGAAGCACCAGCCCGACGAACAGGATCACGGCGAGGGTCAGGAACCATCGCCAGATCTCGTTGCTGTAGAACATCGACGTCAAGAAGGCCATCGTCCCTCGTTTCGCGCTGTGCTGGAGGCGCGCAGCACAGAACAGACTTGCTCCGTAGCGTATCCGACGCTCCACGAGCCGATCAAGTCGAGTTCCCGCGTAGGAGCGGAAGGGTCATGCGTCCTCTTTCACGCGGAGAACACGCCCGAGCCGATCCCCCGGCTGATTCGGCCCGGCGTGCGCTCTGTCCGATCGAATAGTCAACGGGTGGATCGAGCGATCGGCGGCGGGGAACGTACGCTCGGAGCATGAAGAAAGTCGACGTGCTCGTCTGCGCCTCCGGTCTGCATGACCGAGGAGAGCTCTCTTCGTTGAAGAAGGATCTTCTGCGGCGGATTCGCACGGCGGGCGGCTTTGAGATCGCGGAGACGCTCCAGCCTTCGGCCGATCGTCTCGCGGCGATCCTGGTATTGACGGGCGGTGTGGAGCGCGACGTACTCAAGGTGATCGCTCAGCTCCCTTCCCCTGCCCTGCTGATCGCGCACCCGAGCCACAACTCGCTTCCGGCTTCACTCGAGGTTCTGGCACGGATCCAACAGGAAGGCGGAGAGGGGCGCATTCTCTTCGGCGCGCCGGAGACCCTCGCTGCGGAACTCAAGCGGGAACTTGCGGTCGCGGAGGCTTGGGATGCGCTCCGATTCAGTCGCGTCGGACTGATCGGCGAGCCGTCCGAGTGGCTGGTGGCAAGCGATGTCGATCGCGCCTTCCTCAAAGGGCGACTGTCGATCGAACTGGTGGAGATCAAGATCGATGAGCTCATCGATCGAATCGAGGCCGAGAGCGCATCGAAGCGGACGATGAGCGGATTCACGCGCAAGGCTGAGGAGATCAAGGAACCCGACGGAACCGCTCTGCGGGGTGCAGCCGCGATCTACAAGGGACTACGCGGGCTGGTCGACGAACACCGCCTGGCTGCGTGCACGGTGCGCTGTTTCGACCTGGTTCAGCGCCTCGAGAACACGGGCTGCTATGCACTCTCACGCCTGAACGATGAAGGCGTTCCGGCCGGCTGCGAAGGCGATCTGCAGTCTCTGTTCTCGCTCTATGTCGCGCACCTGCTGACCGGCCAGACGGCGTTCATGGGGAACATCGCGGCCGTCGATGCTGCGGAGCGTGTCATGGGGATCGCCCACTGCACTTGCCCGCTGTCGCTGACCGTGACGTACGCCATTCGAAGTCATTTCGAGAGCGGCATCGGCGTGGGGATTGCGGGGACGATGCCCGTCGGCGCGTGCACGATCTTTCGCCTCGGCGGCGAGCGACTCGATCACTTGTTCGTCCGGGAAGGAGAGATCGAGGAGGCCCCGTTCCGCGACGACCTGTGCCGGACGCAGGTGCGCGTGCGCTGTGATGAGCCGGTCGACGAACTCCTGCGTGCGCCTTTGGGAAACCATCACATCCTTCTTGCCGGACGGCACGGCGACACCATCGCACGATTCTTCGATCGTTATCTCGCGTCGTAATCTGCGCTTCGCAGTTGGATTCCTCCGTTGTTCGGGTTCCGCCGACCGGCTACCATCCTCCGGCTCGGAGGTGAGCGGTCCATGACGGAACGGAAAATGCAGATCACGGCGGACAACGAGACGCGACGCGCGCACTACTCGAACCTCGCTCTGATCTCCCATCGCAAGGAGGAGTTTGTCATCGACTTCCTGTTTGTCGACCCACAGGCTCAGGCGGCGAAGGAGGGCCAAGCGATTCTTACGTCGCGTGTGGTCGTCAACCCCGGCCACATGAAGCGTCTGTATCAGGCGATCGGCGAGAACATTCAACGCTACGAGAAGAACTTCGGGAACATCGTTCTCCCACCGACATTGAAGTAGTCATCCACGGGGGCTTCTAGGTGTTCGACGTTGGGGATTTTGCGGAACTGAAGGCCGGTGTCATCCGGTCGATCCTCGTTCGACGCCTGACGCTTGGCGTGTTCACGGCCGTCGCGCTCGTCGTGTTGATCGCGACCCGGTTCACGTATCTCAACCCGGTGATGTACGCGCCGGTTGTTTGGTTCGTCCTGACGTTTCCGTTCAAGGCGCTGATCGACCGACAGCGGTCGGCGCGATCCCTCCACCGCGTGCACGTAGGCTTCTTCGTCGTCGAGATTGCCCTGATTACGGTGCTCGTCCACATGATGGGCGGAAGCGAGTGGATCGGGAACGTCTTCTACCTGTTCACCGTGATCTATGCCAATGCATTCCTCCCGCCGCTTCACGGCGCGTGGGTGACGGGACTGGTCGTGGCGTTCTACGCCGGACTCGTCCTGCTCGAGTATGCCGGCGTGATTCCGCATCGCTCCCTTTCTCCCGTCTTCGGAGATCCGGCACGGAGCCTCACGTACAACTTGGCGACCATCTTCGCCGGGACGGTCGGCGTCTACGCCGTCGTCGCATTCACCGTGAGAACGTTCAATGGGATCTACGCGCGGAAGAACCGGGCGTTGGCCGCGCGCGAGCGCCAGCTCGCCGAGATGTCGAAACGTTTGCTCACGGCACAAGATGAGGAGCGTCGCCGCGTCGCCCGGAGCCTGCACGACGGCCTCATCCAATCACTTGCGGCCGTCAAACTGCACTTGATCCCGGTGAAGGAGCGCCTGGGCGAGGACGCACACCGCACGGTGACGGGAATGCTGGACGAAGCGATCGGACAGACGCGGACGCTCGCCTACTCGATTCGCCCTCCTCTTCTCGATGACCTTGGGCTCGTGCCTTCGTTGGAGCGGCTCGCGGAGACGGTCTCCCATGAGGCGGACATCGAGATCAGCGTTTCCTCGGATCTCGAGGGGCGCCTCGCGTTGTCGGTCGAGAGCCTCCTGTACCACATCGCACAAGAGGCACTGCAGAATGTCGTGCGGCACGCGCGGGCCGGGCGGGTCGATGTCGCTCTGTCCAAGATCGCGCGGGTTGCCAGGATGTCGATTCGCGACGACGGGATCGGCTTCTGTCTTGAGGCGCCGCGAGGGCTCGGCCTCCAAGGGATCCAGGAGCGTCTCGACGTGAGCGGAGGCTCGATGACGATGGAAACCGCCCCAGGCCGAGGGACGCTACTAACGGTGGAGGTGCCGCACGATGTCGATCCGCGTGGCGATCGTCGATGACCACAGGCTGGTGCGCGAAGGGTTGACGAAGGTGCTGGGCGCCGAGGAAGGCATCGAGATGGTCGGCGAGTGCGGCCTGGGCGCCGAGGTTCCGTCGTTCGTCGCGGAACTGCGGCCCGACGTCCTCCTTCTCGACATCGCGTTGCCGGACCGTGACGGCTTGTCCTTGATCGAGGCGGTGCGTGAGCGATCCCCCGAGACACGTGTGCTCATGCTCTCGATGCATTCGGAGTCGGAGTACGCGGTGGCCGCGGTCGAGCGCGGCGCGTGCGGCCTGGTCGGGAAGGCCGCTTCTCCCGACATCCTTGTTGAAGCCATCCGAGCCGTCGCCGCGGGATCAACCCTTCCGGTCGGGGAGAAGCTCTCCCCGCGCGAACGGGAGGTTCTCGCCGCGATCACGGCGGGGCTGCCGAACGGCGAGATCGCCGAGAAACTGGGCATTCGGGTGAAGACCGTCGAGGGTCACTGCGGACGGATGATGGCGAAGCTCGACATTCACACGCGGGCCGGGCTCGTCGCGCACGGGCGGCGGATCGGTCTCTAGCCGATTGGTACGGTTTCCCCGTTTCGATCATCGGTTTCCACGCATACAATGGATGCCATGAAGCCGATCCGGGTGGTGGTGGCCGACGACCATGGTCTTGTGCGTTCCGGCCTGAGGGCGCTCCTCGCTTCGTCGGGGATCGACGTGGCCGCGGAAGCGAAGGACGGTCGCGAGCTGCTGGCCAGTGTTCGAGAGCATCGGCCGGACATCGCGCTTGTCGATTTGTCGATGCCTCTTCTTGACGGGTTCGAAGCGACTCGTCGGATCCCGTTCGTGTCTCCGGAGACCCGCGTGATCGTTCTATCGATGCACGATGACGCGCGGTACATCGACCGTGCGGGTCGCCTCGGCGCTTGGGCGTATCTGACCAAGGACGAGGCTCCCGAGCGGCTGGCCGACGTCATCCGGCGGGTTGCGCGGGGAGATCGCCTGTTGGAGAAGCCCGAAGACGATGTCGCGGAGCCGCTCTCGCCTCGGGAGAGAGAGGTACTTCAGCTAATTGCGGAGGGGAAGAAGAACGCGGAGATCGCAAACGTCATGAATCGGAGCGTTCACACGGTGCGCAATCACAGGGCACGGCTGATGCGGAAGCTCGGCGTTCGCACGGCGTCGCAGCTCGTTGCCACGGCGGACGCTCGCGGTCTCATCTGCTTGCGCGCACCGGGGAGGCCGACGTGATCCCAGCGCTGCTCGATCGATACCGACGGCCGATCGAAGATGCGCTCCGCAACGCGTTGCGCGGCGAGACGCGGCTCGATGAGATCCTTCGCTATCACGTCGGACTCACGGACCAGGCGGGGACTCCTGTCGCGTCCTTGGGCAAGCTTCTTCGCCCGACGCTGACGCTCTTCACGACCGAGGAACTGGGCGGGCGCGCCGAAGACGCGATCCCGGCCGCGGTTGGCTTGGAGCTCGTCCACAGCTTCTCGCTCATCCATGACGACGTCCAAGATCGGGACGAGATGCGCCGCGGCCGGCCGGCGGTCTGGACGCAGTGGGGAGTCTCCGAGGCGATCAACGCGGGAGACCTGATGTACACGGTCGCCGCGCGCAGTGCACTCGATGCCGGCGTGGAGGCGGCGCGGCTCCTCCTCGACGCGACGGCCGAGATGATCGAAGGACAGTCGATGGATCTCGCCTTTGAGCAGCGGTTCGTGAAGCCAGACGAGGTTCTGGCGATGGTCGATCGGAAGACGGGGGCGCTCTTTCGCTGTGCGTTCGAGCTTGGTGGCTGCTGTGCCGGCGTCGAGGAGGACGTTGCGGAACAACTCCGTGTCATCGGGCAAAACGTCGGGCGAGCGTTCCAGATCCAAGATGACCTTCTCGGGATCTGGGGCAACGGAGAGGTCACCGGAAAGCCGATTGGGTCCGATGTTCGCCGCAGGAAAAAGTCGTACCCGGTGGCGCTCGCGCATGCGAGGGGCTCGGACGAAGATCGGGAGCGACTCGAGCGGACGTACGCGCGAGAGGCGCTGGACGAATCGGACGTCGCGTGGACCCTCGCGTTGCTGGATCGTCTTGGCGTTCGGGACGAGGGACGGGGTACGGTGAGAACGTACGCGAACGCGGCGTGTGAATCCGTCGATGCGGTGCCGTTCTCCCCGGAGGCGAGGAAGACGTTGCGCGGCCTGATCGAGTACTTGGCGAGGAGGGAGAAGTGAGCCGGCCGGCGAAGCTCGACCTCGCAGTGGCCCGCTACTTGGTTTCCAGAAAGGCACGTGGCATCAAGCGATTCCCGCTCGTGACGATGCTCGAACCGCTCGAGGCCTGCAATCTCGCCTGCGTCGGATGCGGTCGGGTTCGCGAGTATCGCGACGTCATCGATCGGCGCTTGTCGGTCGAGGATTGCCTCGCTGCCGTTCGTGTGTCGGACGCTCCGATCGTCTCGATTTCGGGGGGTGAGCCGCTCCTCCACCGCGAGATCGGGGAGATCGCTCGGGCGATCGAGGCGGATCGACGGTTCATCTATCTCTGCACCAACGGTCTGCTCTTGCGGGAATCGCTCGATGCGTTCCGGCCGTCTGCGCGATTGGCCTTCGTTGTCCATCTGGATGGAACGGAGACGATCCACGATCGAGTGACCGAGCGCCCCGGCGCGCATGGTGAGGCGATCGACGCGATTCGGGACGCGATTGGTCGTGGCTTTCGCGTCTGCACGAACACGACCCTGTTTCACGGATCGGACGTGGACGACCTGCATCGGTCTTTTGCCGAGCTGGCCGAGATCGGCGTCGAGGGGTTGATGGTCTCGCCCGGCTACGCGTACGAAGACGCCCCGGACCAAGACCTGTTCCTCCAGCGCCGGGAATCGATCGACGTCTTTCGTCGCGTCCTCGATCCAGCGAACGGATTCCCTTTCTACAACAACCCGCTGTACCTGGACTTCCTCCGCGGCGAGAGCGCCTACGACTGCGCGGCGTGGACGACGCCGACCTTCACCGTGTGCGGCTGGAGGGTCCCTTGCTACGCCATCGCCGATCGCCACACCGACGACGTGGCCGAACTCTTCCGTGACGGACTGTGGAACGACTACGGTCCCGGCCATGATCGACGTTGCGCCAGTTGCATGATGCATTCGTCGTTCGAAGGAGCGAGCATCCTCCATGCGATGGCGCATCCCTGGAAGCTCGTTCGATTGGCGCAGGGAGCGTGGAGGCGGTGATTGTCGTGACGACGTGCTATGCTATCGAGGCGCGATGGATCGAGCGTCGGACGGGCGTCCACCTCGTTCGAACGCCGATCGGAGAGCGAGCGCACGAGGCGATGGGGGCACTGCTGTCGAGGGGCGTGGAGCCGATCTCGACCCTGGTGTCGACTGGGTTCTGCGGTGGACTTCTCCCCGAGCTTCAGATCGGAGACCTCGTTCTTGCCGACGTCGTGCGACATCGCGGTGAGGAAATCCTCGTTTCACCCAAGCTTCTTCAACGTGCGAAGGCGGCCCTCGACCTTGGCCGTTACGCGCCTCGGACAGGCACGTGCGAGAGCGTCCCGTACGTCGCCGGCGCTGCGAACAAGCGCCGCTTTTCCGACGCCGGCGCCGTCTCGGTCGACATGGAGAGCGGCCCGCTGGCCCGCTGGGCGCGGCGGAAGAAGGTTCCGTTTCTCTCTCTGCGCGTGGTCCTCGATCCGCTCAACGTGGATCTGCCGTTCTCGGTCCACGACTCTCCGCTCGGCTTGGCTCTTCGGCACCCGGCCTTGTCGCTTCGCTTGGCGCGATCGGCGGTTCATGCCGGGCGGAGACTCGGACGGGCACTGAACGATCTGATGCCCTCGCTGAAGGAGGGACCATGACGCGGCGAGTCCTCGTTGGGAACGTGGCGATCGGCGGCGGAGAGCCAATCGTCGTGCAATCGATGACGAACACGAACACGGCCGACGTCGAGGCGACGGTCGCACAGATCCAGCGTCTTCAGGAGGCGGGGTGCGAGATCGTTCGCGTGGCCGTTCCCGACTCCGCCGCCGCGGGGGCCTTGCCCGCCATCAAAGCGCAGATCTCGGTCCCTCTCGTCGCTGATGTCCACTTTGACCACAGGTTGGCGCTCGCGTCGATCGAGGCAGGAGTCGACAAGCTGCGGCTGAACCCGGGGAACATCACCGATCCGGCTCGAATCGCCGAGATCGCGCGGGCCGCGAAGACGGCGGGCATCCCCATCCGCGTGGGAGCGAACTCGGGGTCGCTGGCGAAGGCGTATCTCAGTGAGGACGGTCATCCGACGGCGGAAGGGATGGTTCGAAGCGCGCTCGACGAGATCAAGCTTCTCGAAGAGCACGGGCTCGATCAGATCGTTGTCTCGCTGAAAGGGACCGACGTGCGGATGACGGTGGAGGCGAATCGGGCGATCTCGCGCGAAGTCGAGTACCCGCTGCACATCGGGATCACCGAGGCGGGAACCCCCTGGGAAGGCGCGATTCGATCGGCCGTCGGTCTCGGGACGCTCCTCGAAGAGGCGATCGGTGACACGCTGCGCGTTTCGCTTGCCGGGGATCCGGTGGAGGAAGTTCGTGTTGCATACGAGATTCTGCGGGCCTTGGGCCTGCGTTCTCGCGGGATCGACCTGCACGTTTGCCCGACGTGCGGGCGAACGGGGATCGATCTCGTGACGGTTGCCGACCGCGTTCGACGGGAACTCGCCGACGTCGTCGATCCGGTCACGGTGGCGCTGATGGGATGTGTGGTAAACGGCCTCGGCGAAGTTCAGGAGGCCGACGTGGGCCTCGTCGGCAGCCAGGGGCAGGGGACGATCTACGTCGAAGGGAAACCCGTGTTGGTTTCCGTTCCGGAGGAGCGGCTCGCCGAGGAGGTCGTTCGCGCGGTCCGTGGGTACCTGCGACGGCGGCGGAGAACCGATGACTAGTTTGGGTTCGGCCGTCACTGCGCACTCGAAGCTCGACACGCGAATCGACGCCGCGATTCGCGGGGCCGTCGAGCATCTCCTAGAGCTTCAATCCGAGACCGGCTACTGGTGGGCCGAACTCGAATCGAACGTCACGATCACGGCCGAGCATGTCTTTCTCCGTCACATCCTCGGCAACACGGACCCGTCCGAAGCGCGCGCAGCGGCCGCCGACATCTTGAGCCGGCAGCGCGACGACGGAACGTGGGCGAATTGGCACAACGGGCCGGGCGAGCTGTCGACGACCGTCGAGGCCTACCTGGCGTTGAAGATGGCGGGGATCTCGTCCGAGACACTTGAGATGACGAAGGCGAGAGCGTTCATCCTCTCGCTTGGCGGGGTCGAGAAGGTTCGCGTGTTCACCAAGATCTGGTTGGCGATGATGGGCGAGTGGGATTGGCGTGGTCTGCCGATCCTCCCGGCCGAATTCGTCCTTCTGCCGAAGTGGTTCCCGATCAACGTTTACTCCTTTGGATGCTGGGCGCGTCAGACGATCGTCCCGATGTCGATCATCATGGACGAGCGGCCGGTCTTCCCGCTCCCAGGAGATGCGCGCATTGACGAGCTGTTCGTGAACGGCCGCGAGAACGCCGATCTGACGATTCGTCCGGCGAAGCCTTTGTGGCGTTCGCGTGCCTTCCTTCTGTTGGATAAGGCGTTGCGGCAGCACGAGCGGCTCCCGTGGAAGCCGTTTCGCCGTCGCGCGCTCGAGGTGGCCGAGCGGTGGGTGCTCGACCGCCAGGAGGCCGACGGGTCGTGGGGCGGGATCCAGCCGCCGTGGGTCTACTCGTTGATCGCGCTCAAGCTGCGCGGGCACTCGCTTGACGAGGGGCCGCTTCACGATGGCTTCGCAGGCTTCTACGGTCCACACGGGTTCGCGATCCGCGAGGACGGGAGCTTCCGCCTCCAGTCGTGCCTGTCTCCGGTCTGGGACACAGGGCTCGCCCTGATGGCGCTCCAAGATGCGAACCTGGGGTCCGATTACCCGGCGATCGCGAAGGCCGCGGGCTGGCTTCTGGGTGAGCAGATTCTCGCGGGCGGCGACTGGCAGGTCCGCTGTTCGGCGCGGCCGGGCGGTTGGGCGTTCGAGTTCGCCAACGACATCTACCCTGACATCGACGACACGGCCGTCGTCATGATGGCGCTTCTCGGGGCAGCGGTTGACGAGGCCCCGAAACGTCGCGCGATCGATCGCGGCCTCGAGTGGCTTCTCGGGATGCAGAGCCGGAACGGTGGATGGGGCGCGTTCGATCGCGACAACACACAGACTTGGACACGGCAGATTCCGTTCTGTGACTTCGGCGAGGTCATCGATCCTCCGTCGGCCGACGTCACGGCGCACGTTGTCGAGATCCTCGGGCGGCTTGGCCGGCGGATTGGGGATCCGATCGTCACTCGGGCGCTGGACTATCTGAAGAGGGAGCAGGAGCCGGATGGCGCGTGGTACGGCCGGTGGGGCGTGAACCTTACGTACGGGATCGGCGCCGTGCTGCCGGCGCTCGAGGCGATCGGCGAGGACATGTCGGCTCCCCACGTTCGGCGGGCCGTCGACTGGTTGTTCGAACACCAGAACAAGGACGGCGGCTGGGGCGAGAGGATCGAGGGCTACGACGATCCATCGTGGCGCGGACGCGGGCCGTCGACGGCGTCGCAGACGGCGTGGGCCCTGGTCGGGCTGATCGCGGCCGGAGAGGCCGCCCACTCGGCGACAGAGCGCGGAGTCGAGTACCTCGTCCGCACACAGAATGGGGTCGGTGGATGGGATGAAGAGGCGTTCACTGGCGCCGGTTTCCCGACCGACTTCATGATCCGCTATCACCTGTACCGAGACGTCTTCCCGTTGATGGCTCTCGGCCGGTATCGGCGTGCGACGGGGGAGGTCGGATGACAGTCGTCATGGCCAAAATCCTCGGGTTCTGTGGGGGGGTTCGCCGTGCGGTGCAGATGATCGAGACCGAACTGGCCGAACACGGCCCCCTCTACACACTCGGCGCGATCGTTCACAACGCGCACGTCGTGGACGGTCTGGCGGCGAAGGGCGCGCAGATGGTTGAAGGGCTCGACGAGGTCCGCGACGGCGCGACGGTGGCGATCACGGCGCACGGCGCCGGCGAAGACGTCTACGCCGAGATCGAACGTCGGCGCCTCCGACTGGTCGACACAACCTGCCCGATTGTTCGGAAAGCGCAGGAGACGGTCGCTCGCCTCGTCGAAGACGGATTCGCCGTCATCCTGTATGGGGAGGCGGAGCATCCCGAGGTTCGCGGGATCCTGTCGTGGACGCGCGGACGTGGGGTCGCGACGCAGTCTCCGGACGTCGAGATCCCCGACGGCTCGGGCGGAATCGCCGTCATCTCGCAGACGACGAAGAACCCGGATCGATTCGCGAAGTTCGCCGAGGCGGTCGTGAAGCGGTTTACGGGCCGCGTTCCCGAGATCCGGATCGTCGACACGACGTGCCCGGAGACCGGGCGTCGATACCAGGCGGCGAAGACGTTGGCCGAGACGGTCGATGTCCTGTTCGTCGTCGGGAGCCGCACGTCGGCGAACACGCGGAAGCTCGTCGAGACGTGCCGGGAGACCGGTGTGCCGACGCACCACATCGAGTCGGCCGACGAGATCGAAGGCGAGTGGTTCGAGGGGCGTGAGCGTGTCGGCGTCACCGCGGGGGCATCGACGCCCGATGCGGTGATCGAAGACGTGGTGAAGAGGCTGGAGCGGGCTGGCGAAGGGGTTCGAGCCGGATCGGTGGAGGAGTCTTGATCGACGATAGAGAGAGAACCATGCACACACAGATCGAAGAGCGGGTAGGAATGAAGCTGTATCGGACCGTTGTCCGACGCACGGCGTCGAAGGCGCCGGAGTTCATCGACATCACCGACGAGGTGTTGGGCGCCGTCGCGGAATCTGCGATCCAGGAGGGCACGATCACCATCTTCTCGCGGCACACGACGGCGGCGATCGTGATCAACGAGAATGAGCCCCTTCTGCTGCGCGACATGGCGCGATTCCTGGAAGGGATCGCGCCGCGTGAGGCCAACTATCGACACAACGACTTCGTCATCCGGACGGCGAACATGACCGAGGACGAGTGCCCGAACGGCCATTCGCATTGCCAGCACCTGTTCCTCGGCGCGAGCGAGACGGTGCCGATCGCCGATGGCCGACCGCTGTTCGGACAATGGCAGCGCGTCTTCATGATCGAGCTCGATCGTCCGCGACCTCGCGAAATCCTCATCCAGGTTCACGGATGGTAGATGCGCCTCCGCGCGCTGAAACGCCGGCTGTTGTGTCCATCGCCGATGCGCGTGCGCACTGCCTGCGGCTGGCGCACGCGCACTACGAGAATTTCACCGTCCTATCGTGGCTGACGCCGCGAACCTTGAGGCCGCATCGAGCCGCCGTCTACGCCTTCTGTCGGACCGCCGATGATCTCGGAGACGAGGTCGAAGGCGACCGTCTCGCGCTCCTCGACCGACTTGAGGAGAACCTCGATGTGGCGTTCGTCGGGCGCGGTCGTGGACCGGTGTTCACTGCGCTGAGCGATACGATCTCGCGTTTCGACCTTCCGCGCGAGCCGTTCGCGCGGCTGATCGAAGCGAACCGAATCGATCAGCGAACGTCGCGCCACGAGACGTTCGCCGACCTCCTCCACTACTGCGAGCACTCGGCGAATCCGGTCGGCCGCCTGGTCCTGATGCTGCATGGATACCGGGATGACGAACGCTTTGCCCTCTCCGACGCGACGTGCACGGCCCTTCAGCTAACCAATTTCTGGCAGGACGTGGCTCGAGATCTGACGATGGGCCGGATCTACCTCCCTCAGGACGAGATGGCCGAGTACGGCGTGACCGAGGAAGGTCTGAACGCCATGTGCGCGAACGAGCGGCTCCGGGCGCTGATGCAGTTCCAGGTTGAGCGAACGCGGGAGCTGTTCGCCCGCGGCCTGCGGCTCGTCGAGCGCGTGCGCGGTCGGCTGCGAATCGAACTCACTCTCTTCTCTCGCGGCGGCCTCGCGATCCTCGATTCGATTTGTGCGCAAGGCTATGACACGCTCTCTGCCCGTCCGACGGTCTCCCATCGAGCGAAGCGACGGCTGATCGCGTCGACGATGATCGGCCTTGTCTCGGGGCGTCGGCGATGGACCTAGCCGCGGCGTACCGGGCCTGCGCACGCGTGACGAAGCGGGAGGCGCGCAACTTCTACTACGCGTTTCTCTCGCTGCCGTCGCGACAGCGGCGCGCTGTCTACGCACTCTACGCGTTCTGCCGAACCGCCGATGACGTCGTGGATGGTTCCGGGGCCAACGAGGCCAAGCACGATGAACTTGCGAGGCTTCGAGAGCGATTGGCAAGGGCGGCGGGGGGGAGTCCGGAGGACGGGCCGGATCTGGCGTTGGCCGACGCGATCGCGACGTTCGGCGTCGACCCTGACGACCTCGCCGACGTCCTCACGGGGATGGAAATGGACCTGACGCTCCGACGCATCGACACGCTCGCTGACCTTCGGAGGTACTGCTATCACGCGGCCTCGGCGGTCGGACTGGCGACGCTTCCGATACTGAACGACGGGGTGCCGCCGACCGACGCGATGCGAGATGCGGCCGCCGAACTCGGCCTTGGGATGCAGTTCGTCAACATCCTCCGTGACGTGGCCGAGGACCTGGAGCGAGATCGCGTCTACCTACCGTATCGGGAGATGGCGTTGCACAGGGTCGATGAGGCGATGCTCAAAGGCCGATCGATGACCGTTGAGCTGAGGAGTCTCTTCGCGAGTCAGGCCGATCGTGCGGGCGAGTCCCTGGCGCACGGACGCCTTCTCTTTCCGCTGTTGCCCCGTAGCGGCCGGCGTTGCCCTCGGCTCCTCGCCGAGATCTACGGTCGAATCCTCGACCGGATCCGCGTAGCGGACTACGATATCTTCCGGGGGCGCGTCGCCTTGCCGAAACACGAGAAGATCGTTCTGCTGCTGTCGAGCCTCTGGAGGAGGCGGTGAGCGGGCGCGTCGTCGTGATCGGCGGCGGGTTCGCGGGCCTCGCCGCGGCGTGTCGGCTCGCGGGAGAGGGTCTCCGACCGATCCTGTACGAGCGGGCCGGCTGGCTCGGCGGAAGGGCGGCGTCGTTTCGCGACCGCGCCTCAGGAGAGGACGTCGACTACGGGCAGCACGTGTCGATGCGCTGCTGCACGGCAACGCACGGGTTCCTCCAGCGAATCCGTGCCACCTCTGCGATCCGCTACCAGCCAGAGCTCTCGGTGCCGATCCTGTGCGGACAGGCGCGCGCTCACCTGCGATCGACGCCACTCCTTCCGGGCGCCCTGCATCTGGCGCCCGCCCTCCTTGCCGATCGATTGCTCACGACGCGAGAGCGATTGGCGGTTCTTCGCGCCGGCGCCGCGCTCTACTTCGATGCGCGATCCGACGAACCGTTTGGCGATTGGCTTCGCGCGCGCCGGCAGAGCTCACGCGCAATCAAGCGGCTCTGGGATCCGATCTGCATCGCGACACTCAACGCGCACGTCGATGATGTCGGTCTTCCTGCGGCGCGCACGGTCCTCTTGAACGGCTTTCTCAGTCCGCATGGCGCGGGGCTCGGGCTGTTCACGGCTCCGCTCTCTCGGGTCTTCGACGCGGCGAGCGCCTACGTTGAATTCCACGATGGCGAAATCCGTACCTCGACGGCCGTCCACCGGATCCATGCGAAGGCTGGCCGGGTTTGTGCCGTCGAATTGGCGGACGGGGAGACCGTCGACGCCGCGGCCGTCATCACCACGGTTCCCCCGCGGGATCTGTCCGGACTCGTCTTGGAGGATGGGCTCGGAGCCACGCTCGACCAGGCGAAGCGGTTGACCTGGTCGCCGATCGTGAACGTCCATCTGTGGTTCGATCGCCCGGTCCTCGACGACGATTTCCTTGTCGCCGTCGAGTCGCCGATCCAGGCCGTGTTCAATGTCACGCGCCTTCACAGCTCAGGGCCGGAAAGCGGTTCACACCTCGTCATCTCCCAAAGCGCCGCCGACGAGTGGGTCGATCAGTCCCCCGACGAGATCGCCGACGAACTCCTCTCGGCGCTAGGCGATCTCATTCCGGACGTCCGCGCCTCACGCGTCGAATGGCGTCTCGTGATCAAGCACCGGCGGGCGACGTTCGTCCCCGCGCCCGGCGCCGACGCCCTTCGGCCGTCGGCGAAGACATCGATTGGCGGCCTCTACATTGCTGGGGATTGGGCCGCGACCGGTTGGCCGTCGACGATCGAAGGCGCCGTCATGTCCGGGATCATCGCCGCGGCTCGCGCCGAGGAAGGCGTGCGAGCGGAGTCGGAGTGCGCTGATGACGATCTCACATTGTGAGACAGAAACCCGCTCTGGATCGCACGTTGCGAGATCGGGCGGCGGCGCTATAATGCGCGCCACGGAGTGAGGTGATCGGCGTGCCGCAGACGATGACGGAGAAGATCCTCGCGGACCATGTCCGTGAAGGAACGCTGGAACGGGGCCAGGAGATCGGGATTCGGATCGACCACTGTCTGACGCAGGACTCGACGGGGACGATGGCGTGGCTCGAGTTCGAGGCGCTCGGACTCGATCGAGTGAAGGCGGACGTGGTCGTCTCCTATTGCGATCACACGTCCCTCGGGTTCAAGGGCGAGTCGACCGACGACCACGTGTTCCTTCAGTCGATCGCGTCGCACTACGGAGCCAAGTTTTCGAAGAACGGAAACGGTGTTTGCCACCAACTGCACTACGAGCGCTTCGGAGAACCCGGGAAAACACTGATTGGATCGGACTCCCACACGCCGACGGCCGGAGGTCTCGGGATGCTCGGGATCGGCGCCGGCGGCATGGACGTCGCGGTGGCGATGGGAGGCGGCCTCTTCTACGTGGTCGTGCCCAAGATGATGCGCGTCGTCTTGACGGGACGGCTTGGCCCGAACGTCGGCGCGAAGGACGTGGCGCTCGAGATCCTGCGGAGGATCTCGGTCAAGGGCGGCGTCGGCTACTTCCTCGAGTTCGCCGGACCTGGCGTGGCGACCCTGTCCGTTCCCGAGCGTGCGACGATCACCAACATGGGAACCGAGACCGGTGCCACGTCGTCGATCTTCCCGTCCGACGATGTGACCCGCGAATTCCTCCGAATGCAGGGGCGCGAGGCGGTCTGGCGCGAGCTAGGCGCCGACGAGGGCGCGGTCTACGACGAGGAGATCGAGGTCGACCTAGCGGGCATCAAGCCGCTGGTCGCGATGCCGGGGATGCCGGACAACGTCTTCGATATCGAGGATGTGGCCGGAACGAAGCTCGACCAGGTGTTCATCGGATCCTGCACCAACGGCTCGTACTTCGACATCAAGGTGGCTGCCGAAATCCTGAAGGGGAAGAAGGTGTCGACCGACATCGACGTCATCGTCTCTCCGGGCTCGCGACAGGCGTGGGAGATGCTGATCGAGGACGGGAGCTTCCTCGATCTGACCCAAGCCGGCGTCCGGATGATCGAGCCCGGGTGTAACGCGTGCATCGGGATCGGATTCGTCCCCGGGAACGAGCACCTCTCCCTGCGGACCGTGAATCGGAACTGGGCCGGGCGGGGCGGAAACAAGTTCGGCAAGCTTGCACTCTGCGGCTCTCAGGTCGCTGCCGCCTCCGCGCTGAAGGGAGCGATCGCCGATCCGCGCGAACTCCCCGCGGTCGAAGTGACCGTGGATCACTTGACGGTCGACGACTTCTTGATTCTCGAACCGCAAGGGCCGAGCGTCGAGATCCGCCGTAGCCCGAACATCGTCCCGCTGGGGAATCAGCAGCCGCTTGCATCGCTCCTTCGCGGCGAGGTCCTTCTCAAGCTTGGCGACGGGATCTCGACCGACGCGATCCTGCCGGCCGGGCCGTTGACCCAACACCTGCGCAGCAATCTTCCCGAGATCTCCAAGTTCACCTTCTACTACGAGGATGAGACGTTCGCACAGCGGGCGATCGACGCCGGCGGCGGGTTCCTCGTCGGCGGCGACAACTACGGGCAGGGCTCGTCGCGCGAGCACGCGGCCCTCGCTCCGTGGAAGCTCGGGATCACGGCTGTGTTCGCCAAGAGCTTCGCCAGGATCCATCGCGCCAACCTGATCAACATGGGCATCGTCCCGTTCACGGCCGACACCGACGCGATCGATCAGGGCGATCGGCTGGAGATCGACGTGTCGAACCTCGACGCGGCCGAGTTTGCTCTTAAGAACGTGACCAAGGGAACGACGATTCCCGTTCGGCATGATCTCTCCCAGCGCGAGAAGGACATGGTGAAGGCCGGAGGCCTCCTAGCGTACACCGCCTCTCAGTCTGGCTGAGCGCACCGATTACGACGGAGAACGGAGCCGCTGAAGCGGCTCCGTTCTCTCTTTGTTTCCCGACTTCGTGGGTTCGCAGAATCCTCGTTTGACGGATCGTTCTGCCTCGTCGAATCGCGGTTCGCGCGACCCGGTGCAGACGCCCTTGACAAGGCTTCGAGCCGGAGCTAGTATCGTCGCATCCTGAGAATAGCGATCTCATATAGTGAGATCAACGGGAGGGTGCAGGGCCTCTGAACACGCTCGAGAAGTGCGTTCGAATCCTGACGTTGTTCGGTGAGATTTCGCCGACCCTGCTGGTTGCCGAGATCGCCGATCGCCTCGATCTTCCTCGAAGCACGGCCTATCGATACGTCGCCGCGCTCAAATCCCAGGGACTCGTCGAAGACGCGCCAGATGGCGCCGGATACCGACTCGGAGCGAGGATTCTCGAGCTTGCCGCCACGATGTCTCGTAAGCCCCTGCGGGACGTGGCATTCCCCTACATGGAGAGGATCTCCCGCGAGACGGGCGAAACGGTCATCTTGTGCGGGCTTCGCGAGCACGTCGGCGTGTGCTTGGAGAAGGTCGAGGGGCACCACGCGCTTCGTGTCTCGTTCGAACTTGGCGAGAGCTACCCGCTGCACGCCGCTGCGACCGGGAAGGCGATCCTCGCCCATCTCGACCCCGACGAACAGAAGGCCGTCCTCGACGACATCGGCCTCCCGCGGTTCACCGATTCGACGATCACCACTGTTTCCGCTCTTCGAAGAGATCTGGCCAAAGCTCGCAAGAACCGGCATTCGGAAAGCGAGGGAGAAGCGATCGCGGGAACCTACGGAATCGCAGCTCCCATCTTCTCGCCGTCGGGGCGGATTCTTGCCTCGATCGGCGTTTCGGTCCCCAAGCAGCGAGCGGAACCCGAGAACTGCAGGCGCCTCGTCGAGCTGATTGCCGATGCGGCGGAGGAGATCACCAAGGGACTCGATGCGCAGCAAGCGCAATCGAAATAGCGACCGGAAGGCAAGGAGGAGCAGTCAGACATGGCAAATCGATACGTACCATCCCCCACAAAAGGGGAACCGATCACCCGAGCGGCCGAGGGGTTGAACGTCCCCGACCAGCCGATTATCCCCTTCATTCGAGGGGACGGAACAGGTGTCGACATCACACCGGTGATGATCAAGGTCATCGACGCAGCGGTGGAGAAGGCCTACAACGGGGAGAAGAAGATTGAGTGGCTGAAGATTCTCGCCGGAGATGAGGCGATTGAGCAGAACCACCCCGAGCTCTCCGAAGACGAGATTGTCGCCATCGAGCCGGACGAGCGTCAGAAGCTCTACCTGCCGCAGGAAACGGGCGACGCGATCGAGAAGTACCTTGTGGCGATCAAGGGACCTCTGACCACGCCAGTCGGCGGCGGGATCCGCAGCTTGAACGTCACCTTACGCAAGCTCCTCGATCTGTACGTTTGCCTGCGCCCCGTCCGCAGCATCGGCACCCCGGCGCCGGTCAAACGACCGGAGGATCTCGACATCACCTTCTTCCGCGAGAACACCGAAGACGTTTACGCCGGGATCGAGTGGAAGGCGGGAACGGCGGAAGCCGACAAGGTGATTGCCTGGTTGCGGAACGAGATGAAGATCGGCGACAAGATCCGCTTCCCGGAGGAGTGCGGCATCGGCATCAAGCCGATCTCCCACGCGGGCACCAGGCGCATCGTCAAGGCGGCGATTGAATATGCAATCAAGAACGATCGCAAATCCATCACCCTGGTCCACAAGGGGAACATCATGAAGTTCACCGAAGGCGCGTTCCGCGACTGGGGCTACGAATTGGGCAAGGAGTATGCGCAGATCATCACCGAGGCCGAAGTGTTCGACGAGCATGACGGGGAGGTCCCGGACGGCAAGATCATGCTTAACGACCGAATCGCCGACCAGTTCTTCCAGCAGATGCTGCTTCGTCCGGATGAGTACGATGTAGTGGTCACCATGAACCTGAATGGTGACTACATGACCGACGCCGCCGCGGCCCAGGTTGGCGGTCTCGGCGTCGCACCGGGCGCGAACATCAACTACGACACCCGTGTCGCTGTGTTCGAGGCCACCCACGGCACGGCCCCGAAGCACGCCGGCAAGAACGAGGTCAACCCGACCAGCCTCATCCTGTCCGCGGTGATGATGCTTCGCTACATCACGTGGACCGAGGCGGCGGAGACCGTGCTCGGCGCCCTGCGAAGGACCATCGCCAGCGGGATCGTCACCTACGACCTCGCCCGCCAGATGGAGGGCGCGACGCAGGTCACCAGCTCTGGCTTTGGCGACGCGATGATCGCCCAGATGCAGTAGGAGCGAACCGATATGGCACAGAAAGGAATTCGCGAGTACGACGCCAAGCGTCTCCTCGCCAAGGCGGTGAACGAGCTGGCCGGCGGAGGCTTGACGTTCGAGGACCGGCTCGTCCTCGTCACGCCGGAGACGGATCTCGACGGACTCCCCAGCGCGCACCCGTGGCTGAAAGAAACCTCCCTCGTCTGCAAACCGGATCAGCTGTTCGGCAAGCGGGGCAAGAACAACCTCCTGTTCGTCGACAAGACGTTCGACGAGGTGAAGGCCTGGATCGCCGAGCGGATGAACGTTGAAACGACGATTCAGGGGGCGGGCGGCGAGACGACCGGTGTGCTGACCCACTTCCTGATCGAGCCGTTCGTGCCGCACGACGCCGAGTACTACCTCGCGTTCACCGCCGGTCACGAAGCGGACAGGATCCTGTTCTCGACCGAGGGCGGCGTCGACATAGAATCGGTCTGGGACACCGTGGTGACGATCGAGGTTCCGGTGCTGGGGACGATCGACGACATCGACGTCGCCGGGGCGCTGCCCGACATAAAGGACAAGGATCAGGTCGTCGCGTTCATCAAGACGCTGTACCAGGTCTACGCCGACTATCACTTCACGACCCTCGAGTTCAACCCGATCGCCGTCGTCCAAGGCGCGATAGCGCCTTTGGACGCCGTCGCCAAGCTCGACGACACCGCGGCGTTCCAGTGCGCCGAGAAGTGGGGGAAGATGGAGTTTCCCAAGGCGTTCGGCACCACCGCGACGGAGGAAGAGGCGTACATCGCGTCGCTCGACGAGAAGACCGGCGCCAGCCTCAAGCTGACGGTGCTCAATCCGAACGGGCGCGTCTGGACGATGGTCGCCGGTGGCGGCGCGAGCGTCATCTACGCTGACACCGTCGTCGATCTCGGCTACGCCGAAGAACTCGCCTGCTACGGCGAGTACTCGGGGAATCCGTCGACCGAGCTGACGTACGAGTACGCCAAGACGTTGCTCGACCTGATGACCCGCACCCCCGATCCTCAGGGGCGCGAGAAGTTCCTGCTGATCGGCGGCGGCATCGCCAACTTCACCGACGTCGCCAAGACGTTCACCGGGATCATCCAGGCGCTCAAGGCGTACAAGGACAAGCTGCAGCAGAACAAGGTCAAGATCTACGTTCGCCGGGGCGGTCCGAACTACGTCGAGGGTCTTGAGAACATGCGGCGGGTCGGAGAAGAGATCGGTGTTCCGATCGAGGTCTACGGACCGGAGACCCACATGACGCGCATCGTTTCGATGGCGCTTTCGGGAGGGAACTAATGGAAAGCTACGAGCTCTTCTCTCGTGACACCAAGGCGTTCGTCTACGGCGCGCAGTTGAACGCGGTACAGCGGATGCTCGATTTCGACTACCTCTGCCGCAAGGACGAACCGAGCGTCGTCGCGATGATCACGCCCGAGCGCGGCGGATTCGAGAAATTCTTCTGGGGCACGCGTGAGATCACCATCCCGCGCCTCCGCTCGATCTCCGAAGCGGTCAGCAGATTCCCTCAAGCCGACGTGATGGTCAACTTCGCGTCGCAACGATCGGCGTTCGACTCGACGATGGAAGCGCTCGGCACCGACACGATCCGCACGATCGCCGTCATCGCCGAAGGCGTCCCCGAGCGTCAAGCGCGGATCCTGTCGGCGACAGCGAAGCAGAAGTCGAAGTGGATCATCGGACCGGCGACCGTCGGTGGGATCAGGGCCGGCGCGTTCAAGATCGGAAACACCGCAGGCACGATGGACAACATCAAGATGTCGAAGCTCTACCGGCCCGGGTCGGTCGGCTTCGTCTCCGTCTCTGGCGGGATGTCGAACGAGGCGTACAACATCGTCTCGCGAACGACCGACGGCGTCTACGAGGGGATCGCGATCGGAGGCGACGCCCATCCCGGCGCCAGCCTGCTCGACCATCTGCTGCGTTACGAGCAGAACCCGGCGATCAAGATGCTCGTCTGTCTCGGCGAAGTCGGCGGCACCGCCGAGCACGAAATCGCGGCCGCGGTCAAGGACGGTCGAATCACCAAGCCGCTCGTCATGTGGACCACCGGGACCTGTGCCAAGGTGCTGCCGGGGCAGGTTCAGTTCGGTCACGCCGGCGCCAAGGCCGGCGGCGAGAACGAGACCGCCGACGCCAAGAACGCCGCGCTGCGTGAAGCCGGCGTCGTGGTTCCGACCTCGTTCGACGACTACGCGGAGAGGATCAAGGAGACCTACGACAAGCTGGCCGCCGATGGAACGATTGTCCCGGCCGAGGAATTCGAGCCGCCGCACGTGCCGATGGACTACGCGCAGGCGAAGGCCGAGGGATTGGTGCGCAAGCCGACCAACTTCATCTCGACCATCTGCGACGAGTCCGGTGACATGCACAACTACTGCGGTGTGCCGATTGTCGATGTCATCGAGCAGAAGTACGGCATCGGTGGCGTCATCGGGCTCCTTTGGCTCAAGAGGGAAATCCCGCAGTACGCGCGTGACTTCCTCGAGATGGTCATTCAGATCATCGCCGACCACGGCGCGGCCGTTTCCGGAGCGCACAACACGATCGTCACCGCGCGGGCGGGCAAGGATCTGATCAGCTCGCTGGTCACTGGAATCCTGACCATCGGGCCGCGCTTCGGTGGAGCCGTCAACGGCGCGGCCGAGCACTTCCTCTATGGGCTGCGCAACGAACTCGCCCCACGTGAGTTCATCGCGGCCATGAAGGACAAGAACATCCGGATTCAGGGGATCGGCCACAAGCTGAAGACCCTGGAGAATCCGGACATGCGCGTCGAGCTGATGAAGAACTTTGCCAAGGCGAACTTCAAGGACATGCCCGTTCTCAACTACGCGCTCAGCGTGGAAGCCGTCACCACGCAGAAGAAGTCGAACCTGATTCTGAACGTCGACGGCACGATCGGTGTGTTGTTGGTAGACCTGCTCAAGGAACTCAAGTTCACCGACGCCGAGATCGATCAGATGATCGCGATGGGCATGTTCAACGCCCTGTTCGTCCTCGGCCGCTCGATCGGCTTCATGGGCCACTACTTCGACCAGAACAGACTGCACCAGGGACTGTACCGGCACCCGCTGGATGACATCTTGTACGATGTTCCAGACCGACCTGAGAAGGTCGGCTGAACATCGTTCAGTGGCTGATCTAGGGACCGGCAGCGCCGGTCCCTTCTCCTTTGGATGTCATCAGAGAACCGCGGCAGCGGTTCTCTCACGTGACGCTTGCGTCACGCAGACGATCATTCTCTATGATGTCCCGGACAGACCGGAGACGGTGGGCTAGCTGGCTGGAGCATGATCACTGCATGGGGCGGAAGCCCTCGGATCTAGAGGATTCGGGGGCTTCTTTCTTAGGGAGGACATCATGGAGCGACGAGAACGCTTGCGTTCTCGCAAGCTGTCCGAAGGACAGCCAATGATAGTGCCTGATCGTCCCGAGGTCGTTGGCTGACGATCTGCACATCGAACCCCGATTGCCAAGCGGCCAGCCTTCCAGGCTGGTCGCTTCTCATTCGTGAGAATGTCGACGATGTCGAACCGGCATCAGCCGGCTCGACCCCAGCTACCCGGAGGGTAGCCGATGACCATCCACGATGCCGTCCCTGAGAGGTCCGAGAGGGTCAGGTGGGCTCACTCCTTGATACGGGTGTCGAGAGGACGGACATTTCGTCCTCTCCTCGGCGCCTTCGTAACATGATGATGGTCGGCTCAGATGCTCAGGGAGCTTGCTCCCTGGTGGATGATGTGTTCGGGGCTTGGCTACGCAGAGCGTAGCGGGATCTGGCTATAGCCACTTCTGGCTACAGGCTGAGGAGGAGAGGCTCAAGTTTTCTTGAAGGGCGTGCCTCCCGGTGTCAGAGTAGGGCGCACAGCAGGCCTCCGCTGTCGGTTGAGTTCGCACAGGAGCTGACAAGGGATGAAGGCGCCCAAGCGCGGAGGCTACGACGGAATCCGGGCCTTCAGACCGAACTGTCTGTCCGGGCGAGAGCCGCTAGAACCCGATGTGGCAATCCAAGACGCGACCCCAAGTGCTACGCGCGATGGAAAACCCAACGCCCCCCGCGCCGATGACGATGACATCGAATCGTCTGTCAGCAGGTGCGGGAGTCGGCATGCTTGGCGCAGTTTCCATAGACGTGGATGGTATCATTCGGCAGCCTGGTATGCATTCCCGGCCTTCAGCACGAGGAAGAGGAGAGCGCTGCTTGCACAACTTACCTTGCCACGAATCACGAGCCCCTCCCCACCGTGGCCGGTCTACATCTAGAGCGAGTCCAAGCAGCATCCTCCCTCAACAAGGCTCAGTACCACCAAACGATAGTTTGGCGGAATCAGCTTGTTGAGCTAGAATGTCGGAGGTGAAAAGATGCGAGTCGCTTTGCGGGAGGTGTAGTTTGAAGACGTACCTGCTGTACGCGATGCTTGTCTCGGTGTTGTTGCCGGCGCTTGCCGGGAATGCTGATCAGCTCGAGACGGATGTTGTGTACCTTCTGGATGTCAGCTACTCAATGATCGGCCGCTGCAAGGACGATGGTTGCCCAGAGAATCGAGAATACTTGGACCAGTCAATCGACATCCTGCTCTCTGAACTTGATGCCTTCCAGCGCGGCCAATTCGCGCTGGTGACGTTTGCAGAGAGACCTGAGCACGAAGTTGCACAGGATCTCGACGGTGAAGGACCAATCCTCAGCAAGTACGAGCTTCACATCAGCAGCGTGGACGATCCCGCGAAGGATGCGCTTCGTCGGTTCCTCAGGCCATCAGAGTATGGAAGCTTCTCCGGAGTGGGGAGCCCCGCTAGTGAGATCGTCGATTGGCCTGGACTTGTTGAGGCTGTCAGGACCCTTGGCGGCGAGCATACGGCAATACGAGACAATCTTCTTCTGGCCCTTTCGATACTCGACGAGTATCAGGAGGAACACGGGGAGCTGTACCTGGAGACACATCAGCGGATGGTTGTCCTCCTAACAGATGGTGAAGATAACGACAGTAGGACCACCCAAGTAGAAATGGAAAGAATCATGGAGGAACGCGGGGCAAGCGTCGAGACCCGGGTGTTAGTTACGCGCTATCAGTGGGGTACCCTGCCATTTGCGGAGATCCCTGGCGTCCAGGAAAGACCTTTCCTCGGCAAGCCAAGTGAGTTCCACAGGATCTATCTTGACCGTTCCATCCTGCACTTCACCGGCAATCTCTGGATGACTGGAGAGGTACACATCGAGGACCTTCGGTTGGGCTCGATCAGCAGCCTCGGTGGCGATATGACTGGCGACGAAGGCATCAACTGGGGGTCGATCCAAGTGTCTCCCGGTGGATTCGAGCTTCCAGGAGGGATCGCTCTCTATTGCGAGCCAACTAGCATCACGCCGGACCCTGTCTTCCATCAAGGATACCCCATTACATTGGTAGTCCGCCTCACCCCCCTGGATCTCGTACGCGATCACATCGCGAAGTCCGCAAGTGGGTCCGGGGACATCGAGGGATGGCTTGGATTCGAGTTTGTGCCGTTCGAAAGCATGGGCCGCTATGTAGATTTTGCGGTGTATCAGATTGATGCAGTCCTGCCGTATTCCCAGCCGGAACTGAGTGTCGAATGTGAGAAGACGGGGCAAGGCTTCGCGCTTCATCTTCGTCCCAATGCAAGCTTCGTTGAGTGGGCAGGGGCAGCACGGGACAAAGTCTCGATTGAGTTCGATGGTTCGCACTTCGCTCTTGAGACAATCGATGGTACTTCAGTTTCCAATGAACTCGATGTGCAATTAGTTTCCTCACCCACAACATACGTGTTGACGCCGCATTCCGATCTTCTTCCCGGACACTACTCGACGAGGATTGGGGTGCAAGCACCATCGTCAGAGAATGGAGTCCTGGTCAACGGTGGAGCGGAGCAGTCGTGGGACAAGGAGCTTGTCGTGATTGGGCTTGACAGGCCGAGCCTTGTGTTCCCTAACCTGTGGAGCGCATCGGCCTTGCCTGGGGCGGAATCTGAACTGGCGGCCCGCGTTCGAAATGTGCGCCTCTTCGGCGCAATGCCTGATTGGCGCTGGGATCGCCTCCGCATAACAGGGTATTTCGAATTGTCTGGAGTCGGTGTACAGCCAAGTTTTTCCCCTGTAGGGGAAACAGCGATGGACATTCGGGTTGCTGTTGCGCCTCGCGATCTGGTGCGCGCGATGAAGTCGCTGATTAACGATGGCCAGCCAGATGGGTGGTTAGAGTTCTGCTACGAGGAACCCAACGATGACAGACTGATTGTGTTCGAACGCGAGCGGATTGCTGTGGATCTGGAGTACCGGGAACTGATGGTCGAGATTTCGGTCAGCGAATTCGAGGGTCCGGCTGCAGGGCCTTTGCAGCCTGCTATTGGTCTCGCCTTTGACTTCAGTGGGGATGTCGTAGAGGCTAGCCGGCGGATGTTTGTTGAGTGCAAGGGGGATGAGGGCCTAGCGATTGTGGACGAGTCCGGCAGCACGATCGGATGCCGCAGCACGGTGGTTGCCGGATCCGGGCTCTCTCTGTCTGTGAGCGCTCACGCGAAATGTGGAGTGTACCACACTACGATCGCGTTGACTCCTGTCGAAACTGACATCTGGGTGCTCAATCCTGATGGATCCTTGACTCGTCAATGGGAGAGGGAGTTTCAGTTTGACATTCCATGCGACGTGGATCTCACAGTGCGTGAGTTCAGTTTCCCCAACCCCTGGACGATTCCTGAGACGGATGGAGTTCGCGTATTGTACTCAGACGAGCCGTTTATCCTCGGATTGGGGAGTACGCTGCCCGATTCCGGTGAGCTGCACCTAATGCTTGATTCGTGGCCTGGGGGTGTTGCCGAGTTGGTCACCGACAGCATTCTGCCACCCTTCTCCGGTGACAAGGGGAAGTTGGAGCTCTGTATCCTCGACTACGAGGAGCTTCTCAAGATGTTCCCGGGAGAAGGGCCAGTCTCTGAGACCGTGCATCTGAGACACACGCAAGCCGGTGTGGCCGCAGGTTCTGGTACTGAGCACGAGGCTACAGAAGTCGGGGCATTCAGGATTTTTCTGCCGATAGTTCGTCCGGATGTTGACGTTCAAGTAGCTCGGCAGGATGGGAACAGCATTGAACCTCTAGCTCCAATCGATCTTGGGATCGTCAAGCGCGGAACTGCTGCACTCGAACTCTCTCTGGACTTAGGTGCTTTGCCACCGGAGCAGCGCGAGGTATCAGTGAGGTTTGAGGATGGTGAGTTTTCTCTTGGCGTTGACTTGCTGGATGAGAGCATACAGCTGGCTGTTCTGTCCATTCCGATGAGCGCAGAGCCTGGAATCCACTCCGGGATCATTACGATTGAGTCCTCGCTCAACGAACACGCTACCATCAACGGTAGCTTAGTGTTCACACTCGAGTACAGGTATGAGGTATCTGACCCGAAGCCGGCGATCCGAGTTGTGGAGACGGCGATTCCCCTTGGGATTCGAGATGGGAACCGACTTGTGCGTCGTGGTGAGCCATTCCTCCAGCTCGATTTCGTGCCTGAACGTCCTAGTGCAGAGCTACCAAGCGGCGAGTTGCAGATCAGGGTCATGACTGATCCTGGATTCCTTGAGAGCGCGCTGGACCCCCTGCAAGTGGTCTCTGTGCGGGAAACGCGGATCATCATTCAGATACTGCCCAACGCGCAACGGGGATACCATCAAGGCGAGATCTGCTTGTCCTCGGTGGACACATCGTTCAGGGTGGAGCCACAGCGATTCGGCTTCAAGCTCCGGGTCGTGACTGGCGTCGACACACTTGTGACGATGCTGTACGCAATCTGGGTTGCGATGGCAATCCTCATCCCCGTGCTCGTTCTCCTTCTTGTTCTGTACTGCTTATTCAAGGCAAAGATCCCGCCTCACAGGTTTGTGATTCAGATACTGAAGAAGCAGGAACGGCTTGCCGTAAAGATGTTACCAGTCTGCGTGCTGCTGCTTTGGGTCACTGTGCTTGTGTTGTGGTGTCTTCTGAAGATCTGACAGCGGGGCGGGAAGGGTGAGAGCTAGTTGATCCGTTTCTGGAAAGGGAGGTTGGTGACATGAGCACGAACTTGCGGAAGACAGTCATCGTAGGGATTGGGGGGACTGGAATTGGAGCAGTCCTGAACATGAAGAGGGATTTCACTCAGTCCTTCGGATATGTACCGAAGATCGTTCAGGTTTGCTGTTTCGACACTGACACGCAGGACTCTCGTCAGGGGTACCAGGACATCCAGGTGAAGCTCGAGGGCAGCGAGTTCGAGCACGTCACGCTAGGTGATCCCCAATCTGTACTCGATGCCTATGAAGACGTGAGGGCGGAGTTCCCCGTCGGGAAGGTGAGGATGCGAGCCTTGCTGACGGGTGCTGGGATGATTCGCCCGCGGGGCCGTTTGTCGTTGCTGGCGAATGCTGGTGCCATCCATACGAACCTTCTGCATGCGTATCAGACAGTGAACGATTTGAACACTTTGGACGCCATCAAGCAGAGCTCGGAATTCAACCTGTCGCAGGATCCATTTACCACAGCATACGTAGTCTGCTCGCTTGCTGGCGGAACTGGTGCAGGCATGTTCTTGGATGTCGCCTATCTGCTCCGTAGCATTATGGACACGAACGACAGAATCATCGGTGTCTTCCTTCTTCCGGACATTTTCACCAGCCTGCCAGGCACGGAATACGTTCAAGGAAACACGTATGCATGCCTCAAGGAACTTGACTACCTAATGGATCGTGAGTTGGACCAGACTGACATCGTCAAGTACGGAGCGGATCTCAGTGTTGACTGGGCGCTGTACTACCCATACGACCAAGTCTTCTTGATCGACAATAAGAATGAGGACGGAGGTCGAGTCAATCTGCTACCGCAGGTCATCCGGTTCATCGGCCGAGCGATCTTCGCCAACACCAACGTTGTAGCTGAGCGAGAAGATGATGTGATTGACAACCTCGCCGGCCAGAAGGTTGCGTTGGAACCCTGGACTGGTGGGAAGATGCCCTACTACGCTAGCTTTGGGGCTGCCGCGCTAGAGCTGCCAATCGAAAGGCTCATTGAGTCGGCTGTAATGGAGGCAACTGGAAGAGTTGTCAACGGCTTTCTCAATTGCGAATCTGAGAGCGTGGAAGAGGAAGTAGTCAGCTTCTCCCAGGCCGCGAGGATCACCGAAGGCAACTCGGATCACGTCAAAGACTCGATACTCTCGCCGAAGATCATGGCTCCCGTGTATCCGGAGGAGCCGTACTGGACCCACAACGCCGAGCTCGCAGCAGCCAAGATCTCACAATGGAGGGATTCGGCGATTGAGGCGCTCGACACTGAGTACAACAACCATGCAAGGGCGAGCTTCGGCGTGAGGCTTCCGGAGGCCCGCCAGGCGGTTTCCGATCGGCTTGAACACGAGATCGTTCGCGATGGAGGTGTCGCCTATTCGAAAGTGTTCGCAGAGACGCTCAGGGTGCGTCTCGTGGAGGATCGGGCCACACTGGAGCGAGACAAAGCTGAGCTCTCAAGCAAGCTCTCAACACTCGAGGCCTCATACCCCCCGGACCACGAGGTACTTGAGGCGTGTCGCCGGACTTTTAGCAAGCCGCACATCGAGAAGGTATTGACCAAGATCCTCAAGATCATGGCAGATCATTCAGAGCTTCTCCTTGGCATTGCTCGGATAGAGAAATCCATAGATCTGCTAGCTGACCTGGCGGAGCTCGTCAGGAGCTACGAGGAGCGAATCGGGCATGTGGAGCAAGTTCTCATCACTGCCCGAGCATCCCTGTCGAGGAAGCTCAAGAGGATTCAGGACAAGAAAGAGCCGAACAGCTTCACGAAGTACCTCGACTCAAAGTACCTCTCCAGTGAAGTGTCATCAATCATGGAAAATGTGTCGGTTGCATCTGTGCTCTCAGCAATGAAGAGCAGTAGTGAGAGCCCCCTCCTGTGGGCTCTGCCTGAGTGGGACAGTGAGAGGGTTGTTGAGAGAATCCGTTCGTTGGTTGCGCCGCCATTTGAGGCACTGAGGGAGTATGGCATGGAGGAAGTCCTTTCGGGCATGCGCAGTACCCCGGAAGGCGAGCAGGAAATGAACACCCTTCTGAAGGACTATCTCGTTGACAGAGCGACACCGCTCTGGAAGTACAACAAGAGCATTGCTGGCAGGAAGAACCTGGCTGAAATCTTCATCTTCGGTGTAGCCGACGAAGGATCCAGCATCCTCGTCGACCTGGATGCGAAGAAGTTCGGCGTATCAGGCTATCGATACGAGCTAGCGTCGACGGGAGACAAGCACTCCATCAGTGCGTTCAAGTACAAGCTGCGAGTGCCTGCGTTCATCATTGATGGAATGGATAGGTATCGCGACGAATACGTGCGGCACGAGTATCGGAAGGACTTCACGCATCACATACGCCGCATATGGGCTGAAAACCCCGATATGCTAGGCGATCTCTTCCCGGATACAACCAGGCGAGGCACCGAAACTCAGAGGATGTTCTGGGCGGTTGCGTTCTCCAAGCCGTTCAATCTCATATGGCACACTCAGGGCTGGCACTACTACGTGAAATCTCAGAAGGTTGGAAAGAAGGTTGATGACTTCGCAGTGTTGTTAGATCATGGGCGACAGCGAGCATTTGACAAGTTCGTTGGCGGACCTCGAAGTCAAGAGCTTTTCGCTGAGGTTAGAGAGCGAGTGGATGCAATCGTCAAGGAGAAGGGGAACGACCTGGTCATCTCTGAGCTGAAGAGCTACATGCAGCATCTCGTGGATGAGTCAAGAGGTGCGACCCAGGATGTGAAGGCGCTCCTAGAGGAAGAGTGCAACGCGATCGATGCATTCATTGAAGGCCTAAGCACGATACAGTAGGTCGAGATAGTCAGGCTGAATCGCGCTACCGTCCCCGACAAAGGACTAGCGGCATGCCGAACCTTCAGAAAGTGATCCTCGTGTCGCTCGGGGATACTGCGGGCGAGCTAGCCGCGGCCATCCGGAGGCTCTTGCGCGACTACTACACTTCATGGCTTGGGATAGATGAGGCAACGCTACCCCTAGCGGGCATCGTTGTCGACACAGCCGAGGTGGACACTTCGGTGTCAGCTCCGAACTTGCCCAGTGATCGAAGTGCGCGCGCTCCCCACAGGGCGATCCTGACATCCCCAGATGGGAGTGTCAGTGAGGGCGCGCTAAGAGAGTGCTTCCGGAGGGCCGTGCACGGCCTACAGTTGGCGAGTCGTGAATCGATCGGAAGAGATGCCTCTACGCTTGGCACTGATCGATGGCTGCACTGCTTTGTCGTGGCTCTACTTCAAGACTGTACCCGTGGGGCACTCATTCAGTTGCTGGGCGGAATCCACCGCGCATTCTATGAGAAGCAACCGATTGTCACAACTGGCCTCTTGATGCTCCCAGGTCTGTTCGAGAACACCAAGGACTACGATCTGGATGCCGCCGGGCTCCATGCATTCGCAGCCATGCAGGAGCTTGACAGTGCCATGGAGGACCCAAACGCGTACGGACTTGAGCCGCAGTATATTGGGCCGTTCTTTGTCTTCGATCATACGGACAGCACAGGGAGCTTCATGGGGTTCTACGATACTCTGGCCCCTCGAATCGCGCACACCATTTCCTCTATGATCAAGAGTGGGTTTCGCCCCGGCACGATTGCCACGCATACACCTACCTACTCTGCTTGTCTGGCTCACGAGTATTCCTTCGCTCGGGGCCCCACTTGTGAACTGGCGCGCAGTCAGATCATCGTTCAGATGCTCGAGAGGGGGTTCTTCCGCGATTCGGACGATTCGCCTCAGGAGACAGCTGCATTGGCAGAGCAGCTGTGCTCCAGGCTGAATCTGTTAGCGCACCCCATCGAGTCTTTTGAGAGAGCGCGCACAAGGGGAGGTAGCTATTCGCTGCCAAGGATCGAGCCTGCTATCGACAAGGTTGTACGGGACCTTGTGGCTGACACACAATCAACGGTACGTGAGTACCGGCGGGTTCTTCGCCTGCATGTCGTACCTTCTCTTGCGGAACTAGGAAGGGAATTGCATGACTCGGCACTTCGAGAGATTGAAGGCGCAGTCTTCTCCTACTCCGATGACCCGTCAATCGGGCTCAGGAAGGCCGTAAAGCTTCTGGCAGCGCTTGCCGATCTGAGAGAAGATTCCAGGCAATCGGGCAGGCGATCCGAGGAGCCAGCGTCAATGCGTGCTGCAGTGGCAGCGATAGAACGGGCAGTGGCGAAAGCCATTACAGCAAAGCCACAAGTTGGCTCAGCGAGAGCTCTGGATCCCTATCGAGCAGAGCTTCTAACGGCTCAAGCTGACGAGAACGGCGATGTGAATCCGGGCGTCGAGGGAGATGGTCAGATCATCTCAGATGACGCCTCCTCAGCTTTTCCCCGCTCCGATGGTCAGAAGACCTGGCTGAAAGGGAGGTACGAGGAATTCGCTGGGCGTTGTGAAGAGGAACTGAGGGCGCTGGAAGAAAAGCTCCAGACAAGCGAATCGGAATTCACCCGCTCGAGGGACACCACGCTGGATCGACAGGAGAAGGCAAGGCTCCTGAGGCGAGTACTAGTCAAGTGGGGACTACCATCGGCTATGGTCCTGAGTGTCGGTACGTTCATGTCGCTTCTGCTGTCGGGGCAATCTCTCTTGTCTGCATGGCGCGTCGGCGTGGGACTTCTTGCACTATGCGGAATCGGAAGCGTTGTCGGCTACTTGCGTTATGGAGCTCTACCTGCCAAGCAAGCGGAAACGCGCGAGCAGCAGCTGGAAATGGACCTCAAGGAGCGAAAGCGGGACTACATACGGGAAAGCACGCGCATGTGCGTCGGGGACCTGGCGATAGAAGGGTGTCAGGCCGCGCACGACTGCCTGCAACAACTCCGAAGCTCAGTGATCAACCTTCTCGATCAGGTGTCGCGGTTCATCGATCAAGGAGACGCCGACATCGCGGAAGCAGAGAGTGTCACAGGTGCTCTTGATGCAAGCGAGTTCTGCACGCCGGTGGTCGGAGATGGCGACATTGAAGCCATCCTGCGAATCGCGGAAATGCCAGGGGTCGAGGAGCTGAACGACCGAATCATCGCCCCTGAAACCAGGATCGTTCCTTCTCGCTTCCTGAGGGATCCGGATGGTTGGGGGCGGTTCAAGTCGGATCTCGCTCAATGGGTGTATTCACTTCTCAGGGATGGTCTCGAGGAGCTTACACTGTTGGACCTCGTCCATAATCATGTTCAGAGCATAGGAGGGGTTTCTCCTCCAGAGCGGCAAATCGCCGCAGTTGCCAAGCAACTCCGCCCGTGCATTCACCTCAGTGACGCGGCGAGACTCAGAGATAGCGCCTCACAGGTCCTCTACTTGGGGGTCGAGGGCTACGATGTCTCTGACGAGATGACAACAGCATTGAAGCACTCCACGGGGCTTCCAGTTTCGGTACTTTCTCATGGGAATCGTGACACGCTTGTACTGCTGTCCCTGCAGACGGGCTTCAAGTCCAGTGATCTAGTCTACTCTTCCCACTGGGAGGATGCGTATTGCGCCCTGCCAGAAGAAAGGGCGCAGGACCTTCATCCCCAAAGCTTCCTTGACAAGCGGAAGGCACGAAGGAAGCGAAACGTCTGACTCACAACCATCCATCGCAGTTCAAGGCGGGCTAGGTAAGAGCTCGATCGCCTTTGCTGGGTGCTATCTGTGCTCCTCTGGCGGAGAGCATCTGTGCTGTCGAACAGGTGGTGGAACGAATGCGAAAGCGTGGGCAGGTGTGCGAAAGGCCGTCTCTCCACACTGAACCGCCCCGGGATTGCCGGAGACCGAATTCCTTGAGAGGATGGGGTCATGGCAAGACCGAGCAGGTACTCTCCCGAGGTCCGGGAACGAGCGGTGCGGATGGTGTTCGAGTGCGAGCGTGAACA
>Ga0222701_1000006_pt1 | contig 121872 bp, 110 predicted proteins | sample AntAcemetage1502_FD_179825 | JGI IMG/M metagenome (GOLD analysis project Ga0222701, IMG submission 179825) | Saline water microbial communities from Ace Lake, Antarctica - #1502 | ecosystem: Environmental > Aquatic > Non-marine Saline and Alkaline > Saline | place: Antarctica: Ace Lake... | reverse complement strand
ACTTGGTAATATGACTACTGATCTTAATATATTCAATCAGAGATTAACTGAGTGGTTAATAGAATACAACTTTGAAAGACCCCATCAATCTTTAGATTATTTAACCCCAATTGAATTTACTCAGAAATATACAAAAGTGTTACCTATGTGGTCTTCTAGTACAAAGTATTGACTAAAGAGATAATAAATGATAAAGTCCTATTAAGTAAAATTAAATTTTTACTCTTTTACTCTTTATTTAAAAAACAATGAACAAAAACACCCACTATGAATTAACATTCATTATAGATGGTAATATACCTGAAACTGAACATCAATCAATTTCTGATAACATCAGGGGGTCTATAGAAAAAAAACAAGGTAAAATAATATCTGAAGATTCTATTGGACGAAAAAAATTAAGCTATCCTATTAAAAAAGTAAACAAAGGCGTGTTTATTTCTTTAGAATTTGATATTGATTCTCAAGAAATAAAAAATATTGACAAAGAATTGAAATTAAATAAAAATATATTAAGATTTATTATTACTAACAAACCTAATAATATTGGAAAACCTCGAGAAACTAAAATTAAACCAGAACCGATTCCCGAAAAAAATTCTCCTATAAAAAAATCTACCGGGAAAGAATTGCCAAGAGAAATTAAAAAAAAGCCAGCAGAAAAAAACTCCCAAGAAATTAAAGAAAAAATAGATACTAGTGAATTGGATAAAAAATTAGACGAAATATTAAACGACGAATTATTAGATTAAAAAACGAAAAACTTAAAACAAAAAGCGTAAAATTAAAATTCTTTTATACTTTATAAACTTTATAAACTAATTCTATGGATTTAAACAAAGCAACAATTATAGGCAGAATGACTGCTGATCCAGAATCTAGAACAACTCCAGCCGGACAAACGGTTGTATCTTTTTCAGTGGCTACTAGCTTTAGCTGGAAAGATGCCAATGGTGAAAAAAAGGGAAAAACTGAATTTCATAATGTAGTGGCCTGGAGAAGATTGGCTGAGATTATCACTCAGTACTTAAGAAAGGGCAGCAAAATATACTTAGAGGGTCGACTGCAAACCAGATCATGGGAAGATCAAAATGGAGTCAAAAAATACCGAACTGAAATTATAGCCGACAATATGATAATGTTGGATAATAAACCCAGCGGAACAGCACCTGCTTCTCCCAAAGAATCTACTGAAGAGGAAAAAGCAGAAGACAAAAAAGAAGACGATGAAGAAGAAATAAATATTGAAGATATACCCTTCTAAAATTTTCAATTTTCAACTTTGCCCTCTCTCCCTCTCCCCCATTAAAAGAACAGAGGGGGGGTTAATTAAAATTTTAAATTATTTAAAAAATTATAATCATAAATTTCATGGCTAAAGGTAAAAACATTATTAATAAAAAAAAGTTTTGTCATTTTTGTAATAAAAGTATTAAATATATTGATTTTAAAGATACTCAAATTTTACAAAGATTCATCAGCTCATATTCAAAAATAGTTCCTCGCAAAAGAAGCGGTGTTTGTTCTAAACACCAAAGAAAATTAAGTCAGGCCATTAAAAGAGCCAGATTTATGGGTCTCTTACCATACACTAAGTAATTCGAAAATCGTTTACCCTGAACCAGTTATCGGTTCAGGGTGAAGTCGAAAATCGAAAATAGTAATGGAAATTTGAAAGTCGAAATTAGTTAATAATTTTCGATTATCCAATTTCGATTACCTGCTTTCGCGTGCCGTCGCCAAAGTTGGCTTTGGCACGTCGGCGACCGAAGCGGCTACGCGTCCATCCTCCGAAGCAGAGCTTCTGCGGAGGACGGGCAGGCAGGCGAATTTCAAATCTCAAAAAACTAATTTCTAATTAATGCCAGTATGTTAGAATTTAACGAACTAAAATTAAATAAAATCATTTCTTTAAATAATCAGCCCTATAAAATAGTCTTTGCTCAACATTCTAAGCAGGCTAGAAGCGGGGCTGTTTTAAGAACCAAATTAAAGAATCTAATAAGCGGTGAGGTTCTAGAAAAAACTTTTAATAGCGGCGATAAGGCCGAGGAAGCTAATTTAGAAAGAATCAAGGCTAATTTCCTATACAATGATGAAAATGAATATTATTTTATGACTCAAGAAACCTTCGAGCAATTTTCGCTTTCTAAAGAATCTTTAGTTGATCAAACTATCTTTTTAAATGAGGGTACAGTTGTTGATGTTTTAAAATTTAATAACAAGCCTGTTTCTATTAATTTGCCCACTAAAATGGATTTTGAGGTTATATCTTCTCCTCCGGGAATTAAGGGCGATACTGCTGGCACGGCTAATAAACAAGTTACCATTGAAACTGGCGCTAAAATAAAATGCCCTCTTTTTGTAAAGCAGGGGGATATTATTAAAATAAATACCGAGACTAAAGAATATGTAGAGAGAGTATAGAAAATTAGAAAATCGTTTACCCTGAACCAGTTATCGGTTCAGGGTAAAGTAGAAATTCGAGAATAGTAATAGAAAATCGAAAAAAATAAAATTAGATTAAAAACAAAGGGCCAAATAATAGCTCTTTTTATTATTAAAAATAGTATTAAGAAATAAGAATTAAGTATTAAGGATAAAAATATGTTTAAAAACAATCCAATAAAAAACTTTAGAGATTTAAAAGTTTGGCAAAAATCTCATCAATTAGCTTTAGAAATATATAAAATAACAAAACTATTCCCAAAAGAAGAAATTTTTGGATTAACAAGTCAAATGCGAAGATGTTCTGTATCTGTTACATCAAACATTGCTGAGGGTTTTAATCGCAAATCCTACAAAGAAAAAAATAATTTTTACCATATTAGTTTAGGATCAGTTTCTGAACTACAAAGTCAAATTCTAATCTGCCAAGATATTAATTATTTAAGTCAAGATAAATCTAAAAAACTTCTTGAGAAATCAATTGAAATTCATAAAATGCTCAACAGCCTTATTAAAACCTCAAAATCCCACTATTCCTAATCCTTACTCCTTAATACTTTCTCCTTAATTCTTAATTTAATAACTAAAAATAAAAAGGATCATTCTCTGACCCTTTAAAAATAATGGATTATTAAACCTTACTTAAATCTAACCTCCCCAGCTTCTTCAATTATTTCTCTCCATATAAATTGCTCTAAATTTGTATCTCCATAAACAATGGGAAAATAACTCTTTTGCCCATTTTTTTTGAATATATTAGCCAAATGCATGCCTATCAATCCTGAATCTTTTGAGGGTAGCTTTAATTTTTCATTTAATAAAAATTGTAAATATAAGCTGACTGTTTCTGCTTTAGTTGAATTTTCAATAATGTTATTTATTAAATCTGGTGAAAAATTTTGTGATAAATATTTTTTAAATCCAGAAAGCAAATCCTGATTATCTAAAAAAAACAAATTCAAAAGCTTATTCTGACAAATAAAAATTAATACAGTTATTGCCTCTCCCTTTTTACTGGTTTTAAATTTTTTGGACAATTTATCTACATCTTTGTTGTATTTTTCAAATTCTTCTTTTAAAAAATCTATCCTGCTTAAATCTGCCTCAAATTTTTGATAATCTTTTAAGAGTTTTTCAATGGCTGGAGTTTGTTTTTCTTTAACTTTAATATCTTCTTCTGTTTTTAATGGCTTAAAAACTTTTTTAGTTGGTTTTTTTTCTTTTTCAAATAATTTAATTGCTTTGTCGGGCAAACTATTTCCCCTAATTTTTGGTTGTGTAGATGGTCCAAATCTTAAAAAATTATATGTTTCTAAAATTTTAACTAATATATTTCTATCCTGCTTATTTAATTTTTTTACATTATCATTAGTATTTAAATAATTCACTAAATTGATATTTCCTCCACCCTTCTCAATATCAATAAATTCATTATAATCCACCAACCAACTTTTTATGGTTGGAGTTTCCTCTTTATCTCCTATAATCAATGTATTCTCGCCCAAATGCTCTAAATTATTCTTAAGAGAATCCAATAAAGCTCTTCTTAATTCTATTATATTAGAAATATTCAAATAAAATAAAGTATTAATTTTATAGATAAAATTAATCTCTAAATTTACACCAAGTAATAATTTATTTTCAAATAATTTTTTTATGTCTGACTTATTTAAAAATCCAAAATATACCCAAGCCAATTTATCTAAAATTGGTTGATATTTCTTAAATATATATAAATTTGAATCCTTTGTATTGACGGCTGATATTAACTTATTCAAAAATAACCAAAGCTCCCCAGCCTCTCCAATATAATGATCTTTACAATATTCATTTGTTAATTGATTAATTTCTTCAAAAATAACCTCATTCTCTAAATCTGATATAGAAATTTTTTTTATTTTTTCTAATTTATAATCAATCATATAAATAAAACAAATTATTTTTTATTCTTACTCTTGGTAGTAGAAGGGGTTTCTTTTGACACTTCGCTAAAAGATTTTTTCGGATTTTTAGTAAGTTTCTTTAAATGAGTATTTATTCGTACAAGCAGGCTTTTAGTTGACGATGAATCAAACACGCTCCCAAAATCTCTATCCCCTGTTCCTTTTTCTCCAGATTTGGCTTCTTTAATATCTTTAATAAAATTATTCAATTTTAAGCTCTCTTTTGGATCAACCTTAGCAGATGACATTTCCCCTAAAGCAGCCTGTACTGCTATTAGTATACTGCCAATATTGGTCAATTCAGAAACAATAGCAGCGGTATCCAATTTACCAGAATTAATTTCTGCTGTTTTTTCTTCAACTTCCTCTTGCGCGGCATTAACTATCTCTTCTGGCTTTTCATTTTGAGTTGCTTTTTTAATTTTTGTTTTCCTAGCTTCTTTATCTTCTGTTTCTCTCCCAAAAGTTTCTTCTTTTGAGCTTACTACTTTAACAACTTTCTCCAATGCTATTTTCGCCTCAGGGCTAGCATTGCCGACAAGTTTATTAAAATTTTCATAATCTTTAACAACTTGAGAAACTGCTTTAGCATAATCCTTCTTAGCTTTTTTAATCGCATCTTTAAGAGGATTGATTGTATCTCTATCAATAACATTATTATTATCTAAAAATTTATTGCCTTTCTTTGTTTGGTTTCGGGCTTCAGTAATATCTCCATTTTCTTCAGCTTTTTTAGCTTTTTCAAAATGTTTCTTAGCATTATCTGTATTTTCTCTCTTTTCATTTTTAGCTTCTTCAATCTCATCTCCGTTTGTTTGTTTGACGACACTATCATAATTTTCCTTTAATGTTATCTTCTTATCATCACTTTCCAATAATCTACTAATAGCACCATCTATTTTTTTATCCTTAAGCCCTTTTATAGCAGAATTTATAACTTTTTTTACTTTTCCTATTTTAGATCCTAATTCATCAACTATTGGCAAGTTTGCAATTTTTTCTACTTCACCCCCAAGACCACCTCCCATTTTCCCTAAGAGTTTAGCAAAATTTTTAAGACCTGTTTTGGCTTTACTACCACCGGCCCTAATCATAGCACTAGCTTCACTCACTTTTTCAACTATTTCATCTTCCTTTTCCTCTGGTCTAGTCTTAATATGTTTATTTGCTAAAACCTTTCTGGTCTCACCTTGGGCTCTATAAATACCCTTATCAACTCCTACCATTTCAGCAACTGCTTCTTGTTTCATTTGTTTGTCTGTCAAATTAGGATATCTGGATTTCAAATCTTCAGTAATTACTGTTTGCTGTTCTTTACCCATTGAATCCCAAATATCATTAAGGCCTTCATCAGATAAATTTTGAGTTCTAGCATGGGCCATTTCATGCCTTGCTTGAACCATTCTGCCACTCATACTAGCATTATTGTGTATTCTTAATGTTTCAGAATTTTCCAATCCTTTTTTCAAACCTACAACTTTTTCTTCAGCATTACCATCTCCGCTATCTTGTAATTGCTTTTTGTATATCTCAATAATTGCATCAATCGCTTTTTGTTTATTCTCACCATCAAAATAAACCGCATCCTGATTAGTGGTAACTCCTAATACTTTTTGTATATTCGAATCATTGAAATTAAGCCCCACACCGGCTTGTTCTGCTCCTTCTTCCTTCTTTGAAGCTGTTTGAACACCCCTAACCTCATTTAACTCTTTTTGATTTAAAGCATTTTCATGACGTTGATAATCTAGTCCATTTTCGTATTTATCTTGATTATCTAAATATTCTTCGCTCTCATAAAAATCTTCATCGGCATCTTTATATCTCTTAACCATTGGATTAGTTCTACTGTGTTTTTCTTCATCAAAATGTTCAGCCACTCTTGGTGCTGATGGCCTTAAACCTTCTTCAGATTCTGGTTCTGACCCTTCTAATGGTGAAGTACCGCCTCCCCCACTAATTCCCAACGCCCTTATTAAATCCTCTCTTGTTTTAATATTACCACTAAAATTGCCCTCTTTATTAATTTGGATATCTTCTGTTAGCGCTTCTCTTACTCCTTCTTTCCTTAAATCAGCTAAACTAACTTCAATCCCACTACTACCTATTTTATATCTTATTACATTTTTTAGAATATTTTCCATATCTTTAATTTCTCCTTGATCATTAAGATATTCTTCAGGTATTCCTCCCCTTTTCTTCCAATTATCTGGAATTTTTATGCTGTTAGCCAAATCATTAAAAGCAACATTTCTTAACTCAATGGTATTAATTTTTAAAGAACCATCTTCCTCAAAATAAACTTTTTCAGGACTACCCCCTATATCTAGACTATCATTTCTATCATTGGTATGTTCTGTAGTTAATTTTTTATTAGCACCTTCAAAGGTTGATTTATAGATTGCTTCTTCGGCATACCCCCTTTGACTGCTCACTATCCTACCAATCCTCTTAGGATCATCGCTGTCTGAAACACTACCATAAGCATTTAATCCTTGCATTTGTTGTCCTACTTGAGCCCTCTTGGTTAATTTACTCATTTCAGTTACTGCTATATTTGGACCCTCGTAAGCTGGGGCAGTATACATTTCCCCTGTTTCCGGATTTATTAAATCCTTAGGATTTACATCTCCTGGCTTAAATAGTTTATCTAGGGTGACTTCATGATCTTCAATATTAGTATATCTTTTCATTTTTATCCTTGAATCATATATTCCATGACCTATGTCTTGTGCATGACCAGTTTTCTTCCCATCTTCATCAAGATTAATAATAGTCGCTAGACCCGTAGCATCAGACCCGTGTGTTGCTATAAGCATCTTATGTACTATTACATAATTATTAAGATCCTTTATCTTCTCACCAGCAATTGTATCGTTTATTATCAGATTACTAAATTTTTTAAAAATTTCTTCATTAGAACAAGCATCGTCAATATATCCTCTTGAACCAGCATTTATTTCTAATCCTCTTGCAACCGCCATATCATAAGAACTCAATTTCTTCTTTCTTAATAATTTAGCCCTTAAATCACCTAATCCGTCCTTAGTCATAAATTTAAGCTCTTGGGCCATTTTTGAAGCTTCAGCAAAATCTAAATTTTCCTTATGCGGTATTGGTGGTTCTCCAAAAGCCTTTTCAAAAAGCTCTCTAGCAGAAGCAGATGCTCCGTCTTTTGCTCTACTATATAAATTTTCTCTTCTAGCATTCCAGCCCCTAATCAGAGCAGCTGGATTTAATATAGGAGGTGCTTTCCCTTCTTTTATACTTTCATTCAATTTTCTAGCTCCATACTTAGCTAAACCCTTAACTCCAGCCCATGCCCCAACAGCAGGTAGTGCTGCAACCTTGCCAGCTCCTTTTAATACAGATTTACCCCACTTACCCAAATTCTGTTGCATTTGTCCGGCAAACTTAGAGCCAATCACACCCATTTCTTGAGTAATCTTTATAGCGGCTATTAAAAGCCCGATGACTACTATAAAATCAATCATGTAATTAGTGTTGGATATACCGGCTAGTTGAGATTCAACTTCTGTTGTGCCACTAGTGCTTAAACTAGTTTTACCCATACCAATATTTTCTTTTTCCATGCTCGCAACAAATGATGTTCCACTACTTTGAATAGTAAAAAAACTTAACCATAAGAAAAAAGCTAAAACAGGACCAGCTATCAAATTTTTACCAAATAATTGCCACCATTTTTTAGCATATTCTGCGCCCACTGGTGAGGCCTGAAAAAAATAAGCAAAAGGCGATAAAATAGTTAAAACCCAAAAAGATATCATTCTGCCCAATAAAATTATAATCATAATTAACAAAACCATGGCCAAAATTATCAAAAACAAAAGAGCTAAAGCATAAACAGCTGTAACATTCCAAATTGTAATTTTTTCTTGTCCTTTTATGTTCTCACCACCGACTGCACCCTCTTTAGCTGCGCTCATAAAAGCATCTAAATGCAAACCCTTAATAATATTACCTACAGCAGCTTCTTTAAAAGAGCCCACAAAAGTAAGCATTGCTACTTGAGATAGAGTTATTAAGGCCCCAGTAATATATTTGGAAAAATTAATTACGATGGCCACAATTACTAATTTGGCCAGCCATTTTTTATAAGAATACGATTCTATTTTCAAAATAGTACCAATAGCTATAACCAATAAAATAACAATAAAAAACATATTACATAAATCTCTGGCCAAAATCCAGCCAGTTTCAACTGCTTTGATGTTTATAAAACTATTCCATTGAGCAATATATAAAAGTATTTCAAATAATTTAGTCACAATCCAACCCACCACACTAATTAACAAACCCAGCAATGCATTTAATAGTGATGCTACCAAGTCCCCGATAGGGTCAGCCCTAATAATCAATGGGGACAGGACCAAAATCAATAAACAAAAAACCACCAAAACACAAAAAACCTTTCTTTTTTTAGAAAGATTATTCCATTTTAATTTTAATTTTTGTAAAAACTTTAGCATTTTTATAATTTGCTAATTAGTAACTTGCCTGCCCTCTGAAGCCTTCTTGACCTCCGAAGATTTATCGAAGGAGGTGGCGAAAGAGGGTAATCCATAATTCATAATTCATAATTCTTACTTCTATTTACTATCTTGGCAAAACTATCACTGCACAATCAATGCCCTCACAATTACCTAGGGTAGCTTTTGTTTCTTGTCCCCAATTATCATAAACTATAACTTCTGGCTTATAAACACAACAACCGCCATCTAAATCATAGTCCGAACAATCCCCTTGCCAATAATCATTCAAAGGATCACAAGTATAAATATAACTATATGAAAAATATCCTTTTTCTCCGGTCTGGCTATTATCTTCTACACAGGCATCTACATAATCGCCCCATGTTTCAGCAAAACAATCAAAGCCCTCCCCGCAATCATTATAATCTATACATTTATCTCCCAATGGTTCATCAATAAAAGCATCTTTATAAGTCGTACCGCATCTGCGTACACAATCATGCTTATGATTTTCAAATGGGCCTTCTAAAATTAATTTATTATTTCCTAAGCCAGTCCAATCAATTTCAATCTTAGTTAAAGGTGCTTGGCCTTGTTCAGCATAAGCATAAAAAGATAAATAAGCATAAAGGTCGCCATCTACTCCAACAATATGCTGTCCAGCTTTATTATTAATAGAAATACCAGCCAAACCTTCAGAAAAACCAGTTTGAACATCATGCTCTACTCTATTAACTATTGGAGCTTCTGGAGTTACAACACCTTCACTAATCATATTCCAATAAGTACCGCTCCATGATGGAGCACCCCAACCATCTTGATATTCTTGAAAATTTTCATTAGGAATTTTAATCAATAATTTATTTAATCTACCCTTGGTTACTGATAAATCACTATCTTTAGGCGCATAATAATCATAAGAAAAAGGATTATCATCATATCTTAAAGCCATGCTTCTTAATTCACCTTCACTGCCTACAGCTGAAAATGAAGGCGCTATATTTTTCCACCCATCAGTTTGTAAAATTTGATCAAACCTAATTTGCGTTGGTTGTCCATAATAACCAATACTACTATTAATAACGCCTGGACAAATATCATCATCCAGTGAAGTAGTACCATATAAATCACAAGGATTTTCTGAAGTTAATTTTTCTGTGGCCATCCAATTCAAATAAAAATTATTAGAATCAAATGTCGCATTACTTATATCCATATATGTCTGACAAGTTTGGATGCATCCTTCATCAAAATTGCATCCATCTACAAAACCAGAACTTGGAGAATATGTATCACACCAAGTATGCACTGTACTAGGTAAAGAATAACTTGCTTGTCCATTATCCATTAGCCATTTCACATAATTATTTTCTCCGGCTAGAATATCAGGATAAACATCTGGACAAATATAATTATCTGAATTTAAACCAAATAAAGCATTCATCCAACCAATACTTTCACAAAATCCTATTTTGCCTTGTTGATCCTCATCTTTAAATGAAACATTTGTATAAAGATCAATAGTATCTCCATTACCATTATTATCATAATAATATAACTCAAATATATTTATATCACCAATTAAATCGCATATAGATGATGGAAGTAAAAAATTTGATAACTTTTCTTTATAGAATCTTAATTTTCTTATTAAAGCACATTCTAACCAACCATCATTTATAGCTTTTTCTGAATTATCAGCTGGCAAATTTGGAGTCCAACAAGACAAATCACGCTCAGGATCTTTTCTGCCATTACTATCATAAGCATTTGGTTCTGTATCCCCACACCCAACATTAGCAATAAATGTATCATCAGAAAAAGCATTAGACCAATCATCTTCACAAAATTCAGCTGTTCCATCACTCCATAAATCATTAAGAGTCAAACTATTATTATTTTTCCAATAATTTAAAAATGGATAAAAATTATCTATATTTAAACCCAAATCTTCTAACTCATCAGGTAGATTACTAGAATTATGACTATAATCTCCTTGATCATTAATATTCCAATATCTATCTAATAAACCGTAGTTGCTTTCATATAATAAAGCCACTCTATTGCCATAATTATCAAAAAAATCTGTTATTAATTGGCGATTGTTATGATGACAATAAGGATTTTGAGATTCACATTTATAACAATTTGTATAATCAAAAGATAGGAAAGGTCCGGGAATATGAACACGACAATTTGCTAACAGGCCACATCCAAAGCGTCCCCAATATCCTTTCATAAAATTACAATTATCTCTTACTTCACCTATTGTACAAGTACTTTTATTGCAGGAAAGCGAGTCCGAGAAAATAGTGCTAATCTTCAGACAATCTGCCATTACAATATCTATTTGCTCTTGAGTTAAACATCTATAATTTATATCATCGACTTTTTCACAACATCCCGTAGTTTCGTCTGGGGCTGATATAAAAACACTATCAATCCCTTGGCCAAAAGAAGATTCGTCCTTCCAATCAAAACCAGATTCACCCGGATGCATGGCCGGTACATAATAATTCCATCCATAACGATATCCTGCCCCAAGATTACATTCAAGGCTTGAATCATCTCCACAACCCCTATCACTTCTTTGGAAATCATGTTTTTGAATAGTCCCGATTTGATTACCATTTTCATCCACATAATATAAAGTGCTTACATCTTCAGCGTCTCCAGAATATTCACAATGATCTAAACATCTTTTTTTTATATTAAAAACTTTAAAAGCATAACCATCTATAGTCATAAAGGATCTCGGCCTGCTGGTAAGCCGCATTACAGAACCATTATAACATTGTTTTAATTCACTTATGTCAAAAATATTTTTCAAATGTGCATTATCATCTGAACTTACTATAACTAAACTATCTAAATTCATCTGATATATTATTTTATCTACTTCATTTAACCCTTTCCCTAAAAGATTTGAAATAGAATATGTATTTGGTCTGGTAAACTTTACTCTCCCTAATTCAAAATTTATGCCTAAACCAGCTGTCCTGCCATAAGGATCTTTATCTAAAAAACTATCAGATTTAATAGTATCTAAACAAGTCATTCCAGAATCATTGATTTCTTTATTAAAATCAGCTGATAATACAGAACCCTTGCCTACTATTAAAAATGATTTACAAATACCATTTTCCACTTCATCACAATACATCCTGTCATACTCTACTTGATAATCCTCACTAATAGCACATAATTTGGCATTATCGGCAACTAAATTATTAACTGTAGCTTCGGGATTAACCGCATAAGCATCCATTTCACCACTAATAATATCTACTGGATACCAAGATAAGCATCTATGTTCAGCATTAATAACATTGGTATTATTAATCAATAATGAATTGTCATCTTCCAAACAAAAGCCCTTCCAACCCAAATTTTTGCTAGTGCTCTTTAATTTCATTGGGACTGGAGCATCTGTACTATAACCATAACTAGGGGCTGTAGAAGTTGGAATATTATCTATATCATAATCATAAGGATAAAATAATTTTTCCGCGCCATAATCAGCTATAGTATAGTGGCATTCACAATCCATATCTGTTGGAATAATACTATAATCTCCACCAAAAAATCCCCAATCAATAAAATTTGGCTGGCATATATTGGCATTTTTAAAACTACTATCTTTTTCTGTAAATATTACATACTCATCACCACCAACAGGATCTCCATCATCATCTCTATCAATTTGTAAAACTATATTATTATTACTTGTCCAAGGAAATGGAGAATTTTGTTCTGGATATAAACGGCAGGCCTTATCAATGGTTTCTACCCAATTACTATAAACTCTATAATCACCCAAAACGCTATCTGGCTTCAAACCAATGCCGGTTTTATAAACATAAGGAGTATCACCATCTTTTTTAACTATTAAATGTCCTAAATCATAGACATCTTCTTCCATTTCAACCGGAACTAAAGCATCTAAAGAATAAAGCCCGGGAATAGAATAACCGCTATAATCATCATCAAACCAAGCACCCTTGCCCCTCATCCTTAAATAATAATCAAAAGTTAAAGGCTGGGCTTGCGAACCAGTATTAAAAGGATGGGAACATAGGCCTGAACCGGCCTCAGATAATTCATCACAGCCAATTAAAGATATACAAGAATCTTGTAATTGTCCGCTGGCCTTATCAAATGTTTCTAAAGTAGCTCCGCAAGTTACCCATTCAGAACATTCTCTATCGCGAATAACTTTTAATAAAATATTAGAATCATTTGCTCCTTGCCCGCCTAAATTATAGGCCTGGGTGGAATTGTATTGTAAATTAGAATCCGCAGTATTATGAAATAAAACACAGCCATCTTCCAAATTAGGAGCAGTACAGCTTTCCCTATCTAAATTGTCGTCATCTAAATAATTATATTTACCGCTGACCTTGGAAAAATTAATATCTTTAATAATTACATTATCTCCTGTTTCTCCATGAATATAAAAGGCCACATTACAATAATTGGCTCCGGGCAATATTTTATAAAGCCCATAAATATTTTGCCAATCATCTATATTTTCATTAGTATAATAATTAGCTGTTATAGCTGGAAAAGCATAAGGAATTTTATTAGTATCATTGCTATATAAATAACCTTGATTGGTAATATTTGATTGTTTACAACTTAATAAAACATTTACTGATTGTGTTGCATCTAATTTAATATTCGCACTTAAACGATAAATACTTCCGGACTCAGCATAAAAATCAAAGGTATTTTGTCCGCTTTCTGGTCCTTTATAAATCAGAGTATTCATCCCATCTTGTAAATTAACTCTTATTTCTTCATTATTAACATTAATACTAATGCCCTCATGGGTAAAATTATCAAAATTGCCAAAATAAACTAGGTCATCTATTGGTAATTCGGCATCTTTATTCCATCGAGCTTGTCGCCATTGAGCAATGTCTTTAAAATTTAAATTTTGAATGCCTACTTGAGAATATAAATAATCCAGCATATTTTGATTGTCTAGGGGGTCAATAAATGAAGAACATTTACTTTGATCGTCTTTACATAAAGCTGCATAGCCCCCCGTATAATCATGAAAGGGCTTCCAATCTTCAGCAATGCTACTAGTTAAATTATCATAATTGATATTATATAAAAGCCCTGTACAATCCCGTCCATCATCAGTATAAAAACCGGCCTCTATATTACCCTGTGGATCGTCTTGATAAGTACAAGTTAAATTACGAGGATGAATTTTATACTTTACTCCGCTTCCATTAACAATAGAAAAGACCGAACAATTTTTATCCTCGTCTAAACAAAGAGTGTTTTCTGTTCCGCCATAATAATCATCTGAAATATATTTATCTGGGTCATTAAGTTTATAAAAACTATCATAAGTTTCCTCGTTATTAATTGCCCCTAGAACCTGACAACCCTTTTTATCGGGCAAACAAGAATAATTATCATCTTTAACTATATAAACAAGTTCGTCTTCTGGAATAATAATTGTGCTGGTCGCATTATTCTCACCCGGAACATCTCCATCATTTTTATAATAATATCTTCCTACATCACAATTATCACTAACATCATTACAAAAAGCATTAAAGGTTTGCTGAAATGGCATGGATGAATTTTGAGTATCTATCATTGCCGTACAGCCAATATCTTCTTCAGCACATAAATCACTAAATTGATAAATATACCAATTGTCCCCATATCTATCTTTATATTGCTGACATCCTAAATAACTATTGTCCGAACAAATTCTTGGCGTATTCCAAGAGTCCTTAATTTTATAAAAATCACTAGAAATTTCTTTAAGAATTATATTATCAATATAAAAACCATCATTGGCCTGTCCAACAACATTATTTATTTTAACCTTAAATCTTAAAATTACATCTTTTCTGCTTGTTGTGGTATGTATTGCAACTGGATCATATTTATAAAATAACCATCCCGGAGATGCTACTGATAAGTCTTGATCAAAATCAATAAAATTATCATTTACTCCATCATATAATGAAGAAACCGATGTTTCTCCGTCATTATTTCCAAAAGATTTAGCCCAAAAACTCAAAGAATATTTTTTATTTAAAATATCTTCAGCTGAAATATTTAAATTTTCTGTTAAATTATAATATAAATATATATCCTCTTGTCCCGTGTTTGACCAAACCTTCATAGAATGGCCGTTATAATAAATGGACTCATTAGAATGTTGAGTATTAATTTGATTTCCACTACCATCTTCAGCCATCCAGCCAGATATAGTCCCTAATTCAAATTCTTCAATAAAAACATTTCTAATATTATTGCTATTATTACCTTCGTAAGCTAAACAGCCTACATTAGAGGCGCTACAAGCTCTGCTCATGCTCGGAGCTACTTTATAAATCTGATTGCTATTTTCTCTTCTTAAATTAATACACTCTTCTGTAATAGGGATAGTTTTGGAAAGCAAGCGATTATGCGGAATGGCACCTTCATCATAAAAAGTCCTACAATCAAAAGTTCCGTTTAAATCTGTTGGATCACATTCTTCTACATTATCAGCATTATCTAAACATGCAATTCCGCCCACTTGTACATTAGTACAAGGAGCATATCCTCCGACAGGATCATCTAAAGGAAACGGATCCATAGATGTGCTTGCTAATAATTTCCATGTTTTTAATTGAAAAGCCGAAGTATCGGAACCCTCCCAAGTATAAAAAAGCTTAGTAGTAGCTTCATCGGGTTTAACACATTGACGCACAAAAGAATAGTATTCTTTGGCTTCTGCACCTCGCTCTAAAGCATCTATATTAGTAAATAATTCACAAGAAGCTTCTGAGGCCGGACAATCTTTAGCTGTATCTGCTATAAAATTTTTATCTATTGGCAAAATAGTAGCATCTTCTAATATATCAAAATAACTGGAATTTTCAACAAAGGTCTGGTAATTATTACATTCCTGAACACATAAATCATTGCTCTTTAAAACTGCTGGCACAAAAGGATCACCATTAACTGGTGCATATGATTCACATCCAATATCTACAGCTGAACAATATTTAGCAAAATCATTACATTCATCAATGAAATTTGTATCGCAATTATAATAATCTGGAGCTTTCTTTATATAAGATTCACCATTTTCTCCATATCTTTTATATGAACTTGGGCTTCCCTCTCCTTCATGTACATCACTATATTCTAAACTATTTAATTCAAATTGAATTCCATCTATATAAATTTCTCCCTCAACTCCAAATAAAATATGCTTTCTTACTTCTGAATCATCATGGGCATTGCCCTCAGCATCTAAAATTGAAAAATATCCTGTTTTTCTTTGCCATTCACTAATATCATCTCCATCGCTATCAAACTTAGTGTCTTCATTCTCAACAACTACATAAGGCGCCTCATCCCCAATTTTTAACTTTGGTATAACTGAACCATTTCCCTTAACATAATAACTTAAAGTATATAAACCCCTAGATGGTATATTTAAATATTGATAAAAATAGGAGGACTCAGCGGCATTAAAATACCTCAAAGAATTAATACCAAATTGCTGATGATTAGTTGTTAAACTAAAATCTGAACCTGCATTATGGAGCTTCCAACCATCAGAAGTATCGTCTTCCTCTTCATCTATTTCAAAACTACTATTAGTAATCAAATTTACTCCGGGTTTAATTTCAATAAATTCACTGCATCCTTGTAAATCAATATCACATTCTTCGGCATTATTATTTAAATATATCTTATCTCCGCCTTCTTTCCATTCATAAAAACCATCATCTAATTCTTTTTCTGTAAGATAATCCCGGCACCCTACTTGTGTCTCATTACAGGTTTTTAAAGTGTCTGTTAAATACGACTCTACTTGTCCTTGGTCGTCTTTCAAGGTTAAACAACTACTATAATAATCACTGCATGAATTTCCTTTAAATTTCCAAATATTTTCTTCTTTAGTACAATAATCATAGGCCCCCAAACAATTGCCATTTTCATCTTCGTCTATACAGTGTTTAACATCTGCGCATTCTTGATAACGGTCTGCTGAGTCAGTTGAACTTAAAGCACTATAATAGCCCTTAGCTCCGCATTCTTGAGGCGGTGCCTTTAATACCCAGTCGGGATTAACCAAACCGCATAATTCTCCTTCATCTGCTTCTTTTATCATACAACCGCCTGGCTCCCATTCGTAAAAAGAACCGGCGTCAGGCTGTCGTGACTCACAATCAGTTTGATTCATACCTGCTTCTATCTCTATATCTCCTATAAAACTACTATCTGTAGATGTTGTGTATTTATTACAATAACCTGGAATATTGTCATCTAATGGATTATTGGGGGTTCCCATATCACTACCCTCCCATTTAACTTCTACTCCATCAATCCTTACTTGGCCAATAATAACTTTATTGCAATTATTAGAATCATTTATATCAATATTATACGGTTCTAAACCAATTGGTCTCCACCCGCAATAATCATTTTGGAATTCTGAAATTTCAGCATTATCAATAAGGGCATAAGTTCCTGTTTGGTCATAATGACTTAAAACCGTTTCCAAAGTACAGCCATAGCTTCCGCATTCACTTTCACTAATATTAAAAGTGGGTGATTTAATTTTTAAGGCAGCCATTTCCCAGCCCACTGGAATTACCCTATTTTTCCTTAACACCTTCATGTTGTCATAAGAAAAACCATCTTGTAAATTTGGCTGTTGAACATTCTGACTGCCCAATCCAACAAAGCCAAACCATTTATTTTCCCAGCCATTTCTTATCATGGCTTCTTCTACTGTTAATGGCTCTCCTAATTGGGCCTCGCGCAAGGCCTGAGAAAAATTACCATCAATAGTGCCATTATTCATAAGTCCAACAATATCATCCCCTCTTAAATCCATTTCCATTTCACTTATTACATCAATATTAGTCGGACTTGTATTATAAGACAATTTATTTATTTGCGAAAATATTTGGTCAATATAATCTTTAGCGCTTAAAAATTCTCCAGAAATAGGAATAATTGGTCCACCAACTGTAACCATTTCATATTCAGTTGGGCCAGGAGTTTGTTTAAACATTTCCCGTATTATTCTATCCATTAATTTTTGAGTAAAAGTATTTAAAAATATATTGGCAACATCTGCAAAAGGATCTCCTGTAAATTCCTTAACTGCCTCCCATGTCTTCCCAATACCCTTAAGCTTTTCTTCAGTAGTAACAGTCGAGCCCGTATCTGTTCCTGTTATAGTATCTTTCGGTGCTAATAAACCACGAGCTTCATCAATTTTTTCCTTTTCATCTCTAGCTTCTTGCTCCTTTTTTGCTTTTTCTTCTTTGGCATCCGCTATTATCTGGCTTACAAAATTTACATCGCTTTGTTTGGGGTCTAACATACTTTTGGCTAATTTTATTCTAGCCTGATTAGCACTATCTCCTTCAAATCCAATACCAGCCAAGTCCTGTTCATTTAAACTCACTAATTTGCCCCAATCATTGGTTAGCTCATCATATAATTTACCCCATTTTTCTCCCATTTCTTGTAAACTACAATCTGGCTTATTAAAATCTGGGTCTAAATGTGTATCATAAAGAGAGAACTGTAAAGTTAATTTTAATTTTGGATTTTTGGGCTTGCACAAATCTACACCAATAGTGCCTTTAGCTATATCATTTATAAATGTAGAAACTGCTGCATCACCAGCTGACCTTACTAAATCACCCATACTCCTACCTTCAAATAAAGATGATTTTCCTGGTCCCATTTCCGCAAGGTCAGTCGCAAAATCATAAGCCAATTTATTAAAAAAGCCCTGTAAAACTCTTTTAAAAGTAGCGGCTATTAAATTCTCTTTTATGGTTTTTACTGTTTCTTTTATATTGCTTTCCACTCTCACAGTAAAAAGTTCATACCAAACCCAAGGATCAACTACCGTAAATTGAGCTCGAGCTTTTTGCGGATAAGAAAAATTTCCAAGAATAAAAACAAATAAAATAATTATTGATAAAAATCCAATAGAAAATTTACTTTTTTTATTTAAAAACATATTTTATTTATATAAATTCAAAAAATCACTAATCTTCCATTTCTCCTAATACTTCTTTATATAATTGGATTAGTTCTGCATCTGATATTGCACTTAATTGATCTAAACTAGCTCCCGCCTGCATTAAAAGATTTCTTATTTCTTCAGCTGATAAATTTTGAACATCTTCAATACCCCCCCCATCACCATCTACTGAAAATTCATAATCTTCACCAGAAAAAACGCCTTGGGCTTGTAAATAAATACTTTCTAAATCTTCTTGAGTCAACTGATTAACTTCTTCTTCTGAATAACCGGAATCTATTAACATACTTTTCATCTCATCTAAATTCGTTGATGTGGTGTCTGTATTTAAAAAATCCAGCTCCGAACTTATGCCATCATCTTCCACAATATCTAAATTACAATTTTCTCCTGTACATAAAGCATTTCCTCCAGAAGCAATTTCATCATAATCAGATATTCCATCACTGTCTGTGTCCTCTAAATATGGACTGGTTCCATAAGTATTTAATTCATCATAATCAGATATTCCATCGCTATCTGTGTCTTTTAATCTATTTAAATTTTGGCTAAGGGCGGCCTTGTCTTTTAAAACAAAGGGCGATTCTACAAAAGCATTTTTAATATAAGAACTCATATTCCAAACCCCTAAAATGATAGCCAAAACCCCTAAAACAATAAATAATTTGGAACTTTTTTGAAAATCGGAAAAATAATCAATTATTTTTGAAAAAATATTATTTTTGTTTTGCTCAATGGAATTAATTTTATCATCCATTATTATAATTTTTATATATTTAAAACCCAACACTTAAAAATAATGTCAATATTAATATTTTGCTAAGATTATAAAATTTTTAAAAATATTTAACCCCTCCTGCCTTCGTCCACCCACTTTTCTAAAAAAGTGTGGGACTACGGCAAGGCAAGGCTGTATCTCCCCTTAGCTCGCCCCGTATAAAGCAAATCTTTTGTACGGGGTAAGGGGGAGAATAATTCACTACTGCACTATTTCATTCGTATCGAGCTAAGCTCGATTCGTATCATTAGTATTCACCCTGTTAAATTATTTTTTCAAAATATTATTTAACAGGGTAAATTCATATATTGGCATTATATTTATAATTATACTAATTTTTTCATCAGATGACAAATTTACCCTGTTTAACCTGTTAAATTATCGCTTAATTGCGATACCATTTAACAGGTTAAAATAAGATTTGAGTCTTCTCCTAATAAACATTTTACCATAAAAAGTCTTCAAATACTTTTCTCGATGGGTTGCATCTTGTTGGTTTAAGCAAAACTCATAATAGATTAATTCTAATGGTCTTCTGTTTTTAGTTGATTTTACTTTTCCTTGGCAATGTTGTTCAAATCTTAATTTTAAATTTTTAGTATAGCCGGTATAGAATTTTTTATCTTTTTCTGATTGTAATACATAAGTATAATACATAATTTTATAAATGAAAAATTTAAAATTATTTCACGGGGTAAACCCTATTTAGTGCTATTAACCAGCATTATCCAATCCTCTATATTTAATTTTTCAGCTCGAATATTTTTTTCTAATCCAGCCCTATCTAAAATTTTATAAACCTCTGCTCTATTTAATTCTAATCCAGCCATTAAATTATTAGCCAAAGTCCTTCTTTTAGAGGAAAAACTAATATTTACCAATTGCCAAAAACGTTTCAATTTAACTTCATGCGTGCTTGCACCCGTCGGGTTGAATTTAATTACTGCTGAATCAACCTTGGGTTGGGGATAAAAATTTTCTTTACCAACTGTAAATAAATATTCTGGCCTGGCGTAAAAATTACACATTAAAGAAAGCTTGGACCATTTACCGTCCTTATTTATAATCCTTTCTGCTACTTCTTTTTGCAACATTAAAATCATTTCTTGGGGCGGATATTGATGCTCTAAAAAAATTCTTAAAAAGCGAGAAGTAATATTATAAGGAAGGTTGGCCACTATTTTATAATTTTTTAAAAACTTAAGGGGCAGAATTTTTTGCAAATTCATTTTTAAAATATCTCCTTCAATCAGTTCAAATTTATTCATTTCAGCTAAGGGTCTTAGAATTTGAAATAATTTTTTATCTATTTCAATAACTTTTAAATTTATTCCACTCTTTTTTTCTTTTAAAAGGGGTGAAGGGTTTACTTTTTGTTCTAATAAGGCCCTGGTTAGTGTTCCAATCCCTGGGCCGATTTCTAAAATATTTTCTTTGGGTTTTAATTTAGCTACTTGAATTATTTTTTTTAAAACCTGCTCAGAAATTAAAAAATTTTGCCCCTTTAATTTATTAGGCAAAATTTTATGTGTTTTCAATAAAAACTTTGTTTCTGTTAAAAAAGTCATTTTTTATTTTAAAAACTATCTGTATAGCATATAAAGTAACGAGGCCAAAGAAGCAAAAACAAAACTAACAGTAAAACCATCCGCGTCTTGTAAAGAAAAAATGTAAATGGCCCCAATGATAAATAAACAAGCCAAAACTTTTCCAACAATTAATCCCGCTTCATAATTAACAACATTTTCCATAATGCTATTATCATTTTTCTTTTTACCATCTTTGGCTTTTTTATAAAATAAAGCCCGAATAGGCACATCTATAACTGACTTGGAAATTCTAGAAGTAGTGTCTGCTAAAAATATGGGTAGAATTGTTCTGCTAAAAATTCTAATTAGCCAAGTTAAAGAATAAATAATAGAGCCGAACTTTAAAATTTTTCTTTTATCTCTGCGGTCGCACATTCGGCCAATATATAAAGTAGTTAATAAAGTTATCCCCGTAGCCACACCAACCAAAACTCCAATCTTAGAATAGCTAACAAGCATTACTGACATAAATATCGGCCAAATAACCAGTACAACCAACTCCTCCCCATAACCAATACAGGCCAAAAGGCCTTTCAAATTTTCTTTTCTAAAAATGTTAAAAATATAACTATATTTATATTCTCTGGAATCAAACTTCTCTTTAGTTAAAAGCATGGGGACATTAGAAATTAAAAATAAAATAGAAACCACTAAAAATAATACTGCAAATCCAAAATAAGTAATTATCAAACCGCCTATTATGGGTCCTAAAATAAACATGATGGCATTGGAAACATTAATTGAACTAATTTCTCTGCCCTCTTCTTTATTTGCTGAATTATGAGCAAAATCGGCATGAAATCCTGTCCAATAAAATGCCTTTTGGAGGGCATAAATAAGAGTTGCCACATAAAAAAGTACTGGATAGCTGGGAATAAAAAACAAGGAAATATAAAAAACTACATACAAAGCCGAGCCCAAAAACATACCATTTTCATAACCATATTTATTGGAAAATTTAGCTCCTATAGGAATTAGAAAGAAAAACAACCCATAAACCATTAAATAAAAAATGGCTATCTTTATTAAGGGATAGCCAATTTGATATAAATAAATCGGCTCAAATATTTGCACCATGGCCAAGGCAAAATTTACTAAAATACTGGCCACAAAAAGTTCTTTAACTTGTCGCCTCATTCTATGGGGCAAAAAGGTTCGAATAATTTCTGGTAATTTAGAAAATCTTTTTTTAGTTTCAATTGGTTTAATTAGCATAGTTTTTAATTTTTCATTTTTAATTTTAAACTAACCTCATACTAACCTCATTATAACATTAAAAAAAATCTCTTCAAAGAGAATTTTTTATTTTAACAATATAATTAAATAGACACCGTCCGTGACTTATAACTTGCAACTTTTAACTAACCACAATATTCACAATTTTATTCTTAATATAAATAAATTTGACAATCTCCTTACTCTTTACAAAATTACTTATTTTCACAATCTCTTTTGTATAATTCCATTAATATTATATCTATATAATGAAGTATTAAATTTCTGCGCCATTCTAAAAATTTAGCTAGAATTGGAGTGAAGACAGATAAAATTTCTACGAGGAATATAGAGACGAAGTATAGAAATTTATCTGTCTAAGCGATAAATTCTCTAAATTTTTAGACCGGCGCGATTTTGCGCCTGCCTGCGCGTAGCCGATGCTACGCTTCGGTCGCCGACGTGCCATAGCCACTATGGCGACGGCACGCGAAGGCAGGGAACCACCACTTTTCTAAAAAGGGGTGGCAAAAAAAGAAACACCTCACAGGATAAAATCAGAAATGTTATTATTTTATTCCAGCCAAATTTTAAAAATGATTTTAAATTCATAAAATTACTTTAAATCCAATGCACATTTTTTATTTTTACATTTCGCAACATAAAAATCCTTTGGTGGCATTACCTTACATTCTATATCACATTTTAATTTATCTTTAAATTCTTTTCTTTTTTGCTCCCATAATTCTAAATATTCGGAATTAATTACAGCTACATTGCTACACCCACACTCATCATCAATATTAGGAATATACTGCAAGCCCTCTATTGAATCTACAACAATACATTCCGAATCTTCTGAACAAGAAAAAATATCAAGATTCGATTTACATCCACTTATTAAAAAAATAATAATAAATAATAAAAATACTCTTTTCATAAAATTACTTTCAACTTTAAACTTGAAACTTTTAACTAATTACAATATTCACAATTTTATTCTTAATATAAATAAATTTTACAATTTTTTTGTCTTGAATAAATTTCTGCACATTTTTTAATTCTAAAACTTGCTTTTTTAAATCTGCTTCTGAAATATCAGCTTCTATTTCTACAGTGGCTCTTAATTTTCCATCAACCTGCACTGGTAAGTTAATCTTATCTTCCTTAATTAATTTCTCATCATATTGTGGCCATTTTTGCTGACAAACAAATCCTTTATTTCCCAATTTATTCCAAATTTCTTCAGATATGTGAGGAGCGAAGCAGGACAGCATTATTAAATAAGGATTTACTAGCTCAATATTTAGATTAGATAAAGATCCTAATTCTTTAAAATAAATCATTAAGGCGCTGATGGCCGTATTAAACCTAAAATTTTTAATGTCATCACTAATTTTTTTAATTGTTTTATGTAATAAAGATTTAACTCGACCCTCGGGGTCTGAATTTTCCGACCCAACGGATTGATCTTTAAAATAGCTCCAATTTTTATCTAAAAACCTTCTTAAGCCCTTTATACCATCAGTATTCCATGGCTTCATATCTTCCAAAGGACCCATAAACATTTCATACATTCTAAAACTATCTGCACCATATTCTTGAATAATTTCATCGGGATTAATAACATTACCCAAGCTTTTACTCATCTTTTGGCCATCAGTTCCTAAAATTAAACCTTGGTTAATTAATTTCAAAAATGGCTCATCAAATTTCCCACCTTCGCCAAGGCTTCGGTCGGCAGGCAGATAGCCATTGTCTCTTAAAACCTTAGTAAAAAATCGCGAATAAATTAAATGACCCACGGCATGTTCGGCTCCACCAACATAAGTATCTACTGGCATCCATTTTTTAATATTTTCTTTAGAACAAAATTCTTTTTCATTTTTTGGATCTAAATAACGATAATAATACCAAGAATTATCTACAAAACCATCCATAGTGTCATGCTCTCGAGTAGCATCAGCACCACATTTTGGACATTTAACATTATTATTAAATTCTTTTGACGAAGCTAAGGGCGACTTTCCAGTCGGTCGAAAATCTTCAATATCATCAGGAAGTAAAACTGGTAAATCCTCTTCTGGAACTGGTACGGTTCCACATTTGGGACAATAAACAATTGGAATTGGAGTTCCCCAATATCTTTGGCGAGAAACCAACCAATCACGAATTTTATACTGAGTTGTTAGTTTGCCTTTGGCTTTTTTAGTAATTTGCAATTTTGCTTTTTCTGAATCTAGGCCATTAAATTCTGCGGAATTAACCATTGTTCCATCAGCTTCCGTGGCTCGAATTTTTTCTTCAAGATCTGGTATTATTTCTGGCAACTCCGAAATACTAATCCTTTTTTCGCTAATATTAATATGACCTTTATTCTCTAATACCTTATATTCGCCTTTTAATTTTTCTTCTAATTTTTCTTTTTGTTTTAAAGAAATATAGGGGTCGTCATCAGAAAAATAGGCATAAATTTTATTTACATTATTTTCAATATTTTTATAATCAATCTCATTTCTTATAAATTTTCGACTGAACTCCAAATCCTTATCTGTAAAATTATCTTTTATACCCTGTGGCAACTCTCCTTGTAACATAAATTCTGAAACCGGGGCTACTAAAAATAATTTATTTATTTTCAAATTTAATTTTTGAACTAAATTCATTACCGCCGAACAACCCAAACTATGTCCGATAATAATATCGTCTGCTGTAAAATCTTGAACCAGGGGTTCCAGAATTTTCAACCAATTTTTTAAAACTGGGTGTTCTGTATCGGGCATATCCGGAACCATGACTTCATAATCTAATTTTTCTAATTTCTTTTTTAACCACGGAAACCAGTCACCCCGACTGTCTCCGCCAAAACCATGAATAATTAAAACCTTAATTTTTCGTTTTGCTTTAACAACTTCCCTAATTGGTAAATCAAACTTTTGAGCAAACTCAAAGTCCCGCTGGTCGTGAGCTGGCACGCACATAATTGCTCCTGTGCCATAAGAAGCTAAAACATAATCAGAAATATAAATTGGCAATTCTTGCTGATTAACTGGATTAATAGCTTTAATGCCTTTTAATTCCACCCCCGTTTTGTTTTTATTTAAATCCGTTCTTTCTAAATCACTTTTTTTCTTGGTGGATTGAATATATTTTTCTACTTCCTTAAAATTTTCAATACTATTTTTCAAATCTTGAACTAATTTATGCTCTGGAGCTAAAACCATATAGGTAGCTCCATATAAAGTATCTGGTCGAGTAGTAAAAACTTTTATTGTCTGTAGGTCTAATAAACTTTTCAAAGCTTCGCTTACATTTTCAAATTCTTGAAAATAATCTTCTTCTTTGGTCTGGTCTGCACTTTTTCCAGTCACTTGAGAATAGTATAAAGCGCGCATCGGAAAATAAATATCCACTTTGCTTAATTCTTTATCCGTTAAAACATAATCTCTCCTATCTTTTGTTTGCTGATAAGTGCCATCTGGATATAAAATTGTCCAATAATCTTTATAATAAAATTCCTTCCTGCCATTATTCTTGCGAGCAATATTTTTATAAAAATCTATCATTTTTTGACAAATTTCTGCTTGGGACAATTTACTTTTATCAATATTTTTTAAAGCTGACCTTTTGGGCTCTAAAGAATTTACATCTTCCATGCCTTCCGAAGCTTTAGCGAAGGAAGGACCATTAAAAAATACAGCCGTGTCCATAGAAATAACCGGCACATTATACTTTCCTTTATATGGAATGATTTTTTTGAAAGAATTCTCCCAAGCATCCTGTCCATCTTCATCTACTTCTATATAATCCGGCACTTTTTCTATTTTTAAATCTGGATTAATTCTAGAAAAGAGTTTCTTCAATCTTTTTAATTTTGAATCATTCCCACTTGCAAAATATATTTTTTTGTAATCCTTAATTAAAAATTGAGAATTGGAAATTGGAAATTGAATCAATGCTCCTTCCGATTTTCCAATCCAATTTTTTTGCATAGTTTTTAAAGCATGAGACCATTCTAATTTACCTAAGTCCTCAATTAATTCATCGGCATATTCAGTAACTTTAAAAAACCATTGCTCTAAATCTTTTTGCGTCACCTCGTTTTTACAACGCTCACATTTTCCGTCCACTACCTGCTCATTAGCCAAAACTGTTTTACAGGACTCACACCAATTTACTGGCGCTTTTTTCTTATAAGCCAAACCGTTTTTATATAAAAGCAAAAAAAACCATTGCGACCATTTATAATAATTTGGATCGGAAGTATTTATTTCTCTGTCCCAATCATAAGAAAAGCCAAGGCTTTTGATTTGTTTGGTAAATGTCTTAATATTATCAGCTGTACTTTTTTGAGGATGAATTCCAATTTTGATAGCATAATTTTCAGCAGGCAAACCAAAAGCATCCCAGCCCATTGGATGAATTACTTCATAATTATTCATTCTTAAATAGCGGGAATAAATATCAGTGGCTGTGTAGCCCTCTGGGTGGCCAACGTGCAAACCAGCCGCCGAAGGATACGGAAACATGTCTAAAATATATTTTTTGTCTTTGTTTGATTTATTATCGGCTCTAAAAACATGTTCCTCTTTCCATTTTTCCTGCCATTTCTTTTCTATTTTTTGATGATTATAATTTTGTTCCATCATAATATACTAATAATTATGCTTAATTTACAATTAACAGTTAAAGGTTAAATTAAAATTGGTAATTGAAAAATTAATTATTTACCCCTCACCTCTTTTGCAAATTAATATCAAAAAATTATTTTAAAAAGATTATATAATAAAATTAAAATATTAAATTTTCAAATCAAAGGGTGGATGGGTTTAATTCAAATTGAAAATTGATTATTGCGAATTTAAATAATATACTAAAATTCTACCATTTTTTCAATCTAATGCAATAAAAACTTTTACCCCCTCCCGCTTCCCCTTTCCCTTTTACTCACCCATGTCCTTTACTAAAAATCTTAAATGTCTTATGATAATAATTACTATTTAAAGCTAAATAATAACCCCAAATCTATATCAGTAAAAATTACTAGATATTTACTCCTCTCTATAATATACACCATTAAGGCAATTGAAATAATTGCAACTTATCTTTGGAAAATTTTTATCTTTATTTTAAAAATTATTTTTTGGCTTCCTGGCAAAATACTAAAATCAATAGTATTAAAAATATATCATCTGTTTTTAAAAATAAAAAGAAAGGATCAAAAAAAAGAAAAAAATATATTACCACAATATAAAACTAAAATAAGTAAAATTTTACCTATTGTCTTATTAATCTTAATCGGAATTTTAACTATTGCTAATAATATTTTTGCTAAACCGCCAGAACCAGAGGAATTTGGTAAAAAGGCCATTATATCCAAATTAATAACTTACGAAAATAAAGAATTTCTCAATAATGATGAAATTATAGAGGAAGCTGGGCCAGCTATAATTCCTCAAAAAACATTAGAAGAAAAAAAAGTTGCTTTAGAGGCCCCTCTTCCTCAGGCACAAGTAAATTTACCAACCCCTACTTCTACTATTGCAATGACCACTAATGAAGAAACTGCTTTAATGGCCACGGCTCTATCAGAAGAAGCCCTAAAAGAAGGACCTCGCAGTAAAATTATAGAATATGCAGTAGAAGAAGGAGACACTATCAGCGGTATAGCTGAAAAATTTCAAATCAGTGTAGCCAGTATATTGTGGTCTAATGATTTAACTTATTATAGTGTTATCCGTCCTGGAAAAATTTTAAAAATTTTACCTACGACTGGCTTAATTCATACTATAAAAAAAGGTGATACTATTTCATCTATAGCTAAAAAATATAAAGCCGATGAAGACAAAATATTAGAAACCAATAAATTAACTTCTGCTAATCAAATATCTATTGGCCAAGATTTAATAATTCCAGACGGTATTAAACCAGCCGCTGTTATAACCACTTATACCACCCCAACCACCATTTTTACTCCGCCAAAATCATCCATTTCTGACTCTACTACTAAATTATTGTGGCCCACAACAGCTAAAAAAATTACTCAGTATTATTGGTGGCGACATCCTGCTGTAGATATTGGCGGAAAAACCGGAACTCCTATTTATTCTGCTGAATCTGGAACTGTTGAAGTGGCTGGCTGGAGCAATGGTGGATATGGCTATTATATTATTATCAATCATGGTAATGGCATTAAGACGCTTTATGCCCATGCTTCTAAATTATATGTTAAAAAAGGTGAAAATGTTTCTCGCGGACAAGTAATTATGGCTATGGGTACTACTGGCTGGTCAACTGGCCCTCATTTACATTTTGAAGTCAGGGTTAATGGTTATAAAAGAAATCCTTTAAGCTATATTAGGTAGAAAATCAAGAAATCAAAAAATCAAAAAGACGCTTTTTAAAACGTCTTTTTATATTTAAAAAATATTATTTTTATTATCTTAACCTTTTTCCCCTGAATCAAGATAAAAATCTTTTATTTCACTATCGCCTTTTTCTGTATCTGGGCCTTCATTAACAAAAAATTTTATAGCTTCATCTAAACTTTCATAAGTTTGTCTTCTGCCATCAGCCAATTCAAAAATAATAGTATCGCCAGCTTTAAAATTTTTAAGTTTCTCATACATTTCATATTTCTTTAATTCTGTCTCCTTTAATTTAACCTCTGGTGAAATATCTGGTGCTTCTTCTGGAAATTCAAATTTTTCTTCTAGTTCGTCTGGGGTTTTTATTTTTGCTCCCTCTGGATTTTCCACTTTTGACCCTTCTGGGTCTTCTACTTTATTTCCTGCGGGAGTTTCAAATTCTTTTTCAAAATCCATATTTTTAATTTTAATGATAAATACATTTTTATCTTACTATAAATTAATTTAAAAACAAGTTTTAGGTATTGATTTTTACTCCAAAAAATAGTATTCTTATTTTTACTAAGCGCCGTCCTGCCTGCCGGCAGGCAGGTAGCTTCCTCCTTCGCTACGCTACGGAGGATCTCCGCTTCGCTTCGACAGTTGGTTCCCAACTTCGCACATAGTAATTAGATTTTAAATAAGTTATTTGATAACATAGAGTTAATATAAAAAATATGCGCCGTTAGCTCAGTTGGTAGAGCAGCTGCCTCTTAAGCAGACGGTCGCAGGTTCGAATCCTGCACGGCGTACCATCCTTCGCCAAGTCAGACTTGGCTTCGGATGGCACGGCCATCCGTGATTCCCGAAAGGGAATAGAAGGATAGTCCTTCGAAGCCTTGGCGTAAAAGGACACGAGTATCTCGATTTTATCGAGATTTTTTAAATTAAAAATCAAGATAAAAAATAACAATTATCCTATTTAAAAACCCCGCGAATAAACAACGGGGTTTTATAAAAGATTTTTTAAGCAGCCTCCCGATCAATGAAAGCCACCTTTGTTCTTGTTCGAGGAATAAAAAATTCCTCTTCCCCCTGAACATCATGCTCAGGATCGCAAGACCAAAATTTAATTCCAAATTCTGCATCAATCCTATTTGTATTTGATATTTTTTCAATATCTAAATACAAATAAGAGATCTCTGATTCTATTATCTGATCAAAAATTCGATCTTTCTTTTTCATTTTCTTTTCCATAACCTTAATATCTGCAACTACATAGAAACCAAGATCTGCTTCAGTAATGTTATAAAAAAAACGAAATAGAATTTCTTTGCGATCAACAACAAAACCATTTTTCCAATGAGCTTCAATTTTACGTTTTTTATTTTCCGGAACAAAAAACATATACTTACCGTTCTTGGGAACCCTAATTAATACATTTCGAAAAATTTTTAATGTCTTTCTCGAAATTCTTTTGCTCAGAGTTCTGCCATTGCGTCCTTGCTTTGCCATTATATCCTCCTAGATACAATTATTTTTTTATTTTTTTAGAAATCTTAATAGATTAGCATAAATTTAAAATTGTGTCAACCGACCCCGGGGGTCGGGCACCCCGGGGGTGGCTAAAAAAATCAAAAAAACCCGGCTTTATGCCGAGCCCATCCTTACTCCCCTGTCCGCCGAAGCTCACAGAGCGTAGGCGGATTGCTTCTTACTCCTTGCTCCTTATTTACTTCCAATTTAACAAAACTAAACCCATTCCAATAATAATTGCTCCTACAATTTGAATACTAGTAATGCTTTCTTTAAAAATTAAAAATCCAGCCAAGGTACCACTAATGGCCGATAATCCTATCCAGAGCCAATTCATAATTACTAAATTCTGAAATTTTAGAGTAAAAGCAAAAAATATAGCGGCCAGACCCAAACTTAAAAATGCTCCCAGCAAATAAAAAACATTTCTATGCAAAAACCACAACTTACCCAAAATCATTGCCAGGGCATCTAATAATCCAATTAATAAAACATATAAAACATAAGTCCAGTGCATAAGTTAGTTAAAAGTTAAAAAATTAAAATTAAAAATAAAATTCAAAATTGAAAATTTCGTTGAGCTGAGCTCAATGAGTGGTACTGTATTCTTAAAATAGTTCGAACACATTTCGCCGCCTGCGGCGGCGAGGAAGCCCCCAAAAATTCGGAGCGGCTTCGCCGCGATCTTTGACAATTTCAAGTTTTTCTTTAGTGGCAAATTCTTTAAATTCTCTTTATAAAAAAGAACTGAGCAAAAAATTTAGGTCGCCAGCCATCCACCGTCAATAATCACTACTGCTCCAGTCATATAACTTGAAGAATCTGAAGCAAGAAAAACAACCAATTCTGAAACTTCTTCTGGCCGGCCAACTCTTTTAAGAGGCACCCGTTGAAGCATCGCTTTTAGCATCTTAGGATCTGATTTAACTACATCGATCATCGGAGTTTCTATCATCCCAGGAGCAATGGCGTTAACGCGAATATTAAAAGGCGCCAATTCCACAGCCAAAGCTTCAGTCATTGCAGCTATACCCCCCTTAGAAGCACAATAATGAGCAATATTCGACATACCAATTCCTTGCTGGCCCATAGCCACAGAAGCAATATTTACTATTACTCCTCCTTTTCGTTTTTCCATAACTTTTGCCGCGGCTTGGGCGCATAAAAATTCTCCTTTAAGATTAATGTCAATTGTTCTGTCCCAGTCTTCTTCTGATAATTCCAAAAATGGCTTGAATTGGGCTATTCCAGCATTGTTTATTAAAATATCAAGCTGCCCGAATTTTTTAACGATTTCAGCTACAACTGAATCAACCTCTGATTTGTCTGAGACATCCAGCTTAAAAGCAATCGCCTTACCACCAGAGCTTTTAATTTCATCAACAACTTTTTGGCAGTCATCTTGATTAATATCAGTAACAGCAACTTTTGCTCCTTGCTTAGCTAAAGCAATAGCGTGAGATTTCCCCATGCCCCGCCTTGCGCCGGTTATTAGCGCCACTTTGTTTTTAAGGTTTTGCATAATTTTAGCTTTTTAAATTTTAAGTTATAGAATAATTTCTCCCGACCTAAGAGAAATTTAATGAAAAATTTTTCTTTTACTTTGAATTAAATTCAAAACAAAACCGCCAATTGATTTTTTCGCCCAAAATCCCCTACAATTTGGTCGCCGAGCGAAGCGAGGCGACACCAAAACGCTTGCAAAATTCTTACTGGTGCACCCGGTAGGACTCGAACCTACAACCTCTTGGTCCGAAGCCAAGCACTCTATCCAGTTGAGCTACGGGTGCATGTTGAATAATTATTCTTTTTTAAAATATCTCTAATTTGCTGACGAAGCAATCTTCTTCCTTTAGTAGTTTTAAAAAACTTTTCTCTTCTCAGGACATCACTCTTCAAAAAATATACTTCATAATGTATTAATTTTAAAGGACGTTTATTTCTTGTTGATTTAACCTTACCTCGTTTATGATCTTTAATTCTGTTCGTTAAATTAGATATAAATCCTTTGTATAAATTATTATCTGAAAGCAATAATATATAAACATAATACATAAATTTTTATTTTAATCACTCTTGGTCCGCCGGGTCATTCGACCCGACTAGAAGCCGAACAACCTACCCCATTTAGTTGCTTATCCCGTCGGACTTGTCATGTCGAATGATGTGATGACGGGAAGCTACGGATGCGTAGTTGATATAAAAAATTAATTTTCAATCTCTATAAGATTTAACACTAAATCAACAGTTTTGTCAATCTCTCCCTCTTTATTCACAACCTGATAATCAAATTTATCAGCTATCTTTAATTCATTTCTAGCCGTCTCTAATCTAATTTTGATTTCCTTTTCTGTAATATTTGGTCTTTGTCTTAAACGATTCTCTATCTGTCTTAGTGATTCTGGCAAAATAAAAATAGTTTTTAGATTAGGAATAAGTTTTTTGATATTCATTACTCCCCGCACATCAACTTCAAACAAAGGAATCTTGTTATTTTCAATAATTTTTTCTACTTCTTTTTTCTCAACTCCATAATAATTTGAATGTACTTTTTCGTTTTCTAAAAATTCTTGATTATCAATCTTCTTTTTAAATTCTTCTGTATTATAAAAATTATAATTTACACCATTCTTTTCACCTTTCCGCATCTTTCTAGTAGTAGAAGTAAGAACTTTTTGCAAATTTGCATTACTTTCTAAAACTAAATTAATAATGGTTGTTTTTCCTACTCCCGAAGGACCGACAATAGCAAAAATTTTATTTTCCATAATTCATAATCCTTAATACTTAATATAAAACCTAAGAAGATAGACAAGCTAAGAAGCTAACAAGCTAATTACTTCCCCCAACTCCTGTGGCAATTTAATCTCAAATTTTTGTACTTCATTATTTAAATCTTTGAATTCTAAATGATAAGCGTGTAAAAAAATTCTATCTAAATTAAGCTTATCTTTCTGTCCTTTAACATTATACAAATCATCTCCCACAACTGGATGATTAATGGACTGCATATGAGCTCTAATCTGATGATTACGCCCAGTTTTAATTTGCACATCTAATAATGTATAGTGGTCAAATTCTTTTTTAATATCCCATAAGGTTAGAGCCTCTTTGGCATTCAAGTGCTTGGGCTTGGCTACCATTTTACCACTGCGTCTTGAACGTTCAATGGGGAAATCTATCTGTCCTGTTTTATTTTCCATTTTTCCATGAACTAGGGCAAAATATTTTTTAATCACTGTTCGGTTTTGAAACTGAAATTTTAAATTTTCAAACATTTTTTGATCTAAAGCGACAACTAACAGCCCTGAAACATTTTTATCTAAACGGTGCATTATGCCCGGACGAAATTCCAAACCCCCACCACCTTTTCCAAGGTGTAGGGGTGAATCATCTCCTACTTCTTTAATTTGTGGATATTTCTTTTTTAAATAATCTACCAAAGAATATTCTTGAATATCTTTTGTTCCATGTATAATCAATCCGGCTGGTTTTTCTATAACTACATAGTCCTTGGTCTTCTTAATTATTTTAATATCTTTTTTTAAAGAAAACCCCCCTCGCCCTCCTTGAGGGAGAGGGGCTGGGGGCGAAGGAGAAACCTCCACCCCATCTCCTTCATCCAACCAATAATGTTTTTTATTTATAATTTTAGAATTAACTTTAACAAATCCATGAATAATCAAGTCCTGAATTTTAGCTCGCGATAAATCTTTTAAATTTTCCTTTAAAAATTTATCTAAGCGTAATTTGTTTTCTTTACATCTAAATTTTCTTTTCATCCCGTTAGATATTTTAAAATTAAAAAAATTTTCGTTATTATTAATTCCTAATAAGATTGATCCCATTAAATTTCTCATCTAATTATCTAACAGGATTCATAAATTAATAATAACAGAAAAACTGAAAAACTAAAAAACTGAAAAACTAATGACTATCGCCTACCCGCCATAATTTTATAAAAATTAAGGCGGGCTATTGCCTAACGACTAAAATTATTAGTATAATAAACCTAACAATGCCAATCTACGAATTTACCCTGTTAAATAATATTTTGAAAAAATAATTTAACAGGGTGTATACCAATAATACTAATATGATACAAATAAATATTCTAAGCAAACGAAAGTAATTTTTAATTATTAGTATAGTATTCGTAGTACCTGCCTTCGCCGTAGCGAAACCACGGCTTCGCGCAGGCAGGTTGGTATCAGATTAGTATATTAGCATTATTATAATTCGTATATGAAAATAACTAAAGCCGTTATTGCGGTAGCTGGCGCTGGAACCAGATTTTTACCTGTTACCAAATCACAGCCAAAAGAAATGCTTCCTATAGTTGATAAGCCCATTGTTCAATATGTTGTTGAAGAAATGGTGGCCTCTGGAATTAAAGATATTATTTTGGTCACTACTTGGGATAAAAAACCATTAGAAGATCATTTTGATAGAAGTTTTGAATTAGAACACCATCTTAGGTCCCAAAAGAAATTTGACCGCCTGGAAAAAATTAAAAAAATATCTTCCATGGCCAATTTCATTTATATCCGACAAAAGGGTCCTTATGGAAATGGCACTCCCGCATTAAATGCCAAAAGCGTTTTAAACAATGAACCATTTATATATGCCTTTGGTGATGATCTAGTAAAATCAAAAATTCCTTTTACTAAACAATTAATTCAAGAATACCAAAAAAATCCTGGTGTAATTTTAGGTGTCCAAAAAGTAGAAAAAAAAGAAGTGCATAAATATGGAATCGTAAAAATGAAAAAACAGACCAAAAATCAAGTAGAAAAAATTATTGAAAAGCCCACTCTTAAAAAAGCGCCCTCGCAATTAGCGGTTTTTGGCCGCTTTATTTTAGTTCCAGAAATTTTAAATATCTTAGAAAAACAAGAGTTAGGCAAGGGTAATGAATTGTGGCTAATAGACGCTATTGAAAAATATATTAAAAACAACGGTCTGGCTTATGCTAAAAAAATCCAAAATGGAAAATGGCTAACTACTGGCGATCCATTAAATTATTTAAAAGCCACTATTGAATATGCCTTGGATAGAAAAGACATTTCTTTAGAACTAAAAAAGTTTTTCAAAAAAATTAAATAAAAATTAAATCTTATGAAAAATAAATTCAAAAAAATAACTTTATTATTTTTATTTGTCTTTATAATGAGTTCTGGCTTTCAATGCACCATTAATCCATTTGCTAAAAAACCCGCTCAATTAAACCCCGTTAAATTAACTGTTTGGGGTGTTTATGAAAATAATGATGATTTAAAAATTTTATTTGATAAATATACTCAAATTCATCCAACTATTAGTTTTGAATATAGAAAATTTAGACCTGATGAATATGAAAAACAATTATTAGAGGCCTGGGCCGAAGACCGCGGTCCAGATATTTATTTTTTACCTAATAATCTAATTCATAAATATCAAAATAAAATTACTCCTCTGCCTCAACAAATAACCCTGCCATATAGAGAAGTGAAATCCAGCGGTATTGGTTCTTTTCAAAAAACAGATATTATAGATTATGTTAAAAAAGTTTCTACTATATCGTTAAATGGATTGATTCAAAATTTTCCAGAAGTTATATATCGAGATAATGTTAAAGATAATCAAATATATGGATTGCCTTTAAGTTTAGAAACAATGGCGTTATTTTATAACAAAGAAATTTTAGATAACGCTAATATTCCTCTTCCTCCACAAACTTGGATTGAATTTAATGACATGGTTAAAAATATAACTCTTTTAGATGAGAATAATAATTTTATTCAATCCGGAGTGGCCTTAGGAGCTGTTGATAATATTACTAATGCTAGCGACATTGTGGCTCTTTTAATTATGCAAAATGGCATTCCTATTGTTGGAGATAATAATAAAATAAGTTTTGGTCAAGAAGATGATTTAAATTTAACTGTTCAAGCTATAAATTTTTTCAATGATTTTTCCAATCCCATCAAAGAAGTTTACTCTTGGAATAAAGAACAAAATGAGGCCATTGAGGCATTTAAATCTGGCCAAACCGCTTTCTTTTTTGGCTATCCTAATCATATAGAAGAAATTCAAAAAAATCCTAAAATAAATTTTGGCGTTACTAAAATACCTCAAATCTCTAAAAATTATAATCATGTTAATTTAGCTAATTATTGGGTTATGACTGTATCACATAAAACAATTTCTGCAGATCCGGCCTGGGGCTTTATTGATTTTGCTATCCAACCAGAAAATGTTAAAATGTATTTAGAGCAAACCCAAAAACCAACTGCTATACGCTCTTTAATAGAAGAGCAAAAACAAAATTTGAAAATTGGCCCCTTTGCCGAACAAATTTTAACTGCTCAGTCCTGGTATCGAGGCAATGATGCTGAAATGGCCGAAAGCTATATTTTAAATATGATTAAACAAATTAAAGAAGAAAATCTGTCTTTAGATGCCATTAAATCATTAATCCAATTAACTGCCTCGCAAATTAATCAGACAATTCAATAAGTTAAAAGTTACTAATTGCTTATTACCAATTAATAATCTAACCATGAAAACAATCATAAAATTGAGTATCTTTACGCTATTATTCATAATAATATTAATTAATTTAAATATTGTAGAAGCAAAAGAAGTATTTGGAGAATTTGGATGTTCTCCAGATGAAAGTATATGCGAAGAAATAAATGCAAAACCAAATCAATATTGTAGAATCGTTGATAATAAAAACTGTGATCCTAATTGTGATCTTGATGCTTTCTGCACAGAAACAGGTAAAATAGAAGGGGAGGGTATTTTTGCTGGAATAACTGGTATAGAAAGCGGAGACCTTGATTATAAAGACCTTTTGCAAGTAGGAATCAATGTTACTAAAATTTTATTAGGAATTATTGGTAGTGTGGCCTTATTAATGTTTATTTTCTCTGGCATTAAAATGATATTTTCTGCTGGCAATGAACAACAGATTTCCAGCGCGCGCAATATAATGGTCCAAACTGTGGTCGGCATTTTAATCGCTTTAGGCGCATATTTAATTATCAACTTTATTCAAACTACTTTGGATGTGCAACCCGAGTATCGAATCACTTCTGAAAAATTTAATAAATAAAGAATATAAAGATAGTAATTTTTAATAATAATCCATTCCATTCGCATCATATTAGTATTATTTCATTTGCATAATTAGTAACATTAGTATATTAGTATTTACACATTCGTATAAACAATATAACCATTTAATTGCCATGCTAAAAAAAATATTAAAAAAATACACTGTTCCTACTTTATTGGCTTTTTTAATAACTCTGCCATGTTCTGCTGAAACATTCTCTAATCCTTTGGGGGATGTAACCATTCCTGGTCTTATTGGTAAAATTATTACTGGTGCCTTGGGAATTGTCGGCTCTTTGGCTTTATTATTATTTATTTACGGCGGTTTTTCTTGGATGACCTCTGGAGGCAATGAAGAAAAAGTTAAAAAAGCCCAAAATATTTTAAAATCAGCCGTGTTAGGAATTTTAATAATTTTTACCAGCTATGCTTTGTTAAATTTATTCTTCAGCATATTGGCTCCTTAATAACTTTCATTTTCAGTCAAAAAATTGTATAATTCTAATATAGACAATTAATAACTTTATATATTAAATTTATTGTATAATAAATTTATATCCTCGCTTAATAAAAATTAATTAAATAAATTGCGAGTAATCGAGAATATCGAGCCAAGCTCGAATAGCTCGAAAAGAAAGGAATAAAACAAAATGTCAAAATTGACAAAAAATTCATTAAGCATTGCAATCATTTTGGTTGTATTGGTTCTTTTGGTTACCAATGCTCATGCCGCCCTAACAGTTCCATCGGTTAATAATTTAGGAACTGGAGATATTGAAACCTCTGCTACTAATATTATCAGTACCATTCTTACTCTTTTAGGTTTAATAGCTCTAGTAATTGTATTATTAGGTGGATTCAAATGGATGACTTCTGGGGGTAATGAAGAAAAGGTTGGTGAAGCCAAAAAATTGCTTGGCGCTGGCGTAATTGGTTTAATTATTGTTTTTGCAGCTTGGGCTATTGCTACTTTTATGATCGGAAATATCGGTAACGCTGTCTAATATAGTTTAGATCTAATCCCCCCACCTTTATTAAAGATGGGGGGTGATGACTTAAACTATATTATTATGATAAAAAAAATAATTTTCAGTTTTTTTATAATATCTATTTTTTTATTACCATCCTTGTGTTTGGGAGAAGGAGAATATTATGGCCTCAAAGAAACCGCCGTAGATTCTGGATTATCTCCATCATCTGGATCAACTCCAGCGCCTCAAAATATAATTGCTAAAATTATAGGTTATATATTAGCCATGATTGGCATTATACTTTTAGTTCAAATAATATTTGCCGGCTATACTTGGATGCTTTCCGGGGGGAATGAAGAAAAAATTAAAAAATCCAGAGATAAAATTATAAACTCTGTTATTGGAGTAGCCATAATTTTAATAGCTTATGTGGCTGTTAATGCCTTGTTTGATTTATTATTTAAGGTTACTCAAACATAAATAACTCTAATTAATAAAATACAGTAGAATAATGTTAAAGAATAAATTAAATCTGAAATCATTATATATTACTATTGGCATTTTAATAATACTAATACCCCTAATAGTTAGTGCTAATATTCCCGCCCTAGATTATACAAATTCTGGAGCTGCCTTTAACGATCTTAATACAACAGCTGGTCAAGCTGGTTATAAAACAGGAAGTCCAGAAGATATAATATTTGTTAGAATAAATGTATCTCAAATTATTGTTCGGGTTTCATTGGGTGCTTTAGGGATAATATTTCTTGTATTATTAATAATCGGCGGATATGAATGGATGTCTGCTGGGGGAAATGAAGAAACAATAGCCAAAGCCCGGAAAAGAATTATTAGTGCCACCATTGGCTTAGCTATTGTTTTATTGGCCTATGCTATAAGTCAATTTATTTTCTCAGAATTATTTAAACATACTGTACATATTTAGACATACTGTACATATTGGGTCTTAAAAAATAATAATAAAAACTAAATAATCCTTCACATGAAAAATTCTAAAAAAACCATAAAAATAATTAGCGTTTTATTAATTTTAACTTCATTATTAATAATATCTAATTCCTATTCTGCGTTAGCTCAAAATCTTACAAATAGTAAAGAAAATTTAAAAATAATAGGAGAAGGGGGTAAAATAGGTACTGTGCCAATCGAGGGCATAGGATACAAAGCCTACATAGAGGGAGATTTAACAACTATTGTCTCCCAAATCATTAGATTAGCTCTTTCTTTATTAGGAATTATATTTTTAGTTTTAATTATTTTGGGCGGTTATCAATGGATGACTGCTGGGGGTAATGAAGAAATAGTCACTAAAGCCCGGCAAAGAATGATTAATGCCGCTATTGGCTTAGCTATTGTTTTATTGGCTTATGCTATTTCTTATTTTATAATTTACTATATTACCATTCAAACTATAAATACTACTTAATTTTAAATATATGCTGAAAAAAAATAAAAAAATTCTTAGTTTATTAATAATAGTCACTATAATATTTTTAAACTTTGCTTATTTAAATATATCTAAGGCCGATAATTTTATTTTAGACCCCCTCACAGGTAACGATGGGGTAAGTGCACAAGCTGGATATGCTACAGCTGATCAAGATTCAATCATTTATACAGCTGGATATATAGTCAGAACGGTATTAAGTCTATTGGGCATAATGTTTCTAATTTTCATTATTTCCAGCGGAATTCAATGGATGACTGCTGGTGGGAATGAAGAAAAAGTAACCAAGGCCCAACAAAGAATCAAAAATGCTACCATCGGTTTAATTGTTATTGTGTTGGCTTATGCAATTACAGTTTTTTTAATGACCCAAATTCACTCTGCTTCACAATTAATTGCTACCTAAATAATTTTAAAGACAATCACTATGAGGTCAAAAAAATACATAATCAGTTTATTAATAATCTCAATTATTTTTTCTGTATTATTTTTAAATTCTGCACTAGCAGAAGAAGATACTAGTCATATAAAAGATATCGCTGAAAAATCTCTAAAGTTTAGAGAAACTGCTGGCTATGGTGTTCCGGAACATCCACAGGCGGTGGTAATATCAATTATAGATATTGTTCTTGGGCTTTTAGGATTAGGGTTCTTGGTTTTAATAATTATTTCTGGAATTCAATGGATGACTTCCGGTGGTAATGAAGAAAAAATAGATAAAGCCCGAAAAAATATTATTAATGCCACTATTGGACTGGGCATTATCTTGGCAGCATGGGTTATATCTAATTTTATATTTGAAAATATTCAAAAAGCCGCAGAAGATCCTTATTTTTGGCTATAAAAAATTAAATTATTTCTAAATTAAGCCCCCCACCTTTTTTAATAAAGGTGGGGGGCTTTTTTATTTTTAAAAACTTTGCTAATCTACCCTTGAAATGATATATAATATATATTATAGAGTATGCAATCTATAATTTGTAACCAGAACTCACCTCTCCCCCTATCTCCCCCTCTCCTTTACCCCTCTGTCCTTCGGACATCTCCCCTCAATAAGGGGAGAAAGGAGAGGGGGAATTAAAGGGGACAAAAATTACAATACTAGAGAAGAGAAAGACGGTCTATTAAAATTTCATCTGAAAAACAAAAAAAGCGACCATCAACATCTATGCAAAAAATAGTCCAGTTTATTAAAAATAATTATAACAAAATTTTCATTGGCTCAATTATCCTTTATGTTTTGATAATTTTTGTTTTTTTAATTATTAAATATAATAATTTTCAATATAATGCTTTAGATTTGGGAATCTTTAATCAAGTTTCCTTTAATTCTATAAATGGAAACCTTTTTTATTTTACCATCCATCCTCATTCCTATTTAGGCGACCATTTTGCTCTATTTTTAATATTTTTACTTCCTTTTTATAAATTATTTTCTTCTCCTTTATGCTTGCTTTTTTTACAGACCTTAATTATCGCTCTTTGTGCTATACCCATCCGTTTAATCGCTAAACATGCCTTAAATAAAAGCTGGGCTTTGATAATTCCCCTTTTATGGCTAATAAATCCTTTGGTCATCAACATGAATTTTTTTGAATTTCATCTTTTGCCCTTTGGATTATTTTTGCTCTTATTTACTATATATTTTTATCTAAAAAAAAGATTTAATTTATTTCTCCTTTTTACTTTATTGAGCTTAACTGTTCGCGAAGATATAGCTATTGTTATATTCATGTTTTCTATTTTAGCTTTAATTGAAAAACGAAAAATCAAATGGATCATCTGGCCAGTCGTTCTTTCCATGGGATGGTTTGTTTTAGCTCAAAACATTATCCAAAAATTCAATCCTACGGGTGGCTATAAATTTATTGCTTATTATAATTGGATTGGCGGAAATTCTCTTTTAGAAATTTTTGAAAATTACTTAATCCATCCTTGGCAAACCATTGCCCATATATTTTCTCTAAATAATATTATTATGGCCTTAGCACTTTTAATGCCCTTTGGCTTTATTCCCATTTTAAAACCTAAATATCTATTATTAGCTCTGGGGCCTTTTTTGCAATTTGCTTTACTTAAAAATTACGGTGGATATACTGTTTTAGCCACTCATTATGCCTGCCTTTTTTTACCAGCTCTAATATTAAGTTTTATCTATGCTCTAAAAAAAATATATTCTCCCATACAAATAAAGGAATCAAAATTTATAAAATTTTTAAAACATAATAAAACTTTAATTATAACTATAATTATAATTTCTAGTTCATATTCTTTATTTACTCTCTCTCCATTAGCTATAAATGCCAAAAATAAAGAACCTCAATATAATCAAAAAATTGAAAAAGAAATTTGTAAAGAATTATTAAATTATATACCTTTAAATGAGCCCGTAGCCTCTTCTATAGAATTTATACCCCAGTTATCTAATAGAGCTAAAATATATCCTTTGGGCTATGCTTGGATGGGATATAAACAGCTTTCCTATATTCCTTATGAATTGCCCAATGATGTAGAATATATAATTTGTGATTTTGATGAAATTTTAAATTATAATATTCAATATATTCAAAATAAAGAAGAAACAACCTATAAAAATAGTTATTTAAATTGGCAAAAAATATTTGCTAAAAACAATATGGCTCTTTTGAAAATCATAGATACTTATAGTATTTGGAAATTTAATCCTAATTTAGAAAAATCTTCAGAAAAATATCAAAATCCGCTTTATGAAATTAAAAATATAGACAAAGAAATAAATATTATAAATAAAAAATATCAAGACATTAATCAAGAAATAATATTTTTGGGTTGGGATAAATTAGAAAAAACCGAATTAAATCAATTAAAAACCACTGCCATTCAAACCATGCCCATTGCTCTATATTTTCAAAAAAGAAACGGTGTAGAAATAAAAGACAACTATCAATTACAATTAACTCTAATTCCTAAAAATAAATCCATTTCTGAATATACTAAAATATATCCTTTAACTTACGGATTTTATCCTAGCTCTAAGTGGCAAAACAAAGAAATAATAAAAACAAATTATTGGTTTTTAATCCCTCCTAAATTTTATGCTGAAGATTTTGCTCTTAAGTTAAATATTATAAATGCCCAAGGAACTTTTACCTTGGGCCAAAATAGAACTCTAATTAGAGATTTTCCAAAAAAAGATATTCTTCAACCAAATCTTGATATAGATTATTAAATTGTTAAATGGTTAAATGGTTAGATTGTTAGAATTCAACAGTTCAACAATATAACAATTTAACAATATATCTTCAAACTTTATTACTTCCCTTTCTTACCAAACTTCAACCTTAAAATATTTAAAAAAAAGCCCACTACTTCTTTGGGGCCTAATTTAGAAATTCCTTTTTGCCTATCCACAAAAGTAATAGGTATTTCTTTAATTTTAAATCCATTTTTTTCTAATAAATAAACCATCTCTTCTTGAAAAGCATAGCCATTGCTTTTTATTTTATCTAAATCTATTTTTTCAAAAACTCTGCAATGATAACACCTAAAACCCCCTGTAACATCCTTTGTTTTTAAATTAAGTAAAACTCTGGAAAAATCCATGGCCAATTTAGACATTAATTTGCGACGCACATTCCAGCCAATTATTCCCCCGCCCCTAACTCTACGCGAACCCAAACAAGCATCATGACCTTCTTGCACAGATTGAATAAGTTCTGGAATTTTATAAGGGTGATGAGAAAAATCAGCATCCATTTCAATGAGCAAATCCGCTCCTTTAGCTAGGGCAAATTTAAAACCCGCAACATAAGCACTCCCCAGGCCCATTTTTTTTGGACGCTTAATAATCTCCACTGGATAATCATTCATCATCTCTTCTACTGCTTCAGCCGTTTTGTCTGGGGAATTATCATCTACTATTAAAATTTTTAAGTCCTTAATATTTAAAGCCGATATTTTTTTAATTAAGGCCTTAATATTGTCTTTTTCATTATATGTAGGAATTACAACGTAAATCATAAATTTAAATTTATATCAAAATTATATAAGTAATTCGCATATAAATCAATTCTGCCCTATCCACTTATAAATCGCAGCGTATTTATCTAAATATACTTTTTGAAAATTTTCATCTTTTTCTAATTCTCTTCTTAAATTATCATGCCCCACAGAAACCAAAACATATCTAGCTTTTAATTCATGAATGATAAATTTATTACTTTTTTTACTCTTTACTTGTGTAAAATCAGACCATAAATTATATTTTTCCTGGTCGGCTTTATAAAAAAATGTTGGATCTAATCCAGCCATATATTGATTATAATCATTATAATAAAAAAGCATTGGGAACTCGTCCCAAGAACTATGAATTATAATTTCATCTTTTACTGTATTTTCTTTCAACCAATTCATTGCTTGCGCAAACATTTTATAATCATAGCCCGATAAAAGCTGTCCCCTTGTGCCGCTAAATCCTAAATATAAATTTATGGGAATAGTGATGCTGAAATAAATTAAAATTATAATAAATAAAATTCTTTTTTTTCTGTAAAAACTAATTAAATATTTTTTAAAATTTAAAAAAGAAATCACCTGGCTTAGCTTTAAAGCTGAAAAAATCAAGGCAAAAGGAATAAAATATTCTACATATCTTCTAGATTTTAAAGTTGCAACAAAAAAGAAAACTGACAAAAATAAGAATAAATGGTCTTCAATTCTATTTTTCTTAAAATACAAAAAATAAAAGAGTATTCCTAAAATCAAAATCAAAATAATCAAACCCGTTCCAGCCAATAAAGAATCATAAGCATATGGATACCATTCCTGTCCTACATTTAATATTTTTTGATAATTTATCACTCCTATTTCTACAAACTGCGTCCAATAAAAAACTAAATTTTTTGGAAAATAAGGATTGATAATAACACCCAAAATACAACCTATTAAACTATAAAAAAACAAATTCCACCTACTTTTATTCTTAATGGGTTTTAAAAATCTTCCTATTACTTCTGATAAAAAATTTTCTATTTTCTTATGCCTATAATTTAAAAAATAAATTAAACAATATATCCCTGAAATAAACGGCAGAAGCTGCCACCCGCCATAAGACCATACATATAAAAAAGAAAGTACAAAAAGAGGCCACTTTTTATTTTCCAACAAACAATTAATGCCTAAAATTAAAAAAATTAAAGACAAACTATTGGCTTTAACCAAATTTATTCTAAAAAGAAAAGGATTTATAAAAAGCAAGAGCAAGCTAAAGAAAAAAGCATATTTAACTCCTCTTTTTCTCAAAAACCAATAAATAATAGTTATTAGCGAGCTAGATAATAAAATGGTAGCAATTTTTAAACCAGAAAATGGAAAAATCGAAACTAGAGGAGCTAGAATTAAATGATATAAAAAATGATGGTCAGTAAAATAATTATTTAATATCGTATATGGAAGCCATTTAAAATTTAAAAGCATCCCTTTTTGAGATATTAATTCAGAAATTTTAAGATGATAGAAGGCATCTGGGTCTGCAAAAACAGATTCTTTTTGTAAATATAAAAAAACCAAAAAACAAATCAAAAATATTAAAAAGTATCCTAAATATCTATTTTCTAAAAAATAATTTATTTGCCACCAAAAACTTTTCTTTCTTTTTAAAAACATATAAATATAATACCAATATACGAATGTATACTAATTATACTAATACAATACAAATAATTAGCATAATATTTGTATTATTAGTATAAGATTAGTATATTAGCATTTTAGTTATTAGTATTTACCAATTTTTATTTTTTAAAACCTCAAATGCGTTTTAATTCAATCAATATATTAATATTGTTTCTATATTTTAGAATTTGTATGCTTTATGTTAAAATTATTATATTAATATGTTTTTTGCAAGGCCTATGAAGTATAAATACAAATTTTCTATCATTGTTCCCGCTTATAACGAAAAAAACAGAATTTTGAGAACTTTGGATAATATTTACAAACATTTTCAAAATCAGAACTCTGAAATAATAATTGTTGATGACGGCAGCACTGACAATACTGCTTCTTTTATTGAATATGAAAAAGAAAACATTGGCGATAATATAAAAATTATCAGCTATAAACCCAATAAAGGAAAGGGTTATGCTGTTAAAAAAGGAGTTGAAAAAGCTCAGGGTGAATTTATATTATTTACAGACGCAGACAATTCTACTCCCATAGAAGAATTTAAAAAACTATTTGCTGGTCTGCAAAAAGGTTTTGATATTGCCATTGGCTCCCGCTATTTGAAAAATAGCGACGTTAAAATAAAACAAAATATTTTAAGAATTTTAATCGGCAGATTAGGAAATTTACTGATTCAATTATTGTTAGTTAAAAATATTAAAGACACTCAATGCGGATTTAAATTATTCAAAAACAAAATTGCTAAAAATATTTTTACTCAACAAACTATTTATGGCTGGGGCTTTGATATGGAAATATTAGCCATTGCCCAGCTTTTTAAATATAAAATTATAGAAATCCCAGTAGATTGGTATAATTCAGCAGACAGTAAATTCAGTCCTATTAAAGACACTTTCCAAACATTAAGCGAATTAATAAAAATAAAAATTAATTTAATCACTGGAAAATATAAAAAATGACATTTAAAGAAATTATCAAATCTATAGATAAAAAAGAAAAACTATTTATTTTATATTTTTCTCTTTTTTTAATCCTGCTTTTATTGATTCCCTATCTTTATGGTTATTTTAACACCCCCGCCGAACATTATTATAATCCAATTTATGGTTTTTCTTCTGGCGATAAAAGTGTTTATTATTCCTATATAGAACAAATTAAACAAGGAAATTTTTTACTTAAGGACTTATATACTTCAGAAATTCAATCCCGCCAGACCCTAAATATTCTTTGGCTATTTATTGGATTATTCGCTAAAATATTTCATTTATCAGTTCCTTTAGTCTTTCTTTTATTTCAAATAATGCTTACTCCTGTTTTGTTATATTTATTATATTTATTTATTTCTTTAATATTTAAGAAAAAAATTAAAAGAAAAATAGCCCTTGTTTTTGTATCTTTAAGTTCGGGTCTAGGATTTTTAATAGCTATTTTTAGTAATTCCTTTCCTCCAGATGATTTTAACTATCTTCCCGTGGACCTATGGGTAGCAGAGGGCTTTACTTTTACATCTATTTTTAATTCCCCTCATTTTATAGCATCTTCAGCTTTGATGATTTTGATATTTTTATTCAGTTTTTTGGCTTTAGAAAATAATAAAATAAAATATAGCATATTATCTGGAATATTCGGACTATTACTTTTCAATTTTCATCCCTACCACGTAGTTAGTGTAATTGTAATTTTATCAATATATTCTTTTATACATGCTTTAAAAAATAAAACCAGCTTATTTTATTATTTGAAACATTTATCAATAATTTTAATTATATCTGCGCCATCCATCATATATCATGCTTGGTTAATGTTGAATGATAGTATCACTCTCGGAAAAGCCATGCAAAATGTATGTTTGACTCCAGTGGTCTGGATAACAATAGTAAGTTATGGATTTATCTTTATTGGAGCTGTAATTTATACAGCCATGCTATTAGATAGAAAGAAAGGGCTAAAAAATTTAGAGTTATTTTTAATCACTTGGTTTATAACTCAATTTTTATTAATATATTTTCCCTTAACCATTCAACGCCGACTTACTCAGGGATTAAATATATCCATGTCTATATTGTGCTTATTTTTATTATTTTATATTTTTCAAAAATTTCCTAAATTAAAAATTAAAACGCGCTTAGACAAAATTATCTTAGTTTCTTTATTTATACTTTTATTTAATATGTCTAATGTATTTAGTTTAATAAACATTTCCGCGGAACATCAACATGAAAATTGGAAATTTTTATACTATATTAATAAAGAGCGAAAACAAGCCTTAGATTGGCTAAAAAATAATTTAAAAGAAGAAGATACTATTTTATCTGAATATATGCAAGGAAATATAATACCAGGAATTACCGGAAAATCCGTTTTTATTGGACACGGCCATGAAACCGTTGATTCTGAACGAAAATACAAACAAATGGAATGGTTTTTTAGCGATGAAAATAATGATGAATTACATCTCCGATTTTTAAAACAAAATAATATTACTTATATAACATACGGTGCTAGTGAAAAAGAAATAGGAAACTGGACCCCGCAAAATAAAAAATACCTAGAAAAAGTATTTGATAATGAAGAGGTACAAATCTATAAAGTATTATAAACTAAATTTTCATCCTCTCCTTTAAATAATCCACCCATGGATTTGGTTGAGGATTTATTTTGTTATTTTGAGCTAAATAATAAGCTAGATAAGAAGATAATCCTAAAATATAGATACTTTCTGACCAAATATCATCCCCTGAAGAGTTAATTTCTATAAAACTTATCTTTTTCTTTTTTAAAATTTCTTTCATTGTCTGATAACGTTTTTGATTCCTTTTAAAATATAATTTGGAATTAATTAAAATATATATAATACTTTCATTTAAATTTTTAGGGAGAGATAGACCCTCAAATTGATGGTGGCATATTTCTGGAATACTAAAATAAACTGCAAAATTTTTACCAGTTTCATTGATTTGATTCTGAAAAATATGCGCATTACCAACCAAATGTTCAGAGGCAACTATTATTGGAATTTTATTTAACATTTTTTTAGCAATTTTTTCTGCTATTTTTTTACTCTTTTTAAGATTACTTATCCCTTTGTCGATTTTTTTATCCTGAAAATTTAATAACTTTATTTTTTTAAACAAAGAAATAAAAATTGCCACAGAATAACCAATAGCAAATCTAGGATTTAAAGCATAATTATATTTAGCTTGATAAACAAACTTAGGGCCGGCAACTTGGGCTAATTTTCCTCCACTGCAAATTATAAAAATTTTAAATTTTTTTCTTTTAGCTTCCTTATAGCAGCTTAAAGTTTCTTCTGTGTTGCCCGAAAAACTGGAAACAATTACCAAAGTCTGCTGATTGACCCATTTAGGCAATTTATAATCATTAACTATTAAAATTGGTACAGATAAATGTTGTTTAAAAACTTTTCTAACTAAATCTGGACCTAAAGCAGAACCACCCATACCGCAAATTAAAACCTGATTAATGTTTTTAAAATTTGCTGGCAATTTAACAGATTTAAACTCTGTAAAAATTTGCTCAAATTGCTTGGGCATATCTTGATAAGTTTTTAAAACCAAATCTTGATTTTTATCATTCATAATTAAAATTATAATTAATAATTCTTAATTCTATTATAACATAAATATTGCCCATTTCCGCTTCTCCTGCTAAAATAATTAATACGTTAATCATTAATTTAAATCAGCTGATGGCTGAGAGCTAAAAGCTGATAGCTAAACCCATGTCTGGACATTCTAAGTGGGCAACCACTAAACACAAAAAAGCCGCGACTGATTCTAAAAGATCTTCTCTTTTTACTAAATTGGCCAAAATTATAAGCATTGCAGCTCGAGATGGGAATGACCCATCTATGAATTTTAGATTAAGGATGGCTATTGATAAGGCCAAAAGTCTCTCTATGCCCAAAGATAATATAGAAAGAGCCATAGCCCGAGGAGCTGGAACTGGAGAAAGCAAAGAATTAGAAGAAATTATTTATGAGGGTTATGGCCCGGAGGGCATTGCCTTGATAATCGAAATAGTAACTGATAATAGAAACCGCGTGGCTGCTGATATTCGACATATTCTTACAAAATATGATGGGTCCTTGGGTGCCAGCAATTCTGTGCTCTGGCAATTTCAAAGAAAGGGCGTTATTTATCTAAAAAATGAAAATATCAGTGAAGAGCAAGAATTGCAAATCATAGATGCTGGCGCAGAAGACATTGAAAAACAAGACAATAACATCAGAATTATAACTGCCATGGAAGATTTACAAAAAATTCAAGAGAAAATTACCAAAGGTTCCGATCAAATATCTCGAGCGGAGTCGAGAGACCGAAGTGGAGGAAAAAATATTATTGAAATAGATAATGCTGAGCTTGAATACATTCCAGAAAATACTATTAAACCTCAAAATTCGGAAAAAATAGAAAAACTCTTTGAGGAATTGAATGAAAATGATGATGTAAATAATTTTTATTCCAACGCTGATTTATAATCAATTGCCAATTATCATTTTCCAATTTTTATTGAATTTACAATAATCAATTTACAATTTCTATCAATTAAAAAATAGTTTAATAATAATATTAATAATTGAGTATTGACTAATTGGTTATTAACCCTGTTAAATTATTGTTTCACAATAGTATTTAACAGGGTGAAATTCAAATTGAAACTTGGTAATTGTAAATTATTCCTCATATTTATTGGAGCAATCTAACAAAAAAAACAACCAAACTGATGTTAAAAAACAAAAAAAACAGAATCATCATGGGTATTGACCCTGGTCTAGCCACCGTTGGTTATGGTCTGATTGAGGTCGAAAAAAAACAAGCAAAATTTATCGCTTGTGGTTGCATTGAAACTAAAGCCAAAACTGATTTTAATAAGCGTTTAGAAATTATAAATCAAGAATTAACTCAATTAATCAAAAAATACAAACCCAATATCTGCGGAGTTGAACAATTATTTTTTTGTAAAAATGTTAAAACGGCTATGAATGTAGGCCATGCCCGAGGAGTAATTATTATGACGCTTAGCCAAAACAAGGTTCCTTTTCGCGAGTTCACTCCTCTACAAATTAAACAAACCATAACTTCTTATGGCCGGGCCGATAAAAAACAAATTGCTGAAATGGTTAAACTAACTTTAAATTTAAAACAAGTACCAAAAAAAGACGACGCCTCTGACGCCTTAGCCATTGCCTTAACTACTTTGTATAGTAAAAAATATTAATAAGATTAAAATAAACAAAAAAATAGCTTTGAAAATGCTATTTTTTTAATAGATCTCCTTAGTGGAGGACGTTAGAACTGTGGTGGTGGAGATTTGTTAATAAATTCAGCTTAAAAAAGAAGTTGACATTTAATCAACCTCTTTATTTAACTTTGTCCCTATAAGTGATAAAAGTATATATTTATATTTTTACAACATCTTTTTTGTCTAGCTCTCTTGCCACCCTACCGAATAGAACAACTAATTTATCTTCACTAGCTCCACGAACTACTCCTTCTTCTTCATCTTCATCTTCAGCAAAAAAACCAGCCTTTTTAAGTTCTTCTATTGCTTCTGCAGTTAACCTTACCATATCGCCTTCTTTAATATCTAATTTTTCAGATGTGTCTATTTCTTCTTGATTAGGTATTTTTACTTCCATATTTTCACCTGTCATAATTTTATATTTAATTATTATATTTATATTTTACACTATGGATTGATTTTGTAAATAGAGGGCATCGATTTAATTTAGGGGTAACCAAAAAAAAACGCCTTGGATAAAGCGTTCTGGAGTGGAGCGGGTAGGCCCGCCCAAATTTTTATTTACATTTTTAATGTTTTTTGTAAATTTCTTTTAATATAATTTCTACCCCATCCAGTTTTAAAATATTTTTCTCTTTTTCTAGCATCTTCTTCTGATAAATAAGCTTCATAATATATCAACTTTAAAGGACGTCTACTTTTTGTAGAAAAAACCTTACCTTGATTGTGCTTATCTAATCGCTTTTTCAAATTATTAGTAAATCCAGTATATAATTTTTTATCAGATAAGCCTTTTAGTATGTATACAAAAAACATAAATAAAAATTTGGAGCGGGTAGGGGGAATCGAACCCCCGTCTTCAGCTTGGAAAGCTGTAATAATAGCCATTATACTATACCCGCAAGTAATATCTATTAAATCATATCTGGATTTACAAGTCAATTCTTTTAAAATCTATAAACTAATCCCTGCTTTTAAAACTTGCTCTTGAAAATTAAAATCTAAATCAGACCATTGAATAAATTCTGATAAAAAATATTTTGTTTCGGCTTCATTCATTAAAATATCTTGTCCAGCCACAGCTTTAAATGGATATAAATATATCTTATATTCTAATTCTTGTTCTGAATTGAAAAAAATTGATATCCCTACGGCTAAACCTTCCTGCGTATCTGCAGAAAAATATTGATCAAAAACAAAATTTCCTAAAGAGTAAAAAATTGGCTTATTTTGATAAATTTCCATTCCCTGAACCACGTGTGGATGATGGCCAATAATCATGTCTGCTCCTTGTTCAATAAAGCTATGGGCAATTTGTTTTTGCAAATTATTTTGATAATGCGTATATTCTACTCCCCAATGAATATTAACAATTACTAAATCGTTGTTCTGCTTTAAATCTTGAATTATTTTTTCCGCCTCTGCTTGATTAAATTTTCCATAAACCATACTAAAACCTGCTAAAGCAATTTTATAATTTCCTAAATTTACAATTTGAAAACTACATTCTCCAACTTGACGATCTACACAGCCAGAATAATTAAATCCTAAATTAGTTAAATTTTTTCTAGTTTCCTCTACTCCCCGCTGGCCTTGATCACTAAAATGATTATTAGCTAAATTAAAAAAATTAAAATTATAATCTTTTAATTGCTTAATTAAATCCGAAGAAAAACTAAAATCATAGGACATTTCTGGTTGATAGTGAGCCCCTTTATCAGTTACGGCTCCCTCTAAATTAGCACTAATTAAATCTACTCCTTGAAAAAATTTATTTTCTTGACCAGCTAATTTTTCAAAGATGTAATTTAGACCCTTTTCAGCAATTAATTCTTTCACATGGCGGTCCAACATTAAATCTCCAAAAAATAAAAAATTCAGAACTTCGGGATATTTTTTTATCGTCTCTCCCTTGCTTTTAAAAATTTTTTCTTGATCAATGTCTTTTTCTAAGGAAATTACTTCTTGACTATTAAACAATTCTGCCTTTTCTTTTTTTATTTGTAAATAAAAATAAAAAATCGATAAACTAAATGAAATTAAAAAAATAAATAAAGCGATAAATAGGGCCTTGCGCTCTTTCTTGTTTTCTGAATTAGAAAAAATATCTTTTTCTTTCTTCATATAATTTACTAAGTAGTTATGAATTTATTTTATCATCAAAAAACCAAAATTAAAAAGATTTCTTTACTATTCTTACTATCTTTGCTAAATTAAGTATTACTTAATCAGTAACAAGTTAAAGGTTACAAGTTACAAGTAGATTGTTGATGCTTGAAACTTGCAACTTGAAACTATCAACTATTTATGAAGATAAACAAAAAAGAACTACCTAAAAATCAAATGGAATTAAGTATTGAAATTGAGCCCAAGGAATATCAAGAATTTTTAGAAAAAACTGCTCAAGAAATGTCTAAAAATTCTAAAATCAAGGGCTTTCGGCCAGGCAAGGCACCTTATAATTTATTAAAAGCCCAATTTGGAGAAATGAAAATTTTTGAAAACGCTTTAAATGACATTTTAACCAATTTTTATTTTGAAGCTGTGCAAAAAGAAAAATTAGAACCAGTTTCCTATCCCAAAATAGATATCCAAAAAATGGCTGTAAATAATCCTTTAATTTTTAAAGCTACTATTAACTTAATTCCAAAAATAAAACTTGGGGATTTAAATAAAATTAAAGTCAAACCAAAAAAAATTGAAATCAAAAATGAAGAAATTGACAAAGCTTTAGAAACCTTAAGAGAAAATCAAGCTAGGGAAGTTTTAACTGATAAAAAAATAGCCAAAGGTGATAAAGCTGAAATAGATTTTACTGTTAAAATTGACAATGTTCCTATTGAAGACGGCAAATCCACTAATTATCCACTTATTATTGGTAAAGGACATATGATTCCTGGTTTTGAAGATAATTTAATTGGCAAAAAAAAGGATGAAGAAATAAAATTTAAACTTAATTTTCCCAAAAAATATCATAATAAAAATTTGGCTGGTAAAGAAGCAAATTTTGAAGTAAAAATAAAAAGTGTTTATCAAAGAGAATTGCCAAAAATGAATGACGAATGGGCCAAAAAAACTTTAAATTCAAAAGATTTAAATGATTTAAAAGATAAAATAAAAAAGAACTATCAAATTCAAAAAGAACAAGAGCAAGATAGAAAATTAGAAAATGAAATAATAGAAAAATTAATTCAAGATTCAGAAATAGGTGACTTTTCAGACGATTTAATTAAACAAGAAACCCATAAAATGATTGAGGAATTAAAACAAAACATTAGTCAACAAAAATTAAAATTTGAGGACTACCTTCGTCAAATCGGAAAAAAACTAGAAAATCTGGAAAACGACTTCAAAGAACAAGCCGAAAAAAGATTAAAGGCCTCTTTAATAATGAAAAAATTAATTGAACAGGAGAAAATAGAAATTACTGACAAAGAAGTCCAAAATGAAATTAAAATGGCTCAACAAATGTACAGCTCTAATGAACAAATAATTAAAACTTTAAATTCTCCAGAATATCAAGCTCAGTTAAAAATGAACCTTTTAAATAAAAAAGTGATGGAAAATCTGAAGAAAAAATGCGACCCGAATACACGAAAATACCCGAATGATCCGAATTTAAAATAATCAAATAGAATTAAATGGTAAAAATAATACATAAAGAATTATCATATAGGATAAATGGATTGCTATTTAAAACTCATAAAGAGCTCAGTCGTTTCTGTCGCGAGAGACAATGTGCCGATAAATTCGAAGAATTATTAAAAAATACTTGCTTGAAATATAAAAGGGAATATGAATTAAAAAAACTAAAACCAGATTCTCCAAAAGGCAATAGAGTTGATTTTTTAATAGAAAATAAAATTATTATAGATCTTAAAACAAAATCATTTATTACTAAAGAAGATTACTATCAAATATAGAGATATTTAAAAGCTTCTAATTTGGAATTAGGATTGATTGTAAATTTCAGGAATTCTTATTTAAAGCCTAAAAGAGTATTAAATAATGATTTTTATTCGGGCTATTCGGATAAAAATTCGGATAATTCGGGTCGGGCAAAACACAATGAATAAAACAATAAAATTTGTATTAATATCCTTCTTATTAGTCGCTTCCCTTGTTTTGGCTATAGTTATAAAATTCAATATAGATACTAAATCTTTATCCTCTTTGAAAAATAACATAAACAATATGGAAAAAATAATTAAAGAATCCACTTTAGCTGGTTCATTTTTTCCAGCTGAAGAAGAAGAACTAAATGCTTTACTTAATAATTTTTTAAACAATACTGAAAACAAAAATTATCAAGACATCAGAGCCATAATTGTACCTCATGCCGGATTGGTTTATAGCGGACAAACAGCAGCTCACGCCTATCAACAATTAGCAGACAAAGAAATTGATAAAATTATTCTACTTGGGCCAGCTCATCACCAATATATTGATAAACTGGCTTTAATGCACGCTGATTATTGGAATACTCCCTTAGGCAAAATAGAATTAGATAACAAACTAATTTATGAGTTAGAAAAAAATATTAATTTTACGTTTTTTGACCAGGCCTTTGTGCAAGAAAACTCTTTAGAAACTCAATTACCTTTTATTAAAAAAATACTGCCCTCAGCCAAACTTGTTCCTATCGCTCTTGGTGTTTTAAATGACGAACAAATTCAATCTGCCAGTGCCAGCTTATTAAACATTATAGATGAAAATACTATTCTAATAATCAGTACTGACCTTTCTCATTACTATCCCCAGGCTGAAGCTCAAAGAATTGATCAAATTTGTCTAGATTCAATTAAAAATTTAAAATTTAATTCTGAATGCGAGGCCTGTGGTGAAATGGGTTTAAAAATTTTATTTCAAATAGCCCAAAAATTAAATTGGCAAGCTGAAATTTTAGATTATAGCCATAGTGGAGAAATAACTGGAGACGAAAAAGTGGTTGGCTATGGCTCAGCAATTTTAACTGGAAAAGTAAACAATTTAAAAACTAAAGAAGTAGAAAAAAATTATTCCAAGGAAGACAAACAATATCTTTTAAAACTCGCTCGAGAAACTATTGAATATGCTTTTGAAAATAATAGGAAACAAATGCCAATTATTGAAAAAGGGATGTCTGATAAATTAACAGAAGAGAGGGGTGTTTTTGTGACTTTACATAAAAACGAAAAATTACGCGGTTGTATTGGCTACATTCAACCCATTGAAAAATTGTATCAAGCCGTGCAAAAAAATGCTTTATCTGCCGCCTTTAATGATCCCCGCTTTAATCCTTTAGAAAAAAATGAATTGCCAAATTGTGAAATAGAAATTTCTATTTTAAGTGTACCTAAAAAAACTACTTTAAATAATATTCAACCCAACACCGACGGAGTTATTTTAAAACAGGGGTCCAATCAAGCTACTTATTTACCTCAAGTTTGGGAAGATATTTCTGGACCAGCAGAATTTTATGGATCTCTCTGCATTAAGGCTGGATTACAGGCTGATTGTTACACTGATGAAGAAACCGAATTTTATAAATATCAAGCTGAGGTTTTTAACGAATAAATAATGCTAAAATTAAAAAATCAATAAATAAAACCCATTTAATAATATAAAGCATGAATACTTTTGAATTTACAAATAACGAAAGAGGAGAGAAAAACATAGAAGAAAAAATTCTATCGAATCCTGCATTTATTCGATTTGCTGGAGGTTTTGAATTATATCAAAATTTAATCCATATTGACGGTGACAATAATAAAGATTTAATAACTGAAAGAATGCTTGATTTTTACACACTTAAATCAGACAATATAAACAAAAACACACAACAATTAACAGAAGGGGAGGAATTGTTTCAAATTATAAATTCAACTTTACAAGAATGTCAAAAGAATAATTTTTCCAAGAGTAATTTTGCAAACAGATTAGCCACATCTCCAGTCGCAAAACTTTTTTTATCAGAATGGAATAGACAAGAAGAAGAAGTCGAAGAAGAATCTAACATGATTCACATAAATGAACTCATCGCATATAAAAAAGAAAGTAATAATGAAATTTCATTACACATCAGACCAACTGGTACAGAAAATATAAAATTATTTTCTAAAATTATCGATGGTTTTCAAAAAATTGGAGCTGAATTAGAGACTGGAAATATCAAGGCAAATAAAATTATTATGAAATCATGGTTATTTAATAAAAAAATGGAAAAGAAAATTAAACAAATTTTTGGCAATGAAATCTCAATAGAAAATACTCCATCAGATGATAATGATGTAACAGCTATTCAACATTTAGCCTTACAATATAACAATAAATCCTTAAAAAAATATTTACTAACTGGAGAAAAGCCAGAAGTAAAACAAATAATTATGACGAAGGATGAATTTATTGCAAGTTTTCAAAAAATAAATATATGAGAATCCTTGGAATTGAATCTTCTTGTGATGAAAGCGCTATTGCTTTATTAGAAATAAAAAGCAACAAAATTAAGATTCTAAAAAATATTATTTCATCTCAAGTTAATATTCACAAAAAATATGGCGGAATAGTTCCAGAAGTTGCTGCTCGATACCACGCCGAGAATTTTTTTCCTATTTTAAAAAAAGCTAAAATTGATTTTAAAAAAATTGATAAAATTACTGTTACTTATGGACCTGGTTTAATTACTTCTCTTATGATTGGTGTAGAATTAGCCAAAGCCATGGCCTATGTTTATAAAAAACCTCTCATTCCTGTTAATCATATTGAAGCTCATATTTATTCTAATTGGCTCAGTCATCCCGAACTATTTTCCTCCGCGGACGGAGTCCCGCTTTGCGGTGATAAAAAAACTTTTCCAGCTTTAGCTGTGGTAATTTCTGGCGGACATACACAGATATTTTTAATGAAAAATTATGGTCAGTATAAACTAATTGGTCAAACTCTAGATGATGCTGTTGGTGAAGCTTACGACAAAGTAGCTAAAATTTTAAATCTTGGATATCCGGGCGGTCCAATTATTTCCCAAAGGGCTAAAAAATATTCTGGTCCTGATAATTTAAACTTTCCGCGACCAATGATGAGTACTAAAAATTTTGACATGTCTTTTTCGGGATTAAAAACCGCTGTTTTATACAAAGCTCGGTCAGAAAAGAAATGGACTGAGCAAAAAATTAATGAATATTGTTTTTCTTTTCAAAACGCAGTTATAGACGTTTTAACTCATAAAATAATTAAAGCCGCTCAAGAACATAAAGTTAAAAATATTTTATTAGGTGGTGGAGTTAGTGCTAATACCGAATTAAGAGCAGCTTTAAAAACTAAAGCTGATAAATTAGGAATTAAAACTTATTTTCCAAAACTAAAACATACTGGCGACAATGCAGCCATGATTGCTATAGCTGGATATTTCAATCGTAAAAAGGCCAAAAAAAATTATTTTGACTTAAGTGCTGATGCTAATTTAACTCTATAAAATTATGAATATTTACGAAAAATCAATTCACAAAAAAATAGAAAATATTGCTCGCATATATAATTTAGATAAAATTTTAAATTTTAAAATAGATAATAAATATATTCAAAAATATTACTTGGTTAATAAAATACCTTATTCAATTTTTCATTCTAGAAAAAATTATGTTCATTTTGCGGTTAATAAAAATGGTAAATACAGTGAAGATGGTTTGAATTACCAACCAAAATTTGTAGCAAAATATATAAAAAAAATTCAGACCCAAAATGTATTAGAAATAGCCTGTGGACGAGCCGCAAATTTAACTTATTTAGCTAATAAATTTCCCCAAGTAAATTTTTTTGGAATTGATTTATCAAAAGCCCAATTAAGTCTGGCTTTTAAAAAACTAAGAAAATATAATAATTTGAAAGTGGAGCAGGGTGATTATCATAATTTAAGTAAATTTAAAAGTCATAGCTTCGATATCGTCTTTGTAGTAGAGGCTCTATATTATAGCACTAATGAAATTAAAGTTTTCGCAGAAGTAAATAGAATTTTAAAGCCCTCTGGATTATTTATAATCATTGATGGTTATTGGAATGATTTAAAGGAAAAAACTACTAGGGATAATAAAATTGCTAAACGTTTGTCAGAACTTGGAATAGCTCTAAATAAATATGGAGAATATGAACAGATAGAAAAATATGCCAATAAAACAGGGTTTGTTAATATAGAAAAAAATAATTTAATACAATATTTATTACCTAATGCTGAAAAATTTGAAAAAATGGCCAAGATAGTTTTCGAAAAAAAATGCTTGGCATTTCCAATAAAATATTTATTTCCTAAAAAATTTATTTATAATGCTTTTTTTGGATATTTAATAGCTGATACTATTAGAGTTAATTGGTGTCAATATGTTTTTAGTGTTTTTCAAAAAAGTAAAAATATATAAATTATGAAATCAATAAAATTACTAAAAATTGGTAGGTTTAAACTATCCCTTGCTTGGTATGATTTGTGGATAGGTATTTTTATTGATAAAGATAATAAAAAAATATATATTTGTTTAATCCCAACTTTGTTAATTACTATTGAATACTAATTCTAGCTGATAGCTAAAAGCTGATAGCTAAAAAAATGACCAAATATACTACAAAATCATTATCAGAAACCTTAAAATTGGGAAAAAAACTAGCCCCCTCTTTTAATACAAATATAATTGGCCTCATCGGTGAGTTGGGTTCTGGTAAAACTGCTTTTGTTAAAGGAGTGGGGCAATATTTTAATATTAAGAATATCACCAGTCCTACTTATGTAGTCATGAAGGTTTATAAAACAAAAGTCCCAAGTTCCAAGTCCCAAGTTAAAAGATTAGTTCACATTGACTGTTATAGATTAAATGATTATAAATCCTTACTTGATATTGGCTTAGAAGATTATATTAATAATCCACAAGCCCTTGTTTTAATTGAATGGGCTGATAAAATTAAAGATGAGTTGCCGAAAAACACAAAATACATTAAATTTAAATTAGGTGAAAATGAAAATGAAAGAATTATAAAATTTTGCTAATACCTGCCCGCCACTGGCTTCGCCACAGGCGATGGCAGGCGGGTACAAATGATACTAATCATACTAATTTAAGTATTAAATTAATTTGTATCATTTGTATAATTTATTCGTATTATTAGCATCATTAGTATATTGGTAAACTTATGGAAAAAACATACGAAGCAAAAAAATTTGAAGATGATATTTATTCAGAATGGTTAAATTCTGGATATTTTAACCCTGACAATTTACCAAATAGAAATGGTAAAAATTTTTCAATTGTTCTTCCTCCTCCTAATGTTACTGGCCAGCTTCATATTGGCCATGCTGCTATGCTGGCCTATCAGGACTTAATGATTCGTTATCATCGTATGCAGGGGGATAAAACCTTATGGCTTCCCGGAATGGACCATGCAGCTATTGCCACTCAAACCGTAGTAGATAAAAAATTAAAAGACCAAGGTATAGACAGACATAAAATTGGCCGAGAAAAATTTTTAGAAGAAGTTGATAAATTTGTTCAAAAATCTAAAATAGTAATTAAAAAACAATTACAGAAAATGGGGTCTTCTTTAGACTGGTCGCGGGAAAGATATACTATGGATGCTAGCCTAACCAAGGCCGTACAAGAGGTTTTTATTAAAATGTATAATGATGGACTTATATATAGGGGCAAAAGAGTTGTTAATTGGTGCCCGCATTGTCAATCCACATTAGCTGATGATGAAGTAGAATATAAAAAACAGCAAACTCCTTTTTATTATTTTAAATATGGTCCAGTAGTAATTGGAACTGCTCGTCCTGAAACAAAATTTTCTGACAAAGTCATTATTGTTCATCCTAAAGATAAAAGATATAAAAATATAATTGGCAAAAAATTTGAAATTGAATGGATAAACGGAAAAATAAAAGCCCAAGTCATTGCCGACCCCATAGCTGACATAAAAATGGGCACTGGGGCAATGACAATTACTCCCGCTCATAGTTTTGCGGATTTTGAATTAGCTCAAAAATATAATCTAAAAATTGAAGAAATAATCAACAAAAAAGGAAAGATGACTTCTGCAGCTGGAGAATTTGAGGGCATGTCTGTTAAAGAGGCCCGTCAAAAAGTTGTGGAAATATTAAAAGCCAAGGGCTTGGTTAAAAAAATTGATAAAAATTACATTCATAATCTTTCAGTTTGCTACCGCTGTGGAACACCAATTGAACCATTGCCATCTGAACAATGGTTTATAGATGTTGATAAGCCCATTAAACATAACAAAAGTTTAAAACAATTAGCTTCGGAAATTGTTAAAAATGGTAATATAAAAATAATTCCGGAAAGATTTAATAAAACCTATTTCCAGTGGATGGACAATCTCCGCGACTGGTGTATTTCTAGACAAATCTGGTTTGGGCACCGCATACCTGTTTGGTATAACCAAACCCTGGAAGCTGAAACTGATAAAATAAAAGTTCAAACTACCAGTCCTGGAAAAGACTGGATTCAAGATCCCGATACTTTAGATACTTGGTTTTCCTCCTCTTTATGGACATTTACAACCTTAGGCGGTCCTCAAAAAACCAAAGACTTAAAAGAATTTCATCCAAATTCTGTAATGGAAACTGGTTATGATATTTTATTTTTCTGGGTGGCTAGAATGATTTTAATGACTACTTATATTTTAGATGAGAAACCTTTTGAAAAAGTTTACTTGCACGGCTTAGTCAGGGACAAACAGGGCCGTAAAATGTCTAAATCTTTAGGTAATGGTATTGATCCTTTGAAAATGATAGATAAATACGGAGCTGATGCCCTGAGGTTATCAATGATTATCGGCTCTACTCCGGGAAACGACATTACTCTTTATGATGAAAAAATTGCTGGCTTTAGAAATTTTGTTAATAAATTATGGAATATTTCTAGATTTGTATTATTAAACATTAAAAATCCAAAAATAATAAACCACAAACCCAAAGCAAAAACCTTATTTGATAGATGGATATTAAATAAATTAGAAGGTTTTATAGCAGATACCACAAAGGATTTAAATAATTTTAATTTTTCTATGGCTGGTAGGGCTTTGGAACAATTTACCTGGCACGATTTTGCAGATTGGTATCTTGAAGTGGCAAAAATAGAAAAAGGCAAAGAAGAAATACTGCTTTATTGCTTACAAAATATTTTAAAACTTTGGCATCCCTTCACGCCATTTGTAACTGAAACTATTTGGAAAAATTTTGATTCTCAATTACTTATGATTTCGGAGTGGCCCAAAGCAAAATATAAAAAAGACCAAAAAACAATAGATAGCGTTCAAATAATACAAAATATAATTTTTGAAATTAATAAATTTAAAAATGAACACAAGCTTGATCCGGGAAAATATATAGAATGTTTAATAATTAGTAAAAAATACGACAAATTGGTTAATGGACAAAGTCATATTATAGAAAAGTTAGCCCATGTCAAACATATTAAAAAAGAAGAAAATTTAAAAACCGAAATTCATCTTCCATATATCAAAATTTATTTAAAAATAGAAAATCATCTTTCAACTTCTCAAGCCAAATCCAATTTACTCGGGATAAAAAAATCAAATGGTAAAAAATTCGAAAAATTAAACCAGTATGTAAAATTATTAGAAAAAAAACTTTCCAATAAACAATTTTTAGACAAAGCTCCTTCACAAATAATCAAACAAGAAAAAAGAAAATTAGAAGATTCTAAAAAATTATTGGAAAAAATAAATCCCCGCACCTAATTTGTTTTTTAAAATCCAATAAATTCCATTTACTTTTAACTTTAAAATTTTTCCACCATATACCAAGAAACAGTTCGCCTCTAGCGGAAAGACAGGCCCATCTCAAACGAAAATTTTAAACCTACCCCTAAGTTCAACAAGTAAGTGCAACACTTATGATAAAATAAGTGTATGCAATATAAACATTTAACAATTGAAGAAAGAGAAGTGATTCAAAAGATGCTATGGCAGAAACAATCAATTAGAGTTATAGCTAAAAAGTTAAGACGTAATCCATCATCTGTTTTACGTGAAATTGAAAAAAATAAATCTCCTGACAGGAATGTTTACATGCCACGTTTAGCTCATGAAAAAGCCATTAAGAATAGATCAAAACGGGGTCGAAAAAAATGTTTAAAAAATAATAGGATTCGTAATTATGTTGTTAAACATTTAAAGCTAGGTTGGTCGCCAAAACAAATAGCTGGTACTATAGAAAATAGTATTGGAGAATCAATATCTTATGAAGCTATTTACCAATATATTTATGCTCAGATACATAGAGAAGGATATGGATATTTAAAGCCTAATTGCGAAGATTTACGTCCATGTCTAGCTAGACACAAGAAGCGTAGATCTAAAAAAGGGATGAGGAAGAGTTATCGCATAGATAAAGGACCATTACCATCAATAGAAGACAGACCTATTGAGGCTGAATTAAGAATAAATATTGGACACTGGGAAGACGACTTAATAGTGTCTAAACAATCCAATACTAAGCTAAAAACAATCAATGAACGTTATTCCGGATTAGTATTTATCAAAAAAATAAAGAATGGGACCATAGAAGAGTCAAACAAAGCAGTTATTGAACGATTAAGTGCAATGCCACGTCAATATCTAAAAACACTTACAATGGATAGAGGATCTGAAAATTTAGGCTATCAAGAGATTGAAAAAGTGTTAGGATTAAATTGTTTTTATGCTCATGCATATCACTCGTGGGAAAGAGGCTCTAATGAAAACTTAAATGGACTAATTCGTCGTTATCTTCCTAAGAAAACTGATTTTAATAAAGTATTAGATGATGATATTAGAAAGATTGAATATTTATTAAACTCCAGACCAAGAAAAAGACTTGGTTGGAAAACACCTTATGAGGTGTTCTATAATATGACAGGTGTTGCACTTCAATGTTGAATGTACCCCCCTCTCTTTGACAAAAACCCTAAAATAGTATAAAATCTCCTTATAATCAATTACCAATCTTCAATTATTAATTTACAATTGATGTTTTGAAAATTTAAAATTGATACAATATTTCCTTTAATTTAAAATTAAAAATTTAAAATTTAAAATTCAACCAACATGTCCGTACCTAAAAAACATAAAACCTCCTCCGCCAGAAACAGAGGCCGTTCTCATCGGGCCTTGAAAAAAAAGCAAACCATTGAATGTCCTAAATGCAAAAAACCCATGCTGCCTCATAGAGTTTGCAAAAATTGTGGTTACTATAATGGCGAAGAAGTTATCAAGATTAAAACAAAACTAGATAAGAAAAAATCTAAAAAAGAGGAAAAAAAGGAATCTCGCGACAACGCTCGAAACAAAAAGAAAGAGGCAAAGCAATAAAGCTCTGCTTCTTTTTTTGCTTAAAAATAACTTTCAACTTTCAATCTTCAACTAAATTATATGCAAAAAAGACATATGGCTAGAATAATAATATTACAAACCCTGTTTGCTTGGGATTTTAATGGAACTCAAGAAAACCCTGAGCATATATTAGAATATATTAAAAAAGAATTTACCCCATCTACTGATGAAGAAGATTTTGCAATGACTTCATTGAAGGGAATTATTAAAAATTTTAAAGAATTAAATAATTTAATAACCAAATATGCTCCTGAGTGGCCATTAAAACAAATAAATATTGTTGATAGAAATGTTTTAAGAATTGGCATCTATGAACTAAAATATAATAATAATATTCCTCCCAAAGTAGCTATTAATGAAGCTATAGAGCTAGCCAAGAACTATGGAGGCGACAATAGTAGTAAGTTTGTAAACGGAGTTTTGGGCACAATATATAAAGAAATCACCGGTGAAGATTTTATTATAAAAAACATTAAGGATGATGAAAATGCAAAATAATGCTATACTATAAAAGCAATCTGAGCTTATAAATTTATCCGAATGACTCTAATATAATAATTCGGGGCATTCGGATAAAATTCAGGGCATACGGATTGTTTTAATAATTTATTATTATTACTCAATAATATTAAAACAATATGTTAAACAAAATACACCCTAAAGAAAACAAAATTTCTCAATTCGCGAAAAAAATAAACATTAATTTCAATAATCTGGACCTCTTAAAACAGGCCTTTGTGCATAGGTCTTTTTTAAATGAGCATCCTAATTTTAAATTAAAGAATAACGAAAGATTGGAATTTTTAGGAGATGCTGTTTTAGAGCTCATCTCCACGGAATTTTTATTCAATAAATTTCCAGAAAGACCAGAGGGTGATTTAACAAATATCCGCGCCAGTTTGGTTGACTCCAAAAGTCTTACCAATACAGCAGAAATACTGAATATTGAAAAATACTTATTTTTAAGTCATGGGGAATCTAAGGAAAAAAATACTAAAGCTCGCAAATACATCTTGGCTAATTGCATAGAGGCCATAATTGGAGCCATATATTTAGACCAAGGATATAAAAAAACTGAAAAATTTATTAAAAAATATATATTATCTCGAACCCAAAAGATAGTAGAAAATGAATTATATTTAGATCCTAAAACTAAATTTCAAGAAAAATCTCAAGAATTATATAATATTACCCCCTATTATAAATTAATCAATGAAAAAGGGCCTGACCATAAAAAAACATTCACTGTTGGTTTATATATAGAAAAGAAATTGATTAGTAGGGCTGTGGGCAGTTCTAAACAAGAAGCTGAAGTTAATGCTGCTCTGACGGGTTTAAAAAATGAAAACTGGTAGTGCGATGCCAATACCTGCCTGCCGCAGGTAGGTGCTAATGCATACTAATTATACTAATCCAAAAATAATGATTTTATTAGCATTATTCATCGAGCCCAGCTCGATTTGTATAATCTATTCGTATAATTAGTACAATTCGTATATTAGTATCGACAAATATGTTTTTAAAAAAAATTGAAATCAATGGTTTTAAATCATTTGCCAGCAAAACGGAATTACAATTTGATCAAAACCTAACTGCCATAGTCGGTCCTAATGGTTCTGGAAAATCTAATATTGCTGATGCAATTCGTTGGGCCACGGGTGAGCAAAGTCAAAAACTTCTTCGCACTAAAAAAGCTGAAGAAGTTATTTTTGCTGGCTCAGATCGAAAAAATCGCCTAGGCATGGCCGAGATTAATCTTTATATAGATAATTCTCGAGGAAAAATACCAATTGATTTCAAAGAAGTGGTCATTACCAGAAGAGTTTATAGAACCGGAGAGAGTGAATATATAATTAATAAATCTAAAGTTAGATTAACAGATATTCAATTACTTTTAGCTCAAGCTAGCTTTGGACAGCATAATTATTCTATCATCGGTCAAGGAATGATTGATTCTATTTTAACCCAATCATCAGAAAGTCGAAAAAGTTTTTTTGATGAAGCAACTGGCGTCAAGGTTTATCAAATCAAAAAAGAAAAAGCCCAACACAAATATTCTAATACCCAAAATAATTTACAACAAAGCAAGGCCATTATAAAAGAAATTTCACCGCGTTTAAAATATTTAACTAGACAAATTAATAAATTAGCTAAGCGACAAACTATTAAAAAACAATTAATCAGCTTACAAAATGATTATTATGGATTTTTAATTTCCGAAATTAACCAAAAAATTAAAGATACTGAGGAAAAATTACAAAATAAGAATAAACATAAGGATGATTTAGGGGAAAAAATGAAAAAAATTCAAGACAAACTGTATGCCGAAGAAAATAAAAATTCTTATTCTAACGAATTTAATAAAATCCAAGCTGAATACAATGATTTAGTTAATCAAAAAAATAAATTAACTCATGATAAAATTGTTTATCAGGGAAAATTAGATTTAGAACTTTCCAGCTCAGGAAGCAATATTAACTGGATTACAAATCAAAAAAATGAACTGGAAGAAGAATATGATAATAACCAAGAAGAGCTAAAAAAAATAAAAGAAAAATTGATAGATATTCAGCAAGATTTAAGTATTCAAACCGAAAAACAAGATGAATTCTTAAAAAAAATTAAAAATATCCAAGAACAACTAAAAAAGCAGATTAAGTCCACGGGTCCAGACTTAGAATCTGATAATTTAAAACTTAAAATCAAAAAACTTAATTCTAGTATCAAAAAATTAATAGAAAATATTGATGAAATAGACAAAAAGGAACTAAAAAAAGAGATCTATTTTATTGGCAAAGAAATAGAATATTTGGATAAAGAAATCAATAAAGAACAAAATGATAATGATTATCAAGAATTACAAAATAAATTTCAAAAATATTTAATAACCAAAGATTCTTATGTTAATGAAATATATGAATTAAAAAATAAAAAGAATCTTTTGGAAGATAAAATTAAAAATATAGAAAAAAAACAAATTGATATAGAAAATAAATTAGAAAAATTCAAATTAGAGATAAAAATGTCCACTTCTACAGATAAATCTGAAACTCAGAAAGAGATAAACAAAATGATTGAAAATTTAGACGAAAAAATTAAAAATACTGACCAAAAAATTTCTCTAGTCAAAGAAAAAATAGATGATTTAGATAAAAAAAATGAAGAGGGAAGAAAAAACTTATTTCAAATGCAAAGAGAATCACGAGAAATACAAAATAACCTCAATCAAATTAATTCTGAAATTCAAAATATCAATATTGAATTAGCCAAGCAACAAGTTCACTCTGAAGATTTAGAAAGAGAAATTGAATACGAAGAAATTAAAAAAGAAAAATTAAATTTTCGAATAGAGAATTTAGAAAAAAATGAGGCATTTAATAAAATTAATAAGCTTAAAAGACAATTAAGCCAAATCGGTGGAATAGAAGACGACATTGAGGATGAACACCAAGAAGTAAAAGATAAATTTGAATTTTTAGAAAAGCAGATTGGAGATTTAGAACGGGCTTCAAAAAATTTAAAGGAGATAATCGACGATTTAAATAAAAAAATAGAAGAAAGATTCTATTCCAACTTCAAAAAAATTAATGAAACTTTTAACAAATATTTTCAAACATTATTTAATGGCGGACATGGCAATTTAACTATTAAAAAAGAAAGTGTAGAGAAAAAAGAGTGTGAAGATTCTGAAAATATAGAAAATGAGGAAAAAAATCTGGAAGAAGAAACTAATAAAACTTATAAGGGCCGAGCAGAAAAAATTAGTGATATTATAATTTCAGTCAAATTACCCGGCAAAAAACAAACAAATATGACCTATCTCTCTGGCGGAGAAAAAGCTCTTACTTCTATAGCTTTAATTTGCTCTATTATATACAATAATCCCTCTCCTTTCGTTGTTTTAGATGAAGTGGATGCCGCTTTAGATGAGGCCAATTCTGAAAGATTTGCAGAAATAATAGAAAACCTAAAAGGTAAAACTCAATTCATTTGTATAACTCATAATCGAGCCACTATGTATAAAGCCGACACTCTTTATGGAGTAACTATGGACAACGACAGCGTTTCTAAACTTCTTTCTTTAAACTTTAAAGAAGCTCAAAAATATACCGATTAATCCCATTTGATAAATTATCTTATAAACTTACGGAATTAATATTGACAAAGTTCAACAAAAACCCTATTATATAAAAACGAAACGTCATTACGCTTTTTTTATTATTAAAAATTTATAAAATGTTAACTATTAGATTTAAAAGAGTCGGAAGAAAAAAAATTCCTATCTATAGAATAGTTTTAATGGAAAAATATAAAGATCCTTGGGCTGATTATAAGGAAAAGCTCGGATTTTATAATCCCAAAACTAAAGAAATAGAACTAAATGCCGAAAGAATAAAATACTGGATATCAGTGGGGGCCCAGCCTTCTAATACTGTCCATAATTTATTGGTCAAACAAGGAGTAATTGAAGATGAAAAGAGAAAATCCGTTAAAATTAGTAAAAAAAGATTAGCTCGAGAAGAAAAGAAAAAAGAAGCCACAAAAGAAGAAAATAAACCCAAGGAATCAAAAACTGATAAGGATATTCCTGAAGAAAAAATAGAAAGCAAAGAAGAAGTAAAACCCGCAGAATCCTCAAAAAAAGAATCTAAAATTGAGGAACCTAAGGCCGAGGAGTCAAAAACCAAAGAGCTTAAAAGTGAGAAACCTAAAACCGATAAACCTGAAGCTGAAGAAAAAAAGGGAAAAATTAAAGATGAAGATGCTCAGGATAAAAAAACCCCGGACAAAAAAAATGAAACGGAAAAGCCCCAGGAAGAAATAAAAGAAGAAAAAGATGAGGCGGAGTCTGGGGAACCAAAGAACAAAAAAATAGAAGATTTATCCGACGAAGCCTTGGCGAAGTCGGAACCCAAGAACAAAGAAACTAAGAAACCTAAGGATAAAGAACAGGAAAGCAAAAAAACAGGAGTTCAGGGAACCAAGGAAAAAGAGAAAGAAGAATCTGAAAAACCCAAAGAAGCTAAAAACTAATAATTCAAAATTCAACCATTAAAAATTCATTTGAAACCTGTCCTGACGACAGGTCAGGATTTCAAATTGAAAATTGAAAATTCCCCCACTTTTTTCAAAAAGTGGGTGGTATGCGGGTATCGTATAGTGGCTATTACACGGCCTTGCCAAGGCTGAGAGAGGGGTCCGATTCCCCTTACCCGCTCCATAAACCATTCCCCTGAACTACTCGTTTCACTCGAGTTCATGGTCAGGTTTATGGCGCGCCATGTATAAATCTATCGAAGCGAATGGTTTATGCGGTGAACCCGAATGGAATGAGTGGTTCATCGCTATTGTGTAATTTAAAATTTAGATTAAAAATCATTCCTAATTATTCCTTGACTCAAGTTCATGGCACCGCCATAAATATTTTTTAACAAAAGAATAGTTCATGCGATGAACCCGAATGGAATGAGTGGTTCATCGCTATATTAAAACTTAAAGAAAAGCGATATGAAATTTTATTTTGTTTATATTTTGTTAAGTTTAAAAGATTGGAAATTCTACATTGGTTTTACAAGTAATCTTAAAAGTAGGTTTTTAAAACATCAAAAGGGTAGGGTTAAATCAACCAAAAATAGAAAGCCTTTAAAATTAATTTTTTATGAAGCTTATTTAAATAAAAAAGATGCTATAAGAAGAGAAAGATATTTTAAAACTAGTAAGGGTAAAACTACATTGAGACAAATGTTAAAAAATTTCCTTGAGGAATAAATAAAATTAATGGACAAGAACGCTTTATCTAAGGCGTTTTTTTGTTTACCCCTAAGTGGAATAGAACTATTTGATCTAAATTAACTTTACTCTCTAAAAATATAGTTATATGATTACTACATATAAATAATAGTAAGTTCGCCTAAAAGAAATTACACACCATACATTTAATTATTTGATATTTTTTTCACTCTGCTTTTTACAAATTGACATATGAAAGACAAATTTGAACAACAACACGAAGTCCATGAATTGAAAAATTATTTTGCACAGGCCGATATTGTTGTGCTTGCAGAAACACACCACGGCACACACTTTGAAACAATAGCAAAATTTTTTGATCAATTTTTACCACAAATTAATGGAGTATTTTTTGAGATACCTGTTACATATCAATCTTCGTTTGATCTATATTTTGAAACAGGAAAAGTGGATGAAAAATTAGAAAATTTTTTTAGGGGTGCCGGGGCGGAAGGAAAAAACATAAGGAACTTGCTTACTTTACTTGATAAAATTAAAAATTCAGGAAAAGAGGCCATTTGCATTGATTCATCAAAAACGCCAACTGACGAATACACGCACCGATCTCCCACTAATGGATCGTATTATTTAAGAGGGGCATCAAGAGACGAGGACATGTTTGAAAATATTAGAAAACAATCTATATCATACCCTGGAAAATATTTATCTATTGTTGGTGCGGCACATATAAAACAAGGCAAGCATCATAATAGCGGAGACGATACATTGGGAACAAGACTTACTCAATCTCAATTTTCTAATAAATATATATCTGTATTAATAGGAACACCGGAAGCCGTAGCAGAAGAAAAACCCGATGATTATGGTGACGTAATCATTGATAAAAAAGTGGAATGAAAAAATAATTATTGTAATTCAAAATCAACTTTCTCTTCCATTACCACAGTTCTAACATCCTCCGCTAAGGAGCTCCATCTTTCGCTCTCATTTCATTTGAGCTACGGATGGCAGGCCATTTAAGAACGTTTTATTCAAGGCGTTTTTTTTGTTATCAAAATAAAAAAAGCTCGCTGTTAACGAGCTCTAAATTTTCGATTAAACATTAATTAGTAACGTCTTCTTTCTCCCCAATTAAGAAGTCTTTTAATTGAATCAGGTCTTTCATGATAAATATTTCGATATTCTACTTTTTCTTTTTTAGAATTGGTTTTTGCAATGTCCTTTCGAAATAAGTTCAAAAAATTTAATAAAAAAAACTTTATCAGCTTATACATTTATTCCTCCCATTCTATATTTTTTATTTTTTTACTAATAATAATATTTCTTTTACTATTAATATCTAAATCATCCTTTTCATAATTACCATAAATTGAAATTACTTTTAGCTTATTGACTTTAAGTATCTCTTTTAATTCTGGAATGGTGTAATATTTGATTCTAGGACTATTTTTTTCTTCTTTTTTCAGCTCCATATTGCTAAAATCAAATTTATATGAAGACTCTGGATGCTTTTTTATGTATTGAATTAAGCGAAAAATATTATCATAATCTAATAAAAATAAACCACCTATTTTTAATATTTTTGAAATATTTTTTAATGCCTTGTCAGCATCAAATAATCCAAATTCAGAAAAAAATAAAAAAATTTTATCATATTTCATTTTAAGATTTATATTATGAATGTCTTGTTTATAAAATTTTATCTGTAATTTTTTTTGTTCAGCATTTTTTTTAGATATACTTAATAAATAATCCGATAAATCTAATCCATCTACATTAAAATTCCTTTTTTTTAATTCAATCGCATGTCTTCCATGTCCGCAGGCCAGGTCTAATATTTTATCTTCTTTTTTCAATTTTAAAACATCAATTAAAAAATGAATATCTTTTTGAAGTTGTCTTTTAGAAAAGTAACTTTTATGTTCTTCTAAATATTTACCCCCTAAACCATAATATTTTTTCATATGCATAGTTTTGACTTTAATTCAATTACATTTTACCAAATTTATATAAAAAAATAAAATGGGCTTGTTGTTTATTTAAATAACAAGCCCAATATCTACGATAAATTCAAATACATACTTTTTGATATAACTTCTCAACTTTATCCTGAAAAAAATCCGGTTTTTTGGTAAGCATAAACATCATATCAAAGATTGTTTTTCTGTTCTCTTTACAATTGAAATGCGGAGATCGAAGTTTCTTGGTAACTTGATAATTTTCACCTCGACATCCTCCGCCACAAAAATATCGAATGTCACATTTTGCACAAACTGAATTCATTGTATCAACATCCAATTGACGTAATTCCTGTAAGAGGGGTGATTGTTCCCAAATATTCAAAAGCATCTCTTTCCTCACGTTTCCAAGAAAAAATTTTGGTATAGCTGTATCTGGACAAGGGTAAATACTACCATCGGCCCGCACATAAAGCGCTCGATTTGTACCGATACCACAATAATGACTCTTAACGCCTCCTGCAATTCCCATGATTTGATTAGCAAAAGTAGAATTTTTCATCAACTCCTGATATCGAGAATTTTTGCATAAAATTTCGAAAAGTTTTTTATACAACAAGTGTTCAGGAACCCGTATAAGTTCATCTTGACTTCTTTTAGTATTTGCTCGACCAACTCGCATAAGATTAAGACAATTAAACGCTTTAACTCCTAACTCATCCGCCAATTGAAGAGTTTCTGCGATGAGATCAATATTATTTTGATGAATAAACATATTTACTCCAACAAAAATTCCATTCTTTGTTAATTTTTGAATATTTTCAATTGTTTTAGCAAACGTTTCTTTCCCACGAATAATTTCATGTACTTCAGCGGTTGGACCATCAAGTGAAATTGAAATCTTAAAATTTTCATAGTTAGCTAATTTTGAAATAATTTTATTGTTTAACAAGAGCCCATTGGAGCTCACAAGAACCCTAAACCCACTAGCATGAACATAGTTAATTATCTCTAAAGCATCGGAACGAGTAAAAAATTCACCACCCGTAAGGCCAACACGAGAAATATCGTTTTTCCATAACATAGAAGCAAGATCATCAATAAGTTGTTTGATGTCTTTAGTTGTCATTTCGTTTTGAAGTTGCTTTCTCGCATTTGCATAACAATGCCGACATGCTAAATTACATCCTTGTGTTGTTGCAATAACAAGCACATTTTCAATAGTATTAACTTGAAAATGTGGCTCAATATCTTGAATTTCATTAGATATTTTTCCATCGATCATAAGAACGCCATTGCCGTAAAGGAGATTTCTAATTTCTACAAATAATTCTTTCGCCTCTATAAACGTCATATATAGATTTACAACCATTTTTTCAATAATGACACTCTCTTCAAGCTCCACTTGTAAAATATCGAGCACCTTAACAATCTCTTTTGTAGCTGAAAACCAATAAGGACGGGAAGGGAAAATAATTACAGCTACATCTCCCCTTATTTCCACTGTTGGCTTTTCAATAATTTTAATTTTCATATCTTCCTCCTTTTTATTAGATGATGAAAAATGGTGACGAGATTTATTCCCGCCACCAAACAATTGTGGCAGGAAATTCTACTCGGCCCTATAGTACATTGTACCTTGGGATTCTTTGGTAAGTTTAACAACCCTGCAGTTTCCTCTGTTTAAGATTTTAATCTTAGACATGACAAATACCTCCTTTCATTTTATTTTCAAAGTGCAACACGCACACCCTGATTATTGTAAATCTTTTTCCATTGGTTGGTATATCATTCCGTCTTTTCTAATTAATTTTGTATTTTTTTTATATCCAAGTTTCTCATAAAATTTTTGTGCATATAAAGATGAAAATATTATTACCTTTTTTATGCCTCTTTTCTTATATAGTAATTCAATTTTTTTTACTAATGCCGTTGCTATTCCTTGCCTTTGATAATTTTTATCAATAAACAAACCAACTATTTTATTCTGTTTATGGCCTTCTATTACACCGATAATTCTATTTTTATCTAATGCAACATAGATATCTCTTATTTTCATTCTTTTTTCTTGTTCTCTGGGGATGTGACCACGGAGTCATTCTTTAACTGCTTGCTTTTCAAAATCATCAGCAATGAATTCATTAAAAACTTCAAAAATTAAACGGCTAATCTTTCTCGAATCTTTCTTCTCGGATTTTCTAATAGTAATTGATTTATTTATATATTTATTTTTAGAATAATCAATATTAATATATTTGTCAATTAATTAAAGGCGTTAAACAAATAACGCCTAAAATATTATTTCAAAACACCTTATTCAAGGCGTTTTTTTGTTACCTAGTTCATCTTGATCAATTTTTCAAGAAATCAAGTTGAATTTTGATTTAAATTAACTCTACCATTTAAAAATAAGTCTGGGCTATTGACTTTTATAATAAAAAATCATAATATAATATGATTAAAAATTTAATAATAAAACAGGAGGAAAAAGGATGATTATTAAAAATAATCCACTACACAATCCGAGTGGTCCAGAAAAACCCTACTTTATCAATGATAACAAAGAAGAATTTTATGATATTGATAAAGCAGTATTCTCCTTCCGTAAAATGCTAAAATCTATGAAACTGACATTAAAACAGGCAATATATATATTCTGTTTTAATAATCGTATAGCGTATGAAGATACTACTCGGATTAATTTTTCCAGAGTAAAAACATTTTTGCTCTATATTCATAATCAATTGAACTTGAGAACCCAACTCTATTCTGGATATTTTAAAAAATAAATTTTAATTAATTTTAAAAAGCAGTTCTCAATATAATGGACTGCTTTTTTCTTTCAAACAATTTATCTTAAATTAAATAACTCACCTCCCAAAACAAAGCCACCCACAAAGCAATTTTGATACAAAATTGTAAGGCAACTCTAATATATTTTAATTTCTTTGGGAAAAAATATTCTAAAACCAATAAAAGTATAAAAAGTAATTCTCCCAGAATAAAAAACTTAATAATTCTCAATTTATTACCAATCAAGTTTAAAACTAAAAAATATAAAACTATATGATTGATTCTATCACTGATATGGTCAAAATATCTACCTAAATGAGTTTCCTTGTGCCTATATCTAGCCACCGCTCCATCTAGTAAATCCATAAAATAAACCGCAAAAAATATACTTACCTGCCACCAAGCCGGATATAAAATTGCTAAAGGAATCCATAAAAGCGCAATAATTAAACGAAATAAAGTTACTTGATTAGGCGTAATCTGGGGCGACAAACGTTTAGTAATAAAAAATAAGACCTCGTCTTTTTTAAAACGAAGAGTATTGTGAGAATCGCTTAAATGCAAACCAATCTTATTTAACATGAATTATTTCTATTTATTAAACAATGTTTTTGCTAAATCCCAATACTCGGAATCACCGTTAATCTTTCTTAAATACCACCATTCCGCGCCCCAAAGGTAGGCCTGATTTAAATCAGCGTTAATTGCATATTGCAAATTTGCCTTAAATTGTTTCAAATTAAAGGACTTATTGGACTCATTGGGCTTTAAGTCAGCTAAAGTGCCATTAGGAACCCAGGGCTCGGCTTGAAGTTCGCTAACAATAATATCATCCTTTTTTATACCTAACAAATTAGCCTTAAATCTATAAAACCAAGATGGTAAAGGATAACGAAAATAACCAAACCATTTATCCCAAACTACTCTATACATGGTAGTGCCCAAAACATCCGCTAAGCTTGCTTCTCTGCGCCAAGTACTCAATTCTCCAGAAGCAGATATAAGTATTTTCCTATCATCTAAGCTCTTAACCAAGTCAACTTCTTTTCGTAAAAAATCTTCATCACCATCCGGACAAATACCAAAACTATTTAACAAGGGCTCATTTTCTATTTGCCAAATAATAATTTCTTCGTGATCTTTATAATGATTTACAAGTTGAGCTATTATTTCTAAACTCTCTTCTTCTATCTCTTCTTTTTTTAAATCCTTTAACCATTGCGGGGAATGACATTCTGGCCAACGAGGCAAACGCCAGCCAATATTAGCAATAAATTTAACCCCTTGTTTTTTTCCCTCTCTAAAAAGATAATCATAATCATTAAAATCAAAATAGTCGTCTTTAATTTCTACATCATCCCAATAAATCGGCATTCTAATATATTTAACTCCTAAATCATTAATAATGGCCTGATATGTTTCTTTCCAATCTAAGCCAACCTCATCGCAAAGCTTTCTAGAGAAAGTGACCCCCCAATAATCTTTATTGGCTTGACTTAAATCAATATTAAGTGGATCATGTTTAGCAAATTTTAAAAACCATAAAGCCCCTCCTAAAATCAGGACTGTCATTAACCAAATTATCATTTTTTTAAATCTCCTCATTTGTTTAAGAAATAAAATATAAACCTAAACTTATTATTATTATAGCAATTATTTTTTGAATAATTACGGAGCGAGATATGTTTTCTCTAATTGCCTTTGGTCTAAATATAGTTATAATAGCTCCCAAAATCAATAAAAAAACATATTGGACCCCTTGCAGGGCATTTACTAAAACGACTGACCCGAGAGAAATGGCATAATTTTGTAAAAAAGCACCTACTCCGGCTAAGCCCTGATTTCCTAAAAATAAAAATTTGTTCTTATTTTTTATTAAATCTCGAATATTTTTAAAAATATCCTCTCTGTCTTTTTTGTTAATCAATAAAAATAAAACTGCTATAAAACTACCCAATCTTATCCAGATGAAACCACTCATAAATTCCTGTTGACTATATAAATACTTTGTGCCTATAAAAAATAAAGAAAAGAATAGAGCCGAAATTATAGCGGTAATAATTCCCTTACTTGGATCATCTTTGGTTAAACCAAACCAATCCGCAAACTTATGCCACATGGTTTTTTTATTAGGTATCCAAGAAATAATTAAAGTTCCAATTAAAAGCAACCCTATTCCAAACCACTGGCTAAAAGCAAATCTTTCTCCCAAAAAAAATAAAGAAAAGAAAATAGTAAACAAAGGTATGGTCCCGCCAACTAAAGTGATTATTTTCGAAGTATCGCCATCCTTTAAGGCCTTATACATGAATAAAAGGGCTAGCGGAAAAAATGCTCCAATAATTAAATTTAAAATAAATAATAAAAATCCTGGCCAAACTAAAAACCAAGGTGCTAAAAGTAATGTTAATAAACTCAAAATTCCCACCAAAAATGTATAGGCCTTGGAATTAGGAATAACATTGCCTAATAAAAACTTATCTGAAATATTTACTATTGATAGTAAAAAATAGGCCAAAATTGCGATTAAGATAAAGGACATAGGTTGGTTAGTTAAAAATTATAAAGTTGCAAGTTAAACAGTTTATAAAATCAAACCTATAAGCTATTAGCTATTGCCTAATAACTAATGATTAATTACCAATTACAAGTTACAAATTACCCGCCTGCCATCGCCTGCCCGCTCGCCATCGCTATTGCTCAGGCAATTAGCGGGTGAGACGGCGAAGCCAATGACGGGCAGGCGAGTTACAGATTACAGATTACTAATCAAATTGATTCAATTATTTCCCGCAGATATTTCATCTTTTTAGAATTAAAATCCTCGGTAGTGATAGAATTAGCCGCATAAAGGGCATTAGAGGCCTTAGATTTATCTCTTTGATATTTTCGCGGATAATTTGCCTCTAAACTACCATTGGGAAAAATATATAAATTATACTTTTTTAAATTTTCAATCCGCCTATCTCCTTTTAATTTTATATCTAAATGCTTTATTAGCCCTTCTAAAGAATAACCCCTTAAAACATCCCTATCTAAAATAATTAAAAACGGAATCTTAAAAATTTTTAATAAATCTGCATATACGCTCGTATTTGATTTACCGTAGGTTTGGATAACCTTAACTTCTTTATTTCCTTTATAAAATTTATTTATTAAACCCTGAATTATTAATTTATCAGAAATTCCTTCAACTAAAACTACCTTGTCGGCCAAAAACATTTCTAAATTATCAGCATTTAAATCTTTTATTAATTTATCATAATTAAAATTTCCTTGGTTTAAAATATGGGCCTGGGTATTGTTTTTTTCTTTACTAATTCTAAATAAATGCGGAAGAGTGGCAGGAGTTATAAAAAGAGGCGAATGAGTAGTAAAAATAATTTGTCCGGCCTGAGCATTTTCCATAGCCCATAAAAGTTTTTTGATTAAAGCAGGGTGTAAATGCGTTTCCGGCTCATTAATTATCACTACTGTATATTGCGGATGAAAAATATATAAAAGCATAGTAAAAATCCGACCAAAACCAGAACCCAAATAATCCATAGTTACTCTTCTTTGACCCTCGTAAAGTCCTTCTTTCTGATATCTAATATCCATAGCATTCTCTGTAAGAGTAATTTTTGGAAAATGATTTTTTAAATGTTTCTTAAATTTATTCAAACTTTCTGGATAATTAAATAAGCTTTTATAATCTTTTTTTATTTGTTGATAATCTGCAAAACTATTTTCATTTAATCTTTTTATCTGCTGATTTAATTTTTCTAAGAGACCCTGGGTAGATAAATTTCTCTGGCCATTTTTTAAAGATAAAACAAATTCTTGGTCTTGATATTGGCCTTCAATAAAAATATCAGCCTGTGGATAAAAAAGATTAGTTTTATCTAAATTTTTATTAAAAACATACTCTAAAGCGTCTAAAATATTGGACTTACCGCAATTATTTTGCCCAATCAAAATATTAATCGGCAATAAATCTAAAACCAGCGGTTTTCTAATGCTTTTATATTTATTTATTTTTATTTTCTTAATAACCATAAAATACTAATAACGAAAATTCTAATATGCTAATTCAATACCAACCTGCCTGCCCGTCCTCCGCAGAAGCTCTGCTTCGGAGGATGGACGCGAAGCCTGCCTATGCCGAAACGAAGTTTCAGCTTCGTGCAGGCAGGCCGTGGTTTCGCTACGGCGAAGGCAGGTAATACTAATACAATACTAATGACCAAAGTTATACATGTTAATCAAGATATTTATTCGCATTGCATTCGTATAATTGGTATTCACCCTGTTAAATTATTTTTTCAAAATATTATTTAACAGGGTAAATTTGTAGATTGGTATTATAATAAGTGTACATCTTTAATCTCGCTTACCCGACCCCTTAAAACTAAATTCTCGACATAATAAGTGCCTAATTTTGGAGCATCTAAAAACCCCTCCATGGCCGCCTCAGCTAACCAGCCCGATTCTAACCAATCAAAAAGCCATTCATTAGCATATTTAGGATTTTTACTGTCTACACCACCCCCAATGGCTAATAACCAGCGGCGATTATAGTGTTCTTGAGAACCGATTGGCCGAGACATAATAACTGGAATACCTAAACCACAATAAAAACTTAATTCTGAGGGCTTGGTCCATAAAATATCTGTAGTACGTAGGGCTTGATTAAACTTTTTAAAATAATCCATCTTATCGGCGGCATAAAGTATTTCTACTCCTGGCAAATTTATTATTTTATTCTGCTTAAGATATTTTTCGTAGTATAAATAAACATCATTACGATTACCGGCTACCAAAATTAATTTTAATTTATTTTTCTTAATATGTTCACTTAAACTTTCTAAAATTGTTACCCCCAATTCTCTTTGAGCGCCAGCTCCGCCCACGGCAAACATAATTGTAATTGGATGTTTATTTTTATTAATCTCTTCCACTGGGCATAAGTAGGCCTCAATTAATTGTGCATATTTTTTTCGATAAATACCATGAGGATCTAAATTATATAAACGGGCTTTTAAATCTTCTTTTAAAATTTTCATACCTGGACCGCCAATATTTTCTTCAGGCAAAGGAAAACCCGTAAAATAAATATTTTTTGCTTTTACACCGTATAATTTCAATCTCTCTTTAACTCTCTTATTGGGAACTAAATATTTAATTTTACTTTTCTGGGGCTCATAAGGAGCCCAGGCCCGAGCTACATCAGCATCGCAAATTATACAATATATCTCTCCTTTATATCCATAATATTCGGCAAAATAAGCCGGCACAAAAAATGTTGTCACAAAGGGCAATGGATTTTTATTTAATTCCTTTATTAAATGTTCGCCCAGTCCTCGTTTAACTTGACCAAAAAAATATTTCTGTTGATAAGAATTTTCTGATAAATCTCTTCTGGGATAAAAAGGTTCTATTTTTTGCATACTATCCATAATACTAAAAGCCAGTTTACCAATAATTGGAACATCTTTATAGCGCGAAATAATTTCATACCATTTTCTACCGCCTTGCCAGGATTTTCTTTCTTTCCGACTAATGCCTGGATATTTATTGGCATTAATAATGGTATTGTCTGTAGCTATAGATAAAAATGGATAAGCTGCACGTTGATGTCCGTAGCCCATATCCACTGCTACTATATAGGCCTCTTTATTTTCTTCTGACATATATTTATTTAAATTATTTAAATTTTTTTATTTTATTTTTTTAAACCAGCTATTGGTAAAGTAAAGCTAAAAACTGTCCCCTGATTAAGAATTGACTTCTCTAATTTTAATTCACCATTACTGGCATCAATGATTCTTTTAGCTATATAAAGCCCCAATCCGGAACCAGTTGGATTTAATTTCTTTGAAATTAATCCTCTGCTAAATTTTAAAAAGAGACCATTCTTATCCTCTGGCCTAATACCAACTCCTGTATCTGCAACAAATACTTTTAAATACTTTTTAGAATTTTTTGAAAATTTATCAAAAGAAACAGTAACACTTCCTTTTTTTGTATAAAAAACAGCATTCTCTAATAAATTAGAAATAACATGAATAGTTTTTTTATCATCACATAAAACTTTGGGTATCTTAAAATTAGGAATCTTAAGTAAAATATCTAACTTTTTATCTATTGTCACCTTTAAATTCTTTTTTTCTGCTATTATTTCTTTGATAATAATTAATAAATCCGTTTCTTCTATATTTAAATTAATATCTGCTCCTTCTAACTCAAAAGCATCCCAAAAATCTAAAATAACATTACTCATTCTTTTCAATCCATGGGCTGCTATATCAATCCCCTTCTTATTTGATAATGTTTTGTCTTTAATCATAGAAAAAGCATTTTTCATTATAGACAAAGGAGTATTTAATTGATGGTGGACAATTCTCAAAAAATCACTTTTCATAACTAAGAGCTCTTCTAAGTGTTTTTTTTGTTTTAATAAATCTTTTGTCTGTTCATCAACTTTAATTTTTAAACTTTTATTAAAATTGTCCAGTTCATCTTTTTGCTCTTTAACCTTTTTATAAAGCTGGGCATTTTCAATAGCCGTAGAGGCCTGACTAGCTAAATTAATTAATAAATCTAAATCTTCTTTGGTATAGGAATTTTTATTCTCTTTGTTCCCTAAAACAATTATACCAATTAGCTTTTTATTACTTATAAGGGGTAAACAAACCGAAGCCTCAATGTGGCTCATATATATTTTGAGACGCTTAAATCCATTAATTTCCTTATCAGTGTTAGCATCTCTGGATAAAAGGTCTAGCTCATCAATAACCAATGGAGAATTTATTCTTTGTAAATAACTAGTTAAAAAATTGTCTTGAACCAAATTGATTCCATTTTGTTCATTAAAACCAATAACCTTGGCTATCTCGTAACGAATTACCTGCTTATCAGTATTAATTAATAAAACCCCCGCTCTATTTAAATTCATTTGGTCTTTAATAGTATCAATTATTTTATCAATTATTTTTTCTAATTCATTATAATGATTTAATTCTCGACTTAAACTATTAAGGGTTTCTCGATACTTATGCAAATTTAAAAATAAATATTTATCACTAAATTTATAAAGAATTTTATTAACAACAAAAAATGAACTTACAAATAAAAAAGAAAAAAGTATCCCTAATATATAACCACTCTTTGCAAAAACATCACCAAACAATAATAAATATAAATTGGCAACTCCATAAAACATTATATATGTAAAGAGACCAATACCGAAATAAACAAATAATTTTCTGAAAACAACTCTAACGTCCATAAACCTATAACGCACCATGGAATAAGTGGTAAAGGAAATCCATAACACCGTTGCGATTTGTCCTAACCAATTTAATTCAAAATAATTAAACCAAGGTAAAATTAAATTAGTTGACATGGCTATTAAGGAAGATGTGATAGCTCCAATTAATATATATTTGGCCTGTTCTCTTATAATCCCAGTATTTTTTTTATAAGCCTTTATTAATTTTAAAAACGACCAATTAAAATAACTTATGATATAAATTACGTAAAGTAAGTATAATTTTCCAAAAATTATAATATTTTCCTGTCCCATAACCCTATAAGCATCTGCTATTATAAAATCTGTAAAGCCGGTTAAATAAATTAAAATAATGGCCGGAAATGAATAAAATAATATTTTAAATTGAGAAATCTTTTTTCTATAATCTAAAAATTTATGAGAAAAATATAAAAAAGTTAAAGGAATCAAAGTGGCTGCTATATAAAGGAAACGGCACCAAGAAATAGTATAAGTATGATTATAAAATCTATATCCAAACATAGTTATACACCAAAAAACCACCATAAAAATAACCATGCTAAATATATTCCCTAATTTCCGATTGCGATTTTGGAAAAGCACTAAAATTCCCAAAATAAAATTTATTAAAGCAACAATAATCAGTAATGTACTTTTGATGTCCATCATAAATAAAAAAATAATTTATATACTTATTATAACTGATAAGGGCAAAACAAAAAAGGCGTAGAAATTAAATCATACGCCCATTTCTCTAGTAATAACTTTGCTCCATTCTGCATGCATAGCCGCACAAAAAGGAACAGCTCCCTCATAAGAATAAGGAAGGTATGGATAAGCCGTGGCCGAAAAACCAGTCAAATGATAAACCTTTATTCCTTTTAATTTTAAAAGGGTTAAAATTTTTTCATCTGGAGGGGGATATACCTCGTTAATTAAAGTACTTCCTCTAGGAATCAACTCTATATAATTCTGAATTACTGTCTGCAAACTAACATCAACGACAATTATAGGTTTAGAAAATCCTGGCCAAAGGTCTTTTTTATCAATTGCATAAACTGGATTAGAAATATTTTTGACTTTTTCATAAACCCCTTCTCCAACAAAGCCCTTGGCACCTAAAATAACTAAGGGAATTTCTGATCCTAAGCCATTTTTCTCTATCAAATCTTTAATTCCAACAATAACTAATTCTGCAGAAATTTCAGCCTCTGGAGAATCTACAGAAATTCCTCTTCTCGCTAAGATTCCGGGGATTATTCCGGCAAAACGAATTGTCTTTCTAGGGTTATCGCCCAAGCCCAGACAAATAGCAATTTGTGATAATCTTTGATAAAGGTGTGAAAGTTTGTCCTCGTTACTGGGTCTAATAATTTGACGTCCGTCTGCAGAAATAGAAAACATTAAAGAAATCTTTCCTCGGGAAATTATAATGCCAGAAAAAAATGGATCCCAGGTTTTCTGATTTCTTTTTAAACGAGCCGAAAAGGCAAAGTATAGGCCATATTTTCTTTCTTGCGGATGCATAAGAAAAAGTCCGGTAATAAATTGTTTTTTTCGGTTAACTTTACCCAAAAATTTAAAAAACCAATTGCGATTAAAAAGAAAATCCAAAATCTCCAAAATTAATCTTCTAAAAAAAGATTTGACGAGATTCTTTTTCATCTCTCCTCCTATATAATAATTTTTTATTTTATTTTTTTAAATTAAATTTTAATCTGCTACTTTTAAAACTTCTGCTATGGAAGTGATGCCATCTCTAGCTTTTAATAAACCGTCTTGAACCATAGTAATCATACCGTTTTTTTGGGCTAGCTCCTGAATGGCATATTCAGAAATTTTTTCATCTAAGATTATTTTTTCAATTTCTGGGGTCATACTAAAAATTTCGTAAATACCTATTCGACCCTTGTACCCCAAACCATAACATTTATCACATCCCTGACCTTTATAGAATTTAATATTAGCTAAATCTTCTTCGTTTAATTTAAAACCTGAATTTTCTGGAATGGCTTTTAATATTTTAATTATCTTGTCCATTTTTTTCTCATCCACCTTGTCTTCTACTTTACAATACGGACAAATCCGCCGGACTAATCTTTGACCAATAATAGAATTTAAAGCCGGTGCTAATAAAAAGGGCTTTACCCCCATGGCTAAAAACCGGGGGATGGCCGCAGCCGCTGAATTAGTATGTAGAGTAGAAACAACTAAATGGCCGGTCAAAGCGGCATTAATAGAAGTATCAGCTGTTTCTAAATCTCTAATTTCTCCCACCATAACTATATCTGGATCTTGCCTTAATATAGATTTTAATCCCGAAGCAAAACTATAATTTTTGTCTTTTTTAACTTGAGATTGACTAATTCCTTCTAGCCTATATTCAATTGGATCTTCTAAGGTAATAATTTTATTTTCTGAAGAATTTAATTTTTTTAAAACAGCATACAAAGTAGTGGTTTTACCGCTACCAGTAGGTCCAGTAGTAACAATCATTCCATTGGGCCGTTTAATTTGTTTTTTTAAATCCTCAAAAGCACTGCCCCTAATTCCTAAGCTGTCAAATTCTAAACTAGTGGCCGATGATTTTAAAAGTCGCATAACTACGCTTTCTCCATATTTAGTAGGAATAGTAGAAACCCTCACATCAACATCTTCTTTGGATAAATGGATAGTAAAACGGCCATCTTGTGGTTTGTCACTTACATTAATTTTCAAACCAGATATTAATTTAATCCTAGCAACTATTCTCCTCCATAATTCATTATCTAAAGAACTAACTACATGTAAAACTCCATCTACCCTTAATCTAACTTTAATATCATTTTCCTCGGCTTCAATATGAATATCTGAAGCCTCAATCTGAATTGCTACGGCAATAATAGCTACAATTATTTCTGATATATCTGAAATCTTAAGCAAATCCTTAATTTTATCAAAACTTAAATCTTTTTGCTGATATTTTTTTAAATCTTTTTCTGTAATTTCTACTCCTTCTTTAACTTCTATATTTTTAGGCAAATTATCATAAAGCTTTAGGGCATAACTCAGGCTTAAATTTGATATTAGAAACAATTCCGCAGAAATTCCTTTTTCTGCACTTAATTTATCCATAAATTCTCTTAATTTCAGATTTTCTGGATCAACAACGCCTATTTTCATCTCTTTATCTGTTAAATAAAAACAAACGCTCTGCAACTTTTTGGCTTCAGCCAAAGATATTAAAGAAAGGGCCTCTGGATTTATAGGAAAGCCCTTTAAACTTATATAATTTAAATTTAAAGCCATTGCTTGGGTTTTGGTTTCTTCTTCTTTATTATCTTGTTTTATCTGGCTTAATTTATTTTTTAATTTAGTCGAAGTCTCTGACCTTTTGTCTGAATCAGCAAACAAGTCATTAATATTTTGATTCATTGCTTTAGATATTTATCCCGCACCCAATTTTGAAATCAAAAAATCAGAGCGAGAAGTAAATTTAGTTTATTAAATTAGGTATCAGGATTTACTTTTTATTTTTTGGCCGGCCTTTTCTTCTTTTAACTTTTAGTATTTTTTTAAGTTTTGGAGTTATGTTAATGTCTTTAACCTTAGTAACCTGAGAAGAGGCCTTTGTATAATTGGATAAAGAAGAAATAACCCTGACTAATTTACTATACCTTTTTCCAGAAGTTAATTTTTCGAATAATAAAGTCCAACTAGATATTTGAAAAACTGAAATCCAGGACCCAATAAGAGTATAAATTACAACCAGAGGCAAAATCTTAAACAAAATCAAGCCAAGTGCAAAATTCTTAAAAGAATAAAGGGTTAATAAATCTATTCTTAAGAATGGTCCAACAATAATTATAGTTATAATTAATAATACAAAGCCGACAATAAAACTGATAATCATCAAAGCTAAGGTCATTTCAATACTAATCAACCAATTTGTTCTAAAAAGATCCCAGGCCTTGGCAATAGAATCTCGAAAATTTTCTTTTTTGATAATCACGAAATTAATAGCATACTTCATTATAAAAGATATAATAACAGCCGCTGGTAAAAATATAATCCAAACAATTATACTGAATAAAGCAGCCAGCTTACTGCCGGAAGCTACTATGAGAGTTAAAACTGGAATCAAAATAGTAAATAATAATAACCCCACCAATGCTCTTGATAATATATTTAGACCCAAAACTTTAAGAAAATATTTTTGGGCTTCCAAAAAAATTATCTTAAAGCTAATTTTTTTATTCTCTGATATAAGATGGGTAGCATAAATAATTGCTGTTTGAGAAACTACCACTAACCAGGCAACTAATAAAAATATTATCAAAAATATCAATAATAATAAAAGTCCTGAAATTATAGCATCAAAACTAGGTATTCCTTTAAACAAAGCTAAAAACAGTGCACTATTCCACGGACCTAAACTAGTTTCTTTTATTGAAGAGAATGAATTAAAAAATATTTGCATTTCCCCGGTATTGGCTACCCAAACTGCGAAAAATCCAAATATCCAAAGTAATTTATATTTTTTAGAAATTTCCCAGGCCTTTTTTAAAATAACTCGATATAATGGTTCCATAATTTTATTTTTATTTATTTATTTATTTTTATATTAAAATTAAAAAAATTAAAATATTAACCCAAGATACTTTTCAAAACAATTTAAGCATTGAAATTTATTTAAAAGAATAATTACCGTAAAAATATGGTCTATTATTATTATACTAAAAAATCAACAAATAAAAAAGGTCAAATAATAAATAAACTTTGACCTCTCAGAATATAAGTAGCTTTAGCCCGCACCTAATTTTGAAATCAAAAAATCAGAGTAAGAAGTAAATCTGATTTTATTAAATTAAGTGCAAAAATTTATTCTTCAATTTTCTTTTTACCAATTAATTTCTCAAATTCTTTTTTTTCAATCGTCTCTTTTTTTAGAAGCTCTTGAGCAATCTTATCTAATTTGGTTTTATTTTGTTCTAGAACTTCTCTAGCCCTAGCATGACAAAAATTAATCAAGGATTTTATTTCTAAATCTATTTCTTCTGACATTTTTTCACTATAATCTTTTTTATCATGAATTTCTTTTCCTAAAAATATTAAACTCTCGCTTTTCCCAAAAGTTCTATACCCCAATTTTTCATTCATGCCAAATTTAGTAATCATCTTTTTTGCTAAATCCGTAACTTTATTCAAATCTGAACTAGCCCCATTTGTTATTTCACCAAATATTAATTTCTCAGCCACTAAACCGCCCAACATCATAGCAATATCATCAATAAATTCTGAACGACTATTTAAATGCTTGTCTTCTTCTGGAATATTCATAGTGTAGCCGGCGGCCATACCTCGAGAAATAATAGAAACTTTATGAATAGGATCACAATGCGAAAGCAAATGACCAACTAAGGCATGGCCCGCCTCATGATAAGCAGTAATCTTTTTTTCTTTTTCAGAAAGAATATGGCTTTTCCTTTCTGGCCCTAATATTACCTTTTCAATACTGTCTAAAATATCAAGCTGGGTTATTTTTTTTCTATTATTTCTAGCCGATAAAATAGCTGCCTCATTTAAAACATTTTTTAAATCTGCTCCTGTAAAACCCGGAGTTCTCTGAGCAATTAATTTTAAATTCACATCCTTTTCCATGGGCTTGTTATTGGCATGAATTTTTAATATAGCTTTACGGTCTTTAATATCTGGTTTATCTATAACTATTCTGCGATCAAAACGACCTGGCCTTAAAAGAGCCGGGTCTAAAACATCGGGCCTATTAGTAGCGGCTATGACAATTACATTAGTTTGGTTATCAAAACCATCCATTTCTACTAATATTTGATTTAGGGTTTGCTCTCTCTCGTCGTGTGAACCGCCCAAACCAGAACCTCTTTGGCGACCCACAGCATCAATCTCATCAATAAAAACAATACAAGGAGCGCTTTTCTTGGCCTTTTTAAATAAATCTCGCACTCGAGATGCCCCCACACCCACGAACATTTCTACAAATTCAGAGCCAGATATATGAAAAAATGGCACTTCAGCTTCTCCGGATACTGCTCTAGCCAACAAGGTCTTACCAGTGCCCGGAGCACCTAAAAGCAAGGCTCCCTTAGGAATTTCTGCTCCTAATTTAGTAAATTTTTGTGGGTCCTTTAAAAAATCCACTATCTCATATAATTCTTCTTTAGCTTCTTTAGCGCCAGCTACGTCTTTAAAAGTGTTTTTTTTCTTTTGATCTGCTTGACGGGCTCCGGATTGTCCAAAACTTAGGGCCTTAGAATTAGCTCCCTGAACTTTTTTAAACATAAACCAAATAAGAGCCCCTATTAAAAAAAATGGAAATAAAAATGGCAACATGGTAATTAACCAATAGCCCAATCCAGATTCATCTTTAATTTCTATATTGATTTTTTCTAAAACTTCCGGCTGAACACCCAAATTCACCAAAGTTTGAATTAAGGATTCTTCTTTTTCCTTCTGGCCTTTCCTAATTTCTCCATCATTCATTTCTACTGTCAGCTTATTGCCAGCAATTTCAACTTTTGCAATTTCTCCAGCTTTAATTTGATTACTTAATTGTATTAAAGTAATATTTTCTGGCTTATTAGTTAAATCCGATTCAAAAAAACTAAACAATGCGCCCAAGGCAACAATTACCACAAAAAATATTAAAAAACTTTTTAAACCTTTGTTTAAACCTTTATTTAAACTTTTATTTAAACCTTTATTCATAATACTGATAAAATATACTAATTTACTAATCTTATATTAATAATACTAATTATATTAATGAAATACAAATAGATTAAATTATTAAACTCTTATTTGCTTTCTTTTTGTTTTTTTGCTTTCTTGTTTTGCTTAACTTTGAATTTTTTTTCTGCTTGTTTTCTTGTCTTTTTCTCTTTAACTTTCTGAACTTCTACTTTTTTGCTTTCTTGTTTTTTGTCCTTGGATTTCTCAGTTTCTTTGTCCTTAAATTCTTCTGTTATCTGTTTTTCAATTTCTTTATCCTCTGATTTTTTAACCTTAACTTTTTTAACTTCCTTATTCTTTGCTTCCTTAGTTTCTTTGCTCTTAGATTCCTTGGTTTTTTTAGAACTCTTCAAAGAAAGCCCTAAACGATGTTCTCGAGCATCCAAATTTATAATTACAAATTCATATTCTTCTCCAATATTAACTACATCTTCCGGACTATTAATTATACTGGAACTAAGCTCTGAAATATGGGCTAAACCATGAATATCTCTATCCAATTCTACAAAAGCCCCAAAAGGATTTATTTTTAAAACTTTTCCTTTAACTTTTGCACCGACCTTGTATCTTTTTTCAATATCTTTCCAGGGATCTGCCATTAATCTTTTTATGCTTAAAGAGATTCTTCCTCCATCAACAGAAATAATTTCCGCCTTAACCTTGTCTCCAACTTTTACTACATCATTCGGATCATCTATTCTTTGCCAGGCCAATTCAGAAATATGCACCAAGCCCTCTAAATTATCGCCAAATTCTACAAAAGCTCCAAAATTTGCTACCCCAGTAATTCTTCCTGATATAATTTTACCAACTTTATATTCTTCTAAAGTTTTCTTTTGGTCTTCGGCCCAAGCGGCCTTTTGGGAAACAATTAATTTTGATTCTTTTTCATCAACATCAATCACAACTACTTTAAAATCCTGATTAATAAAGCCTTTTAAATGCCCTAAAATTTTACTTTTATCACCACCTTCAACTCGCGGATAATACTTAGTAGTTAATTGAGAAACAGGCAAAAAACCCATCACATTGCCAACTTTTACCATTAATCCGCCCTTATTAGCATCTGTAACTTTAACATCTACTACTTCTTCTTCTTTCATTAATTTTTCTAAATTTTCCCAGGCCTGTTGATGGCCAGCATATCTAAATGATAACTCCATCATTCCTTTTTCATTATCCAATTCTATAACAGTAGCTACGGCTTTATCGCCAATTTTAAAATTTCCACTAGTTTCAGATTCATCGTGAATTTCTTTTCCCCTTACTAACCCCGAAGCAATTCCCTTATAATCTAAGACAACTTCGTTTTTTCCAATAGAAATTACCTGGCACTCAACTAAATCACCAACCTGTGGCAATTTAATTTCATCATGCGTTTCTAAAATTTTGCCAAAAGCAGTTTTCTTTTTATCTTTGGTGTCTTCAGTACTCATATATTTACTTTGTATCCGCTTACGCTAAGGCTACAGCGGATTATTTTTTTGATTACTAATCAAAAAAATAAAAAACAGACCTTTAATTATTAATTTTTTGCATTGACCGGTCTTCCTGCCCTCCGTAGCTAACTAGCGAAGGATGGGTGCCAATCCAAGTTTCTATATATTAGTATATAATTTAAAAAAAAGCAAGGCCCGTTATAACCTAACCCCTCGGCTATGCTCGGAGTCTACAACAATTTAACAGTTTAACCATTCAACAATTTAATTCTAATTTACAAAAAAATGGAATGAGGGTAAAATAAAGCCATAATCATAAAAGCTTATGATTTACAATTTTATACAAACAAACCCCTTATTTTAGCCACTTAATTGACTAGTTCGTATATAAGGAGTTAAATGAAATAGCTCCAAGTTTTCGCTACATCATCTAACAAGTTGTATCTGGTTCTGATTAGGAAAAATTTCTTAAAAAATATCTCTATGAATCAAATAAACATAATTGATCTTGCTGCCGATATTGTAAAAAAATCGTGCGAACTAAAAAATAAGTTTACAGATGAAATCAGCGCCCCAGTAAACTACGCGTGTGTTTTCTCACAAAATGATAAGGAGTTTGCTGAACTTAAAAAACTAACTGGTGAAATCGGCAAAGTTATCGAAGAAACACCATCTGGCCCACTCTATCACGTTAATCCGATTAAAACGGTTTCCGGTCAGCTCAAGTTGTTAAAAATTAGACGTCCTGATACAACTAAACCGGAACGTGGGGATGCTGATTTCACGGTTAGTAATTACCACGATTTTAAGGATAAATACCTATCGCAAAATAAATTTAAATTGATACCACGCCCAAACTTCGAAATGATTGAACTCATGGATTCTGATTTCAATGTCCGCACTTATTTTTCTTATCCACCCCTAGATGAACAGCTTAGTATCAGCTAAACCGATATTTTTTAAGAAATTTTTCCTAATCTCCACCCAAATTTTCAAAATAAATATTAATATAATAATGAATTTTAAAAACTTCAGATACAACAAACGTTAGACGAAATAATTAAAAGTTTTTAAATTTCCTTTGGAAATTTATATAGGGGGGCATTTAACATAAGAATTTAAATATAATGTTGAATTGGAACAAAATAACAAACATACTTAGTTTTACTGGTGTTGAAGACAAATCTGTCTGGCAAGATTTATTTTTTAGCATTCTAGCAATTCCACTGGCTTTAATAATCTTAAACAAGATAATAATTTGGTGGAGCAAAAATAGACCAACCAACTTACTATTTAAAGAATTTATTAAAAATAAGAAAAAAATATTTATTTTTCATTCTCAAATGTCGGGAGCAGATGATAACTGGAATTTTAATCCTAATCAAAAATATATAACCAAATTTCCAAAACCCCTACCAACCAATCAATCAAATCTTGGAATCCAAAAAAAACTTAATATCGACCCAATAATATCCCAAGCTGAGACAGAGTGTCTATCTGATGTTTACAATATATTAGGAGAAGTAAAAAAAGTTAAAAATATTTTTCTTGCAGATTTAATAAACGATTGGAATGTATGGTCCAGTCCAATTTTTACTATAGGTTTTAACCCAAAAACAGATAAACTTATTAAGAAATGTGAACCTATACACTTTGAATTAAATCACAACGAATTAAAAATCAAGAATACTGACTATAAATATAGCTCTATCTTACCAAATGATGTGGGTGTAATTCAGAAAACTTTTATAAAAGATTCTGGCAGTCCTATTTTTATCTTAGCAGGCTTGGGCACTCTAGGCACAAGTTCTGCCGGTTATGTGTTTAAAAAACATTTTGTAAAACTAGGTAAACTGTTTGGAAATAAATCATTTTGTGTATTTTTAAAAGTAAATACGGACGAAGGTAAAACATCAGCTATTGTTGATAAAATATACCCAAGCCCTAATTGGTTTAGAAAAATTTTATTCCCTGTGACATATTATAAGTATAAAAAGAAAAATATATTTGGATAAAATTCTTAAATTAAACGCCCCCTTGTTTGTTTTGCTTCTCAAAACAAAAACTTTAAATTACATCACATAACAGCGTGCATCAGGTTCGTGAGCTAAATTAAATTATTCCTTTCAAAACTATGAACAAAAATATCATCAAAAAATTAGATGGAGCAAATATGGATATTGACTTAGCCACTGATAAGAAAGATATATTATGGAAACAAGATAAATGTCCTTGGAATGAAGCTGAGAATTCTAATAAACATAAATGTGCTATTAAAAATATTTCTATATGTAAATATTTTTGTGGCATAGAATATTTAGATAATGTACTTTGTTGTTATCCTAATGAAAACTTAAGCAAAGAAAAGGAATAATTTAATTCATAACGCTCCCTCACCCAAATCTCGATTAACACTATAATTCTAAAATACAATTTCCCCTTTAATAAAAGAATTGCTAATATAAAGCTAGAATAAATAAAAAATCGGGATTTCAGATACGCCGAAACGTTATGTGAAATATTATTTTTTTAAATTTTTTCTTTATACTTTTATATAGAAGAGTCCTCTTTAATTTTTAATCTACATCTAATGACTAACTAACAAACATATGGAACAACCAAACGAACAACCTACTAAGTTTATCCAAAACTCAAAAAATATTTGGGTAATCGTAGTTTCTATTGTCGTTACTGCTTTAGTAGTCGGTGGTGTAGTTTATGCTTGGCAACGGTCGAACCTGAAAAACACGGAACAAAGTTTGCAGGAACAAATTTCGGCGTTGCAAAGTCAGATTAGTCAGCTTCAGCAAGTGCAATCTGGTCAAAATCAACAAGCCAATCAACAAGTCGTAGAGCAAGACAACCAACCACAGCAACCGACTCCTACTCCAACGCAACAATCATATGAATTTACATTCACAAATAAAAATAATTTTCCGATTACTCAAAAAGAATTTAGCGTGCTACAACATTTCAGCGCAAAAGACTTAGAAAGCAAAAGTCAAGAATGTGGCACTAACAAAAATAGGACTTATTTTAGCAACCTTTTGTCTAAGTTTTCTTCAAGCGACAAAGGGTATGCTTATGAAATTAGTTATACTGGGCAAACACAAGACTCTGGAATTTGGAAAATAACAGTAGTACCCAACAAGATGGGATATAAAAACCTAAATGAATTCAAAAATGATTTTGATCTATGCTACGCCGGCGGTGATGAATATCCTAATTTAATATCGGAAAATTATTTATTATTTGTTTCAAGTTGCGGAACTGGTTTTGATGATGGATCTGGGTTGCCACACGGTTGTGATGTGATTCGTGAATTAATTGAACCAACAATTATATTGAAATAGACAAAAAATTAAAAAGGACTCTTAAATCACATAAAGGAAAGAAAAAAAATATAAAAAACAATACATCAGCTAACAGCGTGTATCAAGTTCGTATATAAGGAGTTATATAAAATATTTATTTTTCTAACCAATAAAACTATGAACTATTTTCAAAAATTAAAAATGATTGCAAAGGGTCTGAACAAAAAATATCCTAAAGGGAATGAGCCTTTTCAAATTATTACTCGTTTATGCGAAGAAACCGGTGAATTGGCAAAAGAGGTAAATCATTTTGAAGACACCGGGAGAAAAATTGAGAAATATGGAAAGCCCGACAAAAATAAACTTGCAAGAGAGGTGCAAGATGTTTTTCGTTCAGCCTTGCATGCAGCCATATACTACAAAATTGAAAAGGAATTAAGGGATTCAATCGACGAACGTTTCGAGAAACTAAAAGACGATGGTTTTATAAAAGACGACGAAAAATAAAAGCTAAAAAACTAAAATAAATATATGAAAATTTTTAAAATATTTTCCTCTAAATACTGGCCCTTTAATATTCTAGGAATATTATGCGGAACGATTATCATGTTTATATTTAATTTTTATTGTAAATGTGGCTGGCCTGGGAGGTGTGAATGTGGTAAGCACTGGATGTACTATCCTGGATTAGTTATAACCATAATTTCTTCCGCGCATTTATTAATATCTTTAATATTTAAAATAAAAAATCAAAATAAAGCTAAGATTAAAATAATTAAAAACTAAAATACTTTCTACTTTTAACTGACCCCCTATGACTAAAACTCAAATAATTAAAAAAACTGAAAACTATGTAAAAAAATGCATGAAAAATCTTCCATCTAATCATGATTATAAACATGTTGACCGCGTGCGGAAATGGGCAATTAAAATAGCTCAAGCAGAAAAAAAAGATATCTTTTTAGCTGAAATGGCCGCTCTTTTACATGATGTCGGCCGAGCTAAAGAAAAACCTCCTAAAATTTTACATGCTGCCATTGGCGCTAAAATGTCTTATGCTTTTTTGATTAAAAATAAATTAACCTCCAAAAAAGAAGCTGAACAAATCAGCTATGCTGTAGCTCATCATGGCAAAGGTGGTAAGGGCTGGTTAGTAAAAATTTTACAAGACGCTGATAAAATGGATGCTTTTGGCTTAATAGGCATAATTAGAACTGCCCAGTATGCTTTTGACCTTCCAGATTATGATGAAAAAAATATCTTAGGAAAAACTAAATGGAAAAAGGGCGAAGCTACTAAAATTTTAAAAACTAGAAAACACGTTGGTAAAACAATTATAGAAAATTTAAATTACATCATTAGCTGGTATAATAACTTGCATACCAAAAGCGCTAAAAAATTGGCCAAGCCCTTTGTTGATTATTTAAAGCAAGGACGAAAATTATTTATTCAGCAAATTAAAATAAGTCGCCACGTCTAATTCTTTTTAAATCAGGTGTGGGGACAAATAAAAAAAGAGCAGTTATTCCAAGCTGCTCCTATTTTTTACATTTTTTTATCACTTTCAAAACTTGTGAAAGCGATTTTATAATTTGTATCTCTGGTACTCCTACTTTCATAAAATCCTCTTTTTCAGAAGCGCCAGAGACCATTCCCATAAAATCAATAGGAGATTTATTAGCGGGAACAAAATCATATTTTACAGTATCGCCAACATATACTATTTCATCTTGGGAAATCGAGAGTCTTTGAGCATGTTTAACTATTGGTAAAAATACCCGCGGATCTGGTTTTAAAAAAGGACAATCCTCTACACCCTGAATAAAAGTAAAGAGATTTTTATCAATACCAGCAAAATCTAAATAGTTTAAAATTGAAAAAACCTTTTTAGATTCTCTGACTCTTGAGGACAAAATAGCAACTTTAATTCCTTGTTCTCTTAATCCAAACAAGACCTCCTTAACATCTGGGAAAAAATCATATCTCATTTCTGATTTACTTAATTGAGAATACCTCTCAATAAAAAAATTCTTTTCTTTTTCTGACCAATTACATTTTTTAGCTAAAACATTAACTAAATCTAACCAAGAACTACCCCAATATTCTTTTAGCAATTCTAAACTTGGAACTTGAATTCCTGATTCTCTGGCCAATTTTTGATGGTTTTCCATTGCTTTTTCCGTAGAATTAAGCAGGGTACCATCAAAATCAAAAAGCGCCAGTTTAATTTTCATTTTGCCTCCTGCATCATAAATACAAATAATTTATGACTATTTTTATTTTCAATATCTTAACCCTTAACTAAAATAAAAGCAAATTTTTTAAAAAAATAAAAAAAGCAGCGCTTAAACTGCCTAAATTTTTTACTATAAAATTCTTTCCATAACTTTTGCCAAGAAGCAAAGATCAACATTAAAACTACACTCTACAAAATCAATACTTCTCTCCTCCTGTCTGAGTTGCTTATTTTTTTCTGCATCCATAGTAATCAGTAAGATTGGGCAAGAAAACCTATTTTGATTTTCAATGTAGAATTCTGTGATTTCCTCACAAAAACTGAGATCAGTACAGGGGCCATCAACAATTATAATTAACAAATTCAACCCTGCGCCCCAAGAATATGATTCTCTAAAATCTTCCAAAGCATAAAATACTTCACTCTCAAATTCATCAAGATTTAATAAATAAGTTTGAAGATCATTAATTTCATCAATATCTTCCCCTAAAATTGCTATTTTGATTTCCATTTTACCTCCAGATATTTAGAAACAATTATGTCCCTAACTTTTTCTTTGACTTTTAGAATTGTCTCGATTTTTTCTTCCTTAGACATAAATTTTTTGTCTAAAAAATCAAGAACAGGATCAAAAAATTCAACTGTGACTTTTCCAGAATTAATCTGCCTACGTTTTTGTTTATTATAAACAAAATAACTACCTCTAATAACAATCGGGATTATTGAAGCTTTCAGCTGGCTAGCTAAAATAAACGGGCCTCTTTTAAAAGGCAAAATTTCATTCTCATATCCGCTGGTTCCTTCAGCAAACATGATAACATTAATGCCTTTTTCCAGGGTTTTCTTTATTCTCCTAATGGTAGAAATCGAAGAATGTTCCCTATTTATAGGAATATTTCCACTTTTGCCTAAAATCCAGCCAAAAATCGGAACCCTTAACAGCTCCGCTTTAAAAACAAAACGAAAAGCAATTTTAAGTACAGGGGCAATAATTAGAATATCAAAATAAGACATATGGTTAGAAACTAAAATTGCACCACATAAATTTTTAATTTTTTCTAATCCTTTAACTTCAACTTCTATTCCACAAAATTCTAAAATAATTCGAGCCCAAAGAAGATTAAAGGATTGATAAAATCTTGGACCATTTTTCTTTCCTCCGAGAAGAAGAAAAAATCCTGCAATCAGAGAAATATAAACCGTCCATAAGGATATGAAAATTATCCTTACAAAACTCACCGTATTCATTGTCTGCCTCCAGATATTTTTTATTATTTTTAATATCTTAATTTAATACTAATAAGTCAATTTGTCAATCAATTGAAAAAAATAAAAAATACACTTTCGGTATTTTAAATTTAAATTTAAAATTGAAACAAGATGCTTAAAACCAAAGTATATAAAATTTTAATATACCATATCCTGGTGGGTGTAGTCCCGCTCAGCCTGCCTGCGCGTAGCCGCTTCGGTCGCCGACGTGCCAAAGCCACTTTGGCGACGGCACGCGAAGGCAGGCGGGACGACCTCGATTTACCCCCCACCAAAAAACAAATTGGAGACACAAAATATAATCAGAGATAAATATATACTTTCTGGTGCGCCCACCTGGATTTGAACCAGGGACCTCGACTTTATAAGAGTCGCGCTCTGACCGGCTGAGCTATAGGCGCATAATAAAACTCATTCTATTTTTTTGTGGGGGGCGTATAAGAGTCGCACTCCCTGCCTGCTCATTCGAGTCTGAGCCTGAGGGCTCATCCCTCAGAGTCGAAGACCGGCAGGTCCGCCGTAGTCGAGCTCAGCTCGACGAAGGCGGAAACTATACACCTGGAATTAATTCCTAATTTCAAATTATTGAATTTTTAATTAATTTCTAAATTAAAAATTTTGATTTAAATTAAAATTAAAAATTGATAATTAAAAATTCGACTGAGCCGAGCTAAGCTCGGCGAAGGATGGTGAGTGTACCTGGATTTGCCACGCCCTGCTGCCTTCAGCAGAAGGCGGGCCAGGGAACCAGGGACCTTTACGACCCTCTTTCGCTAAAGCTACAGAGGGTAAATGTCAATCCCGTTATTCAACAGGACAGGCTCCGCACCCTAAAAACAAATGGTGGGCATACCTGGATTTGAACCAGGGACCTCTACGATGTCAACGTAGCACTCTAACCAACTGAGCTACATGCCCAATAATCAAAAAATCCAATCATAAAAAGCTATTAAAAGTATAGCTCAAAAAATAATATTTGTTAATTGTTATTTCCTTTTTTTAATATTATCTTTAATTAAATTTAATATCTTATATTTAACTTCTTCTGGGAAACCGCTAATTTCAAAATTTAATAAATCCTCATCACCAGATATTTGTAACTTATCTTTTAATTCTTGAATTAAATCAAAAGAATTGTACTTTTCGTTAGAATGGACATAAACTTGGAGTAAATCGGATTTTTTAACTTTAAATAAAACAATAACTTCTGCTTGTGAGGCCCTAGAAATAAGCTCTTCTATTAAATCATCTACCTCTAAATCCTCTTTTTCATCGTCAAATTTTAGTGCTGACCAGGCTAACTTATTCTCTTCATCATAATTCAATTCTGCTAAAATTTGCCCCCATAATCTCAACATGGAAATTGACTTAGTTTGGTATAAATTTTTAATAACCTTTTCTCTGTCAGCCCCCAAATCTATTAATTTACTAGCTATATTTAAGGCCTTAGAAGTAACTTTTTTATTGCTAAATCCTTTTGTGGAGGAAATTAATCCTGCTAAAAGACAAGTAGCGATATTTCTAGTGATGGATAGGTTATTTCTAACGAAAAAATTAAAAATCTGTTCTGACAAAGAGCTCCCGCTTATATCTACAAAATTAATCTGACCATATCTCTCATTTTCAGCCTGATTACTGATATTGATAATTGGTGTTTCATGGAAAAAATCTGGATGATCAGAAAAAATTTCTCCTAATGATTTTAAATCTGCTCCATTAAAACTTATGATTAAATCATAAGAATTTTTATAAAATGCCCTAATCTGGTCTAAAGAAATTTCATTGGGACTAGAATTAACTAATATATTTAAACGCTTATTTGTTTTTACATAATCAATATTACTAACTTGAGTCATGCTAGTATCAACAGAAAGAACCAATCTCCGCAAATGATCAAATTTTAATTTAGCTCTTTCTAAATTAGGAAGAAAGCTATATATTTTTTTCGGCTTTTGCGGTAGAATAAAATCAATATTATCGCCCTTAGCTTGGCTTAATAAATAATTATAAAAAGCCAAAAGAGAGGCCAAACAATCTCCGTTATAGCTGACTGGGGGTAAAAGTAATATATTTTTACTATTGTTTATCAATTGATAAATTTGTTGATCTGTGCTTAATGTCATAATTTTTAGATATTATAGCAATATAGAAAATATTCTCTCTCATGTCAATAGCTATTCTACTTATCCTTGACTTATTTTACTAAAAAAAGTAGAATACTTAGTTCTAAAAAAAATAATATTATCATTTTTAGTAAAAACAGATCATATGACTTGGCCTCTTTGAATCTTTGGCCCTCTCCTTTATACTTTATACTAAATACTTTATACTAAATACTAACCTTATGAATGTTACAGAATTGGCCCGAAAATTAAAAACTCCCACAAATGAACTCTTGGAAATATTACCAGAGCTCGGTTTTGATATTGGAGCCAAAGCAATTAAGATAGATGATTCTTTAATTGATAAAATTATTGAGGCCTATCGTGCTTATAAAAAAAAGGAGAAGATAAAAGCTGAGGAAGAAGAAATACAAGAAATTAAAATTGAAGATAAGGATAAAAAAGAAATCAGTCCTGATAAAATATTAGAAATTGGCCATGAAATTATCGTCCGAGACATGGCTGAAAAAATGGAGTTCCCAATTAATAAAGTTATGGCCGAATTAATGAAAAATGGAATAATGGTCTCATTAAACTCTTCTATTGATTTTGAAACTGCTACTATCATAGCTGAAGATTTGGGATTTGAAGTTAAAAAAATATCTTCCGAAAAAAAAGAAAAAGAAATTGAGGAAGAAAAGATGGAAAAATTAAAAAACCTTCTATCTCAAAATAAAAATTTAAAAACCAAACCGCCAGTAGTAGTTGTTATGGGTCATGTTGATCATGGCAAAACCAAATTATTAGATACTATTAGAAAAACAAATGTTATTGATACTGAAGCCGGCAATATAACTCAGCATATTGGGGCCTATCAAGTTGAATATAATAATAAAACTATTACTTTTTTAGATACTCCCGGACACGAGGCCTTTAAAGCTATGCGCTCCAGAGGAGCAAAAATTGCTGATGTGGGTATAATAGTTGTAGCTGCTGATGAAGGATTAAAACCGCAAACCATTGAATCAATTGAATTGCTTCAAAAAGAAAAACTTCCTTTTTTAATTGCTATCAATAAGATAGATAAAGACGAAGCTGATATAGAAAAAATTAAAAAAGAGTTATCAGAATTAAATTTAACTCCCGAAGATTGGGGTGGAAAAACAATTTGTGTAGAAATATCTGCTAAACAAAATACTAACATAGATGGATTGCTGGAAATGGTTAATTTAGTAGCTGATATGGAAAATTTGCAGGCCGATGCAGACCGCCAAGCCATTGGAACTATAATTGAATCTCATGTTGATAAAAATCAAGGGCCAGTAGCCTCGGTTCTAATTCAAACCGGTACTTTAAAATTGCAGGATAAATTTAGTGCCGGACGCACTTTTGGAAAAGTAAGGGCTATGCTAGATTATGCTGGGCAAAATATTAAAGAAGCCCCACCGTCTACCCCAGTTAGAATCCTTGGTTTTAAAAATGCTCCTGAGGTAGGAGATATATTTAGTGCGGAAATTTCTGCTAAAGAGTTAAAGGCAATCAAAAAAAATAAATCTAAAAAACCAATCAGTAAACAACAAAAAATTAGTTCAAAAAAATCTGATGAAGAAGAAAAAATTAAATCTCTAAATATTATTCTTAAAACAGATGTGATTGGATCTCAAGGAGCCATAGAGGAGTCCTTAGCAAAAATGGAAAGGGAAGATTTAAAAATAAAAATAATTAAAAAAGGATTAGGGAATATAAATGATAAGGATGTTTTAGATGCTGGGGCCACCAAGGCTATGCTGATTGGATTTCATGTCCAAATAGATTCTAATGCCGAAATGTTGAGTAAAGAAAAAAATATTGAGATTAAAAATTATCAAATAATTTATAAACTTTTAGAAGATATAGAGAAAAAAATAAATGAAATATCTTCTAAAAAAATTATTCATGTAGAAATAGGAGAATTGAAAATCTTGGCAATTTTTAAAACCCTTAAGAACAAATCTGTGTTGGGTGGAAAAGTAATCAAAGGCCAAGTAGAAAAAGGAAATATTGCCAAAATAATTAGAGCCAAAGAATGTATTGCCCGGGGGAAGATAACTAATCTCCAAAGCGGAAAAGAAAATGTTCAAGAAGTTGCCATGGGCCAAGAATGCGGAATAGAATTTGAGGGAGAAACTATTATAGAACCCGGCGACATTTTAGAGGCCTATAAAGAAATTAAAAAATAACTCTCAATGCCAATATACGAATGGTACTAATGATACGAATACAATAACTCCTTAAAATTAGTATAATTAGTAAAATTAGTATATTAGCATCGCTTATTAGTATGAGTAAAAGAACAGAACAAGTAGCCGGTGAGATAACCCACCAATTATCAGAAATAATAAGCAGAGGTATAGAAACACCAAAAGACTGCCTGGTTACCATTATTAAAACTGAAGTGAGTCCTGATTTGAAAATAGCTAAAATATTTATATCTGTTTTGCCAGAAAGCAAAAATGGAACTGCCTTAGTGTATTTTAAAAAAATTTCGAACTTTATTCAAAAAAAATTAGGAGAAAAAATAAAATTCTATACTACCCCCCATCTTAGATTCTTTATTGATGAGGGAGAAATAAAAAGAAGAAAAATAAATAGGGTCTTAGAAAAAATTAAAAAAAATGCTAAATGAAGAAATAAAAAAATTATTAGATTGTATTAAAAAATCTAATCACATATTTTTAGTAACCCATAGAACCCCTGATGGCGATGCTATTGGTTCTCTTTTAGCCATGCAAAAGGTTTTATCGTCTTTAAATAAAAAGACTACTTGCTTTTGTGTAAATCAACCTGCAGAAAATTTTAATTATCTTGAAGGTATTAACAAAATAGAAAACCAACCTGAAAATTTAAAAAACAATTATGATTTAGGCATATTATTGGATTGCGCTGATTTAAAAATAACGAAAATCGAAGAGCAAATTCGAAACATTAATTTTAAATTCGGTTTAGCTAATGTTGACCATCATTACACCAACCCTCAATATGGAAATATAAACATCGTAATTCCTCAGGCATCATCAACCGCAGAAATTATTTATCAAATAATGAAAATAGCCCATATTAAAATAGAGGCGTCTGTAGCCACGGCACTCTTAACGGGCATAATCACTGATACTGGAAATTTTGCTTACCGCTCAACAACCAGACAGGCCATAGATATAGCTTCTAAATTATTAAGCATTGGTGCTGATTTTTCTGATATTGCTAAGGCAAATATCTATAATAAAACCATAAAAATTTTAAAACTCTGGGGGATGGTTTTAAAAAAAATATCTTTCAACAAAGAATTGTCCATGGTAACAACTGGTATTTTTAAAGAGGACTTGAATAATTTGGGATTAAATGAAGAAGCAAGCGAAGGAATCTCTAATTATTTAAACAATCTTTCCTCTAAAATTAAATTTAGCGTCTTGTTAAAACAATATGAAGCTGATAAAGTAAAAGGTAGTTTAAGGACTACTCACGATGATGTTGATGTAGCCAAAATTGCCCAGACCTTTGGTGGCGGGGGCCATAGAAAAGCAGCCGGATTTGAAATAAACGGCCAACTTACCTTTACTAACGGACAATGGCAAATCATTAAAAGTCAATAGTCATTAGACAATAGTCAAGAGCTTAATTACTAAACGCCTATTGCCTATCGCCTAATAACTAACAACTAACACTATGCTTTTAATCCCAACTGTAATTGAAAAATCCAGCAAAGGCGAAAGGGCCTATGATATATATTCTAGATTATTAAAAGAAAGAATAATCTTCTTGGGCTCGCCTATTAGTGAGGCCGTGGCCAATACTATAATTGCCCAGCTTTTATTTTTAGAATCCGAAAATAACAAAAAAGATATTAAGCTTTATATTAACTGTCCTGGGGGAAGCGTTACTGATGGCTTAGCAATTTATGACACCATGCAATACATTAAATGTGATGTTTCTACTATTGCCGTAGGCATGGCCGCCTCCATGGCTGCCGTTCTTTTGTCGGCCGGAGCAAAAGGAAAAAGATTGGTTTTACCAAGCTCTGAAATTCTTTTACATCAAATAATGGGCGGTGCCGAAGGCCAAGCTGCGGATATTAAAATTAAGGCCGAGCAAATTTTAAAAATAAAAGATAAATTAAATAAAATTTTAGCCAAGCACACGGGACAGGACATTAAAAAAATAGAGAAAGATTCTGATAGAGATTATTATTTAACTGCTTCTGATGCTGTAAAATATGGATTAGTAGATAAAATGATTAAATAATTGGACTTGAAAAAAAAATCTTAATATGTTAATATCTTTAACATAAGAATTAATAAATAATTTTGCTAGAGAATTATGATTTAGTGAAAAACTGCCGTTAATTACAAAATTCAGATTTTTACCATAAATATGCTTAAAATCTTTAAATTACCTAACTTAGATAATAAAAAATTAGAAACCAAAAAAAAATTTTCATTAAAATTTTCCTCTTTGGTTATCTAAAAACTGACTTCTTTTGGGAAGTTTAGTTTTTTCTAAATTCTCTACAAAAACATATAGAAAGTAAAAAAAATGCCAGAATCAGTAACATATTTTATATCACTGATTGTTTTAGGTCTTGGCTTTTTCTTGGGCTATGCCTTTAGAAAAAGAGTAGGAATTAACTCTGCTAACAGCGCCGAAAAAAAAGCTGAGGAAATTATAGAAAAAGCCAAAGAAAAACAACAAGATATATTATTAAAAAGTAAAGAAAAGGCGGTTCATATAATTGATGAGGCTAAAAAAGAAGAACAAGAGCGTCGTCAAGAACTTAGCCATAAACAAAAACGAATTGAAGAAAGAGAATCATTGTTTGATAAAAAACTTCTTAATCTGGAAAACAGGCAACAGGACTTATTAGAAAAGACGGAAAAGATAGAAAAATTAAAAGAAGAAATCAAAAAAATTCAAAAAATGCAGATGGAACGGCTAGAAAAAATAGCTAAAATGTCCACAGAAGAAGCAAAAGATATTCTTTTAGAAAAAACCGAAAATATGATTAAAGATGAATTAGTGGCGCGAATTAAAAAATTAGAACAAGAATCAAACGAAGAATTAGAAAAAAGAGCTCGCGATCTTCTGTCTCTAGTTATTCAAAGATGCGCTATTTCCCATGCTGCTGAAAACACTACCACTACAGTCCAAATACCCTCTGATGAAATGAAAGGAAGAATAATCGGAAGAGAAGGAAGAAATATCAGAGCTATAGAAAAATTAACTGGAGTAGAAATAATCATTGATGATACTCCAGATATTATCGTTATTTCTGGATTTAATCCCATTCGCAGGCATTTAGCCAAAAGAACCTTAGATAAATTGATTTTAGATGGTCGTATTCATCCTGGAAGAATTGAAGAAACAGTAGAAGAGTCCAAAAAGGAATTAGCTCTTGATATTAAAAAGGCCGGTGAAGAAGCAGTCTATGATGTAGGAATTCCAGCCGTTGATCCTAAACTAACTCAACTATTGGGCCGTTTAAAATACCGAACTTCCTATGGTCAAAATCAATTAAAGCATTCTCTAGAGGTAGCCCATTTATCTGGTTTACTGGCTGAAGAATTGGGAGCAGATGTTGCCATTGCTAAAAAAGGCGGATTATTTCATGACATTGGTAAAGCCTTGGACCATGAAATTAAGGGAACCCATCCAGAAATTGGTTATGATATTTTAAAAAAATTCAACATGAGTGAAGAAATAGCTCTTTGTGCTAAAACTCATCACGATGATAAACCACCTACCTTAGAAGCTGTAATCGTTAAAGTGGCTGATGCCATATCTGGAGCTAGACCCGGAGCTAGAAAAGATACTTATGAAAATTTTTTACAAAGATTAGGTGAATTAGAAAAAATTACTAACTCTTTTGATGGAGTAGAGAAATCTTATGCTATTCAAGCTGGCAGAGAAGTTCGTATTTTTGTAAAACCAGAAGAAATTGATGACTTAGAATCTATAAAATTAGCCAAAAAAATAGCTGATAAAATAGAGGAAGAATTAAAATATCCCGGAGAAATAAAAGTCAATGTTATCCGCGAAACTAGAATCACTGAATATGCTAGATAAACAGTAATGGAGGCCCAAATTAAAAGCTAATAACTAAAAGCCAAAAGCCAATCATATGAAAATTTTATTCTTTGGTGATGTAATGGGTAGTATCGGCCGCAAAGCCATTATTAAAACTTTGCCTGCTCTAAAAAAAGAATATAAACCTGATTTAACTGTTATTAATGCCGAGAATCTCGCTCACGGAAAAGGTATAACTGAAAAAACCCTAAAACAGATGCAAGAAGCTGGAGTTGATTTTTTTAGTTCTGGAAATCATGTTTATTCTAAAAACAACGCCAATGAAATATTCCAATCTCATAAATTTGATATTATAGCTCCAGCCAATGATCCCAGAACTTTAAAGAATTATGGTTATAAAGTGCTTAAAATTGGTAAAAAAACCCTAATCATGCTAAACTTATTGGGTAAAACTTTTATAGATGAAAAAAATATCAAATGTCCTTTTAAAACTTTTGATAAGCTATATAAAGAATTTCAAAAATATCATCCTGACTATATAATTTTAGATTTTCATGCTGAAGCAACTAGTGAAAAAGTTGCCTTAGGTCATTATGTAGATGGAAAAATAAATGCCTTATTGGGCACCCATACCCATATTCAAACTAATGATTCTCAAATCCTACCCAAGGGCACGGCCTATATAACAGACATTGGTATGGTTGGTGCTAAAGAATCTGTAATTGGTGTTAAAAAAGATATCATCATAGATAAATTTCTTAATGATTCTAAAATTATTTTTGATATTCCTAAAACTGGAAAAGTAACAATTAGTGGCGTTTTACTTGAAATTAATAAAAAAAGTAGTAAAATAAAGGTAATACAAAAAGAAACTATAATAAATTAAAATAAATAAATTTTCGGGCCTTCGAGCTCAGCTCGATTCATGCTCGAAAGAAAGGATCAAAATTATGAACAAAATGGAACTCATTGATGCTATTGCTGCTAAAGGCGACCTAACCAAGAAAGATGCTGAAAATGCAGTTAATGCATTAGAGGCCGTTATCATCAGCACTTTGCAATCAAGTGAAAAGGTTACTTTAACTGGTTTTGGAACATTTGAAGCCAGAAATATGAAAGCCAGGGCCGGTGTCAATCCACAGACCGGTGCTAAAATCCAAATTGCTGCAACTACAGTACCTAAATTTAAAGCTGGTAAATCTTTTAAAGACGCCATTAAGGGCAAGAGATAATTATCTTAAGATGGTATAAAAAAACAGGTCTTTTATGAGACCTGTTTTTTGTTATTTAAAAATATATATTATTTTAATATAATCCCAACTTTTTCATTTTGATTAGTGTTTTTTAAATTATAATCCCAGTCAGCAACAGCGTTCCATAAAATGTCTGGCTGATAAACATAATCTTTACCCTTTCTTGTTCCTGGATCATTGGTAATTATTAAACCATCCTTAGTAAAACCTTTGACAATTAACATGTGGTATAAAGGACCGGGTTGTTTAAAATTAGGATTTTTTAATTCTCTACCAGCACATGGTAAAATTAATGGATAACCAGTCCTAATGATATCCTTAATTTGTTCAATTGAACTAAGCTCGATAATCTCTATATCTAAATTATAAAACTCCTTTGCCATTTCCGCGGTAGTTGTGGCCGATAAATCAAAATGGCCATTCCAATTTTCTATCTGCCAATAAATCATCTCACCAATATCTTTCAAAGCAGAATCCATACTAATGTTCTGATTATTTAAAAAAGAATAAACCATTAAAACACAGGCCTCTTCACAGCCCTCTTTATAAAGTTCGTCCCATTTCTGATCTGGGGATTGAATGGTAAATGGTACAGCTAAATTTATTTCTTGAACGCGAGGGTTTGGCAATGATTCTAATAAACCATCGTTAATATTTTCATCATTTTGTAGAGACGGAAAATTTTCCGCCTCTACGGATTTAATATCATCATTATTTTCTTCTACACCCAAATCCTCGCGTTCAATCTCTACAAATTTAATCTCTTCTGGCAATTTTATATTTTCTTGTTTTGTAAAATATTCTTTAATAATGACACGATTATTATAAAAAACAAATCCTAAAATTATTAGAATTAATAAAAACAAATAAATTTTAAAATCTTTAAACATTTAATTCATTATTTAAATATCTTTGGCAAAACTCAACTACACTTGGTTGTAAAGAATAATTTTTATAATCTTTAATCGGCAACCAAATGATCTTACTATATTCTGATTCATTGGCTTTAGGTTCTCCGCTTATTATGTCCGCTAAAAAAATATGAGCAATGAAATTTCGGTCGTCTTTTTCAAATTTTATATCAGTTAAATATTTTATCAACTCTACTTCACAAGCAATTTCTTCTTGAGCTTCTCTGATAGCGGTTTCTTCTAAACTTTCTCCTTTTCCAACTTTACCTCCTGGAAATTCATAATGCTGATCTTTAATTTTATAAAGCAATAATAATTTTTCGTCTTTTATGATTGCTGGACCAGATAATTTTATTCTCTTTTTAGAAACCAAACTTCCAATAATTAACCCAATTATAGTAAATAATATTCCTAACGCAACAATAGTTGGTTGAATTCCATCCCTTAGAAAAAAATAATAAATCAAAAGACATATTATTGAAATAATGCCAATTATAAAACCATAAATTAAAGTTAAGGGTTTTATTTTTTTCTTAATCCAAGTAAACATAATTATTACCGCTAAAACAATCATAAAGGAAACAAATATATAAGTACTTAAGACCAAATCTCGTATAAAAATAGTGGTCAGGGTTGTTAATATTCCTAAAGCAATAATTACTTTCCTTAAATTTTTTATTGTCCTTTGTTTATTCCAATTAAAAAAATCTTGGACTATTATAGATGAACCTGTAAAAATATCTGTATCAATTGTGCTCATTATGGCTGCAAATAATAATACTACTGACAAACCCAATAAGCCTCGCGGAAGGAGATGATTAAATCCATAAATTAAAGCCAAATCTGGATCAATTTCTGGAAACCTTGCTTTAATAGTTAGAGCTACCAAACCTAATAAAAATGCAAATCCAGCATAAACCAAAGCTGCTAATATAATTCCCTTTTTTAATGTTTTTTTATTTTTAGAAGCATAAACTCTTTGCCATAAATCTGCTGTTGCAAACGGATATAAAATTCCTATTACAAAAAATCCTATTATTAACGAAATATCCATCTTAAAAAAATTCCATTCTGAAACTGGGATTAAAGAACCATTAAATAAAATAAAAGTTAGTAAGATTAAAAGAAAAATTATAATAATATACTGTATAATATCTGTTCTAACCACCGCCTTAAATCCTCCCATTAAAACATAAATTAAAACAATAAAAATCATAATACAAGAACACAACCCAAATGGCCAGTCAGTAAAAAATACAAATATCTTGGTCCCGGCAATTAAATTCATAACCAAAAAACCAAAAGTGATAAAAATAGTCATTAAAGAGGCTAAGAGCGCCACCTTTTTTCCATAATTATATTTAAAATAATCTGCTAATGTATAAAATCTTTGTTTGGAATTTTCTTTTAACTTTAAAGCAAAAGGAATAAAAACCAACATACCAACAACTGTTCCTATAAAATACCAAATAGCTGCAAAACCCCAAACATAAACTAAAGCCACGAAGATCATTAAAATTGATCCAGTTTTACTAGCGTTGATAGTCGCCATTGTACTTATAGCACTAAGTTTTCTTTCAGCAATTAAAAAATCCTCTTCATTTTGCTTTCGAGAGGATAAATAACCTATTAAAATGAGTATTATAAAATAAACAATTATCAAAATAAAATCCAGGCTTGTTAAATTCATAAAGTTATTCTAATTCTTTCAACAATTCCCTAACAACCCTTCTTTCGTCCCAAGCAATTTTTTGACCATTAGCCACACAAATATATTGTTCTGCTCCTTTACCTGTTAATAGGATTAAATCATCAACCTGGGCCAATTTTAAAGCTTTTTTAATGGCTTCTCGCCTATTCTCTACTTTAAATAAATTTTTATTTAAAATTTTTCCTTTTTCTAATACGCCTTGTGCCACTCTATTAATAATCTCCATTGGGTCATCGTCATAGGGATCTTCATTGGTTACAATAACAATATCGGCTTTTTGTCCTGCCATGTTTCCTAAAATTGGCTGACGTGATTTATCTCTTCCGCCACCGCAAGAACCAAGCACATGAATTAACCTATTATAATAAAATAAATTTAAAGTTTTATAAAGTTGTTTTAAACTTTCAATTTCTGGAGCATAATCTATTAAAATTCTAATTCTTTTTTTATTTTTAATAAATTCCATTCTGCCCGGAGTACCTTTAAAATATCTTAAATACTCGCTCATTTTATCCAATTTTAATCCCTGAGAATAACAAACAACAATAGCTGTCAAAATATTATAAACATTAAACTCTCCTAATATACTTATTGTAAAATCAATATCATGAACTTTAAACTTAGTATTAAAATCCTCAACTTTAATTTCTCGGACCTGAAAATCGCTATCATTGTTTATTGAAAAACTAAATTTTTGGTCTGCTTTATTGTTAAAAAATTCTGTAAAGTATTTATCATCTTTATTGGCAATGATAATTTTTTCTACTCCCAATTTTTTCTTAGATCGGGATAAATTTTTAAATAATTCTAATTTAGCCCTTTTATAATTTTCAAATCCGCCATGAGATTCCAAATGTTCCGGGGTTAGATTTGTAAAAACAACTATATCATAATTTATTCCCAAATGCCTAAATTGTTTAATGCCCTCTGAAGAAGTTTCAATCACAGCATAATCACATTTATTTCTAACCATTTTTGCCAACATTTTTTGCAAAGCAAAACGACCCAACATAGTCATTTTCTGATTATTCAGCCATTCTTGCTCGCCTATTTTAAAACCAACCGTTGAAGTATAGCCAATTTTATAGCCCTCTTTTTCTAATAAAAAAGAAATTAGATTTACTACTGTTGATTTGCCATTAGTACCAGTCACCCCAATCACTTTTAATTTTTGCGATGGATAGCCATACAAAAAAGCACCTAATAAAGATAAGCTTTGGTGATAAAAATTCAAAATAAAAATAGGAATAATTTTTTTAAGTATTTTTTTTAACATAAACTTAGGCACTGGGCATTAGGCAATGGGCACTAATAATCAACCCAATGACTAACGACTTCTTTATTAAAATGTAATTAACTACCTACTTAAACAAACTTTTTAAAAAAATTATAAACCCTGTAAATCTTCTGATTATAAACCAAATCAAAAGTACCCGGCAATCGTTTTTCTTGTCCGCCAAAGCCCTTTTTAAATCTTGTGAAGCCAAGCCATTTGTCATTTTGGCTATCCTCTTTAGCAATTCCCCAAAAATCATATATTTTAAAACCTCTTTCTTTGGCCCACTTAATTTGCTCCCATTGCAATAAATGTGGAGCCATTACATTCCTGTCTTTGTTAGATGATGCGCCATGTAAATAAGTTATTGTATCGCCAAAATTAACTACAATATTAGCAACTAGAATATTATTTTGATATTCGGCGGTCCAAAGATTAAAATTCTCTAATTCTAACATTTGAGCATAATACTTTTTAGAATGCGGGGTAAAGCCGTCTCTTTGGGAAGTCTTTTCTATTAATTTCCAAAAAACGTCAATAGCCTTTTTATTATTATTTATCTTTTTTACAATAACTCCTTTTTTTTCTGCTAATCTGATATTATATCTGGTTTTTTGGTGCATGTCTGCTAATAATTCATCTTCGCTTTTTTCTAAATCTAATAATAAAGTTCGGCTGGGCTGAAAATCTTTAACACCGGAAATGTTTTCTAAATTAAAATTAAAAATTGGTTCAAATCTAAAAAACACTTCACCTGTTTTTTTGGTTTGAATACTTAAATCTCTAAGGACTTTTAAAATTAATTTTAAATATTTATTTTTATCCTGAGTTTTGTCAATAATAATAGGTCCGCGGGCAATATATAAACAACTATAATTCAAAAATATTTTCTTTTGTATAATAGAAGCCGCGGCCAAAATTTCGTCCTTTTCTATATAGCCGATTTGCCAAACCTTATTGCCCATACTTTCCTGAAATTTATTCCAAACCGAACTTTGTAAAAATTGGGCATATTTTTGCCCACTTACAAAATTATCTAATTCTTGATTTGTTAATTCTTTGATCATATACAAATATTAAAATACTAATATGCTAATCTGATACCAACCTGCCTTCGCCGAAGCGACTACGCGCAGGCAGGTAATACAAATACCATGCTAATAATTAAGACTATATAAATTAACTAAAATATTTATTTGTATTGTATTGGTCTTATTGGTATACCATTTGTAAATTGGCATTATTGTCATCAATACTACTTATCTCCTTAATAACTTAAGTGCCGCTTTAATTTTTTCAGATGTAGTTTTTGAATCTTTAGGAATTTTATTATAAACATTTCTAATCTCATCATCTGAAAAACCCAAAGCGCTTAAAGCTCCAAATATCTCATCTAATTGACTGCCCTGTCCCGCTTCTTCCTGATTGCTTAAAGCCCCAAACTTGCTTTTCAACTCTACAATAATTCTTTCTGCAGTTTTTTTACCAATTCCGGAAACTTTTCTAAACATTTCTGCATTACCGCTAATAATTGCTTCTTTTAAATCCTTAACTTCAGCAATAGACATCACATTTAAAGCTGATTTAGGGCCCACCCCGGAAACCGAAATTAATAATTTAAAAAATTCCCGGCCCGCTAAATCCGAAAAGCCATATAATTCCTGGGCGTCTTCTTTTTGTTGATGATAAATATAAAAAGACCTTTCTTCTTCAGATTTAATTTTAAATAAAAGCTTTTCTGGTAAAAAAACCTCATAGCCAATATTTTCAACTTCCAAAATAATTGACTTTTCAGTTTTATTAATGACTTTTCCTTTTAAATAGGCAATCATGGGATTAGTTTAAAGTTAAAAGTTAAAAGTTGCAAGTTTTTACAACTATTCTTATATTATCTTAAGTTTGAATAAGAAGCAATTGACAATTTTATTGAGATAAGGTAATCTAAAATATTAATAAAAAATAAAATCTTCGGAGGATATCGTGAAAATTAATGAAATAATAAAAAACATTAATGAAATAATAGAAGAAGCCGTAAAAGATAAAATTTTCTTAGTTTATCTTATAATCACCCTGACAGTTGTTTTTTTAGGTTTAGTGCTTAACCTGGGTAAATTGGAATTTATGGTTCTCATTTTGGTAATTAACATTTCCTTAGTAAGTTATGTTGTCTTTTCTTTGTTAGAAGACGAAAAAAGGAAATTAAAAATGGGTGCCATTCTAATTCTTAATTTCTTTTTATCCATGATAATTGGCTATTTGCTTTTCTGTACTAAACCTAAATTTTCTTTGCCTCTTTTATGGCAAAGGATTGGTGATTCTCAATCTCATATCTACCTCTTTTGTTTACTTTTAATTCCTATTTTAGTCGTCCTTTTAAAAATCTTATTTAAAAAAGGAAGGGCGTTAACTGGTGGAATTGCTTCTGGACATGTTGCTTACTCTGTTAGTGTGCTAATTTTGACAATGAATGCTTTTCAAGGAAAAGGATATCTCTATTTCTTACTCCTATTTACTGTGGGTATTGTAGCTTACTCTCGGGTAAAATCCTTATCTACGTGGAGTTTGGGAGCTAAAATTACTCTTGGGTCTTTGGTTGTTTCAGCTTCTTTATTGGTTGTGCTTCGATCTATTAACATGCAAATTCCCATTGTACTTATTATTGCTCAGATTGTTCTTGTTCTGCTTACTATAAAGGGCCTTAACTCCAAAAAGACTCATTGTATCCCTGAAATATTTTGGGGCAGCTTAATTGGAGCGTTAACCTTTTTCATTTTAATGCTTTTTTAAAAAACAAAACCCTCAATTTTATTTTGAGGGTTTTTCTTTTTTTAAAAAATCTACACATGAAAACCGTGGGCGTGGTCGCCAAACTTAGTTCCTAAAAAACCTGCCCAAATATCAAGATCAATCCATTGCTCTTAAATTTTAACTTTAACATATTGATGCGGATAAATATACCAAGTTTGCGTCCATTTTAACTCTATTTCTTCAGCTTTAAATCCACTATTTATTAAAATTATTTTTAAAAGATAATTTATTGCTGTGCAATGGATAAAATCTTGAGCATACCAAAGTTCTTCTAAATTAAAATTAAATATCTCAAAAAACTTAGTAATAGTTTTTGCTCTATTGCCTTGATATTTTTCCTTAAGCAATAAATAAACTTTTTTTATAATTTCTCCTTTTTCTAAAACCCGTAAATCATCAATTGAATTTTTTAAATCTAAAGGCAGGTCCTTAGAAATTTGTTTTTGCTTAAAATTTACATACTGAATAATCAAAAACTCTAAAAATAAAATAATTAAAATTGCTAAAATCAAATAAAACATAAAATTAAATTTAATTAACAAAAACCAATCTATCTGCTAATCTAAACCTATGAATAAAAAATATCAACAAGCAGTAATTTTCGGCACTTTTGATATTCTTCATCCTGGACATATCTCTATTTTTAATTATACAAAAAAATTAGCCAAACGGCTATTTATTATTCTTGCTCGCGATAAAAATATTGATAAACAAACTCTTTTTACCGAAGACCAACGTTTGCAAAATTTGCAAAAATTAAACCTGGCCGAAAAAATATATTTGGGAAGTTTAAATAATCCTTTGGAATTTTATTCTAAAATCAAACCAGACTTAGCCGTTCTGGGCTATGACCAAATTAAATATGTTGATTTATTAAAACGGCTAAGTATTAAGATTAAAAGAGCCCCAGCTTTTCATGCAGAACTTTTTAAAACCCAAAAGATTAAAAAAATACTAAGCGATTCTCGGGCTGGTTTTTATTTAATAAATAAAAAATCCGGTCCACCTTCTTTTAAAATAGTTAGTCTTCTGCGAAAAACTTTAAATCTTAAAAAAATCGGCTTTGCTGGCACCTTAGACCCTCTGGCTTCAGGGTTGATGATTTTGGCCTCAGGAAAGGCAACTAAATTTTTAGATGCTTTTCATTTATTAGACAAGGTTTATGAAGCTCAAATTGAATTAGGAAAAATTTCTGACACTTTTGATGCGCAGGGTGACATAAGGACCAAAGAACATAAGAACCAAAGAACCAGAAAACAAATTGAAGAAATTTTAAAAGAAAAATTTACTGGAAAAATCTGGCAAACTCCGCCAATTTTTAGTGCTAAAAAAATCAATGGCCAAAAAGCTTATGACTTAGCTCGTCAAGGTCAAATTCCTAAATTAAAATCTGTTCAAATTAATATTAATGAAATTAAAATCCTAAAATATAAATATCCTTATTTAGATTTAAAAATAACTTGTTCTAAGGGTACTTATATCCGTTCCATTGCCCATGATTTAGGAAAAAAATTAAAAACTGGCGGAATGCTCGTAAAATTAAAAAGAACAAACATTGGTCCTTTTGATCTTAAAAATGTTTTAGCCCAAGAAAATATAAGTTTAGTTAATTTAAAACAAAAACAAATAGATTTATTAAATACTCTAGATAAAATCAACCAATACTTTCTAAAATAAAAAACCAGCCATTATTCATGACTGGAATGGGAACTTCATTATAAAAATTTAATTTTATATTTTTTGATCATATCTTGGTCAAAAACCTTTTTAAACATTCTGGGGTTTTTTTCCAAATATTGCCTTACAAAATCTCGACAACGATTCTTACACGTCTTATAGCCAGATTTAATTTTCCAGAGACGCTTTAGAATTTCAACTACATAATGAGATTCGTCTACTTTTGAAAAAGTCGCTAAAACTTTTTCTAAAAACGGCAAGGTTTCCAAGGGAATCATTATATCAGAATCAAATAGCATAAGAACACCAGCATTCTTATAGTCATCTTCATCTATGGAAGCCTTCCAGAAATATTTCCAAATTTTTAATTTATTCTCCTTCTTTAATTTAGTATTGATAAAATACGCCATGAAAAAATGGTTAGTGCGTGCATAAACACTATCTATAATATCTAGAATAATATCCCCCTCTCCTATTTTTTGAAGAAAAATTATAGCTTTTTCTAGTAATTCTTCTTGGTCGTCCTCTAAAATTTCTTTACTGTCCTTCAAAATCTTTTTCATCACTAAATCAACATTATTCCTATTAGCTACAAAACTCAGAATTATACTGACTAAATCTTTGTCCCATTCTTTAGAAAACTTCATGGGTCCACTAAAGGATATTAAATCTTCACCTGAAGTTAAGTCTGGTATAATACCAGCATTGTCTTTTTTATCAGCCATATATTCCTCCTGGAATTTTTTATTTTATTTTTTGATCTATTTAAGATATTATCGTATCTTAAACACTTTCTCTAAAAAAAGCAAGCGAATGTCTTGAAATAATCCTATTACTATGTTATATTATCCTCACGTTTACCAAGAATAAAATCATTGCTCTAAATATATAACTTTAAACTTGTAACTTTTAAACTTTAAACTAATTACTATGCCTATTAAAAAATCCGCAATGAAAGAATTGCGAAAAACAGAGAAAAGAACTGCACGAAATAATTTAGTAAAAAGAAGATTAAAAAATCTAATTAAAAAATTAGATAAAATTTTGAATTCTGAAGACAAAACAGAAGCTAAAAAAATATATGATAGAATTCAAAAAATCGTTGATAAGGCCTCAAAAAACCGACCTTTTAAAAAAGGAAAAGCCGATAGAATTAAATCTAGAATGGCCCGCAAAATAAACCGATTCTAATATACAAATGAATACTAATTATACCAATAGATAGTATCACTCTAAAAAATTAAAAGAAAAGCGTATGAAAAATGATAAATTATTTTATCCCAAATTATCCTATTTGATTACTGGGATTTGTTTTGATGTCCACAATAAACTTGGACGATATGCTAAAGAAAAGCAATACGGAAACTTATTAGAAAACGAATTTAAAAAAAATAATTTAACTTATAAAAGAGAATACAAAACCGAAATCACTAACAACATTAATATAATAGATTTTCTCATTAATAATAAAATTATAATAGAAATAAAAGCCAAAAAAGTGATAGTCAGAGATGACTATTATCAACTTCAAAGATATTTACAAGCATCAAAAATAAAACTAGGTTTATTAATAAATTTTAGAGATAGATATTTAAAACCAATTCGAGTGATTAGAATTGATACCGATGTAAGAAAAAAATTTATTTAATATTAGTATAATTAGTACAATTAGTATATTAGCATCATGCTTAAAAACTAAGAATAAATAAATCTATTAAGGTCTTGGATTTTAATTTAGAAGATTTGATTTTCTGGTCTAATCCTAAAAGTTTGTGATATATTTCCTTTAAATTATCTAAAGAGTATAGCTTAACTGCGGTCATGCTCTTTTTGATTACAAAAGGATGTAAAGATAAATAGCTAGATAATTTATTTTCTACTATGCCCTCCTTTAAGGCCGCTTTTATTTTCAAAAGAATTCTAAATTGTCTAATAATCATAGTTAAAAGATATATAGAATTAACGCCTGAGTTAATCTGATCATCTAAAAGCATCAGAGCCATTTTTTTATTATTTTGAGCTAAATAATCTGAAAAAAGGAAAATGTCATCATTTAAAATTGTGCTGATTAAACCTTTAAAATCTTGCTCTTTAATCTCTTTAGTTTTTGTATAATTAGAAACTTTATCTATTTCATTTTTTAAAATCCACAAATTATTTCCAGCTATAGATAAAATTAAATCTGCAGATTTTTTATCTATAACTTTTCCATTCTTTTTGAACTCTTCTTGAATCCATTGAATGGTTTTGTAATTATCTAATTTTTTAAACTCTTGGCTATATTCAGAATTATTCAATTTCTTAAAAATTTTTAATCTGACGCCGGACAAGGGCTCTTTTCTAGAATGAGGAAGCCCAGATTCATAAAAAACTATAATATTATCGTCTTGATTATTTTTTAATTTATCCAAATAATTTAAAACAATATCCCCTAAATTTTTAGTAATGTCTTGTTTTAATAAATTTTTAATAATAATTAATTTTTTCCGGGCCAAAAAACCGGTCTGAAAAAATTCTTTAGAAAATTTTTCTACTGTGATATTTTCATCTAATAAGACAATATTATAACCTGACTCATCAACATCTTTAATGAATTTATTTTTGATTTCTTTTAATTTTTCTCGAGAACGATAATCATCCTCACCATATAAGAAAAAAAGCATAAATTTAGTTTAGGGTTGCAGGCTACAAGCACTTTTAACTTGAAACTTGAAACTTTCTAACTTATTTACATTGTCCCCAATTTTTTCCAACATGAATATCAACTATGATGGGAACTTTTAACTTATAAATATTTTCCATTATATCTTTAACTTTTTTACTGACCTTGTCAATATCCTTATTAGGAACCTCGAAAACAACCTCATCGTGAACTTGTAATAACATTTTGGTCTGAAGAGATATTTTTGGTATTTCGCGATCTAGTCTAACCATAGCCATCTTCATCAAATCTGCAGCAGTGCCTTGAATAGGCATATTAATAGCCATTCTTTCCGCGGCCGCTCTAATCATTGGCAAGCCAGAATCTATTTCTGGAATATATCTTTTTCGACCAAATAATGTTTGTACAAATTTATTTTGATGAGCCCGCTCTTTAGTTAAATCTAAAAAACTCTTTATTTTAGCATAAAGCAAAAAATACCTATCAATAAAATCCCGGGCCTCCTGAAAATCTAAATCTGTTCTTTGAGCCAAGCCCCTAGCTCCCAAGCCATATATTACTCCAAAATTAATTTCCTTAGCCTCTCTTCTTTCTGAATAGCTAATCTCTGTAATAGTTTTTCCCTTAATTTCTGCCGCTGTGCGAGCATGGATATCTTCATTATTTTGAAAAGCCTTTATCATTTTTTCATCATTGGCTAAACTAGCGACCACCCTTAATTCAATTTGGGAATAGTCTGCCCCTAATAAAACATATCCTTTCCGAGGAATAAATGCCTTTCTAATTTCCCGTCCAATTTCAGTTCTAATAGGAATATTCTGTAAATTGGGATTAGAAGATGATAGTCGGCCAGTCGCTGTTACGGTTTGATTGAAGCTGGTATGTATTCTGCCTTTCTCGTCTGCTTCTTCTAAAAGAGAATTTACATATGTACTCATTAATTTTGATAGTTCTCGATATTCAAATAATAATTTTATAATTGGATGTCTGTCTTTCATTTTTTCTAATTCTGAAGCAGCTGTTGAAAAACCCGTTTTAATTTTCTTTATGCCCTTGGTGGAAATTTTTAATTTCTCAAAAAGTATTTTTTTTAATTGCACTGTGGAATTTATATTAAATTCTTCACCGGCTAAATCGTGAATTTTTTTAATAAGCTCATTTATTCTCTTTTGAAATTTCTTTCCTAATTTTTTCAAAAACTCTCCATCAATTTTAATACCTTCAATTTCCATTTCAGATAAAATCTTAATTAAGGGCATCTCTACTTTTTGGAACAAATTATAAAATTTTGCCTTTTTCAAATCTGGCTTATATTTTTCATAAAGCTTGAAAGTATAATCTGCATCTTCGCAAGAATAAATAGCAACTTTTTCCGCAACAATATCTGACATTCTTAATTGCTTTTTACCCTTGGGTCCAATCAACTCTTCAATCTTCTGCATTCTATATCCCAATTCACTAAATACTAAGTCATCCAATTTCAAACTGCGACTTGATTTAGAAAGTAAATAAGCAGCCACTAAAGTATCAAAATAAATACTTTTTAATTCTATTCCAGCCAATTTCAAAATCTGATAATCATATTTAATATTGTGGCCGATTACTCTTAAGTCCTCAATTACTGACTTTAATTCTTTTAAAAATTTATTCTTCGCCGAAACATAATAGGCCTCTCCTGATTTAAAACAAAAACTTATTCCTAAAAGCTGAGCCTCATAAACATCTAAAGAACTGGTTTCAGTATCTAAACAGACTTCCTCTTGTTTTTTTAGTATTTTTAAAAAACTGACAAAGTCTTTTTCATTATTAATAAATTTATATTTTTGATTAATCTTTTTTTCCTTTAAAATTTCATTCTTAATAGAAGGCATTTTATCTAAAAGACTTTTAAATTCATATTCTTGAAAAACTTTATAAACCCCCTCTTCATTATTATAATCCCATTTAGTCTTGGCTAAATCGAAATCCATCTTTACGTCTAGAACAATAGTGGCTAGCTCCTGACTAAGATAAGCTATTTCCTTATTTTCTTTCAATTTATCTTTCAACTTGTCTTTTAAATCAGACTGGTCTAATTTTTGATATAAATTATCCAAGGTTTTAAATTTTTGAATTAAATCAGTCGCTGTTTTTTCTCCCACCCCAGGAACTCCGGGAATATTATCAGAGGCATCTCCTCTTAATGCTTTGTAATCAATCATTTGCTCAGGCAAAAATCCATACCTTTCTTGAACAGCCTTAATATCATAAATTTTTATCTCTCTAACGCCCTTTTTAAAAGTTATAACTTTAATAGTTTTCTCAACTAATTGCAGGGCATCTAAATCTCCAGTTAAAATTAATTTTTCAATATTTTTTTCATTTCTTAATGATTTAACAATTGTGCCAATAACATCATCGGCCTCGTATCCCTCTTTCTCATAAATAGGAATGTTAAAGGCCTTTAAAATTTCCTTGATAATTGGAATCTGAGCATATAATTCATCGGGCTGTTTTATTCTTTTAGCTTTATATTCTTTAAATTTCTTATGCCTAAAAGTAGGGGCCTTTAAATCAAAAGTCGCGCAAATATAATCTGGATGATATTGATTTAAAATATTTAAAAGAATGGAAGTAAAACCATAAACCGCATTGACTAAAATCCCCTTTTTAGTAGTTAAAGGGGGTATAGCGTGCCAAGCTCTGTGGAGCAAGGCGTTTCCATCTATAATGATAAACTTCTTCATATACTAATGTGCGATACCAACCCGCCTTAATTTTATGGCTTTATAAAATTATGGCGGGCAATATACTAATTTACCCTGTTAAATAATATTTTGAAAAAATAATTTAACAGGGTGAATACTAATCATACATATAAATCATGCTAATCCCGCGAAGCGGGATCCCGCCTGCCTGCGCGTAGCTGAAGCTACGCTTCGGCGAAGGCAGGCAACAATTAAAAAATATATAGAGGCGGGATAATACAAATAAAATTAGTACTATTAGTGTGATTCGTATATTGGTAAAACTTATTCGTATTTTAAAACGATAAAATAAAAAAAATAAAAAATACCAATCCAAAAATATAAAAACTTAATAAAAATGCTTTCTGACCAAATAATAACTTTAACTTAATTTCATAAAATAATGGCTTGTATAAAATATAATTCATAAATAATTTATTAAATAATCTGGCTCCAGTCACAGCTAAAAATATGATTAAATATACTTCAATAAATACAATTAAAACACTGGCCTGGAAAGCTAGCATTAAAGGATAAAAAAATAAAACTCCTAAGAGTGTACCAAAAAATAAACCCGCCAAATTAATAAAAAGTTTAAATAAATAATAGAAAAAACTGGGCTTAATATTCATATCCTTATATAATTCATTTTAGCATTTTTAAGAAAATAAAAAAACACTCAAAGGTGTAATTAAAAAATCAATAAATACATGGAGGCCACGGCCGGAATCGAACCGGCGAATAGAGGTTTTGCAGACCCCTGCCTTACCACTTGGCTACGTGGCCATAAAAAAATTAAATTCTTCTAAGACATATAAATCTTATCAAAAAAATACGGGTCATTCAAGAAATTGCCGTATTTATATAAAAATAAAATAAGTTTTTTTAATAAATTCCAATTTTTTTATATCGTAAACCAAATCGTTCGGCCTTAACTATTTCGTCTGGTCCCATGGCAATATCAACTCGAGAAATATACCTAGCATTCATTCTGTCTAAAACTTTACACCTGCCCACCCCCTCAATTTCCAAATAAGTGCCTAAAGGGACAAAATTAGCAGCACAAACATTAATATTTTGCTCCACTAATTGACATAAATTATCACCACTGGCTCCGATACAGGGAGTATTGTCTGTTTGAGCTATAACACCTACATTATAAGCTGTAATATAACGATAATTAAAAACTTCCAATTCCTTGTCTTTTATTTTTGGCAATCTATAATTTAATTGTAAATTATTAATATTAGCATCTAAAATCGGACTTAAGGCATTTTGGACAATAATTCCTTGGAATTCTAGATTTTTATTTGTTCCCTGATCTAAGGCATAGGCTAAAGAATGTTGAGGAAAAATCATTAATCCAGAGACAGCAAAAACCAAAAACAAAATATTTAATTTGTAATTTACCTTTTTAAAAAACCTTCTTATTTTTTTGAAAATTCCCTTTAATTTTTTTAACATAAAAAATACTTTAAATTAAAAATATCTACCACAGAGTAATAGATATTTACATTATGTTAGCATAACTAATAAATTTTGTCAATCAATTGTACTAGAAGACCACATAGGTAACACTTTTGTATATTTCTGAGTAAATTCAATTGGTGTTAAATAATCTAAAGATTGATGGGGTCTTTCAAAGTTGTATTCTATTAACCATTCAGTTAATCTCTGA